>JAEEGI010002581.1_pt1 | contig 44105 bp, 26 predicted proteins | sample 8958751 | NCBI WGS metagenome assembly JAEEGI01 (sample SAMN16246545, study PRJNA631951) | gut metagenome | biome: gut microbiome; feature: rumen; material: KS-attached | host: Bos | place: Iran: Karaj | collected 2018-10
ATAATCGTCGGCGAAGTTCTTGACGTACAGCGCCATCCCGATGCTGACAAACTTGTGGTATGTCAGGTTAATACCGGCAAAGAAACCATTCAGATCGTTACCGGTGCTCCCAATGTACATAAGGGGGACAAAGTTCCCGTTGTTCTTGTGGGCGGAAAGGTAGCCGGCAGTGCTCATGATGAAGGCCCCGCTCCCGAAGAAGGATATGAGATCAAAGAAGGTAAACTTCGCGGAGTAGAGTCCTTCGGTATGATGTGTTCCATCGATGAGCTCGGAAGCGACGTAAATTTCTATCCCGAGGCAGATCCCGAGGGAATCTATATTTTCCCTGCAGATACCGAAGTCGGAGCCGATGCGGTTGAAATCCTCGGACTCCATGATACCGTTGTTGAGTATGAAGTTACTTCCAACAGAGTTGATTGCTACAGCATCATCGGTATCGCAAGAGAAGCTGCGGCAACCTTCGGAAAAGAATTCAAGCCTCCTGTAGTTAAAGAGACCGGAAATTCCGAGAATGTAAATGACTTCGTAAATGTCGAGGTTCAGGCACCCGATCTTTGCCCCAGATATACCGCACGACTTGTAAGAAACATCAAAGTCGAGCCTTCACCCAAGTGGATGCAGCACAGACTCGGTGCCGCAGGCATCAGACCTATCAACAATATCGTTGATATCACCAATTTCGTAATGCTCGAGTATGGTCAGCCCATGCATGCCTTCGATTTCGATAAGGTTGCAGGCGGCAAGATCATTGTTAGACGTGCTAAGGACGGAGATAAGTTTGTAACACTTGACGGACAGGAACGTAACCTTGATAAGGACGTTCTTATGATCTGTGACGGTGAAAAAGAGATCGGTATCGCCGGTATCATGGGCGGTGAAAATTCCATGATCACTGATGATGCCAAGAATCTTCTTTTCGAAGCAGCTACTTTCAACGGAACCAACATCAGAAAGTCAGCTAAGAGGATCGGACTCAGAACCGATGCTTCGGGTATCTTTGAAAAGGGACTTGATCCGAGAAATGCTGAGGATGCAATGAACAGAGCATGCCAGCTTATTGAGGAACTCGGTGCCGGTGAAGTTGTAGGCGGAATCGTTGATGTTAAAGAGCCCATCCCCGAGCTTAAGAGGATTAAATTCGAGCCTGACCGCATAAATGCACTTCTCGGAACCTCTTATACTGCTGATGAGATGATCGCAGTATTTGAGAAAGAAGAGCTTGTTTATGACAAGGCAAATGAAGAGATCGTGATCCCTTCATTCAGACAGGACCTTCTTGGTAACTGTGATCTTGCCGAAGAAGTTGCCAGATTCAAAGGCTACGACAAGATTCCCACAACCCTTCCCGGCGGCAACGCTATGGGCGGACTCGGTCTTAAGAACCGCGTAGAGCAGAAGGCAAGAGAGACTGCTGAGATGTGCGGATTTTCACAGGCCTACTTCTATTCGTTCGAAAGCCCCAAGGTATTTGATAAGCTTAATCTCCCCGCTGATTCTAAGGAGAGACAGGCTATCAAGATCAGTAATCCTCTCGGAGAAGATTTCTCTGTTATGAGAACTATCTCCGTTAACGGAATGCTTAATTGCCTTGCAAATAACTATAACCACAGAAATGCGGAGGTTAAGCTCTACGAGCTTGGCAATATCTATGTTGCCGACTCACTTCCTCTTACCGATTATCCCGATGAGAGAATGCAGTTCACCCTCGGCTTCTACGGAAACGGTGATTTCTTCACCATGAAGGGCGCAGTTGAGGAGTTCTTTAATTCTGTCGGAATGAAGAAAAAGAGAGAGTATGATCCTAATGCCGCAAAGACCTTCCTTCATCCCGGAAGACAGGCTCTCATAAAGTACGAAGGACAGACCATCGGATATCTCGGAGAAGTTCATCCTGCGGTATGCGCTAATTACGATATCAAGACCAGAGTTTACATCGCAGTCATCGATATGCCCGCTATGATCGATTTCGTTTCATTCGATCACAAGTATGAGGGTATTGCCAAGTTCCCTGCGGTTACCAGAGATATTTCAATGCTTGTTCCCAAGAATGTTCTTGCCGGACAGATCGAAGCAGTCTTCTCACAGCGCGGCGGAAAGATTCTCGAAGACATCAAGCTCTTCGATATCTACGAAGGCGAGCAGGTTACCGAAGGTTTCAAGTCTGTGGCATATTCACTTACCTTCCGTGCCAAGGACCGCACCCTCGAAGACAACGATGTCAACGGTGCAATGAAGAAGATCCTTAATGGTCTTCAGTCTCTTGGCATCGAGCTTAGAAGCTGATAAGTTAAGGCTGTTTACAGCAATTTAATCTGGTCACTAAGAGAATACAGTGACACTAAGGAGTTACAGGTATGGAATACGATAAGGTATGGAAGAAGTATTCTCAGGCTGAGCTTAAGAAGCTCGAAGCTATCAATGCAGAATACATTGACTTTCTCTCTAACGGTAAGACCGAAAGAGAATGTGTGGATGAGATTGTTAACATGGCTGAAGCAAACGGCTATGTTGAACTCGAGACTCTCATTGGCAAAGGAAAGAAACTTAAGGCGGGAGATAAGGTATATTCCGTATGGATGAACAAGTCCGTGGTTATGTTTAAGATCGGTAAGAAGCCTTTCTCTGAGGGTATCAATATTCTCGGAGCTCACATCGACAGCCCCAGAATGGATGTTAAGCAGAATCCCCTTTATGAGAAAGATGATTTTGCCATTCTTGATACCCACTACTATGGAGGTATCAAGAAGTATCAGTACGTTGCACTTCCTCTTGCTATCCACGGTGTGGTAGTTAAGACAGACGGAACCACTGTTGAGATAAATGTCGGTGAGGATCCCGACGATCCCGTATTCTTTGTATCCGATCTTCTTATCCATCTTGCTCAGGAGCAGATGGAAAAGAAAGCATCCAAGGTCGTTGAGGGTGAAGACCTCGATATCATCGTTGGAAATAAGCCCATTGTTTTCGGCAACGATGTTAAGACTAAGGATAAGAAGGATGATAAGGAGCCTGTAAAGAAGGCAATTCTTCAGATTCTTAAAGACCAGTATGGATTTGAAGAGAAGGATTTCATATCCGCAGAACTTGAGGTTGTTCCCGCAGGAAGAGCAAGAGAGGCCGGATTTGACAGAAGCATGATCCTTTCATACGGTCAGGACGACAGAGTGTGTGCATATACCTCACTCAGAGCTATGCTCGATCTTCCCGCTTGCGACAGAACTGTTTGTACAATCCTTGTCGACAAAGAGGAGATCGGATCGGTCGGTGCTACCGGTATGAGAAGTAAGTTCTTTGAAAATGCGGTAGCTGAGGTTATGAACCTTTGCGGTGAATATAAAACAGAGATCGATCTTAAGAGAGCACTCGCAAGAAGCTGCATGCTTTCAAGCGATGTATCCGCAGCCGTAGATCCCAATTATGAATCTGCATTCGAGAAAAAGAATGCTTCATTCCTCGGCGGCGGTGTTGTTTTCAACAAATTCACAGGCTCCCGCGGAAAGAGCGGATCAAACGATGCGAATGCAGAGTATGTGGCTGCTATACGTAAGGTATATGAAGATGCTAAGATCTCTTATCAGTTTGCCGAACTCGGAAGAGTTGATCTGGGCGGCGGCGGAACCATCGCATATATTCTTGCACTTTACGGAATGAATGTTATCGACTGCGGTGTTGCGGTTCTTAACATGCACTCACCCTGGGAAGCCACTTCAAAGGCTGACGTTTATGAGGCATACAAGGGCTATATCGCATTTTGCAAAGGCATGGATTTATAAATTATGAGCGAACTTCGCAGATCGGATTATTATTATGATCTTCCCAAGGAACTGATCGCCCAGGATCCGCTTGAAGACAGATCTTCATCGAGGCTCCTTGTTGTGAACAGAGAGACCGGGGAATATACTCATAAGATTTTCAAAGATATAATTGAATACATTAATCCGGGTGACTGCCTTGTTCTTAATAACACCAAGGTCATTCCTGCGAGACTTCTCGGACAGAGAGAAAAGACAGGCGGTGCCGTAGAGCTCCTTCTTTTGAAAAGAATTTCGGGAACTGACTGGGAGACATTGGTAAGGCCGGGCAAGAGCTGTAAACCCGGTCAAAGACTTGTTTTCGGCGATGGACTTTTAAAGGCTGAGATCCTTGATGTCATCGAAGGCGGAAACAGGATAGTACGATTTGAATTTGACGGAATATTCGAAGAGGTACTCGACAAGCTTGGAGAGATGCCTCTTCCTCCGTACATCACACATAAGCTTGCAGATCCTACCAGATACAATACGGTTTATGCCAAGTTTGACGGATCTGCAGCGGCTCCCACCGCGGGACTTCATTTTACTCCCGAGCTATTAAAAGAGCTTGAGGCAAAAGGTGTTAAGCTTGCGTATGTAACTCTTCATGTAGGTCTCGGAACATTCAGGCCCGTTAAAGAAGATGTGATCACCGATCACAAGATGCATACAGAGAGTTATGAAGTTACTCCCGAAACAGCTAAGATCATCAATGATACCAAGGCTGCGGGCGGGAGAGTTATATGTGTAGGCACCACAAGCTGCAGGACAGTCGAAAGCAGCGCTGTCAGAAAAGCTGACGGCACAGGTTACGAAGTAAAGCCCGGATCCGGGGACACAGATATATTTATTTATCCGGGATATGAGTTTAAGATAATGGAAGGACTTATCACCAATTTTCACCTTCCCGAATCTACTCTTGTTATGCTTGTTTCCGCATTTGCAGGAAGAGAAAAAGTTCTTGCTGCATATGAGGAAGCAGTGCGCGAAAGGTACAGATTCTTTAGTTTCGGCGATGCATGTTTATTTATCTAGGAGGTACACATGGAGGAAAAGAGACATTCACAGAGATCCGAAATGACATCAAAGCTCATGATCAAGAGACTTGATTCCAATGAAGCCGGTGAAGAAGTATCCATCAATATCACCGACGTATCGAAGGGCGGTGTAGGCTTTACCTGTAATAAAGCTCTTGAGATCGGTGCCGTTTACGAAAGTTTTCTTGAGATCTGGACCAAGGAAGTTCTGCATACTTTCCTTGAGATCGTTAGGATCGAGAAGACTGATGACGGATATATCTACGGATCCTCTTTTGTAGGTCTTCCCGAGATGGAAGCTCAGAGAATCGCCACATATCAGACTGTTACCAATATGAATCAGCAGTGAGAAAGTATTTTAAAGTTCTTAAATCTGCTCCCAAAGGGAAAAAAGTGCGATGCGCGATTTTCTTTATGCTTGCACTTTTTTTCTATTGTCTTGTAATAACAAGGTTTTCCGCACAGGATGCGGATACATCGGGCTCATTAAGCTTTGGGATTGCCGAAGGGATCGCTAAATTTCTGTATTCTTTTTCGGAACATGATGCATCGGATGTATTAACTCTTGCGGGTTACTTTGAACATCCGTTGAGAAAGCTCGGTCACTTTACCGAATACGGTGTGCTGGGGCTTCTTTTTACGGGATGTTTTTTGCCTGTTATCAGGGAGTACAGAATAGGCGGAGGAAAAGGCCGCACTCTTTATATAACCTGTATCATTACAGTTTTTGTCCTGGCAGGACTTGATGAGTTTCATCAGTATTTTGTGCCGGGAAGATACGCTTCCGTTTGGGACGTGTTGCTGGACACATTCGGAAGCGCAGTGTTTTGTTTTATCATATACATTATTAAAGACCGGAAGAAGAACAGATGAGTAAATACGGATTTATAGGACTCGGACTTATCGGAGGATCCCTTGCAAGGGCTCTTAAAAGCTGTAATCCAGAGAATGTCATAGTTGCATATAACAGAAGCCCCAAGGCACTTGAAGATGCAATATCGGATGGAGTTGTTGATATCGCACTTCATGAGATAGGAGAAGGATTCAGGGATTGCGATGTGATCTTTTTATGCCTTCCCGTTATCACAAACGCTGAAGCACTTAAGACGCTTGCGCCTTTTGTCGGTGATAATACGATCGTGACCGATGTGAGCTCCGTTAAATGTTCCATCATGAAGGCAGCTGAGGATGCAGGACTTAAGGATCATTTTGTAGGCGGTCATCCCATGGCCGGTTCCGAGAGAACAGGCTATATCGCATCTTCCAAGGATCTGTACAGAAATGCGTATTACATCATCACTCCTTTTGATGAGGAAGATAAAAAGGCGGAAGTAATAAGGGATATCGCGCAGCAGGCAGGAGCCATCCCTATTATAATGGATGCTGAAAAGCATGACAGGATCGTTGCCGGAGTAAGCCATATTCCTCATCTTGCAGCAGCCGCACTTGTTGAACTTGTTAAAAATAATGATTACAGCGACGGACTTATGAAGACTGTAGCTGCAGGCGGCTTTAAAGACATTACAAGAGTCGCTTCTTCATCACCCGCAATGTGGAAAGAGATATGCCTGTCCAATGAGGTAAACATCTCCGGATTATTGGGAGATTTGATTGACAGACTTTCCGAGATTAGAGAGAAGGTGGATGAGGCTGACGGTGATTATATTTCGGATCTTTTCGATGATGCCGGAACTTACAGGAATTCCTTTAACACTTTGAGTGCGGGTCCGATTAAGGACTCTCATAAATTCTCAATTGATATTTCCGATGAACCCGGCGCCATTGCATCGGTTGCTACGATCCTTGCGGTTAACGGAATCAACATCAAGAACATCGGAATTCAGCATAACCGCGAATATATCGGCGGTGATATGACAGTTGGTTTCTGGGATGAAGCATCCAAGGCAAAGGCTGCGGAGATACTTCAGGGCAAGGGATATATCCTGCATGGAATCTGAGGATATATACTTGATATATGTATAAAAATACAGCATAATCATATTTTGTTGGGAGCTTGTTCTTTCAAGCTCCCAATTGTTATATCAACATGTTTTAAGAGGGCTGTGTTATGAATTATCGTATTGGCTGTAAGAAAAGAACTGTTTTATTATGCATTTTAATGATCTGCATTCAACTGTTCGGATTGACAGGGTGTTCCTTTATAAATTCTCTTTCCGCAGTTAATGAGCCGATCATTGATAATGATCTTGTTGCTGGTGTTACTTATGACTACGTTTCATATAGAGTCGGTGAATCCTGGACTCCTGTGTCAAGCGAGTATTCTCTTTTCGTTTATCCGGGATCCTCTATTTTGTATGGGGTTCTTATGTATGGGACATACTCTGAATACGCAAGCGAACAAAATTATTTTGCATATGTGCTCAAAGATATTCGAGAATCTGACAGTATTGTATATGCTAACGTTTTGGAAGGGGAGGAACCATATACAACAGCGGATGGACGTGAAGCTACGATCAGCAGATTGCGTCTCAAACAACAAAGCCCTGATGGTGCAGAGTTTTATCATGATGCTGACCTTTTGATCCTTCCCGAAGAAATGTATTTTTTTGTGTTCAGTGTTGCATATTCTGAGGATGAAACTGTACCTCTTGATATTCGCGAAGTAGTTGATACGGCTACTTTTGATTTCGAGCATGACAATTCATTATCTTATTATTACGAGCAGGGATATGAAATAATTTCTGCTCCTGACCCGGTCAGTGAAGAAGAGATTTTTTCATTTGAAGGCGTGTCATTTTATGACAAAACTACGGATAGAGCAGTTGAATTTGCTGATGCCGATAGTTTCTTTATATATGCTGATCCGGATAACAGATCTACTGATTATGCTTACGGAACTTATACCATTTATAATGGTGAGGAAGCATATGAACAAGTATATGCAAATCCTGAGTTTGGAAGTACAAGAGATGAAGCCGAATATTATATTATGGGAACGTTTGGACAAGATTTTCCTTCTGAGTTTGGTGACCATGGTTTATCATTTCATGATGAAGATTTCTTTACAATAGTTTTCGAAACTAAAGGTTTTGTTACATCAAAAGATGATGCGGGGATTGAATTCCCAACAATGTATTATGGTTTCCATGTTAGAGATTATGATGCTATGGTAATGTTCGATGGGTCTTATGACAAATATTATATCTGGGAGATTGAAGGAAACGAAGAAACATGAATTGTCTATAAATTATTAGTCTAATAATTTATGCACTATTTAGTGTTGATACAAAAGCTGATTTACTGTAAAATATGTCTGTGCGATTCTATAAATTTTCAGAATATTTGTAAAATTTGCACAAATACCAATTTCAGGAGGTCCTCATGAAAGTTTATACCACAGACAAGATCCGCAACGTTGTTTTACTCGGTCACGGAGGAAGCGGCAAGACTACTCTTGCAGAGAGCTTCGGTTACATTACAGGTCTTACTTCCCGAATGGGGACCGTGGCAGACGGAAATACTCTCAGCGATTACGGCAAAGAAGAACAGAAAAGAGGTTTCTCGATTTCTGCATCCGTAATTCCCGTTGAGTGGGAGGATCATAAGATAAATATCATTGACACTCCGGGTTATTTTGATTTCGTCGGAGAAGTTGAAGAAGCAGTATCCGCAGCAGGTGCAGCAATCATCGTTGTAAACGGAAGAAGCGGTGTTGAAGTCGGAACAAGAAAAGCCTGGGATCTTTGTGAGAAGTATAAGCTTCCCAGAATCATATATGTATCCAACATGGATGTTGATACAGCATCTTATCGTCAGGTTGTTGAAGATCTTATCGGACTTTACGGCAAGAAGATTGCTCCATTCCACCTTCCCATAAGAAAGGATGAGGAACTTGTAGGTTACGTTAATATCGTATCCGAGCAGGGACAGTTGTGGCAGGGTAAGGATGTAGTTCCTACCGAAGTTCCCGATTACAGCAAACCTTATCTTGAGCAGTACAGAGAATCTCTTATGGAAGCGGTTGCAGAGACTTCCGAAGAGATGATGGATAGGTATTTCTCGGGCGAGAAGTTTTCCGATGCTGAGATCAGAGCGGCTCTCAGGGCGAATATCTGTGACGGAAGCATCGTTCCCGTAACCATGGGTTCATCCATAACATGCAAGGGTGCATACGCACTTCTTGATGACGTCATCAAGTACTTCCCGGGACCTGATGTAAGAAAGGTTGCAGGTATCGCTACCAAGACCGGTGAGATCTACAATTGTGACTATGATTTCTCCAAGGCTAAATCAGCCTACGTATGGAAGACTCTGGTTGATCCCTTCATCGGAAAGTACAGCCTTATCAAGGTTAACTCGGGTGTTCTTAAGACCGATGACCTTATCTACAATATCGACAAGGATGTTGAAGAGAAGATCGGTAAGTTATATGTACTTCAGGGAAATAAGCCCATCGAAGTACCCGAACTTCATGCCGGTGACCTGGGTGCGCTTGCAAAACTTTCCCAGGCTCGTACCGGAAACAGCCTTTCAACAAAGGCTATGCCCATCAAGTTCGGTATGTTTGATATATCCAAGCCTTACACCTTCATGAGATATAAGCCCAAGGATAAGGCAGATATCGATAAGATATCTCAGGCTCTTCAGAAGATCGGACACGAAGACCTTACCATGAAGAATGTAAATGATGCGGAGAATCATCAGACACTCCTCTACGGTATGGGTGATATGCATCTTGAGATCATCAAGTCCAGGCTTGAGAATGAGTACAAGGTCGTTATCGATCTTTCGACTCCCAAGGTTGCATACAGAGAGACCATCAGAGGAACTGCCGATGTAGAGGCTAAGTATAAGAAACAGACCGGCGGACACGGACAGTACGGACACGTTAAGATGAAGTTCAGTCCCAGCGAAGATGCTGAGACTCCTTATATCTTTGAGCAGGAAGTCGTAGGCGGCGCCGTTCCCAAGAACTTTTTCCCTGCTGTTGAAAAGGGTATCGCGGAATCCGTAACCAGAGGACCTCTTGCGGCTTATCCCGTAATCGGTGTAAAGGCAGTGCTCTATGACGGATCCTATCATCCCGTTGACTCCTCCGAAATGGCATTTAAGACTGCCGCATCCATGGCATTCAGAGATGGCTTCATGAAGGCTAAACCCGTTCTTCTCGAGCCTATTATGACTCTTAAAGTAACCACTCCCGATGAGAATACCGGTGATGTAATGGGCGATCTTAATAAGAGACGCGGAAGAGTACTCGGTATGAATCCTGCCGGAAACGGAAAGACTCTCATCGAAGCTGAGATTCCCGAGAGTTCACTCTTCGGATATGGAACCATTATCAGATCCATGACCGCAGGTATGGGTGATTACTCCTTCGAATTTGCCAGATATGAACAGGCTCCTTCGGATGTTCAGGAAGCTGAAGTTGCAGCAAGAGCACAGAAGGTTGCAGAAGGTAATATAACAGAATAATCAGTATAACGATGGGGACGGTTCATATCGGGCGTTTGTTTACTGCCCGATATGAACCGTCCCCTTTACTATGCACTATATATAGTGTTTTCCCTTGCGTTTATGCACAAGGTGTAATAAAATTAAATAAATTATGGGTATTTATGCCCATTTGCGGAAATATTATGAAATAGGAGATATATCAAAATGGCAGCTGTTTACGATCACCACAGTGTGGAGCCCAAGTGGCAGAAGGTTTGGGACGATGAGAAAGCCTTCGCTGCAACCAATGATTTTTCCAAGCCCAAGTATTATGCGCTTGTTGAATTCCCTTATCCTTCGGGGCAGGGTCTGCATGTAGGACATCCCCGTCCCTATACCGCTCTTGATATCGTTTCAAGAAAGCGTCGTATGCAGGGATATAATGTTCTATTCCCTATGGGCTGGGATGCATTCGGTCTCCCTACAGAGAACTATGCCATTAAGAATAAGATCCATCCCAAGATCGTTACCAAGAATAATGTTGCCCGTTTCAAGGAGCAGCTTCATTCCATCGGTTACTCATTCGATTGGGACAGAGAAGTCAATACCACCGATCCCGGATATTATCACTGGACTCAGTGGATCTTCCTTAAGCTCTTTAATGCCGGACTTGCTTACAAGACACAGATGCCCATTAACTGGTGTACCTCCTGTAAAGTAGGCCTTGCCAACGAAGAGGTTGTTAACGGCGTCTGCGAAAGATGCGGAGCTCCAGTAGTCCGTAAGATGCAGTCACAGTGGATGCTTAAGATCACTGAGTATGCCGATAAACTTCTTGAAGGTCTCGACAGCGTTGATTATATCGAACGTGTTAAGACCCAGCAGAGAAACTGGATCGGACGTTCCACCGGTGCGGAGGTTGATTTCAAACTCACCGGAACAGAGGATAAGCTCACTGTTTATACCACCAGACCCGATACTCTTTTCGGAGCTACCTACATGGTTATGAGCCCCGAGCATCCTTATATCGAGAAGTACAAGGACCGTATCACCAACTATGATGAGGTCGTTAAATATCGTGAAGAGGCATCCAGAAAGTCTGATTTCGAAAGAACCGAGCTTGCCAAGGATAAGACCGGTGTTTGCCTTAACGGACTTACCGCGATAGATCCAGTCAATGACAAAGAGATTCCCATCTGGATATCCGACTATGTACTCATGAGCTACGGAACAGGTGCCATTATGGCGGTTCCCGCGCATGATGAAAGAGACTGGGAGTTTGCAAAGAAGTTTAATCTTCCCATCATTGAGGTTGTTGCCGGATCAGATAAACCCGTAACCGAGCAGGTTTACACCGATGTTGCTGAGGGTAAGCTTGTTAACTCCGGATTCCTAGACGGACTTTCCGTTGCTGAGGCTAAGAAGAAGATAACCGAGTTCCTTGAGGAAAAAGGAATCGGACATGCCAAGACCAATTACAAACTTCGTGACTGGGTATTCTCACGTCAGCGTTATTGGGGTGAGCCTATTCCCATCATTCACTGCGATAAGTGCGGATATGTTCCTCTCAAGGAAGAGGATCTCCCTCTCGAGCTTCCCGAGGTTGAGTCTTATATGCCCGGAGATAACGGTGAGTCACCTCTTGCAGCTATGGATTCATGGGTTAATGTAACCTGTCCCTGCTGCGGCGGACCCGCTAAGCGTGAAACAGATACTATGCCTCAGTGGGCAGGATCTTCATGGTATTTCCTCAGATATATCGATCCTAAGAATGATAAGGAACTTGCATCTCAGGAAGCTCTCAAATACTGGCTTCCCGTTGACTGGTATAACGGAGGAATGGAGCATACAACCCTCCACCTTCTCTATTCCAGATTCTGGCACAGATTCCTCTATGATCAGGGAATCGTTCCTACCAAGGAGCCCTATGCAAAGCGTACTTCACACGGAATGATCCTCGGATCAAACGGTGAGAAGATGTCCAAGTCCCGCGGTAATGTTGTAAATCCCGATGATATCATTGAAGAGTACGGTGCAGATACTCTCAGAACCTACGAGATGTTCATCGGCGCATTCGATCAGGCTGCAAACTGGAGCATGGAAGGTGTTCAGGGCTGCAGAAGATTCCTCGACAGAGTATGGAAGCTTCAGGACATCGTTACTGACGGCGATGAGTACAGCAAGGATCTTGAGGTTAAGATCCACCAGACCATCAGAAAAGTATCCGGAGATTTCGAGACGCTTAAATACAATACCGGTATCGCTGCACTTATGAGCCTTATCAATGATTTCTATAAGGCAGGCAGCATCACCAAAGCAGATCTTAAGACTTTCCTCCTTCTCCTTAACCCCGTAGCTCCTCATATCACCGAGGAAATCTGGGCTACGGAAGGCTTCGAAGGAAGAGTATATCAGGCTAAGTGGCCCGAATACGAGGAAGCAAAGTGCGTGGAAGATACCGTTACCATCGCAGTTCAGGTTCTCGGAAAGCTTCGCGGAACCTTCGAGGAAGACAGAAATGCTTCCAAGGAGACCATGATCGCAAGAGCTAAAGAGACTGTTGCGTCCAAGATCGAAGGCAAAGAAATCGTAAAGGAGATCTACGTTCCCGGAAAGCTTGTAAACTTCGTAGTTAAATAATCTTAATGGGCAAGATCGTAATAATAGAGGGCAGAAAGTTCGAAGGCGACAAGGAAATTGCCGCGGCAAATGCCGACAAGGCCGCAATCGATCGCATCAAGGCTTCCATGGACAATATGTCGCTTTCGGAACTAAAGCTCTTATCCAAGAAACTTCATAGCGGAAGGATCAATTTCGGAACTGTACTCGGAGAGGATTTCATTGAAGAGGTGGACGGTATCATCTCTAAGATGGAGAGAAAAGAAAAAGCAGCCGAGGAAAAGCAGGATCTTCGCGTTAATGTGAAAAAAACTACCGCGAAGAAACTTGTTCAGACCGATGAAGATCTGGATGCTCAGGCAAGAAAGATCCTTGAACAGCAGGAGAGGACCAGAAAGATCATACTTTTTGCATCGCTCTTTGTGGCGGCAGCCTGCATTCTCTATATAGCTATCTACAATATCACCAAACAAAGATCTGCAAATACCACCGATCTTCTGGCTAATCTAAGAGATCAGGCGGCAAACGAAGCTCAGCAGTCTTCGGGAGGAAACGATGAAAATACCGGAACGATCATCCATTATGTGGATGAAGAAGAGGCTCCGGATATCCTTCCCGAATACATTGATATATATAATAAGAACAAAAGACTAATCGGATGGCTCGAAATAGCCGATATAGGTATAAATGGGGCTGTTTTAAGTCTGCCCGTAATGCAGACTGTGGACAATGAATACTATCTGACCCATGGTTTTAACCAGGAGAATGATAAAAACGGTTGCATTTTCATGGATTGTAACTGTGACGCCTTAAAACCGTCCGACAATCTGATCCTGTACGGTCATCATATGATGAGCGGAAACATGTTCGGCAATCTCGTCAAATATGAGGATTATAACTTCTATCTGACACATAAAACCTTTAAGTTCGATACGATCTATGAACACGGCGAATATGAGGTTATGTTCGCATTCAGAACCTCGCTTAAGACAGATGATGATATCTCTTTTAAGTATTATCAGTTCATAGATGCGAATGGTGCCGAGGAGTTTAATTCATACATGAATGAGATGGCATCCATGTCTCTTTACGATACGGGAGTCACGGCAGTCTGGGGAGATCACCTGTTAACTCTTTCCACCTGCGATTACGAGGAAAAAAACGGCCGATTTGCAGTGGTGGCCAGAAAGATTAATTAGTTTTTCGTGCAAACGGAGGGCGACCTTTGATGAAAAAGAAAACGAGAAGAATCAAGAGATCCGTACGCAAGACTCTGGGTGCTCTTTTCCTGGCATCCAGTATCGTAGTTGCTGCGATACCTACCGGATCATATGCCGGAGGTCAGGCAGAAGCTGCCAATTCATGTACGGGTGTTATAGATCCCGAATATTACATCAAACAGAGCGGAACTTCTACAGATCCCAAAACTCCTGTCAGCGAGATCCCCGTTATTCAGGCGGGTTCCACCATATATACCACCGGCGATCAGACATATTATTTCGCTTATATCAATTCGCAGGGTATAGATGAAGTCGGTAATGCTGCAAAGTTTGCTATCATCACAGGTTATAATGCATCCGGAGCAGTTGATGCAAACGGTAATCTTACGATCCCCGATACCGTCAGAAGTTTCCGCAAGATTTCTGATGTAGAAGGCTATTGCCTTACCAATGTTTCAAATGAATTTCTTTTCTACAGAGATACCAATACTTTTGTTTCTCTGGAGATCACTGTGAACGTAGGTGATACCAATCCTCTCGATGCCTATATCGGTAAATATACCGACGGATCCTCCACTGTATATAATAATATTCAGCCCTATGTTCCCGATACCTACAGAGCTAACCCCGGTTATTATCAGACGGTAGAACCTGATCAGATCGGTGTTTTCCAGAACAGTGTGGTTGAAAATTATGACAGTGACGATCCTGCAACCAGGCAGCTTATAAGCTATACTTATACTTATAAGATTGAGAACGTCAGGTATTATCCTTGTACTGCAAGTACCGAATCCACATGGAATGTTTTCCCCAAGGATTCACTGTATTACAGAGAGGGAACCACTCCCGGAAATTATACTTATAAGGCGTGTGCCGATTCCGCACATCAGTATGTTGACGATATTCCCGTAAAATATATCGCCAACCAGTTCTCCGAATACGATACTGCTACAAGTACTTATGTACTTTCTACTCAGCCTATAGATGATACCCACAGAGATAACGGTGTATTTGCCGGAACCAAGGGTGCCAATATCAAGAATCTGTATATCCCCGGTTCTATGGAAGGTATCGGAGATTATGCTTTCTATGGCTGCGTAGCATTAAAAGAGATCAATTTCTCCAACCAGCTGGTTGCTATAGGAAATCATGCCTTTGACGGATGCAGGGCTCTTACTAATGTAAATATGCCCGACAGCCCCAGACTTGATACCATAGGTGCATATGCTTTTGCAAACTGCCCTTCGCTTTCATCATTTTATATTCCTCACGGAATAAAGCTTCTCTGTGACGGTGTGTTTGAAAATGACACAGCGCTTACTTCGATTGACCTTACAGGTGATATTACTCAGGATCCTACCGGTAATGAATCCAACCTTCAGTATATCGGAAACCATTTGTTCTATGGCTGCTCCTCTCTTAAGTACGTTACCATGGGCACGGCATTGGGTTCCGGTTATTCCTTGAATAGCAAGAGAGAGATCGATATCAATGTTTTCGAGGACTGTACTTCTCTTGAAAGAGTAACTGTTCTAAGTCCGTTTGTTACTTTTGTCGATGATACTCATACCACAGCTCCCAAATGTGAATATTCACTTGTTAATTTCCATGACGGTCTCACAAATGACCAGTTCTATTTTGAAGGAGTGGATCCTGCAGGTGCAACCAGACCTAATGTGGGTATAGGTGCGCTTCATTATACATGTCAGAATATGCCAACAGGTAAAGAGTTTACTTTCAAGTATTACGGAGAGGAACTTTATGAGAAGACTGTTACCGAACAGGGCGGCGGAAGAGCTATCTATCAGGTAGACAATACCAATACTCTTTGTGGATTTACCACTGTCGGGACAGTAGAATCACTCAGCTTCCCTGAGCATTTCGGACCTTATTATATTAATGAGATCCCTGCGGAGAGATTCCTGGAGCAGAAAGATCTGACCACTGTCAAGCTTCCTTCCACCATCAACATTATCGGAGACAGAGCATTCAAGGGATGCTGCAAACTCCAGTATGTTTATTTTGGTAACGATAATGTACAGATCGGATCGGAGAGTTTCAGAACCCAGCAGGTTTCAGGTGCAGCTCCCTCTTCAATAACCCAACTTTATTTTGTGACCAAAATTGGTGATGATTCCGCTCCTTTCAGATATGCCATGAGCCAGGACGGAATGTTCAGCCACGACAATCAGACAAGAAGCTGGCCCATTATCTATTCGGGATTCCCAAGCCTTCTTGAGGTTAAATATAATCCCGATAAGGATTGTGCCGAGCTTACCAACTTCCCCACCGCTTCATCTATTTCCGGATATGCTACTGCCTGGTATCTGAGCGATGAAGAGAAGACTGCGATTTCGAATTATAATTCTACCAATCCCTCGACTGCATATGATTATGCGCTTAAAGAGTGTTGCGAGACCCTTAGGATTCCCGGCGGTGTAAAGGCTATCAAGGATGGATTGTTTGCTAACAATACTTCCTCCTCGAATCCTATAGCCGTTATCACGGAGGGACTTACCGAGATTGATGTAGATGCTGCCCCCAATTCTTCATATAATGAGCTTACATATGGAAGCAGTTCTATTGATGTTAACTTCAATAATATCGTTAATGTGGATGAAACAAAGGGCGATTTTGCAAATTGTCCCGGACTTACTTCCATCACTTTCCAGGGAAGTGAAAATATCACCATTCCCGATTATGCATTCTATGGCTGTACCAATCTTGGCACCGTTACGATCTCTCAGCATGTAGATTCCATCGGAGAGCAGGCATTCTCGGAGTGTGACAGTCTTACAAAAGTTGAACTTACAGGTGTGGGTGAGATCAAGGATCATGCGTTCCTTGGAGATGATCTGTTAAGTGATGTTACTATTTCCGCAGATACCACTTCACTTGGTCTTGCTCCTTTCAGGCTTTGCAAGAATCTGAGTAATGTTAAATTTGGTGATAACCCTTACTTTACCACCTCAAACGGTATCATATACGGACTTGATTCTTCGGGAAACAGATATTCTATTATCGAATTCCTGGGAGGAAGAAGTTCCAAGACCGTTCAGACAGCAGAGGTTCAGGGAATAAACGGAATCTCACAGGAAGCCTTCGCGGATACCGATGTTCAGATCGTAAATCTTGAAAGCTCCAATATCACCAGCGTACCCGAGTATGCTTTTGATGACTGTGATAACCTGGTATCCGTATATCTGCCCGACGGATGTGAACTTATCAAGAGCTATGCATTCAGAGCTTCATCCCTGTCTAATCTTACAGTCAACGATTCGGATCTTGACTGGCAGTCAAATGGTTTGGATCTGATCCAGACCACATATGATTTTACAAATAGTATCGACCACGGAGCAAGTGAGGGTAAGAACGAACAGCTTACAGTATTCGCTCCCGCTGAAACAGATGAAAACGGTAATGTTACCAATACCAGCAGAACTTATGACAGATTTAAGAATCATAAGTATCTTGTAGAAGCACTTGTTCCCATTACACATTACTATGTAACTTATTGGGATTTTGCATCTGCTGATGCTACCAAGAGAACCGTTCGTACTACGGAAGAGTATGTTGACGGCGATACCGTAACCGTACTTGATCCTTTACGTGCGGTCAGCGAAGGTTTTATTTTCAATTATTATGAGAACCGTGATGATACGGATGAGACATACGGATACAGAGATAAGTTCGAGATTCATTCCGATATCGTGCTTCAGGCCGTTTATGAAGGTGTAGAAGAGGCTACTTATACCGCAACCTTTATGGATATCGATCCGGCAACGGGTGCTGACGGAGGTGTACTTGTATCCGGAATCCCTGTTGAGTCTAAGGCCGATGCTAACGGAAATACCGTATATTACGTCAACGGAGCCCTCATCTCAGGTATCAGCCCTACCAAGACCGGATATACTTTCAAGAGCTGGAGTCCCATCGATCCCAGAAATTCCAACGAGTTTGCTTTGACTGATGTTAACTTTAGCAGTACGGACAGCTCGGTTATCGTATTCCGTGCATTCTATCAGGCTGATAATGGAAACGGCGGCGGTGGCGGAGGAACGGTCAATCCGGAAATTAAGAGAATTGCCAAGTATTACATGGCTGATGGAACCACTCTTTACCAGCAGGTAGAACTTAGAGACGGTGACACGGCTCCCAATCTTGCCATCCCTACCGGATATACAGGATACGAATGGTCACCCAAGCCTTCCGAAACCATAATGAATTCGGATAAGACATTCATACTTGTTCCTTCGGAAGGAAACAATAACGGTTCGGCTACTTCATATACTGCGACTTATTACTATACAGACGGTGTTACGGTATATCAGACCCTTACACTTGAAGCAGGAGCTACACCTCCCGACCTTATGATGCCTGCAGGTTACAAGCAGTGCATGTGGTCACCTTCGCCTTCATCGATTACAATTGATAAGAATATTCGTTTTACAATGGTATCGAATCCGAACTATGTGGAGCCTTCTCCCAGTCCCAGTCAGGATCCTAACTACACCGGACCTTACTATACGCTGACTGTTGTTAACGGATCGGGTTCCGGAAGCTACAAGCCCGGATCGCAGGTGATCATTCAGGCTAATGATGCTAAGACGGGACAGCAGTTCTCAAGCTGGACGGTTTCGCCCACCAACGTGCCGATTGCATCCAAGGTAATGTCTGCAACTGTTCTGACGATGCCTTCCGAAAACGTAACAGTAACCGCCAACTTTGTTGCTTCCACTTCCGGAAATAACAATAACGGTTCAAACGGTTCCGGCTCCGGCGGAAACGGAGGAAATAACGGTAATACCAATTACTGGCCTTCAACCGGAAACGTTGCCAGAAGCAGCGGAACCACTGTTGTCATTGAGAAGAACGGATTGTCAAATACCGGTGTTGTATCCGCAACCGTTAACGGATCAACAGACAACTTTACCATTAAGATCACTCAGAGCCAGACCGCAGAAAGACAGATTCTTGATGCACTGCTCAAAAAGTACGGAAGCGTAGATAACCTTATCTACTTCCCTATGGACATCAGCCTTTATGATGCGGCAGGAACGACACAGATTCATGATACTTCGGGACTTACCATAACGATCACATTACCTCTTCCCGATTCCATGATTCAGTATGCCGCAAATAATAAGGTGGCTGTGGTTACAAACGGTGAGATAGATGGCCTTAATGCAAGATTTACCACCATTAACGGAGTGCCATGTGTAACATTTACATGTACTCATTTCTCGCCTTATGTAATATATGTTAATACAGTAGAGCTTACTTCAGGTTCGGACGGAAACGGCGGATACGGAACGGGTAGTCTCGATAATACCCCTAAGACCGCAGACTTCCTTCACCCTAAGTGGTTCGTCTCGATTGCGCTTTTTGCAATCTCCATTGTTCTGTTCCTTATGAAGGACAAGAGAACACTTAAGCCTGTTAAAGCTACCGGCACAAATAACAGAAAAGTAACAAAAAGATAAATCTATTAAGGATTTAAGATGAAAAGAATCAGAAAGCTGCTCGGAGTAATCCTGATCATAAGCGCTTTTGTAGTGGTGCAGCTTCCTCCTCTGGGGGCGGATGCTGCATCCGTCCCCGAGTTTTCTATATCGGGTTCGGGAACGCTCCTTTCTTACAATGGAACAAGGACTGATGTAGTCATTCCTTCCACCGTTATTGAGATAGCTACCGATGCATTCAGGGATAACGATAATATCCGCAGGGTAACTATTCCAAACAGCGTCAGGAAGGTTAATGAGTATGCTTTCTGGGACTGCGATAATCTTGAGACGGTATCCATCGGTACGGGATTAAATAAGATCGATGATTTTGTTTTTGCCAACTGTATGGGACTTGTTTCCGTCAATATCCCCGCAAATGTTACTTCCATAGGCATTTATGCCTTTGAGGATGACGTAAATCTTGAATCCGTTACTATTACGGAAAACACACATATCATTCACGAATCAGCTTTTGACGGATGTTATAAGCTGGTCATCTTTGCACCTGAAGGTTCATACGCATGGGAATATGCCAAAGGCTTCTATGTAAGACAGGCTAAATTTCCCGTCTATGAAGATACCGGTATGATCGATGATCCCAAGCCTTCGAACACCGACACCGATGAGGATGATAACACAGATGTATCCGAAAATAGCGATCATTCCGATGAGTATCCGGATGATGAGCCCGGTGCATATACCACACAGTATGAGATAACCCAGAGGCCGGACGGAACTTATACAGCGGTTGCGTATAACCAGAATACCAATGTCTACGGACAGTCTCATGTAGTGGGTAATTCTGCGGTTGTTTTCCTGGATAATTCCGCATTGCATGTCATTGAGGGAAGTCCCGCTCCCGAAGAAAACGAGGATTCATCCGTACATATCCCTTCGGATACGGTTATATATTCATCATCGATCCCGAAATATACCATTGTTGATTCTGTCATTGTTGCGGACAAAGCATACTATATGTCGGATGATCTGGAAAACATGAGCCTTCCTCAGGGTATAACCGAGATAGGACAGTTTTCTTTTGCCAGAACGGATGTGGTATCCGTAACACTTCCTAACGGCGTGCAAAAGATTGATTACGGTGCTTTCTATCATTGTGCGAGACTGGGGAGCGTAAGCCTTCCGCAGAGCATTATGAAAATAGAACCTTATGTTTTTGCCGGAACTCCCTGGGTTGACGGATTCCTCGCCACTACGGGAAGTATCAATAACAACCTGGATGCCGATCTTAATGCATCGGGCGGAGATTTCCTCGTAAGCGGCGGAGCTCTTATCGCATACAGGGGTCACAGTATCAATGTGACCATTCCTAATGGTGTCCGGATAATTGCCGCCGGCGCTTTCAAAGATGTTACTTCCATGAAGTCATTGTCGCTTCCTTCAAGTCTTATCAGCATCGGGGAAGAAGCTTTTATGGGATGTTCTAATCTTGAAGAGGTTTCTTTTGGCGGAAATGAAGAAGAGATACTGGACAGAGCTTTTGCGGGGACCGGTATAAGCGTACGCGACATTCCCGAAAGAATTACTCATATTGGTGTGGGTGCATTTGATGATCTTGGAAGAGATTCTTTTGTTACCTATGAAGAGACTGCGCAGAGACTTTCCAATTCTGAATTAAGGTCATCTTCTCCGGATAAAGCGAATGCGGGTGTTACCGTAACGGGTATGGATGGCGTTCTGGCATATCTTGACGGTGCTGACAGACCTTTTACCTTAAGTGTTACCGAGCTAGGTTCATCAGATGTGTTTGAAAGAGCTTTAAACAGAGCAGGTGATTTCCTGAACGGAAAATATAACGGTGAAAAGGCGATATACGATCTTGTTCTTACCGATTCTTCCGATATTCCCATAACAAAACTTGGAAATCAGGGATTGGAGATAGCTATTCCCATTCCCGATTCACTTTCCGGAAAGAAACTTGTAGTCCTTACCGTTGACAGAAACGGTCAGCTGGAAGACATTCCTGTCACTGTTGTTGATACAGACGGCACATCCTACGCAAGATTTACCACTTATCACTTAAGTGTCTTTGCTCTTTGCTCCACGGGAGATGAACTTGCTGATTCTGATATAATAACCTCGGATGTGACCTTGAGAGCCGATTCCGGCGGACCAGCAACGGCTGCCTATGCTTCTTCCGTTAAAGACAGACTGTTGTCCGTAAGCTGCGCAAGATGGATCATTTGCGGTATGCTTGCACTTTCCGGTATATTTTTAATCCTTGTCAGGAATAAAGTTCGATGAGTAAAGATAATCGTTTTATAATCCCTGTATCATTTATCACGGCCGCATTACTTGCTGCCGTGATTTTTGTAGTTTCGGGGATTTATCCGGGAAGCGAAAGAACACTTCTGATCTTTGATATGAAGGAACAGTTTGTTTCCTTTTATTCGTTTATGAGCAGGATTAGAAGCTTATCGGATCTTACATATACCTTCGAGGGATCGCTTGGTACACCCATTGCAGGTCTTATTGCTTATTATCTTGCTTCACCCGTTTCCTTACTGTATCTGTTTTTTGATGTCACTCATTTGCCCGATGCGATCGCCCTTGTTGATATTATAAAGGCAGGATTTATCGGTGCATCTTTTGCGTATTTTGCTCTGCATAAAGGCGTAAAAGAACCTGTTAAGATAGTGATCCTCAGCACCTGCTATGCGCTTTCATCGGCGGCTGTGACATTCTTTATTCTTCCCATGTATCTGGATACTCTTTTCTGGCTTCCTCTTATTGCCATAAGGCTTGAGATGCTTGTTCTGTGCGATGATAAGAACAAGACGCTAAGGCTAGGTCTGATCTATTCAATATTGCTATTTCTGTGCATACTGATCCATTATTATTCCGCCTATATGGTATGCCTTTTCCTGATCTTATATGTCGTATACGTGCTTTCTGCCGGAATAGATTTCCGTAAGATATTTGCCGTAAGATTTTTAAGATTTGTTCTTTTCTCGCTTATCGGTTCGGGCGCTGCCGGATTTTTATTGATGCCTGCCTTAAGGGAACTGATGCGAGGCAAGGTATACGATGCGGGAGTTTATTCGAACGGAAAATTATTGGTTGCAGGTCCGCTTGTTATATTCAAGCAGTTGATCTGCGGGAGTTTCGGAGGATTATACAGTGAGGGCGGTCCTGCGGTGTATTGCACTTTGATATGCATTAGTCTTGCAGCTTACGGCCTTTATAAAAAGAAGAGTAATAAAGCTTATTTGGCTGTTTCAATTATTATAACTGCTGTTTTTATCGGCAGTTTTATGTTCAGGCCAATGTACCGTATCTGGCATATGTTCAGAGATCCGGTTGCTTATCCTCACAGGTTTTCTTTTCTCTTTGTTTTCTTCGTGATGGTACTTGCTACGGAAGGGGTTAAGGAGATCAATGCTAAGATTTTGCATCAGCGGATTCTTTTTGCAGCAGTATGTATACTCCTTGTATTTAACGGATACAGACAGATAAATATGGATCTTAAGACCCTTCCTTCTGCTACGCGTTCGGATTACAGACTGTTTATAGATACGACAGCGGATCTGGTACATACTGCTCAGGATGAAGGCAGGGGAAGCCTTTGCAGAATATCCAAGGATTATGAATTTTCATCAAACGATTGTTTATTGCTGGGATATAACGGACTGGATTATTTTTCTTCGTCATATGATCCGGGAGTATTAAGGCTTTATAAAAAACTCGGACTTCTCCAGTATCACTACAAAGCTTGTGACGAGGGTACAACTATCCTTACTGATATGTTCTTTGGCATAGATTATATGATCCATAAAGGGCATGCGGATAACGGATATGAATATATGACTTCCAATGGATTTGCCACGCTTAGCAGAAATCCGTATTCACTTGGAGCAGGATATCTGACGGGAATTGAAGTGCATTCGGATGTTGCGCCGGATTTCGGTAACAATCCTTTTGAAAATCAGAACCTGTTTGTAAACGGGATTCTCGGGTATGATGCGGAATTGCTGAAGCCCCTTGAATTTAAAGAGGTTATCAGTGATGTTACCGGTCTGAGCGGTGAAGTGGGAGAAGGCGGAGAGCTGTTGACGGAGCAGCAGATTAACAGAGAGATTACATTTATCGCGCCTGCAGGTAAGAATGTATATCTTAATTTTGAACTGCTGAATGAGTCGGACCTGGACTATGAGACCAAATCCGATTCGGATCTGATCATCGTTACCGAAGGTGACCGAGTCATAGCAGTGTTTTCCGGATATCAGAAGGCATATAATATTCTGCTCGGATGCTATGATGAAGACACGAAGATCACTCTTAATATCGAGGGAACGAAAGATTACCGGGAGGCTTTCATATATGCCATGGATATCGGTGATATGAAGCCGGTTTATGATAAGCTCTGCTCGTGCGGATTTAAGATTGATTCCTTGGAAAGCAATAGGATAGAAGGCCGTATTTCGGCTGATGAGAGCGGGAGAAATCTGATACTGACAATTCCGTATTCAGAGGATATTAAGGCCTGTGTTGACGGAAAATACGCAGATACGTGCACCTATGCCGGTGCATTGATGATGGTGCCCGGAATTGAGGTGGGAGAGCATAGAGTAGTGATAGAGTTATGACAAGAGTCAGTGGGGACGGTTCTTTCTGAAAGAACCGCCCCCACTGACTCTTATTTATATGTTACATAAATTTCTTTTTCGGTTCCAAGTTCAAAGCAGCCGATCCTGCTGGATCTGGAATTAAGAGCCATTCCGCAGTCTATGTCGACCACGTCGATACCACCTCGTCTCTGGAGTCTGCAGATCTTACCTCGTCCTTTGTCATCCATGCATCCCAGTCTTTGGGTGAAGACATGTCCTACGATGTAAGTGTCATCCGGATATGCGAACCAGTCATGTTCCAGCATATCGATCGGAGGCCTGTCATCTACCAGTGAGTCCCAGACAACCGATTCCGCATCTACGAGAGCTTCTTTATAGTAGAGTTCTTTTCCGAATTTGTATCCCACCGAGTATGAGTGGGAGATATGGTAGTGTTTATCGCCTACTGTAACTCTTTTGATCATTCTAAGGCTCTTCAGGTAATCCAGAATTTTATCCTGAGTTTCTCTGTCGAGTCTGCAGAAAGCGTTGTATGTGGGCTTGCCCCCGTTAGCGGGATGGAACCAGAGATCGACGGGAGTGAAGGCTTCGCCTAAATCTTCCTTGGTAACTTTACCTTCGGATTCATTCTTACGGATATAATCAATGGCCTCGATCATCATGTACTCGTGATTTCCGAGGATCATTTCTGCATTTTTTCGTTGCATGACATCAAGGATGATCTTAAGACCATCCCTTCCTCTGTCTATTACGTCACCGACCACATATATAAAGTCATCATCAGAGAACTTAAGTTTATTGAGAAGCTTAATATATGTGCTGTAGTGACCATGCAAGTCACTTATAGCATAAATGCCCATTACTTATGAAATCCTCTTGATGGAATCACTGCTTACACAGATAACAGGTCTGATTCCGCAACGTTTATTAAGCATCCAGTTCTGAGGGCCGTCACGACCGATCAACTGACCATAACAATCTTCGCTGGCAAGGAAGGACATATCATTCGAGAACTGTCCTCTTGATCTGAGACCAAAGCAGGGAACGAAATCGGGATCCCTGGGAATAGCAGCGGTATATTGTGAAATGGGCGCTCTGCAATATACGTTGTCTTTATTTTTCTTGGATCTGTCGATTCGATCCTTGGACGTATCGAAACCGTAATACAACTCGTCAAGAGACGGGATATATACCTTGTCGTTGGTATATCTGTCATCGAGAGCAGAAGTGGGAGTGGAGATCTTGGTAAAGTGAAGCTTGATCTTTTCCTGAGCCGAGAAGGCCATATTAATGAAAGCCGAATTAAGCCATGCTCTCAGCTTCGAATCGCCCCAATATACTCCAGTTCTGACTTTTACAATATCTCTGTCGGAATACTTCAGATAAGTCGTACCATTGAAAGGCAGATAATCAAGAATGTATTCACTGATCAGAGTAGTCCTTCCCTTGGATTCATTAACAACTCTCCAAGGGATGGCATTATATTTAAAATATTTATAACCGTCTTTTACACGGCCGTGCTTAAGATTGAATACACCGGAAAGGAAATTGGAAGACTCTTTGCCTTTGACATTCTTATATACCGGAAGACGATAGTACTTTTCCTCATTGACGATTGCGGTATTGTTTTCATCATATTCGGCACATTCGATGTCGCTGGTTATGTTCTCGGGAGTCACCTCGTTCATCGGATATGATCCGAACCAGACTCGTCCGTCGTGATCCATTACTATAACTCTGCGCTCTGCAACAGACTCCTGAGCATGGGACTGCTTGGAAGTACGCTTGATAGAGTAAAGATCAAAATACAGTTCATCGATGGTTTGTTGTCTGTCCTCGGGTTTCATGGAAAGCCCCTTCATAATGGACTCGCCGATACCGGGATCAAGATCGATGTTATAGCTGTTAATGGGGGTGATGAGATCGTTTTCCTCACGCTCTATGGCAGACTGGGGAATATCTCCGGTACATAAATAGTAGAGAGTAGAGCATATACCGTAGATATCGGTCCAGGGGCCCTGTTCGGCAACACGGGAAAACATCTGCTCAGGAGGAGCAAATCCCCATTTTCCGAGGAAATCCTGTTTGGATTTAACGCCATTTTTACGTGATCCACCGAAATCGATCAACTTGATCGATCCATCTTTATCAAGCATGATGTTGTCGGGGGAAACGTCTCTGTGGATCAGACCTGACTGGTGAAGGTCACCGAGAATGTCGATAATGGGCTCAATCAGTGTGAGAGCGCGGTCGGAAGGGAGCCATCCGCCATGGTTATCGACGTATTTGAAAAGATTCCCGTTTTCCAGATATTCCATAACAATATAACCTGTATTATTTTCATAAAACAGGTCTTTGATGGAAACTATACCGGGGTTTTTGGAATATTCGGCAAGGATCCTTGCCTCACGTAAATATGCCTGAGTTTCTTCTTCGTAAGCGTCGGAATTGATCTCATCCTTTACTACGAGAGTGTGACCGTCTTCAGCTCTTGTAACGAGCTCTTCGGGAAAAAATTCCTTGATGGCCACCCTGTACTCAAGGAGCAGATCGAAACCTATATAAGTGATTCCGTATCCGCCCTTGCCCAGGATATTACCGATAAGTATTTTATTGTTTAAAATCGTGCCGGGAGTCAGTGCATTTTGCCATGTCTTTTCGCCGATCTTGTTATGGCCGCAGAAAGGACAAATGTCATTATCGTCACTGATCCTCATGCAACGTAAGCAAAGTCTGCTTATATCGTATTTGTTCATGACTTACGTAGATGCTCCCGGAGTATTAAAGATCAAGCAGTTTGTTCTTGAAGTCTCCAAATTCGGAATCGTTGATTATGCCTGCATCGTGAATCTTGGTAAGAAGTTCGATCTTCTTCTTGAACAGATCCATATTTCCGTTGACGGGAGATGTGATATCGGCAACAATCTGATTCTTTGCAGCATCGTACTCAGCCTGAGTCTCAAGTCCGCCTTCGACAGCGACCTTGTGAAGAGACATTCTGGTAACTTCATCGGGATTACCTGCGATAGTAGAAACGATTTCTGCTTTCTTATTGTTGAGTTCACTCTGAGAAAGCCACTCGCACTCTTTTAGAAGCATCAGCTTCTTGATCTTGGACTTGAGAGTATCGGTGTTGGTGGAATCGATACCGTCAAGATCTGCGATTAGTCTGGTGCGCTTTGCTTCAAAATCATCCGTTGTGATAACACCTGCCTCAACCATAGCGGGCCATCTGCCGAGTTTAGCCTTAAGGGCATCACGATCGTCGGTTGACTTGGGATTGAGAGCAAGTTTAAGTCTGTTGATCTCATTGGAGTAGTCGCTCTCGGAAAGGATCTCAGCATCCTTAAGGATAGCCTGCTTCTTGAGATTCATGATGAACTTCTCGTTATTGTCTTCATCATCGTAAGCGGTTCCGTCAACAAGGCCGTCGGAGAGCTTGTTGAACTCGGATTCGGTGATAAGACCGCTGATCTTGATAACAGGGATCATTGCTACATTGCCTCTGAAATCATCAAGATCGGTGATAGAAGGATCAAAGCAGGGATCGACAATCGCACGAACCTGCTTGTTATAATCGTCGTCGGTGATAAGACCGGTGCTTTTTGAGATAAGGACTTTCTGAATCTTCTCGTAGAACTTATCAAGTCCCTTTTCTTTGCAGATAAGTTCAAGTTTCTTGCTCTTATAGTCATCATCGCTCATGACGCCCATATCATGCATAACTTCGATCTTCTTGAGCTTGTCTTCGAAGGATGCTGCATCCATGGGATCCTTTGCAGGAGCCGGAGCGGGTGCAGGAGCAGGTGCGGGAGCCGCACCGGGTGTATAAAGAGCATTTCCGAGATTATCGGGCTGAACAGGTGCAGGAGTAGGAGCGGTTCTTACAAGAGAACCGGGTGCCTGTGCCATCTGAGCAGCTTCCTCGGGTGATCCGTGGAGAGGTCTCTGTACGGGGAGAGGTCCTGCAGGTGCTTCGCCTCTGAGCGCATCATTCATAGCAACAGAAGGAGAAGGAGTAATAGTCCTTGCAGAAACGGGTCCTGTATATACATTTTCATTCGAAGGTGCTACGGGAGCGGGAGCAGGTACGGGAGAAGGCACCGGAGTAGGTACGGGCTGAACGGGAGCCTGATTGGTTACAGGGCGGGCACCGTTTGATGTAGCTCTGGCTGCGGAAGGAGGAACGGGACGAGAACCGTTGGAAATAGGTCTTGCACCGCCTGAAATAGGTCTTCCGCCGGAAGCCTGTCTTGCAAGATCATTCTTCTGCTTGAATGAGAGAAGAAGATCGTATGCTTCATTGGCATTCTTAAGAGTAGGAAGAATAACCTTGGTAGATTTCTTGCCATACATGGTTTCTACGGTAGCTTCGATAACGATAGCTTCAGAACCCTGATATTCATCGCGTCTTACGTCTTTGATATCAGTAGAAGCAAATTCGAATGTCTCACAGCTCTCAGTGCTGGACCCCGGTGCCTGGACGAATGCTTTACCATTCAACAGGGTCTTCTCGTAGTCGCTGTCATCTACCTCGAGCTTCAAATCCTTGACTTTAGTTGCTCCCACAAGTCTTCTCATTGAAGTTCCGTAAGTTGAGTTAAAAACTTTCTTTGCCATTTGTTAATGACCTCCGGTGAAAATTTGTGAAACATAAAATAAAACCAAAGCGGAGAATTTTATAGAATATTTATTCTCCCCCTCTTATATTTGTCATAATATCACATAATTCCAAGAATTGCACTTGATTTATTGGATATTTTTACTTAAATTGTATTATTTTACTCGAATCGGTGCTATAATCCATTTGTTGTACCATCTTATGTTATCGAAAGGAATTATTTTATGGCAAGAAATTTTAAAAGAGTAAGACTGGGGGAGGCTCTTGTTGAAGATGGTTTTATAACTGAGGAGGCCCTCGAACAGGCACTTGAAGAGTCCAAAAAGAAGGGGCAGAAGCTCGGTGAATACTTGGTTGAAGCCGGTGTTGTTTCTGAGGAGGAGATAGCTAAGATACTTTCAAGGCAGATGGATCTGCCATATGTAAGGATTAAAGATGTAGATATTCCTGATAATGTTCTTAAACTTGTTAACTATGAGATTCTAAACAAAAAGAAAGTTATTCCCTTCGGGTATGACGAGAACAACCCTAATATACTGAATCTTGCTGTGTCGGATCCTCTTGATTTCGATACTCAGGAAGATATCAGTATGCTTACAAACCTGGAGATTCAGCCTTATGTGGCTACAATGTCGGGTATTGTAGAGTCTCTTGACAAGTATTTTGGTCAGAAATCCAATACCGAAGACCTTGAGAAGTTTGCTAAAGAAAAAGGTCTTGTATCCGATGAAGATACTTCGCAGCACGATGAAGATGTTGCTAATTCGCCCATCGTAAAGATCGTCAAGGAGATGATCGAGAAAGCTGTACGTCAGAGAACCTCCGATATTCATATCGAGGCACTCGAGAGACAGGTTCGTGTCCGCTTCAGAATCGACGGCGTGCTCTATGAAAGAGCAAGATATGAACTGGTATTCCTCAGTGCACTTGTTGCACGTATTAAGGTTATCGGCGGCATGGATATCGCTGAGAAAAGAAAACCTCAGGACGGACGTATCACTCAGATAGTAGACCATGTTGAGTATGATATCCGTGTATCTGTATTGCCTACCGTATTCGGTGAGAAGGTCGTTATGAGACTTAACTCAAAATCCGGTATGAAGAGAGAGAAGAGTAAGCTTGGTCTCAAGGATTATGAAGAGAAGCAGTTTGATTCACTTCTTGCACATCCTAACGGAATCATCCTTGTTACGGGACCTACCGGATCCGGTAAATCTACAACACTTTATACCGCACTTTCGGAACTCAACTCTGACGCCGTAAACATCATCACGGTTGAGGACCCTGTCGAGACGAACGTTGACGGTATCAACCAGGTACAGACTAATAACAAAGCAGACCTGACATTCGCGTCAGCTCTGAGATCAATTCTCCGACAAGACCCTGACATAATCATGATCGGAGAGATTCGAGACGAGGAAACAGCGAGAATAGCGGTTCAGGCTTCCATCACAGGTCACCTCGTCGTATCAACACTTCATACCAACTCATCGGCTGCGACCATCACCAGACTTGAAGACATGGGTCTAGAGCCTTACCTTATTGCAGACTCCGTTATCGGTGTTATTGCACAGCGTCTCGTTAGAAGGCTCTGCCCTCTTTGTAAGAAACCTCGTCTTGCAACCATTACTGAGAAAGAGGTTATGAACATTCCTCCCGAGCGCATGAATGAGGATATCACCATTTATGAGCCCAACGGATGCCAGCAGTGTGACAACCTCGGTTATAAGGGACGAATCGGTGTATATGAGATCATGGTCATCACCGAGCACATGAGAGAAACCATTTCAAGAAGAGCAACTGTTGGTCAAATCAAGGAAGAAGCTCTTCGCGAAGGAATGCACACCCTTCATATGTCAGGTACAGAGTATGTTCTTGACGGAACTACCAGCTACTCCGAGATGTGCAGAATTTCCTTCGATTCGTAATTCCCAAAAATCAAAGGCCCGGCGGCAGCCTCAATGCCGCCACTTTTTATATGACTGAAGTCGGAAGAAAAAATATATATAAAGAAAAGATTAAGCGGTTCTTTCCGGAATTATGTTCGTTCATTATTCCAGTATTTGTAGTTATGCTTGCTTTTTTTGGTCTGGGTATTTATCCCGGTGGAAAAAGTATGCTTATTACTTATGATTTGAGAGCTCAGCTTTTGGCTCTTTATGGTTATCTGTCAAACGGTGGTCCGGGGTACGATACCCTTTTCCATTCTATGTCCGGTGGATTAGGCGGAGGATTCTTTGGGACGGTTGCTCTCTATCTTTCTCCGTTTGATTTAATATATTTATTTGTTCCGGTTAAATATATTCCTCATGCTATATATTTTTTGGTTATTTTTAAGATAGGATTGTGTGGACTGTTTTTCTCGATTTTTTTAAGGAAGAACGGGAAAATGATGCTTCCCTTTTTGTGGGTTGTTATCTTATCGTGCTGCTATGCGCTTATGTCATATAATTTCATGTACTATGTTTCTCCGATGTGGTATGACGAAGTTATGTATTTGCCAATTATGGCATTAGGTCTTGAGAAGGTGTTATCCGGAAAAAGAAGTTATTTATTTATCATAATTTTGTGGTTAAGCATTGTTAGCGATTATTATATTGCTTTCATGAGTGTAATTACTCTTATCATATATTTTTGCTTTAGACTTATCGAAGAAAAACTTTCACTGAAAAAGTCTGCTATTAGGATTCTGTCATTCTGCTTGCATGGATTACTGTCTGCGGGTATGGCTCTGTTTGTTATTGTTCCGGTTTGCATGGATTTTGCTCGAGGAAAATTTGCTGAGGGCAGTGCCGGTTATGGGGGTGATTTTATAAAAAATTCCCTTTTTGATATATTAAAAAGTCTTTTGAGCCAGAGTTACTCTGGGTTTGACTATAATGCATCACCTAATATATTTTGCGGCTCTATTATTACGATTTTGGTTATTGTTTGGCTTTTCTTTGGCAAGGATAGGCTTATTACCAGATTATCGGGTATTTTTGTATTATTGTTTTATTTTGCTTCCTTTATTTTTGGCCCCCTTGACAGGATGTGGCATGGATTCAGAGAACCTGTATGCTTTTCAGTTCGATATGCGTATACATTTTGTTTTTTTTCTATATGTTTTGCAGCTCGAGGTATCATGGCTTTAAAAGTATTAAGGGGTAGAATATCAAAACAAAATTTTAGATTTATTATGGCAATAATTGGAGTTTTCACTTTTGTTGAATTATATATTAATGGAGCATATATATTATCTAAGATTGGAACTGAGTATGGTTATACATATAAGGATGAATATTATAAGTTTTGTGATGTAAATGAATACTTGATTTCATATACAAAAGAATCTGACTCATATAATTACGGTAGGCTTATTACTTCGTATAAGTTTTCGGATTATGATGGAGCATTATTTGGATATGATGGAATTGCGGAGTTTTCTTCCAGCTATAATTATTCTCTGCATGATTTTTTTAAATCACTTGGAATTGGCGTTCTTTATCATAGTCTTTCAGAAAAAGGAGTCACTCCTCCGTCTTCCGGATTAATTAATTCAAAGTATTTAATATATTATTGGGTTGATCAGACTGATTTATATACTCCTATTTGTGAGTATAGAGGATATACGCTTTATAAAAATGATACAGCACTTCCTTTTTCTTATGAAATTACAAATTCGGAAGAAACTGAAGAATTTTCCGATGATCCTTTTAGTAATATAAATTTACTATATTGGGAATTGTTTAGGTCAGATGAGACTTTAAGATGTGAAATTTTTAAGGCTTGTGAGTATGAAATTATTTCCTGCGATGATGTTTTCCCTGCTAATGACGAAAGTAAACTAAGAAGTATTGTTTTTGACGCAGAAAAAACAGGACATTATTATCTCTATGTTGAATTTATAGCAGGACAAGAGTCCTTTGGACATGAGGAAACTTATAGAGATAAAATGCCTGTTTACAGGAATTACTATATTGATGGGGTGAAAATTGGAGAATATGGAAATGAATCATATAACTATTGTGTGGATCTTGGGAAAATAAACGCTGAAGAAAAACATACTTTATCTTTAGAATCATCCAATTCTGAAATTGGTAGGGTTTGGCTATATTATTATGACTCTGATGAATATAATAAAGTATATTCTACAGTTAATGGTTTCAAAATAAATTCAATAGATAATAAAGGAATTGTACTATACGGTCACACGTCTGATGCTTCTCAGATTCTAGTTACACTTCCTTATGAAGCGGGATACAGAGTATATGTTGATGGGGTTAAAACTGAATATAACTCCTATAGAGATTGTTTTATGACAATTCCGGTGCCTGAAGGGGAACATGAAATAAGAATTAAATATATTACACCTGGCATATATACTGGAATTGCACTTTCTATTCTATTCTTGTTTACTTTACTTTTATATACTAGATTCAGAAATGAAAAAAATATTTTTGGTGAGTATTAAGTATGGATAAATATATAAAAAAGCTAGAAGAAATTATTTATTGTTTTTTTTCGGTGTTGAAAATTCCTGCTTCAGATAAAACTAAAAGTAGTATTATTCAGCTGGTGAAATTTGGAATAGTAGGAGTGAGTAATACTTTATTAAGCTATTTCATTAATATTTCTATTCTTTTTTTGCTTTCGCCCTTGGAATTTGATTATGATTGGGTTGTTGCAATTGCTGGTTCCTTTATATTATCTGTACTCTGGTCGTTTTATTGGAATAATAAATATGTATTTAGCGTTGAAAACGGAAAGAAACGAAGCTGGTATAAGGCTCTGTTTAAATCATATATTTCATATGGAGTTACCGGTATTGTGCTTAACATTTTTTTATCTTATATTTGGATTGAAATATTTGATGTATCAAAATACATTGTTCCTCTTTTGAATATATTTATTATTGTACCTATAAATTTTGTTGTTAATAAACTTTGGGCGTTTAAAACTGATAAATAAATGCCTTAAATGGAATGAACGTTAATGGAAAAAAATAATAAAGCAAGATTTTTGAATATCTCAATATATGTAATATTCTTTGTAATTGCTTTTGGCATTACATGTTATTCTTCGTCACTGGTTCATTTAACAGATTGCCCGGATTATGATTCATATGCATATAGATATATGGGTATGCTTATGGCAAAAGGAGGAGTGCCTTATCGAGACGCTTTTGATAATAAAGGACCTATAATGTATTTAATTAATTGGATTGGATATGTGATTAATAAAGAATATGGAATATATTTTGTTGAACTTATATTTGTTTATGGTTTTATTTTGACCCAGTATAAATTTTCCTTAAAATTCTCATCTAAAATTAATTCGGTAATATTTGTTATCGCCTCTATAACTTCTTTGAGTGTTTTTTTTGTCGGAAATTGGACGGAAGAATATTCACTTCTTTTTTATGCCGTTGGCATTAATATATTTATTGATTATTTGATTTTTGATAAAGATGATTGGTATAGAATTGTTTTGTGCGGTGTTTCTTGCTGCTGTGCATTTTTTCTTAGACCTAATATGATTTCTCTTTGGATTGTGTTCGCAATAGCAATAATTATTAGGTATATAAAAAAATATAAAAAATTTCCCATTAAAATTTCGATTTGGTTTAGCGTAGGCGTTGGCGCTGTGCTGCTTCCCACACTTATTTGGCTGGGATGTGCCGGCGCATTAAATGAATTTTGGAAAGATTTTGTTTTGTCAAATATTACTTATGCGACTGATCATGCGGTAGTTACGGGAAGATGGAAGGTCTTTTTTGATTTCTTCATTTCTTCTAATATGGAACTCCATATAATTTTGCTTATATATATGATCATAAAAAAGAAAAATGCATTCACCAATATTTCGTATATTGCATATATGCTCTTGAATTTATATCTAATTTCCATGAAAGGGGTATTGTTTAATAATTATGCAATGACAATTGTTCCGTCTTTGCTTTATCCCATTTGTTCTTTTGATCTGTATATAGTTAAATACTGGAAGCTCACTACTCAGAAATTATATGTTAGTTTATGCGGCTTGATGAGTATCATGCTCATTGTATTTCTCTTTAACAATTTTACACAGCTTATTGATAAAATGATGATGGGTAATCCGTATGAAATAGAAGATGATTTTATAGTGTCACAAATAAATGAATACACGGATCCGGATGACCGAATTTTGGTTTTGGGATATAAATGTTTTTATTATGTTGCTTCAGATAGACTTAGTTCTACAATTTTTTATTACAGTACAAATAATTATGGATATCCGGATGGGCATCAAGCTGTTGTGGACGCAGTAAACGAAAACCTTCCCAAATTAATTGTTGTCGAGGGAGGGGAGGATCCTGAAGATCTTTTTCAGCACTATGATCAATATGAAATGATTGATAATAATCCCATGCTTTGGATACTTAAAGAATAGATTAGCTTTATGATCGTATTCTAAGTATACCTCTGCGAAGATAAGGTTTTGAAAAATTATAATCATAATAATAGATCATGTATCCACTTGAGTTCTCAATAGTCCATTGATCGAATTTTTCTCTAAAGTATTTTTCATGATTTGAAGAGTGATAGACACAAAGAGCTATTTGAGCATTAGGTTTCTGCGATAGCCAATTTGCACAACCATCTATAATTAATGGCTCATTTCCTTCTGCATCAATTTTTATAAATATGTTTTCTTTAGATAAATTGTTTTGAAGGATAAAGTCATCCAGAGTTATATGATTTTCGTCGGTTCTGTTTGAAACGTATTTTTGAATTATATGTACTTTGTGGTTGTATTTTTGGTAGGTGAGCTTTAATGCTTCAATCCATTGAGGATCACATTCAAATATATATATTTCTTTTGCTGAATCAAGGTATGGAAGCCCAAAAAATCCTTCAGCTCCGCCAATATCAAATATAATTGAATTTTGTTCGGGCTTGAAATTCTCGGTTGTATATCTGTGAGGAGAATTTATATCTTGCTCTAATAGAATATTTTTATAATATCGTTTTGCTCTAAATAGATTTTTATAAGATCGTTTCATGTATATTCTTTGATCATTGTCACGTATAAAAATTAAGCCGGTAGAGTTATCAATTTCCGCGTTAATCTCTTTGACTGTGTATTCTTTTGCAAATTTATATGGGAAAACAGTAATGCTGTTATGCGATAAATAATTTGCTATAGATTCGAATTCATGATTACCGGAATTTTTGAGATATTTTATCAAAGCTCGTTTTTTGATACGTGCGTATAATTCTCTTTCTATAAATTCTATATCTTTATCTGCTAACTTGGTATTTGTTTCTGATATTATATTCATACGTTTCCTGTCCTCCGTTTTTTCAAATATTTTATCATATGAAAATGCTTTTGCGATATGTATTTTTGGGTATACGTGTTATAATATTCAGATATTAGGGGGAAATATCTATGAAGAAGGATTTTAGTAAGTATCATACTTTTGCTATTTGTGCTTATGGCGAATCGCCTTTTTTGGAAGAATGTGTTTTGTCACTTCTTTCTCAGTCTGTAAAATCCAATATTATAATGTGTGCTCCTCAGAGCACACCTTTTCTTGAGCGTATTTCTAATAAGTATGAGATTCCTTTTTTTATTCGAAATGGAGCGCCGGATATTAAGGATGATTGGAATTTTGCTTATGATAATTCTCATACTAAATTTGTAACTTTAGCCCATCAGGATGATCTATATCATGCTAAATTCACAGAACAGACGTTGAAGTGCATGGTCAAGCACAAAAATCCGTTGTTTTGTGTCACGGATTATTTGCCTATTAAGCTTGTGACTTTGCCTAATAGAGATATTAATTGTCGTTTAAGACACTTTCTTAGATCGCCGTTAAAAATACGATTTATAAGTGGATTGGCAGTTGTCAAAAGGGGAATACTTAAATTTGGTAATAGCATTTGCTGCCCGACTGTTACATATAATAAAATGTTGCTCGGAGACCATATTTTCACTTCGGAACTACATTACGATATAGATTGGGATACATTTTATTTGCTGGGTAAAAGGAATGGTAGCATTGCATATGTAGATAAGCCGCTTGCATATTATAGGCTGCATAATGGATCTACAAGCAAAGAGTTTATTACTAATCATAAAAGGCAACGAGAAGATGAACTTATGTTTTCGAAGTTTTGGCCTGAACCAATAGTGAATTTTTTAATGATATTTTATAAAAACGCATATAAAAACTATGATGAATAAAGAGAAACGATGCATTAAATCGAGATATAAAAATATAATCCTTGCACTTGTTATTCTTCTTACTTTGTTACATATAATTTATTTGTTTGTGTTTATTAGGGATGGTCATCACTCTGATGAGGCTTGGAGCTATGGATTTGCAAATAGCTTTTATGATCCCTATTTAACGATTGAATTGGGCGAGGATATTTATGATTTTTCAGATGCTCGATTGAGATACGTTGGAGAGTGGACTTCGTCGGAGGTTTTTAGAAGTTATCTGGCGGTTGATCCCGGACAAGAATTTTCTTTTTTGTCAGTTATAGATAATAAAAAAGGAGATGCCAGTCCACCGCTGTATGAGATTATTCTTCATTGTATTTGTTCGTTTTTTCCGAATGAATTTTCTTGGTGGTTTGCTTTTTCTATAAATATATTTTGCTATGTTTTTATACTGGTTTCATTGTATTTAATTACAAATCAATTGAATTCAGGGGGAAATGGCATTGCTTCTTTAGTGACTTGTTTACTTTACGGTATTTCTTCGGCTGGAATCGGAACTGCTTTATGCCTTAGAATCTACTCATTATTGACTCTTTTGTATCTTTTGTATGTGTATTTGCTACTAAGATTTTTGCGTGGAGGAGCGAAGAGGGGGCGGTTTATCATTTTCTCCGTTGCGCTTGTTTTTCTGGGCGCTCTTACTCATTATTTCTTTTTGGCTGCAGCCTTTTTTCTGGTTCTGTTTTCCTGCTTTGGATTGTTGATAAAAAAACGTTTTGCTGATATGTTTACAGTCGGAGTTTCTGCACTTTCCGGTGTAATTCTTTTCTTTGCGTTTTTTCCCTATGGATTCTTTGAAATGTTTAATGAGAAGAATGCGTTTGTAAATGAGTTCTTTCATTTTGGCTATATACTTACTCTTAGCACTAATCTATTTTTTAAACAAACAATTGGTTTGGACTTATATATAACTTCGGTTACTTTTTTGAAACTTGCTATTGTGATTTTTTGGCTTTTAATTCTGTCCATAGCTTTTTGCTTTTTGTTTAGGAAAGAATATTGGATTAAAATATTTTATAAGAAGATTAAGGGAATTATTTGTTTTACAGGAAGAAACATTAAATTCTTTTTGGTTGGAGATGGATGGATTTGTGGAACATTGTTGTTCACTCTTATTGCGTATTTTCTTTTTGCAAGTAAATATTCAAGCATATTGTCGATGGGCAAATTTGCAATAAGATATTTTTATATTATAATACCGTTATTTTTTTCGTTATTATTTTCGCTGGGAATCGGAATGTGCATTTATATGCGGCGGCGAGTTCCACGCTTGGTTTACATTGGCGTTTGTTTTTTGCTTATGTTCTTATCCATAGCTACTTTTTGGCATCAAAAAGTTACTTATCCTTCTCCGTATGAATTTAGAAAAGAAGGAATATCAAAGATTTCAGAATTGACTGTTGATAAAAATGTTATTGTAATTTGTGATTCTGGCTGGAATTTGGAGTGGTTAAGCGTTGCATTGATTGATTCTGAAAAATTTTATTTGATTTATGCAGATGATACAAATCACTTAGATCATCAATTAATCAATTTAGAACAATATTTAAATGAAGATACTTTGATTCTTGTTTATTCTTCAATTTTTCCTAATGAAGATATGCTGGTTGACACACAAACGGTCGAATTTGAATTTGGAGACTATAATTATTCGTTAATGATGTCTGAAAGAGAATTTTTAAACGAGATAATTGGTTTTGCCGGTGCGGAGGTAAATTTTGAAAGCGTTGCTTCATTTAATAGTTCCTATGAAGGTGCTTTAACGATTTATAAAATCAAAAATATATAAGTATTTTCTTTGCATTTAGGAATTATCCCCAAATATCTGGATGATTTTTTGTGACTATTAGCAAAAAGTTAAGAAAATCTTAAGTTTTTTGGATTACCCCATTGAAATTTAGATTTTTTTTATATATTATGAGTGAGAATTAAACATTTAGGAGGTTTTACTTGTGGCAACATTTGCTTATGAGGCGTTAAATTCTGAAGGTAAACTCATAAAGGGTTCATTAGAAGCCGATAACGTTGACAGGGCCAGGGACAGTGTTAAGGCTCAAGGGCTAACTGTTGTCAGCGTTGGTGCTCAAGGCGCGTTGGGCAAAGATATAAACTTTGATCTTTCTAAGGGACCTTCCGTTAGAGATTTGTCGGTTTTTTGTAGACAGTTTGTTTCTATGATAAGAGCCGGAGTTACTATCCTGGATTCCCTTCAGATGCTTGGAGAATCAACAGAAAACCAAAAACTTAAAGATGCCATTTTTAGTGTTAAAACAAGCACTGAAACTGGTATGACCCTTTCTGGAGCTATGGCAGAGTTCCCTACTGTTTTTCCTTCACTTCTTATTAGTATGGTTACAGCGGGTGAAGCTTCCGGTTCACTTGATATTGCTTTCGATAGAATGGGAAAGCAATTTGAAAGAACCAGTAAGACTCAAGCGTTAATAAAAAAGGCAATGATTTATCCTATTATAGTTGTGATTGTTGCTATTGCTGTTGTAATTGTAATGCTTGAGGTTGTTATACCTACTTATACGTCGATGTTTGCGGAAATGGATACGGAGCTTCCGGCAATCACAAAAATGGTTGTTGCGATGAGCGACGGTTTGAAAGCTTATTGGTTTATCATCGTTCCGGTTGTTGGCGCTTTAGCATTTGGAATTATTACATTTGCTAATACAGATCAGGGAAAGCATTTTTTTGGTAAGATTGCTATTAGATTTCCTCTTACACATGATATAACGGTTAAAAGTGCTTCCGCCCTTATGTCGAGAACGTTAAGTACCTTGATAGGTGCAGGACTTCCACTTGTTGAAGCTGTTGATATCACTTCCGGAGTTATGACTAATGTTTACTTTAGAGAAGCTTTGGAACATGCTAAAGAAGAAATTACTATAGGACAGGCTCTTTCTAGGCCACTTGAAGAAGCAGGGATCTTTCCTCCTATGGTTTATTATATGGTAAGGATTGGCGAAGAGACCGGAAATATTGAAGATATGCTTAACAAAAATGCCGAGTATTATGAGGATGAGGTTGAAATGGCGGTTCAATCCTTTATGGCAATGCTTGAGCCTATGATTATCATTGTCCTTGCAGCTATTGTTGGTGTGCTTATCGGTGCAGTTATGGCTCCTATGCTCGCAATGTATAAAGGACTTGATAACCTTTGATTTCGAATCAATCGTCAGCGTAGAAGGGCGTTGATGTTTGAGATATACAAATAATTATTTATTATTTAAGGAGAGATTATTATGAAAGACAACAAAGGATTTTCACTCGTAGAACTTATCATCGTTATTGCTATCATGGCAGTACTCGTAGGTGTTCTTGCACCTCAGTTCATCAAGTATGTTGAGCAGTCAAGAAGAAGCCGTGACATCCAGACCGCTCAGGAGATCAGAGAGTCTGTTCTCGCTGCAATTGCCGATAACAGAGTAACTGGTAACGGATCAAACGTTGCTCTTGGAACCGGAGCTCTTACTGTTGGCTCTGCAGGTAGCGTTGATACTATCGCTTCTGTACCTACTGTAGCTGGACATGTTACTGGTGCTGGCACCACTTACAATGTTTCTTATAATGCAAACACTGGAACTTGCTCTGTTTCTGTAGGAAGCTATGATCTTACCACTGAGGGTGGAGCATCTGCATACAGAGCAGCATCATAAATTCTTAACCATCTGATGTTTTATTTCCGCATTTACATGGGAATATTGTTCTTTCTCTTTGGAATTACGGTAGGCAGCTTTTTGAATGTGCTGATCTACCGTATTCCAAAGAAGGAAGATTTTGTGAAGACACGTTCACACTGTATGAGCTGTGGGTATCAGTTGGAGTGGTATGATCTTGTTCCACTTTTTAGCTGGTTGACTCTCAGGGGTAAATGCAGGAAGTGCAGGTCTAAGATATCTGCTCAATATCCTCTTGTTGAGGCTTTGAACGGTATCTTGTGGCTTGTTACGTATCTTTTGTTTGATCAAAGCATTACAACCCTTCTGTATTGCGCGTTGATCAGCAGTCTGATCGCACTTAGTGTGATCGATTTTCGTACGTACGAAATACCGGTCGGATTTAATGTTTTTATACTGGTATTGGGTACGATAAGGTTGGTCTATGAGTTTATCTTAGATCATAATTCTTGGCCGGAATATGTTATCGGCCTGGTATCAGTAAGCGTTCCACTTTTATTGATCTACTATGCGACCAAGGGAAGAGGCATCGGAGGCGGTGACGTCAAGCTTATGGGGGCCGCAGGTCTTCTGCTTGGATGGAAATTGGTTATCCTGGCCTTTTTCCTTGGTTGTTTGTTGGGTTCTGTTATTCATGTCGCGCGCATGAAGATTAGCGGAGAATCTCATGTTTTGGCAATGGGTCCTTATTTATCCGCTGGTTTGATTATTGCAATTTATGCCGGTGAGCAGATAATATCCGCATATTTGGGATATTTAAACAGCTTGACGGCTTCATATATAGGGTTTTGATCTGAGAATGTTCAGATAATAGTTATCTGTTCATAATAAAAATTTTTTTAAAGAGGGTAGGATATGGCTTCCAAGATTCTAAGCATTGAGCTCAGTAACACGACGATCCGTATCGTCCAAATGGACTACAAGACAACAAATCCCAGGGTATACTATCATGTAGTCTGCAACACACCTGAGAGTTCCATTAATGATGGATATCTCATTAACCCTGATGCTGTGGCTAATGCCATCAGAACCGCACTGGTTTCTAACAGGATTAAGGGAACCAAGAATGTTATATTTACTATCTCTTCAACAAAGATAGTAACCAGAGAGCAACAGCTTCCTCAGATGAAAGCAGCACAGCTCGATTCAATGATCCAGACTAATTTGTCTGACTATTTCCCCATCGACCTGGATAATTATCAGGTCGCTTATACTGTACTCGGAACTATTGACGAGGGTAAGGATGCCGGAAAACTTCGTGTTTCCATCATGGCAGCTGAGAACAACCTCGTTGAAAGTTATAAACAGCTTGCAGCATCCTGCGGCCTTGTTCTTGTTCAGGTTGATAACGTTGCAAACTCTGTATATCAGGTATTAAAGAGTGAGAATAAGACTCAGTGTAAGATGGTTCTTAAGATTGAGGAGAACTCTACTTCAGTTCTCGTAATCAAGAACGAGAGCCTTCTTCTTCAGAGAAATATCGGTTTCGGATTCCTGCCTGCCATTAGGGAAATTATGCATCAGCCTGCTTTCCAGGCAGTAAGTGAATTTGATGCACGCAATATTGCTATGAAGAGAGCCTGCATCAGAAAGACTCTTAATGAAGCAACAGCAATTACCGATAGTGAAGATATGCCCGAGCCTTCCGAAGGCCAGGCAATGACCAATGCTCGTCAAGCGGTTACCGATAGTCTTGAAGATCTTGTAAAGGGTATTCAGAGAGTAATTAATTATTATAATTCTACCAATTCTTCGAACCCTCTTGATCTCTGTTACATTTGCGGTGCCGGTGGTGCTATTAACGGCATATCACACCTTCTTTCCAACGAACTCGGACTTAAGGTCAGCGTTCTCAGGAAACTTGAGAATGTATCATATTCGGTTCTTGGCGACAATGCAGACCTTTATAATTATGTAGCTTCTATCGGTGCAATTTATGCTCCTGTAGGCTTCTTCTCAAAGGCAAAGGCTAACAGACAGAAGAATGCTACCAATTATAGCAAGCTTATTCCTCTTGTTGTTATTCTCGGAGCTGTTGTTATTCTTGCATTGGTTGGAAAAGGATTTTTTGATTATAAAGCTGCGGAAAACAGGAACAAAGAATTGGTCGCTACTGAAGCTAGGTATCTTGAATCTGAACAGATTTATAACAGGTATGCATCTGTTCTTGAACTTTATAGATCAATCAGAGAAGGAGAGGCTTCTACTCAGAGATCATCTGATAACATTGCAGATTTCCTTGAAGAACTTGAAGAGAAAATGCCTACTAATATGACTATTTCTGAGTTCTCCACTGATGATGAGATGTTTACCATGAGTGTTGAAGTTCTCGACAGAAATACTGCAATCGGTATAATTGAAACTCTTCGTGATTTTGATTCTATTATCGGTGTTTCAATCAAGGAAATAGAAGATAAGACTAGCAGAGTTTCTGAGGAACAGTTGGAAATGCTTGAAGCTCAAGGTTTTACTGCTGTTGATTTGACTGAAGAAGAGGCAAAGAAACCTGTTGAAGATAAAAATGATAATGAAAAAGAAGACGAGGAAGACGAAGAAGAACCTGTACTCGTTGTTGAAGGAAATGAAAATGCTGATGATGATGCTCTCAGCGTTAAACTTATCGGTACATATTATTTGACATATGATACTGACACCAATGAAGAATATTATGTCAGAAAGTATGTTTCTTTCACGATCAGCTGTGTATATGCTCCCGCTGAGGAAGTTGTGATTGAAAACAATGTAACAACGGATACCGAGGAGGAGGGCAACTGATTATGAAAAATGTTAAGATTGATGAGAAATCTAAGTTTTTAACCGCGGTTTTGCTTGTAATTGTTTTTATCGGTGTTGCATTTTTCCTTGGATATAAAAAATTTGAGGATAAGGCTAATGCTTTAAACGGACAGAACGCCAATCTTGAGCTCAGAATTGCAGAACTTAAGCAGTATTATGATACTGAGCAGAAAAACAAGGAAGATACAGAAAGAATGACTGCTGAGATTTCTGATATTCTCTCTAAGTACGCCGGAGATGCCAGATATGAGGATGGTATATATGAAGCCTTTAATCTTTATGGAGCGTCCATGAATACGCTTGTACTTGAAAAGATGGTTTTCGCAGGCGATGATACATACACAACTATTCCTGCTGAAACTGTTACTGCTGCAGACATTGAAGGTCTTTCAAATGATATTGCATTTAATGGTTTCAATGTGACTTATTCCGGAATTATTGAATACGATGGGCTTAAAGGAATGGTAAGAGAGATTTCCTCAGGTAATTATAATCTTGGTATTGTTAAGATGAAATATGAAGTCAATGGAGAGAACTTTATTGAGGGAACAACTGCGCTTTCTTTCTATTATGTTACCGGTGCAGGTCTTGA
>JAEEGI010002582.1_pt1 | contig 44100 bp, 35 predicted proteins | sample 8958751 | NCBI WGS metagenome assembly JAEEGI01 (sample SAMN16246545, study PRJNA631951) | gut metagenome | biome: gut microbiome; feature: rumen; material: KS-attached | host: Bos | place: Iran: Karaj | collected 2018-10
TGGATGGCGTAGAACCCAAATTTGTTTCGGCGGTCAAGGTTTCTCCGAAGAAAGGTTCTCCAGAAATATTGACTTCGCCTGTTAAAGTGGGTATAATGCTGTCATATAAAACACTTTCGATTGCACCATAGGCATTCAGTCTTCTTCCCGAGGCGACCAAACCATCGAGCGAAGGCAGGTGGTCGGCACCGTTAAAGAGGTGGTATCTCATGATTAGGCTGAAATAGGCGGGATCGCTTTTGCAAAGCTGCATCATCTCCTCGGGCAAGGCCGCATACATTAGAGCGATGGTTCCTGTGACTTGTGGAGTGGCCATTGAGGTTCCAGTCATATTGCCGTAATTGTTGTTAGGAAGTGTAGAATAGATGGCTGTGCCGGGTGCTCCAATGTCAATATTGTTGATGCCGTAACCCGCGCCAGTGTACTTCACGTCGTCCGAGGTGGTGTTGGTGATGCCGATGAGATAATTTCCAGGACAGGCGGAAGGGACATCACCCACCACATCAACATTCACATTCATGTTGGGACCGGCACCGCAACTCAAAATGCCGACATTGCCCATCTCGTCATACATCGAACACCAGATAGGATAATCGTCGGGATCGCCGTAATCGACGCCGAAGGAGGAATTGGTGGCCACGACGAAGGCGCCTTCCTCGCCATCGGTCTCATTGTATCTTGCCCGCATTTCCAAAGCGTAAGCATAGGCTTCCACGACAATAGACTCTTCACCTGAACTACCGCCGATGGGCATGACTTGCACATTCCAATTCACGCCGCAAACGCCTTTTCCATTGTTTCCGACAGCACCGATGATGCCCGAAACATGAGTGCCATGGTTGTTGCTGCCGACGTATCCGTTATGGTTGTATGCGTTCCAACCGTGATAGTCGTCGATATAACCGTTGCCATCGTCATCGATGTAATTGTTGGGAATCTCATGGGTGTTCACCCAGCAATTCAGGTCTTCGTGGGTCCAATCGGCGCCGCCATCGATGACGGCTACCACGATTGTATCGCCCGTTGATGTGATACCACCCGTGGTGAATTCCTCCCAGGCTTGCGGCAGGCTCATGATGTTGGGTGCCCATTGTTGGTAATAATAAGGATCATCTGGAATTGCTTCGCGTAATGTGATGTTGGTATGGTTGTTTTGGATGACACGCACATCAGCATTGGCGTTTAAGCGGCGCATTTTGTCTTCTCTAAGCTCTTTGCTGTCGTTGATTTCGAAAAGCCAGATATTCAGCCTTTTGGACAGTTGTCTTTTCGGCATGATTCCAGTATTGGACTTGGCAGCAAAGTCTGCGGCATCCACATCTTGCTCTAGCCAGATGATGAATTCGTTTTCCACATATGTGGTTGATTCTTGGCTTTGCTGTGGTTCCTGCGCGTATGAAAACACGGACAAAGCCATTATGGCCAAGATGAATAGTGGTTTAATGATTGATTTCATGGGAATGTAATTATTTATGTTTCAGTTCGCAAAAATAAACATTTTCAGTTTACTGAATGCTTTTCCGAAAGATTTCAAAAGAATTGCCTATTTTTGCACTTTCATAAAATTTTGAATCTTAAATCTTTAAATTTTAAATCTTTAAATTTTGAATCTTTGAATTTGAAGTTATGGAAGGTAAGCGATTAGAAAAAGTAAACAAACTGCTACTGAAAGAATTAGGCGATATATTCCAGAAGGAGCTGAAACCGAAAGTCCCTTCGTTGATGATCACCGTGACGCGTGTCAATGTCACTTCTGACCTTTCGTATGCGCGTGTGTATCTAAGTGTGTTCGGTGTGGACGAGAAGAAGAAGGTCGTGGAGGAAGTGGGCCAAAACGCCAAAGCCATCCGTGGCTTGCTGGGTAACCGCATCCGTCATCAGATGCGCGTCGTGCCTGAGTTACGTTTCATCGAGGACGACTCGCTCGACTATATCGAAAACATCGATAACCTGCTGCATCCCGAAAAGTGAGACTGCCGCTGTTCATAGCAAACCGTTACCTGCTGGCCAAAAAGAGCCACAACCTCATTAATATCATCACATGGATTTCCATTCTCGGTATTAGTGTCGGCTCGTTTGCGCTCATCGTGGTGCTGTCGGCTTTCAATGGCTTGGAGAAGGTGATTTCCTCGATGAACAACCGCCTCACTCCTGATTTGCAAATCTCACCAGTGAAAGGCAAGACCATCGACTTGACGGTTTTTCCTTTAGGTCAACTCAAAGATATTCAAGACGTTGATTATGTGATTCCTACGATTACCGAAGACGCGCTTTTCCGTGCCAATGACAAACAACATATCGGGCAGGTGAAGGGTGTTGGCTTGGAGTACCAGAATATTGACCGTTTAAAGGAGATCATTTCCGGTGATGGCACTTTGGTGCTTTCCGACGAGGACGAGCATGCTTTCGCCGTTCCTGGTGCCGGTGTGGCATGGTATCTTGGCATTAATGCCTATAATCCTTACGCAATGGTGCGCATCTATGTGCCCAAGCGTGGCAATGCCTCGCTGATGAGCCTCGAAAACAGTTTCAACTCCGATGTGCTGACTGTGCGTAGTGTATTCTCCACCGAGCAGGAACAAGATGAGAAATTGGTGCTAGTACCTTTCGATATGCTTTCGGAACTGCTTGAATACGAGGATAAAGCAACAGATGTTGAGATTTTTGTTGTGCCGAATTCAGATATTAAAAAAGTGAAGAAATCTGTGGTTGCCGTCATCGGTGCCGATTTTGCTGTGAAGAATCAACAAGAGCAGCAGGAAACGCTTTACCGAATCATGCGTTCCGAGAAGTGGGCGGTTTATGTCATCCTCACTTTCATCCTGATTTTGGCCACCTTCAATGTGGTCGGGTCTCTTTCCATGCTGATGATCGACAAGCGCAAGGACACGGAAATCCTGAAATCTATGGGCGCCGACAACCGATTGATTAAAAAGATTTTCCTGAATGAAGGCCTGCTGATTTCCGTGGCTGGCGGCATCATTGGATTGCTGTTGGGCATCATTTTGGTGCTTTTGCAGCAGCAGTTCGGTTTTGTGAAGTTTGGCACAGGGGGCAACTATGTCGTGGATGCCTATCCGGTGCTTTTGAAACTCAAAGACGTGCTGCTGATTTTTGCCACCATTCTCGTGGTTGGCTGCACTTCGGCTTTCTTTACTGTGCGTCATGCACTGAGGAAATCAAATTCGTCAAATCAATAAATTCCTTCACCGACAACTGCTCGGGCCGTTTGTTGAACACCTCGTTTTCGATGATTTCAGGGCTGAGCATGGGGCGTAGCGAGTTGCGCATGGTCTTGCGGCGCTGGTTGAAGGCCTGCTTGATGATGCTCACAAACAGCTTCTCGTCGCAGCTCAAGTCGGTTACTGCATTGCGCCGCATTTTGATAACGGCGGACTTCACCTTCGGTGGCGGGTTGAAAACATTCTCGTGAACGGTGAAAAGAAAATCGATGTCGTACCAAGCCTGCATCAGCACACTTAGGATGCCGTAGGTCTTGCTGCCTTCCTTGGCGGCCATGCGCTCTGCCATTTCCTTTTGCACCATGCCCACCACTTCAACCACTTGTTCCTTGTATTTCAGCACTTGGAAGAAAATCTGACTACTGATGTTATAAGGGAAGTTGCCAATGATGGCCATGTTTTGTTGGCCAAATTGGCTGAGGTCGGCGCGAAGGAAGTCGCCTTCGATGAGCCGTTCGCCGAGCATCGGGAAATGTTTCTCCAAATAGGCGATAGACTCCTTGTCGATTTCGATGACATGGAACTTGTCGAGGACGCTTTGCACCAAATACTGGGTCAACACACCCGTGCCGGCACCCACTTCGATGACGCTCTCCACGTCGGGCGACAACTGCTCCACAATGCGTTGGGCGATATTCTGGTCGGTCAGGAAATGCTGGCCTAAGGCTTTTTTGGGTCGAACTTCGTTCATTATCAGTTGTTCAGTTTGTAGTTGTTCAGTTATTCAGTTGTCCAGCCAACTCTAAACTGAGTAACTGAACAACTGAACAACTTACAACTTTCTATAGTTTTTCTTCGCTTGCGCGGTATAAATGCTCGTCGGGTATTCGTCAATCAGCTTCTCGTAGTGCTCCTTGGCCAGCTCCTTGTTTTTCAAATGGCTTTGTTCAATCAAGGAGGCATGCATCAAGGCGGCATCGGCCATGTAGCTGTCAGGATATTGCTCCACGATTTGCAAATACAATTGCTCGGCGGCTTCAAACTCTTTCCGCTTTTCTGCAATCTCGCCTTTGCGGAAAAGCGCATGTGGCTTGCTGACGTTGTTACCGGTAGCGATGATGCCGTCAAGCAAAACAACGGCTTCGTCTTCGCGTTGTTGATATATCCTGTAGTCAGCACGGGCCAGACGGTTGAGTTCTACGCCGGTGGTATCTGCTTCCAGGTTGTCCTTGATGGCTAACGATAGTGTCATGGCATCGTTGGCAATGAGCTTCGAGGTGGCAGCTTTCAGCACTTTCAGTTGGCTTTCAGCCCATTCATACTCGCCGATGAAGTAGCGTAGTTGCGCGTTCTTGAATCGGGCCTCGTGCCCTAGTGGCTCTTCTTTCATGCTCTTGTCGACTTGGCTATAGAGCAGGGTGGCTTCCCATACTTCGTCGACGTGCAGGTAGATGTCGGCCAACTTCAGTTTGAGTTCGGCTTGGCTTTGTCGCGAAGGGGTGTTTTCAAGGTTGCTGTTCAGCAGCTTGATGGCCTGCTCTGGTTCCTCGAGTTGGTAGGCCATGATGTCAGCTTGTATGGTCATGAGTTTCGACAGGTCGTTGGTGCTGACCTCGTCGTAGGCCTCGTCAATACGCTTCGATAGTCTGTCGTATGCTTTCTTGTCGCTGCTGTTGTTAGCCTTCAGCTTCTGATAGTCTGTCTTGATGACGCCAGTGATGGCCTGGCCATAGAAGGGGCTGCTTTTCCCCTTGTCGACGATATAGGTATAGCCTTCGCGGGCAACGTCAAATTGTTTGTTGTTGAGGCAAATCCCTGACAGGTTGTTGATCTGTGCATCTTGGTCGTGGGTGCGGCGGTCGATGCTTTGGCTTTGGGCCAAAGCGATGTCATAGTCTTCCTGTTGCAGGGCAAACCATACCAGCAGTTGGGCAAACTCGAGGTTGTCAGGCTCTTCTTGGGTTTGTTGCAGCAAGGCGATGCGCAATTCGTCGGCGATGCTATTGTTCACGTCGTAGAACAGAAGCGTTTGCAGCCTGTTGCGTATGTTGTTGTATTGCCCGGGATGGGTTTTCAACTCAAGGAAATAATAGCGGAAGGCCTCTTGGTAGTTGACCATCGACTGGTTGAGGTAGGCCAGGTCCATGTAGAAGCTCTCTTCTCCACCAAGGAGTTTGTTGCCTCTCTCAAGGACGGTAACCGCCAGGTTGTTAAGGCCTCGCGATTGGAGGGCGTTGCTGAGGCCTCTGATGACGGGAGCCTTGTCGGGAAGCTCCTTCAAGATGTCGTTGAAGTAACGTTCGGCCTTGTCGTTCTTGCCTTGCAGGGTGTAGACGTACACCAAGTCTGCTACGGTTCTGGCCTGAATAGGGTTTTTCTTGGCGAACGACTTGAGCTCTTTCTCGGCATGGTCGAAGTCCTTCAACTGGATGAGACACTCTATGTATTGCTGAAAATAATGGATTAGGTTTGTCTTTTGGTATAAGTCGGCATAGAGGTCGCGAGCCTTTTCGTATTCATGGTCGCGAAATGCTTGTGAGGCCAATTGCTCGTCGATCTGTATCTGTTCCTTTTGGCGCGCGTCGACTTTCTTTCCCTTTGGAGACGTAGTCACCTGGGCGTTCGCCTGTAAGGCGAAGGCAAAGGAGAGAAGAATTATGGCAATCCAGCGTAGCTTCATCTTGAGTGTTACTTCTTTTTCTTGAAGCCGTTAAGGTCTTTGCTGCAGGTGTTGAAACGGTCCTTGAAATACTGGACCTGATTGCTGAGCCGTGTGACGTGTTGGGTCTCTGTCTCAAGGTAGACGGCGGCCAGTGAATCGGAGAGGTAGTGGGTCTCGATGTCCGACTTAAGGTTGTCGAGTTGGATCAACGTGGAGTCCATGTCGGCCTGTATCGTGGGTCGGGTTTCTTTGAATTGCTTGATGTAGGCATCCACCAGCTGGAGTTGTTGAAACACCTCGTCGACTTCTTCGGGATGCAGGTATTGCAACATCGAGTCGCAGGCGACGAAGTCGCTTTGGAGTTGGACCACCGTGTTGGCTTCAAGTTCGCCCAGGGTCTTGGCGTCGGCTTGCACCTGTTTCTTCAGGGCGTCGATGCGCTCGACGTCAGTCTTGGGTGCAGGGTTGCAGGCGGAAAATGCCAAGGCGGCAGCGAACAATAGGGGAGCTATAATGGCTTTGAGTCTCATTTTATCAATATTGGTTACGACGGCAAAGATACGTATTTTGGCGCAAACGGGTATAAAAAATCCCGATCATCGTAGAGATAATCGGGATAAAACGGTATGCTATGAATACGATTATTCAGTGACTTGACCTTCAACGGGAAGGATGGAAACGAAGGACTTGCCTTCGCTCTTCTTCTTGAATTCGACGATGCCGTCACACAATGCATACAAAGTGTGATCCTTGCCCATGCCGACATTCTTGCCAGGATAGTGCTTCGTGCCGCGCTGACGAACGATGATGTTGCCAGCAATGGCAGCTTGTCCACCGAAAAGTTTCACTCCGAGTCGCTTACTAGCTGACTCACGACCGTTCTCGGAACTACCAACGCCTTTTTTGTGTGCCATATCTTATTCTGTTTTTTCGGGTTTTTACTCAGTGATGTTCTCAATCTGGATCTTGCTCAGATACTGACGGTGACCGTTAGAAGTCTGATATCCTTTTCTTCTCTTCTTCTTGAAAACGATAATCTTGTTGCCTTTGAGGTGTTGCATCACCGTGGCTTCGACGCTGGCGCCGGCTACCGTCGGGGCTCCTACTTTGGTCGAACCGTCGTTTCCAATCAATAACACTTTGTCGAAAGAAACCTTGCTTCCTTCTTCTTCATGCAGTCTGTTGACGAAGATTTGCTGACCCTTCTCAACTTTGAACTGCTGTCCTGCGATTTCTACTATTGCGTACATTTCTCGATATCTTTTAGTTAGATACTAACTCTCTTTTTTTTCGGACTGCAAAAATACACATTTTTTCAATCGGTCAAGATTTTCTTTTCGTTTTTTCGCATTAATTTTCTTCTAAAAGTAGGATGCCACTATCTATATTATTGATTAACATCTTGTTATAATTTTTCATTAATTGAACAAAAGCGCCTCTCCATCCCATTAATTCACGGCTTTCTATTGTCTTAATCTGGAGAAATGTATGACTTTCGTCTTCAAACTGCACTATCTTTGTCTCCAAAATGTGGTTTGTCTCATAAAAATGTGTACTTTTGCCGCCAGTTTTGCCTTTGGCGATAATACCTATATTAATTAATGAACGAAAACGAGCTCAAGGTTCTTATCGACAAGATGAAGGTTGGCGACAGGGAGTCGTTCAACAAGTTGTTCCGTCGCTACTATACCCCGTTGACTCGTTTTTGTGTTCGGTTTGTGGCCGACGGCGACCAAGCCCAAGAAATAGTCCAGGACCTTTTCGTGAAGCTTTGGACCAACCGCGAGAAGCTGACTTTCAACACTTCGTTTGAGTCCTATATGCTTCGCTCGGTGCGCAACGCCGCCATCACCTTTATTAATAAGGAACGCTCGCATGCCGAGGCCAACGAACGGGTTCTTGGTGACGATTCCGACGCCAACGATCCTTCAGAGACGCTTCAATCCAACAATCTCGAATCGTCCTACAGAGCTATTCTGGCTTCCATGCCCGAAAAACGCCGCGAAGTCTTCCTGGCGAGCCGCTACGATGGGATGAAATACAGCGAGATTGCTGAAAAGATGGATCTTTCGCAAAAGACCGTCGAGTCGCACATGAGCGCTGCCATCAAACAACTGAGGGAAGGGCTGAAAGATTACCTTTGATCAGTAGCGGTAGCTGAACCTGGTGAAGTGCCGCAAAAAATTTTCAAAAAATTTTCATTTTTGACTAAGGGTAAATCCAAAGTTATTAGTCATATAGGTGAATCGATGAGATAAAAACGATTAATAATGTACGCGATCAACGACAAATATGAAGCATTAATCATGAGCTACCTCGACGGGCAGTGCACGTCGGAGGAAGCCCGTGAACTGCTATTATGGGTCGCCGAGTCGGAAGAGAATCGTCTTTATTTCAACGCGATCAAGGACCAATACGAGGTGTGGAGCCTTACCGATTTCGCCATGCCCGAGCTTGACGAAGCCGATGTGGAGGCCGCTCTCGATGCCGTCAACGCCAAGATTGATGCCGCCGGTGAAGAGGAAACCAAGGTTGTCCAAATGCCTTGGCTCCGCAGAAACTATAAGTATGTCTCTGGTGTTGCCGCTGCATTAATCGTTGCCCTGTTCTTGGGCTTCCTGGTCGTGAAACCGAATTCAACAGTGACCTTGGCCTATGATGGTCAAAACACGGAGTACATCCTTCCGGACGGCACTTCGGTGACTTTCGATGGCGAAGGCACACTCACCTATCCCAAGCATTTCAGCAAATCGAGCCGTAACGTCGATTTTGAAGGCGCCGCCTATTTCGATGTCGCCAAAGACGAAGCCAAGCCTTTCGTCATCCATTGCAATAACATGGACGTGGAAGTGCTGGGTACGAGCTTCTTGATGAATGCCACTGCCGAGCGTTACACCCTTGACCTCTATACGGGTAAGGTGAAGATGACGGCCTTCGACGACAAGGGTCAGGTGATGTCGCAGACGGAGGTGAATCCCGGCGAGCGTGGCGTATGGAACGTCGCCGAAGCCGAGATGAAGACGATGTCTTATCCCGAGGTGAAGGAAGAAGAGCTGCATACGGAACACGTGCTGGTGTTCGACAATGAGAAATTGTCGAAGATCGTTGAAGCCTTGGAGTACATCTACAAGGTGAATATCGACCTCGCCGAGTCGTGCGCTTTCAAGAAACTCACCGCCCGTTTCTCCGACGACGAGTCCATCGACGATGTGCTCGAAACCATCGCCATCGTGACGGAAGTCACAGTCACGAAGACCGAAGAAGGCTATCAGATCCGATAACCGAAAATCATTTCCAAATAGTCATTTTTTCAATTAAATGAGAGTCCTCTCATTTTTTTGTCGTATCTTAGCGGCCTATTTTGAACTATCTTGGAAATGAAATACCCTAACCCCAATATAGACCTTGACCGACAGAATCATACAGGGAAAGCCTTGGGCAGATTGCCGCTTCTCCTGCTTTTTGCCGCGTTCTGGGTCTTCTCGCCTCGCGCTCTTTCCCAAACCTTCAACCCGCTCATTTCTTTCTCGGTCGAGTCGTGTACCTTGGACCAAGCCCTGGAAAAGCTGTTTGCCGACTATGAACTGAATGTGGCTTTCAGCAAAGCTGAACTGAGTAAAATCCGCATCGAGAGTTACTCCTGCTCCTACAAATCGGTGGAGGAGGTGCTGACCGACCTGCTGAAGGGCACGGGCTATGGCTTCAAGAGAATTGGGAAGCAGTATGTGATCCGCAAGAACCAACTACTTGTCAACGAACCTGACGCTACCATTTCTGCGCCACCCGAGCCGAAAGTGGAGGTGGTCAAGCCCAAACGCGACACGGTGGTCAGCCGCACGGGCGACGTTATCCGTATCTATGACACGATGCAGATCATCCGTACGGTGATGCGTTACGACACCATTGTCAAGATACAACGTGAGGTGAAGACCGACACTGTGTATACCGTGAAATACCAGGGATGGCAGATCCCATGGCCTGAGTTCAGAAACAACGGCTGGTTCATCACCCCTTCAGTGACGTTGAGTTCCGCGCAATTCAAGCACGACAATGGCTTGCCGCAACCTGAAAACGGCAGCCTCGATGTGAAGCCGAGTCTGGTGTATGGCATAGGCCTGGATGGTGGCTATAAGCATAACCGCTTGAGTGTGGGCATGAACCTAGGCTACCGCTCGGTGCGTTATCGTTTTTTGCTGGAACAGACGATGTTCTCTGGTGATTATTATGTGAACGACACGTTGGATACCTATTATGTGGTGCATCCTGCTGGCGATACCACTTTCCAATACGTCCTCGACTCTACCTATGTCCCGCTCACGACGACATATTATGCATACCGCGATGTCAACCGTCTGGATTATCTGAGTGTAGGCCTGTTTGCCGCTTTTGACTTTGTCAAGCTCGAGCATTTCAGGGCATTCGTCAAGGCGGGCGCATCAGTCGATTTCCTCATCGGCTATGCGGGCTCGCTCAATGCCACGGAAGCGCCTTTCCATGCTCCTATCGCCAAAACGCAGGTGGAGCCGACGCGTATCTCCTATTACGGCGGCTTGGGTTGCGCCTTTAAGGTGGCCCACCGCATCGAACTGGCGCCTGAGGTGCATTACCGCATGACGCACGGCGCCTTGTATCGCGCCGATTTCCCCTTTGATATGAAGATGAGGATGTGGGACTATCGTTTGGGTCTGACTTATTATTTCTAAACCATGAAACCGCTCAAGTTCATAAGGCATCTCTTGGTCCTGTTGCTGATGGCTCAGGGCTTGTCGGTCGAGGCGCAGCATTACGTCCCGATCAACGGTGAACTTGACACGTTGATGGTCCTGCCCAAGTTGGGTGGCGATTCGGTCTATTGGGTGAATGAGTCACTCACGGTCGTTGAAGGCGGCACGCTCCGTGTCGAAGGCGGCGTGAAGATGTATTTTGGTCAGTCGGCTTATCTCCGCGTTGACGGCGGTAGCCTGCTGCTTGAGGGTCAGCACAACGACTCCATCTCATTGCTTTGCTATGAGTTCTCCCACGACTGGGCTGGCCTACAGCTGAAGAATATTGATGAAAACGACACGGTAAGGATTTCATACGTCGAGGTGGTGGGCGCGCTCACGGCTTTGAACGCCTCCACTAGCAGCCATGCCCAGATCAGCCATTGTTCGTTCAATAACTATTATGCGGGAAAGGGCGTCGAATTAATTGATTGCAGTAATTTCTTGATCGATAGTTGTTTCTTCTTCCAATGTGTGTCGGGCATTGAGCTGAAATCGAGAACGAGCGATAGCGAGGACAATGTGTTTTCGCACAATATCTTCGACCAAGGACAAATCAATATCGAACTCTCCAACGTGGGTTACGGCTTCAAGTGTAACCGCAACCGTATTATAGGCAACTGTTTCCAAGGCGCTTCCACTGCCATCAGCTTTGAGGCCATGGGCGGCATGTCCGACAAGGATGCCACCAACTATATTGAGGACAACTTGATTTCCTCTGAACTGCCCGAAGGCGGTTCTGGCTATTCTTCCTACGGCATCAAGGCAGCCATGGATACGGTGGTCGTACGCAACAATGTGTTCTGGAGCAACGACGAGGCCATCAGGATGATTCGCGTCTGTTATCTGGTTGTCGAACAGAATACTTTCTATGACAACAAACTGACGGTTACCAATTTGATGTCGGCAGGCTACTTGAGTTTTGTGGGCAACACCATCAGCGAAGCCGAAAAGAGGATTGTGAGTTTCCCCTCGGGTAAGTCGCAGGTAAACGGCAACAACTTCCTTCATTTCAAGAAAGACGCAATACTCTTTGCCAATGTCTCGACAGAGGATATCGACATGCGTGGCAATTACTGGGATGTTGAAGATACGGCGGAGATCGATGCCGTGATTCTCGACAAGCACGACTCGCCTTCGTTGGGTGAGATCGTTTATGAAAACTATTTGTCGGAATGCGACACCACGATACCTATCGCACCACCATTCAGGGTAAAGAAACAGTTTGTGAACAACAAGTGGCTGATTTCGTGGGACGAGAACTTGGAGCAGGATGTCGACCATTATGTGCTGTTTTATGGTAATTTCAATTACTACAAGTTCGCCAACCGCATCGACGGTATTGTTGGCAATTCCTATGTGCTCACACCGCAGCAGACCGAGAACCTGGCTGTGGCGGCCTGCGACCGTGCTTACGACCCCGATGTGTATGCTTCACCGGGACAGAGTGCCTACGCGTTTGCGACCTACTATCCCTATGCGGGCCCTGACGGTAGCATTTGTGCCTCCCAATATGGCTATACGCTGAATAAGTCGAACATCCCTTACCAATACAGTAGTTTCGTTTGGCGTTCGTCAGGCACGGGCGCTTTTGCCGACTCGTTGTCGTTGCAGACTGTTTATTATCCTTCCGATGACGATTACGAAGCGGGCGAGGTGACACTGACCCTGCGTGTGACGAGCAATGGAACGACCAAGACGGACGCCTTGCAACTGAATCTGTATAAGGCTCTCGGTGTTTATGCCGGTGAGGATGGTTTCAGCGGCACAAACCGCCCGATTGTCCTCGACCAAGCGGAGGCCTACAATTACGATTCGTTGCGTTGGTATTCCCTGGGTGACGGACGTTTCGAGGATTCACTGGCTTTGCACACGCTTTATTATCCTGGTGCCTTGGACAAGGAACAGGGCTATGTGGAACTGATGCTTGAGGCCTGGTCATACTGTGGCCAATCTTCCGATATGGTTCGTTTTGAGTTGTTCAAGGATTATAGCCTTGAGGGTAGGACTTGGTCGAATGGGGCTCTGCGGCCTCATACTCAAGTGATTGCAGCCGCCATGGGTGACGACAACCCCTTTGTCTCGGGATTCTATCGCACGCTTTCCGATGATGACGGTTTCTTCCGCTTCGACGCCTTGCTGCCCGACACCTATGTCCTTTATGCCTTCCCCGATACCTTGGATGCCGATGTGAGCGGATGCTATTATCTTGGCGATCTGCAATGGAACGAATCCAATATGATTGAGGTCGACGGCAACGTCTATGATGTAGACCTCTCTTTGCCCGTTTTGATGCAAGGCTTCAATATAGGCGAAGGCCGTATCACAGGCCTGTTTGATATGCCCGACAGTCCTTTCAAGGCTCGCGATTTCTACTGTCAGCCATGGCTGCGTGAAGGAACGGATGCCGATTATTGCTCTGACGGTCTTTCGAACGTCGGTGTGCTCCTGCTCAATGCCGGGAAGCAAAGGGTGTTGGGCTTTGCGCTGACCGACGAGGCTGGACATTTCAGCTTTAACCACTTGCCTTTCGGCACCTATCAGGTGATGGCCGACTTGCCGCGTTATGGTCGCGGGATGTGTGAGATAATCACGCTTTCGGCTGAGCAGCCGGTCGTCTCGGGGTTGCATTTGTTTGTCAATGAAGAGGGAAGGGTGCGCATGAGGTATGAAGGTGATGCGCCTGAGACGAAGGAGCTTTCTATCTATCCCAACCCTGTTGACACAGAGCTGCTCATTGGCGGATTGAAAGCGAATACGGATTATCGAGTGACAGTTATGGATGTCTTAGGCTTGATGGTAGTGCCGACGACTTCTATACACACCAACCTGTTGGGTGAGATGCCCTTAACGTTAGGCAGGTTGTCATCTGGTGTTTATTTCATCCTTGTCGATGATGGTGTGAGACCCGTCATGGCAAAATTTGTGAAACGATGAAAGGGAGGGTTATGAATAGGTTTTTGAGGTTCTTTGCAGCTCTTGCCTTTGTGCTGATGGGGTCAAAATTGTCCTTTGGACGAGTATTGGTTTATGGCGAGGTGGACGAACAGGATTGGGTCACACCAATTGAGAATGCCACGGTGACCTTTTCGGGTGTTGATGTCGCAGGCGACACGGTGGTCTATCATATAACTACCGACGCCCAAGGGTATTTTTCCGACAGCATCAATGCGGGCATGTATCGGGTGTGGGCTTCAGCCGAAGGCTATGAGACAGACTACCAGCCCGACTCGTTGGAGGTCGTAGAGGGTGAGTATTTCTATGGGCTCTATTTCGTTCTTTATGAGATTTACCATCCTGTGCAATATGTCGCAGCGCGGCATTTCACCAACGATTTGGTGCGTGTCAGCTGGTCGATGCATGAACCTCAATTGTATGAAGACTTCGAGACGGGTGATTTCAGTCGTTTCAACTGGATAAACAACATCTCCGATTATCCGTGGGCCATCGATTCCCTCCACGCCTACGAAGGTGCCTATTGCATGAAGTCGTCGTGCGAAGGGCAGGGCAATGGCCTCTCTCAGATTGAGGTATCGGTATATGTTCCCATGGAAGGCCAGATGTGTTTCTTCAGCAAGATCTCGTCGGAGAGCCCGTGGGATATGGGCCGTTTCTATCTCGACGGCGTGAAGAAGATGGAATGCTCGGGCGAGGAAGGCTGGACAGAACATCAGTTCGACATTACAGTGGGCGAGCATGTGTTTCGTTGGACCTACCAGAAGGACGCCTCCACCGACTTGGGCGACGACTGCTTCTATGTCGATGGCATCCGTTTCTATCAGGAGGAGGGAGCAAAAGCTGAGCGTTCTTTCCAATACTACGACCTGTTTCGCAGTCGTTTCGACGAGGAGCCTGTGATGATGGCCTCGCATCTGACCGATACGGTGTTTATGGATATGAACTGGAGCAGCCTGCCTTGGGGACAATACCGTTGGGGCGTGAGCTGCTACTACGAAGGCAACCGTGGCCATTCCGATACCATTTGGTCAGCCTATCTTGACAAGGATATGGTCACGACTTTTGAGATTAATGCCACCACCAACGTTGGGTTGGCGCCAGCGGGTGCAGTTGTGACGCTTTCCTCCCAACAAGGACATGAATACGAAGGCACTTTGGATGCCAACGGGCATTTATTGCTGAATAATGTCTATCGCGACAATTATGATTTGACCGTACATCTTGACGGTTTCGTGGATTATGTCTCGGATTCAACGCTAGACGTGTATGGTCCAACTCAAGTCGAAATCGAACTGATGGAGGTCACCAACAGCATCGACAGTTTGTATGTCTCGTCTACGGGATGGGCTATGTGGACCATGGAACCGATGAGGAGCCGTGATTTGCAGCATTTTGAGATTGTGTTGGACGGGACACCGGTGGGCACTTCCACGACGAATGACTTCCAGTTCGATGTGAGCGGCCTAACGGAAGGCGAAACATATATGGCTCAAGTGCGGCCCGTGTATCTCTCTGGACCAGGTGAATGGCGGGCCTGCGAATGGATCTATCGCCCCTGTTCCAACTATTCAGGGAGCGCCACGGGATTAGAATGGTCGCTGCACAACGAGGCGCTCCAGCTTTCGTGGACCTATCCCGAGGGTGACTTCGTGGGAGCTATCTTGTATCGTGATGGTAGCTATCTTGGTTTCACTGATGCCGATTCGTTCTTGGATGAGAGCGTGATGCATGGTGAGGTGACGTATTGCTTGCGTCTGGTGTATGACGGTGCCCTCGATGGCACGTACTACTCCATGTCGTGCGAGGAATGCGTCACGGCAGTCTTCCCCGCCTATTGCGACCCGCCAACGAAGCTTGACGGGATTCGCTATTACGAAAACGAGGAAGATTATGGCGCCTTGATCTCATGGGGTGAGCGTCCCGATCCGATAGAGCAATGGCTGCAATATGACAATGGCATCTACGCCAATTCATTGGGTGGCGATGGTGAGCCGCGTATCTTCTGGGCCATCCGTTTTGGGGCTGACGAGCTGACAGAATACGCGGGTACGTCGCTGAAGAAGGTCTCGTTGTATGACGTGGCAGCCGGCACCTACCAGCTTTGGATCTATGTGGGCGGCGACACGGCACCGGGTACCTTGGTTCGTTCGCAAAATATGGTATTGGATAACGCTCAAGCTTGGCATGAGGAAACCATTAGCCCGGCCTACATAATCCCGGAAAACGAACCGATTTGGATTGTCGTCGGGCAACAAGGCATGGCACGTCCTGCCGCCGCTTGCGAAGACATGGGCGACCCTGATGGACGCTGGGTGTCGTTGGACGGCACGACTTGGACCGATATGCATACCTTTAACATGCACTACACCTGGATGCTGCGCGCTTTCGTCACCAATCAAGTTGGACGCACGGAAGCACTTGCCAAAGACGGCTACGCCTTGCAGCAATACAACCTGTATCGCTCGTTCGACAACACAGATTATGAGCAAGTGGCATCAATTCCTGCCATAGAAAGCCAGCTATATTATGAATACCGCGACAACCTGGCAACGGATGACCATGATGATGTCTACTATCGCCTCACAGCATTCTATCTGGCCGACGACGGCGAGACTTGTGAGTCGGATTACGCTGCCACCTTGAACAATCCCGCTCAAAACTATGTGGCTATCGACCTCACCTCGACCGAGGAAAACCTTGAATCTTCGCTTAAATTGTATCCCAACCCCACCAACGGATGCATTACCATCGAATTGGAGAAAATGCAAAAGGTGATGGTTTACAATGCCTTGGGGCAAGTCTTGCTCAACAAAGAAGCCAACAGTGATGCTTTGCAGGTCGATTTGTCGGGGTTTGAAGATGGTTTGTACTGGGTTAAGGTGATGGCGCAAGACGGGATTGTTGTTAAGCCTTTCGTGTTATCGCGCTGAATGAAGCCTTAAAAAGTGTATCTTTGCCGCCTAAAACGGCTACTATGATTTCAATCCAAAACCTGAGCATGCACTTTACCGGTGAAGACCTCTTCACCGATATTTCCTTCTTGATTCGTGAGAAGGATCGCATCGGTTTGGTGGGCAAGAACGGCGCGGGCAAGACCACACTGCTTAAGCTCATTTGTGGATTGGAACAGCCTTCAAAAGGTGATGTCATTATCCCGCAAGGCGTTACTATCGGCTATCTGCCTCAGGAGAAGAACGTCAACAGCCCGAAGACCGTTTTGGACGAGGCCCTTTCCGCCTTCGACGAATACCACCAGCTGGAACGCGATGTGGAACGCCTACAACAGGAACTGGCCGACCGCACTGATTATGAGAGCCCACAATACGAGAAGCTCATCGTCAAGCTGAACAACTTGAACGACCGCTTGGCCTTGCTCGGCGGCAACTCCATCGAAGGTGAGGCGGAACGGATTCTGGTCGGTTTGGGCTTCGGTCACGAAGATATGCAGCGCCCCATGCGCGAGTTCAGCAACGGCTGGCAGATGCGCGTAGAACTGGCCAAAATCCTGCTGAAAAAGCCCAACTTGCTTCTCCTCGACGAGCCGACCAACCACCTCGACATCGAGTCCATCCAATGGCTCGAAGGCTTCTTGAAGGCCTATTATGGCGCCATCCTGATGGTCTCGCACGACCGCGCTTTCTTGGACAACATCACTATCCGTACCGTGGAGATCAGCAATGGTAAGATATACGACTATAAGGTGCCGTATTCCGACTATGTGAGCCTGCGCGAAGAGCGTGTCGACATGCAGCGCTCTGCCTACGAGAACCAACAACGCGAGATTAAGAACATCGAAGCTTTCATTGAGCGTTTTCGTTATAAAGCCACCAAGGCCAAACAGGTGCAAAGCCGTGTGAAGCTGCTCGAGAAGATGGATGAGATTGTCATCGATGACATCGACAGCACAGCCATCCACTTCAAGTTCCCGCCTGCGCCGCATTCCGGTAAGGTTACACTGGAGTTGAACCATGTCGGCAAGTCATACGGCGACCAAGTCATCCTCAAGGACATCAATCTGTTGATTCCGAGAGGAGAGAAGATTGCCTTTGTCGGGCGCAATGGCGAGGGTAAGTCCACACTGTCGAAAATCATCTGTGGCGTGCTCGACCATGAAGGCGAGGTGAAGCTTGGCCATGAGGTCAAGATTGGGTATTATGCCCAGAACCAGCAGGACATGCTCGACATGAACAAGACCGTCTTCGAAACCCTGGATGATGTGGCCGTTGGCGATATGCGTTTGAAGGTGAAAGCCTTGCTCGGTTCCTTCCTTTTCCGTGGCGACGATATCGACAAGAAGGTGAAGGTGCTTTCGGGTGGTGAGAAAGCCCGCCTATCCTTGGCCAAGATGCTGCTCTTCCCAACCAATTTGTTGGTCCTCGACGAGCCCACCAACCACTTGGACATGCTCTCGAAGGATATCCTAAAGAACGCATTAATCCAATACGACGGCACCCTCATCATCGTCTCCCACGACCGTGACTTCCTTCAAGGGCTGACCAACAAGGTGTATGAGTTCCGTAAGCCCAACATCAAAGAATACATCGGTGACATCTACGACTTCTTGGAACAGAAGAACCTCAGCCATTTGAAGGAATTGGAGATGGCAGCCAATTCACAGCCCAAAGTGGCTGCAGCAGAACCTGTTTCTCAAAACAAGATCAACTACGAACGCAAAAAACAACTTGACGCAAAGTTGCGCAAGGTCGACAAGGAAATCCAACGCTTGGAAGAGGCCATCGGGAAACTCGAAGCCGAGCTAGCCGAGCAAGACGCCATCATGGCCAACCCCGACCAACACCCTGACATCAAAATCGATAACGACTGGTATTGGGCCTACGGGCAGAAGAAAGAGCAGCTCCAAGCCTTGATGGACGACTGGGGTGAGAAGCAGATGGAACGAGAAGAAATAGAAAACGGGGCTTAAGCCCCGTTTTTCGTTATTCGATGATCATGTCAAATGGCAACCGCGCTTGGATTCCCGTATTCTGTTGCAGGTTCTCCAAACCTTTCATGTAGCCGTAGTAGGGCCCGAGCTTCTGCTTCATGGCAGCATCGAGTTTGTCAGAGCCACTGTTGCTCATCGATTCCATCATGCGGGTGAAGAAATCCTTGGGTTTGGGCATTTCCACCACTTTGTAGTCGTCGGCGATGTTGGCTTTCTGTGCAGCATAGACGATGGCGTCTTCCATGTCGCCCAGTTGGTCGACGAGGCCGAGGCCGATGGCGTCGGCGCCAGCCCACACCCTGCCTTGACCGATGCTGTCGACATAGGTCTGGCGCAGGCCACGACCCTCGGCAACGCGTTTGGTAAAGTCATCATAGGTCTTCACCACCATCTCCTGCAGTTTGGCGTATTGGAACTCGGTGAGGGGTTGGGTTATAGAGCCGAAGTCGGCGTTTTCGTTGGTCTTGGCCACATCGAAGGTCAAGCCGATTTTGTCGTTCAAGAACCCTTGTGCGTTCGGGAAGGTGCCAAACACGCCGATAGAACCGGTGAGGGTGGTGGGGTCGGCGAAGATATAGTCAGCATTGGCCGAAATCCAATAACCGCCCGAAGCGGCATAGTTACCCATCGAGACGATGATGGGCTTCACCTCTTTGGTGAGGTCGAGTTCGCGGCCGATGACGGCAGAGGCTAAGGCACTGCCGCCAGGGGAGTTGACGCGCAGCACGATGGCTTTCACGTTATCGTCCTCACGGGCCTTGCGGATAATCTTGGAGAGGTTCTCGGAATAGATGGCTTGGTCTTCGTTGCCCTTGCCGTCGAAGATTTGGCCCGAGGCATAAATGACAGCCACCTCGTTCTTGCTAGCACTCTTGTTGGTATACGACTTGGCGTAGTTGGCATTGCCAATGGCGTTGATGTTCTTGTTGCTGCCCGTCAGACCTTTCAACTCGTCAAGCACTTGGTCTTTGTAGTAGAGGTTGTCGACCAAACCGAAGTCGAGGGCCTTTTGGGCGTTGAACATGGTCTCCAGGTTGTCGGCAATCTGGTTGAGCTGTTCCACGCTGATGTTGCGGCTTTGGCTGATGCTTTGGAGGATCTGTCCCCAAATGGTGCCAAGCAGCTTGTCCATCTGTTCGCGGTTGGCTTCGCTCATCTTGTCGAGGAAGTAAGGCTCCACGGCGCTCTTGAAACGGTTGTTGGGACCGCGCACAATCTGCATCTCGATGTCGAGCTTGTCGAACAGGTGTTTGTAGAACATGATTTGCGAGGCCATGCCGTGCAGGTCGAGCATGCCATCGGGGTTGAGGAAGATCTTATCGGCGACAGAGGCTATGTAGTAAGCGCTTTGGCCGTAGTTCTCGCCATAGGTCACGATGAATTTGCCCGACTCCTTGAACTCGAGGAGTTTGTTTCGGATTTCCTGCAGCGTGGCAGTCGAAGTCGGGATGTTGCTCAAGTCCATATAAATGCCTTTGATGTTCGGGTCGGTCTTGGCATTTTTGATGTTGCGCAAGATGTCATTCAAACCAGTGGCGTCTTTCGATTCCATAGAGTTGAAGTCGAGGTTGCCAAACGGGTTGTCGACTGTGCGATCCGGGATATCATAGTCAAATTTCATGTAAAGCACTGAATTGGGCTTGACGGTAGCCGTGGTTTCTGCTTCTGATTTCGAGAACTTTGAAATCATGGAAGAGATGACACCAACTTTGATGAAGAAGTTGATCACCAATGCAATCAATGTGCCGAGGAAAGCGGCAAGAACAACTTTTGAGAATTTCATAGTGTTGTGTTTTGTAGGTTTGAAATGCAAAAATACACAAAAAAAACTTACTTTTGCAGAAAATCTCTATGATGGAAAGATGCGTCGTGCTCTTCGGTTCCAACATGGGCGACAAGGAACAGCTTTTCAAGCAAGCCTGCCTATTAATAAATAATAGGTGTGGTACCATCTTTGATCTGTCGGCAGCCTATGAGTCGGAGCCTTGGGGCTTTGAGGCTGAGGAATGGTTTTTGAACCGTGCCATCGTGTTGGAGACCGAGTTGGCCCCTGAGCCTTTGCTGAAGGAGTTGCTCGACATTGAGAAAGAATTGGGTCGGGTGCGCCATCCGGAGGTGGAGGGCTACTGTTCGCGAACTGTCGATTTGGACATCTTGTATTATGGCGACCGTGTCGTCTTGACGCCGATGTTGACGATCCCTCATCCACGGCTGCATCTGAGACGTTTCGCCTTGGTTCCGCTTTGCGATGTGATGCCCGATTTCAGGCATCCGGTCTTCCAATTGACCCAAGTGGAGCTTTTGCAGCGATGTCCCGATGGCTCTGTCGTGAGAGAATTGTATGTTGAGAAAGAAGATTAGCCATGTATTATAACTATATCGCCATAGAAGGTACGCTGGGTGCAGGCAAGACTACGCTGGCCTCGCGCATCGCCAACGACTTCAACGGGAAGCTGGTGTTGGAGGAGTTTGAAGGCGACAAGAATCCGTTTTTGCCTAAGTTCTACAAGGAACCCGACAAGTATTCGTTTCAGGTGGAGATGACGTTCTTGGCTTTGCGTTATCAGCAATTGAAGGACAAATTGGGCGCGCTTGATTTGTTTCACGACTTCATCATCTCCGACTATTATGTGGCCAAGTCGTTGATTTTTTCGAAGAACAACTTGCAGGACGACGAGTATCAGCTGTTTTCCCGTTTCTTCAACATCATTTTCTCTGATATGCCCAAGCCCGAGTTGTTGGTGTATCTCTATTCCGATGTGGAGCGACTGCAAGCCAACATCCGCAAGCGAGGTCGCAGTTACGAGCAGGAGATCAGTGATGCCTATCTGGAGGACATCCAGCAGGGTTATTTTGATTTCCTGCGTCAGCAGCAGAACAACATGCGCATCTTGTTGATCGACACCAATCACCTTGACTTTGTGGCCAACGAGGGCGACTACCAGCGCATCATCGAGGCCATCGACCAGCCATACGACATCGGGCTGCATCGGGTGTCGTTATAAAACTGGAAAAAGACAATAAAAAAAGCCGCTCAATCGAGCGGCTTTTTTGAGTTTGTTGAGAGGTGAATTAGTGCTTTTCAACCTTCACTTTGATTTGTCTGGCAACAGTTTCCTTCACAGTCTCGTTGACGTACACTTCGGCACGACGGAGCTGAGGCAGAATGTCCTTTTCGAGTTGCGGATAGATGTCGCACATCTCCTTGACGGTTCTCTGCTTGTTGCTGCTGTTGTTGATGGCATTGACGATGGCGTCCTTGTCCTTCAGGTCGGAGTTGGCGACGAGCTCGATGAAGGTAGCCCAGTCTTCGCCATAACCCTTACCAGTGATGTTGATTTCCTTATCCTTGGCAATCTTCTTCATCTGCTTGTCGGCAGCGTTGTTACGATTGTTGGAGAGTTCGAAGTTGTGACCTTCTTCACCTTCAGGAGAAGCCCAAGCCTTGATTTCGAAATCGGTGACACCAGCGTTCAGGAGGTCCTTCAGAGCGGCATCAGCTTCGTTGTTGAGTTTCTTTCTGTCAGCAATGTTGTACTTGTCCTTGTTGAAGAAATAGGTGAGCTTCTTGACGGCCACGACCTTGTCGATGGTGTCGTAAACAGTCTGAGTCTCGTACTCTTCGTTCTTGATGACGCCGTCAGCCAGCTTCACAGTTGAACCTTGAGCAAAGTAGGTGTTCTTCACGATCTCGTCCTGAGTAGGATAGATGGTGCCGTTGTAGACGTAGAACATCGGGTCGCCCATGAGTTCGCAGTTGGCCATTTCCTCTTGGTAAGGCATGCAGTAGTGCTTGGTGAACTCGCCACCTTCTTTGTAGTTGACGCGGAAGTCGCCTTCGCCCTTAACCTTTTCACCAACGAAGGTGATGGGTTCGAGGTCGATTTGGCCACCGTTGTAAGCAAGATAAGGCTTCAGGTTCATGACAGCCTGCTTCTCGAAGTATTCGCCAGGGATGGTGGTGATGACGTCGAAGCAAACATTGCCGTTTTCGTCAGCGACCAGCGGGTCAGGATTCACACGGTAGGTGATCTTCTTGGATTCGCGGGCCATCTTGTCGATGTCGCAAGGATTGTTGAACTTGTAGCGCAGACCCAGGTTGAACTGGCTGTACATATCCTTATCGTTGATGATGTGCTTGTCTTCGTCGGCCTTAATCTTGGCAACTTGGTCAAGAGCGTCGGTGCCGGTGAAGTTGTAGGTGTAGTCCAAGAAGAGGTCGAACTTGGGAGCCAGGTTGAAGGTGAACTCCATACCAACAGGAACCGTGAAGCTGAGTTCGCGCTTCTCAGTGGGCTGAGCCAGAGCGGCAGCTTCCTTGTCGTCAGCGTCGAGTTGGCTAACCTTACCAGCTTGGAAGTAGATACCACCAATACCAACGTGAGGAACGAGGTTGATGACTCTTCTCGGGTTGTAGTTGAACATGTTGAACAGGTTGAAGGTCAAGTTCAGGTTGCCTTCAAAGTAGTTCGTCTTGTCGAGACCGAGGTTCCACAAGGTCTGGTCAGCATTGCCGTTCAGAACGAGGGCTTGCTGGTGCTTGTGACCGGAGAGGAGGCCGTAACCGCCTTTCAGGTTCATACCAACGACCTTACCAAATTGGTAACCAATGCCGAGATGGGCGTTCCAGTTCTGGAGAGCAATCTGTTTGTAGTGGTTGAAATCGCCCCAAATTCCGCCGTTGTAGTTGGCCAGGTCACCGTGGTTGATGGAGAGACCTCCGTCAGCCTGGATGTACCAGTACTTCTCAGCGGGCTTTGAATGTTTTTTGCCTTCCTGAGCAAACATGCTGAAGGGAAGGATAGCCATGACGACCAGCATCATCAGCTTTGCAAAAGTCAAATTTTTCTTCATAACGTTAAAGTGTTAGGTTTGTAAATTATTGTTAGTTGATCTTGATTTGCCTTTTTCTATTTATTCTAATTAGCGAACAAAAATAGGAATAATTTCAATTGACAACACAAAAAAAAGCTTTTTTTTCGCTTTTTTTGTTGTTTTTCAGCAAAAAAGCCCTGTTTTTTTCAATTTTTTTGCTTCAAAACCAGGTTTTCGAACAGTTTCCACATGACAATTCCAGCGCATACCGACACATTAATGGAGTGTTTTGTGCCCTCTTGCGGTAACTCGATGGCGCCTTCGCAATAGGGCAGTGCCTCCTCGCTTACGCCCTCTACTTCATTGCCTAAAAGATAAGCAGTGCGTTCGGCAAACTCGAAATCCTGCAAGGGGATGCTGCCTTCCACCTGCTCTACGGCATAAATACGGTAGCCATCTTCTTTTAATTGTCTACAAGCAGCTTCGGTGGTTTCAAAATAGCGCCACTTCACGGTTTCGTCGGCTCCCAATGCCGTTTTGTGGATCTCACGGTGGGGCGGACAGGCTGTGATGCCACATAAATACAACGCTCCGATACGGAAGGCGTCGGCGGTGCGGAAGAAAGCGCCCACATTGCTCAAGGAGCGTATGTTGTCGAGCACTATAATAATAGGTAGCTTCTCCGCCTTTTCAAAGTCTTCCTTGCTGATACGGTTCAGCTCGTCCATACTGAGTTTGCGCATGGTGTTACGATTTGTCGGCAAAATAAGCGAAAAAAGACATTGCCCTGTCAAGAAGTCGGAAAAATTTGGATAAACAGGTCATTTGTTTCAAACAAAATGGTATTTTTGTACCCCTTAATCCGAGATTTTTATGGCAGAAAAAGCGACCGAAACCCCTTTGATGAAGCAGTATTTCTCCTTCAAGGCGAAATACCCCGATGCCATGCTGCTGTTTCGCGTGGGCGATTTTTATGAGACGTATGGCGAGGACGCTGTGAAATCCTCTGAGATTTTGGGTATCGTGCTCACCAAAAGGTCGAGCGCCATTGCCGATTCCATCGAATTGGCAGGCTTCCCTCACCATGCCTTGGATACCTATCTCCCTAAGTTGGTGCGTGCCGGACTGAAAGTGGCTGTGTGCGAACAGCTTGAAGACCCCAAACTGGCCAAGAAGCTGGTGAAACGCGGCGTGGTGGAACTGGTGACACCCGGTGTGACCTATAGCGATAGTGTGCTGGAACAGAAAGAGAACAATTTCTTGGCTTCCGTGCATCTCGACAAGGAGATTTCGGGTATTGCTTTCCTCGATGTGTCAACGGGTGAGTTCTATCTGACACAAGGCTCCAATGAATACATTGACAAACTGTTGCAAAGTTTCAATCCCTCCGAGGTGTTGCTGCAACGCAACAAACGCAAGGATTTCATCGACCTGTTTAGTGCTAAATACTACCTCACGGTCTTCGACGATTGGGTCTTCACCGATGACTATGCCAACGAGATTCTCAACAAGCATTTCCATACTGTCTCGCTGAAAGGCTTCGGCGTCGACGACTTCCCGAAGGGCATCGTGGCGGCAGGAGCAGCCATCCATTATCTGATTGAGACGCAACACGACAAGTTGAACCATATCACCTCGCTTTCGCGCATCGACCAAGGACAATATGTGTGGCTTGACAAGTTCACCATCCGCAATTTGGAGCTGTTGCACACGTCCAATCTGAATGCCAAGACCTTGATCGATGTCATCGACAAGACGGTGTCGCCTATGGGTGGCCGACTGATGCGCCGCTGGTTGAGTCTGCCCTTGAAGAACAAGGAACAGATCGAAGCGCGCTATGAGGTGGTGCGCTATTTTGTTGAGCATCGCGAACAGATCCAAAAGTTCCAGGATGCGATACGACAAGTGGGCGATTTGGAACGTTTGATTTCCAAGGTGTCGCTGTCGCGTGTCAACCCGAGGGAGTTGTTGCAAGTGGGCCGAGCCTTGGACCAAATCGAGGTGTTGAAGACGGCTTGCGAGGAGAGTCAACATCCTGCTTTGCAGCGTTTTGCCGAGCAGTTCAACCCCTGTGCCTCCATCCGTGAGCGTATCAAGAAAGACTTGAATCCCGATGCGCCCGCTTTGCTGTCGAAGGGTTATTATATAGCAGAAGGTGTCGACCCGGAGTTGGACGACCTGCGCAACTTGTCGCGTTCGGGCAAGGAATACCTCATGGGCATACAACGTCGCGAGATGGAAGCCACGGGCATCACCTCTTTGAAGGTGGGGTATAACAATGTGTTTGGCTACTATCTCGAAGTCACCAATTCGCACAAGGACAAGGTGCCGGCGGAGTGGATTCGCAAGCAGACGTTGACCAATGCAGAGCGTTATATCACCGAGGAATTGAAGGAATACGAACAAAAGATCCTCGGCGCGGAAGAAAAGATCAGTGTCATAGAGCAAAGGGTTTACAACGAACTTGTCACCGCCGTGACCGAGTTTGTGGAGCCCATCCAGGTGGATGCCTCCATCGTTGCCCGTATCGACTGTTTGGTGAGTTTCGCAGATATCTCGCTGAAAAACAACTATGTGCAGCCTGTCATCGACGACTCGTTTGTGTTGGATATCAAGGAAGGTCGTCATCCTGTCATCGAGCAGATGATGCCGGTAGGGGAGAGCTACATCGCCAACGATGTCTACCTTGACCGCGACAAGCAGCAAATCATCATCATAACGGGTCCCAACATGTCGGGTAAGTCGGCCTTGTTGCGCCAGACGGCATTAATTGTGCTCTTGGCGCAGATGGGTTGTTTTGTTCCCGCTGCATCGGCACGTATTGGCTTGGTGGATAAGATCTTCACCCGCGTAGGTGCCTCCGACAACATCTCTTCGGGCGAATCGACCTTCATGGTGGAGATGAACGAGACGGCGAGTATTTTGAACAATGTGTCGTCCCGAAGCCTTGTTTTGCTCGATGAAATTGGGCGCGGCACCAGCACCTACGACGGCATCAGCATCGCTTGGGCCATCACCGAGTTTTTGCACGATCATCCCGTGAGCCGCGCCAAGGTGATGTTTGCCACGCACTACCACGAACTGAACGAGATGGAGGACTCCTTTGCCCGCATCAAGAACTACCATGTTTCGGTGAAGGAAGTCGGCAACAAGGTGGTGTTTTTGCGCAAGTTGAAGCGCGGTGGCAGTGCCCACAGTTTCGGTATCCATGTGGCCGAGATGGCGGGTATGCCGCGCAAGGTCATCGAACGCGCCACTTCACTGTTGACGGTTTTGGAGAAATCGCACACCAGCGAGGATGTGGAGAAGGCTGCGGCAAAGAAACAAGACGATGCCATGCAGTTGAGTTTCATCCAGTTGGACGACCCGTTGCTTTTGCAAATCAAAGAGGACATTCTCAACACCAATATTGATACTTTGACCCCTGTCGAGGCTTTGATGAAGCTGAATGAGATTAAGAAGTTGTTGAATCGCTAGAGTCTTTCTCCAAATCCTCCAAAACCATCTCCAACTTCAGTTCGACTTCAGGCGAAACATACACATTTTTAATAAAATAGGCCACCAGCAGGATTAGGGCGATCATAGAACACACAAAGAAAACGGTCAATACCTGTTCTAAATTTGATGGCCAATTTAAGACAAGCACGTATGTTGCCCAAGCCAATATTAGGATAATGGTTAATATCCATAGAAACCTGTTCCCTATTTTGTAGATTTTCAGAGCTTTGCGGAGCCGCCTTGCGTATTCCGTCACAGGCATATAGACGGAATTGCCTTGGCGAACCACAAGATATGTGTAAATGCTTATGACGAGGAGACCCACGCACCATAGTAGAAATATCCCAAGTTCAAGTTTCCAATAAAAGAAAACTGCCCAAGCGGAAATTAAGACAATTCTGCCAATCAGTTTCCGCTGCAATTCGGAAAGGTGTTTTTTTGTGGCTTCACTGACAAGCCTTTCGTCAACGATGCTTTCGTTGTCCAATTTTTCGTTCAAGGTGGCCAATTGCGCCCGCATTTCTTCCAATTCGTTGTTTTCCATTGCTTTGCGTTTTTATTCGTTTGACATTTTCTTCAATTGTTCCTTGATTCTGACCAATTTGACAGAGACATTCTTGGTGGAGATACCGATGATTTGTCCGATTTCCTCGTAACTCATGTTTTCAAGCCAAAGCAAGATGATGGCCCTGTCCACCACGCCGAGTTTGTTGATGCGGCGGTAGAGTTGTTGGATTTGTTTTGTGTCGGTGTCGGTGTCGGTGAAGAGGTTGATGTCCATCGAAAGTGGCACGGTCTCAATGCGGCGTTTCTTTTTGCGCTCGGCGGTGAGGCAAGTGTTGAGGCTGACGCGCCAAATCCAAGTCTTCACGTCGCATTGCCTCTTGAATGTGCCGAAGCCTCGCCACAGATTGATGAGCGTCTCTTGGAATAGGTCGTTCACCTCGTCCTGGTCCTTTGAGAAGAGGTAGCACACGGTGAAGATGGTGTTTTTGTACCTTTTCACGAGGTCCGAAAATTCAGATTCTTTCTCTTTCATCGTTCAGAATCGTTTGTCTATTTGACGCAAAAACAGTGAAAAAACTACAAAGAAAGAAAAATTTTCTCAAAAATGTTTGCAGTATTGAAAAAAGTTGTACTTTTGCCGCGCAATTCGCAAGCGGAATTCTTGAAATAGAATACCGATTCGTGAAGCGAAGCGGAAATAGCTCAGTTGGTAGAGCACGACCTTGCCAAGGTCGGGGTCGCGAGTTCGAGTCTCGTTTTCCGCTCAAGAGCGAAGCGGAGTTTTCGGAGCAGCGAGAGCAGAAGCAAACTAAGTTTGATTATGCCGAGTCGCGAACGAAAACGCCGACTGCTGAAAGCAGGCGGAAATAGCTCAGTTGGTAGAGCACGACCTTGCCAAGGTCGGGGTCGCGAGTTCGAGTCTCGTTTTCCGCTCCACAAGGTCCCGAGTGAAATCGGGATTTTTTGTGTAAGTGCCTGAGTGGTGGAATTGGTAGACACGAGGGACTTAAAATCCCTTGCCCTTTAAAGGCGTGCCGGTTCGAGCCCGGCCTCGGGTACGACAAGAAATCCTCTACAAATCAAGAGTTTGCAGAGGATTTCTCTTTTCTTAAGGGGAATTCTACAATCAAGTAAAAGGAAACTCCTACGGAGTACAACTTGTTGAATTATTGTGTTTTGTTCGTTTTGCTGTCCGCCCCAATCCCGTTGAAAAGGAAATAGTCGTCGTCTGATTTCATTTTTATTATGGAAAAGGAAAAATTCTCTACTTTTGTCCCAACAAAACTAAATCAGTATGAAAGCATCCAAAAAGCAAGTTTTGGCCGAGGTGAAGCGCTATGTCATCATTACTTTGGCCTTGTTCGTAATGGCCTTTGGTTGGACTGCCTTCCTTATCCCCAACCATGTTTTGGGCGGCGGCGTCAGCGGTATCGCCACTTTGATTTTCTATGCCACGGGCATTTCGACGGGTGTTTCCGTTTTTGTCATTAATGCCATTTTGGTGCTCATCTCGCTCAAGGTGTTGGGACCTTCCTTTGGCATCAAGACGGTGTATTCCATTATTATGGCGTCGATGTTCATGTCGTTATTGCAGCATTACATTACAGAGCCTATGTTGTTGTATCAAACCGACCCAGATGCGGTTGGCGCGATGAAGCCTTTTGTGGAGGAGAAAATCCTTGCGGCTATTCTTGGCGGTGGATTGGCAGGTTTGGCCATTGGCGTGGCCTTCACCCAAGGGGGCAGCACTGGCGGCACCGACATTGTCGCGATGATGGTGTGCAAATACCGCAATATCTCGCAGGGCAGGGTCATCCTCCTTATCGATATTGTGATTATATCTTGCTCCTATTTTGTCATTGAGAACGACAAGATACAAGCCATCATCTATGGTTTCATCGTTATGGGGGTGTGCAGTTATTGCATCGACCTAGTGCTGACAGGCAACAAGCAAACCGTGCAAGCCTTCATCTTCACCTCCGAACCCGATAAGGTGGCGGGTCGCATCGCCAACGAAATGCAGCGTGGCGTGACGATGATCGATGGAACAGGTTGGTACACCAAGCGTGAAGGCCCCATTCTGATGGTGGTGGCCCATAAGCGCGAGTCGCAGCAGATTTTAAGGATTGTGAAGGATGAAGACCCCAAGGCGTTCATGACGATGAACACCGTGATGGGGGCGTATGGCAAGGGGTTTGAACAAATCAAACGTTGATTACTGGAGATAAGGCGCAAAGAACGCCGTAAGGGCATCAAAAATGTGTTGCGCTTTTTCTGCCGAGGCATCGTCGTCGCCCCGACCGCCTAAACGGACTATGTCTTTTGAGTCGTAATCAGTGAAGAGATGCCATGTGGAGTTCCCCTCGAACTCGTCCTTGGCTTTGTCGAGGCCGAAGGATTCCACCAACTTCTGTAATTTCGACACGTCTTCCTTGTCCATCTTGCCTTCACGATGCTGTCCTCTCTCATCATAATAGCTGAGAGTGAAACCTTCGTCTTCCTTGATGACGTAGTATTTAATGTCACGGAAGTCTGTGACCCTAAAATTATATTCAAGCCTGACAAGGTTGCCGCGAACGGGTAGCCAACGGCCAAAGAAACCTAAAAAAGGTGCTGTTTGTCCACTCACGAATGTGGTGTAATAGCCGGTGAAGTCAATTGTGTCGCCTGTGCTGTAGCAAATGAAGAAGCGGTACACCGAAGCGCTGTCGTCGTCGGTGGCGCGACTGTATTCGTCTTTTAGGCGATACATGTTAACCAATTCTTGTAGCTCTTTCAGATAGTCGTTGCTGACAGCCACCTCTTTGTCCGTGTCGTATTCAGCATTGCGGATGAAAAGTCGGGCTTCCTGTTCGCCGCGTTCGAGGCGGTACTCGATGTCGCGTCCTTGTTTGTTTGTGCAGGTGTACTGAAAGAGGTTGATTTCCTTGGCTTGAATGGGGTAGTCTCTCCATTTCTGAAAATATGCTGATATGGCATGTCGAGCCTCGTAGTAGTTGTCGGGCCAGGCCATGTAACCGCCCGAGCCCTGGCTCTTGCCTGAATCGTATTTATAATAGAGCGACCAGCTGTCACCATCGAAGATTTCCATTCTAGGATGGTATTTGTCATGCCATTTGTGCATTTTGAACGCCTTGATGATAGAATCCAATTCGTCGAAAATGGTGGTGTCGTTGATGTAGAAATCCTTTTCCTTTGGGAAACCTTCGTCAATGACGATATGTATCCTGCCATCTTTTTCGGCACTGACATTGTATTTCTCTCCGGAATGCCAGGTCATCGTGTTGTGGTGGTCGTAACTAAAGTAAGTCAGGCGTTCTTTTTTCATTTCCTTTGGGTTTTGTGCGATGCAGGACACGAGACCACACATCAGCACCAATAGCAATAAGTTCTTTTTCGTCATGTTATTTTGTTTTTTAAAAGCAATTAAGGGAAAGTCAAAGGCTTTCCCTTAATTGAATTTGTTTCTATTGGTATGATTATTTGATACCAAGCTTCTTGGCGATGTCCTTTGGCAGGGCGTCCTTGTGGACCACGATGTTCAGGGTCTTATAACGGACGAAAGCCTTGCTGACGTACCAAATGCCGTTGTATTGTCCGGCATCGCCCCAACTGTTCTTCACGATGAAGTACTCGTTGCCGATTTGGTCCTTGGCAGTGCCGTAGATGAGCATGCCGTGGTCGTCGCCAGTCTCGTAGTTGTCGTAGGCGATTTGGCGTTCCTTCTGCGTGACCCACTTTTGCGGGGTGGGACTGTTTTGTGCTTCTTTCTTGCGGTCGGCGGCACTCATGCCCAGCCAATGGGCCATGTCGCTGCCTTGGAGGTCACGGCCTTTAGCTTCCAGGTCAGGCAACACAGCGATGCCTGCCATCTTGCCACGGAGCCAACCGGCTTCGCTGACGTCGGAACCCCAAGCAATCGGGTAGCCATTGTCGATGGCGTTGTCCATGACTTGCATCAGTTCGTCGATGGGGAGGTTCCAAGCTTGGCCCCAGCGCCAGTTGTCCTGCACTTCGATGACGAAGGGCTCGTAGAAAGGATGGTGCGTGAACGAAGTCAAGTTGACGTAGTCGTTCATGTTGAGGCCCGTCGATTCAGCAAAGCTCATGGGCGTGTATTTCTTGCCTTTGTAAGTGAATTCGGTCGGAGGCACGCCGAGGTATGCGTCATAGATGCCAGCCAGGCCTTTCTTCCAAAGCGGATTGCCGTCCTTGTCCATTTGAATCTTGCGGCTCTTGATGACGCCTTCCACATAGGGGTCGGTGACAGCAGAGAGTTCCGTGAAGTTCGACAAGGAGTCGCCGTGCATGGCGCCTGCGGGCATCAATTCGTCAGGGACGAGGCCGTAATGCTTGATGGCATACAAAACGTCGCCGAAAGAGCCGCCTTGCGAGAAGGAGACGTCGCCGTGGGTGCGGACAGCGGCTTCTGCACGATCCAAGTAGGTCTTGTAAACGATGTACATTTCGGAGAAATCATACTCGGGCTTGCCCATGCGGAGCAGTTCGGCCTCAAAGAAAGCCAACGAACTGTAGCACCAGCAGGTACCGGCTTGGTTTTGGTCTTTAACGGAGGTGACAGGGAGTTCTTTCACTTTGGTGAATTGAAATCCTTCTGTCGTTTCTTTGTTGGAGTCTTGTGCCACAGCGCCGATGCTGAGCATCATGGCGGAGGCGAGGAGAAGGTGTTTGAATTTCATTGTGTTATTTGATTTAATGATTGTTTTAATAGGATTGGCAAAAATAATAAAACTTTGTCAAAGTCCCAAATCTTTCTTCATGGCCTTTGAGAGCGCTTCTTTGTTGAGTGTGAAGAAAATGGTGTATTGGCGAAGGTATTGTTCGGAGCAGTACCAGTAGCCTTGGTAAGGGCCTCTGTCGCCCCAGGAGTTCTTGATCTTATAGTATTTGTTGCCGTTTTGGTCTTTGGCGATGCCAACGACGAGCATGCTATGGTCGTCGCCTGCATCCCAGTTGTCATAGGCTCTTTGGTGGTCTTCGTCGGTCACTTTCTTTTCGGCAACAATCTCTTTCCAAAGCTGTTCGCTTTCGGGGTCTTCGGGAACGATGCCCAGGCCGGTCTTGCCCGAGAAGCCCTTGTTGCTGACGTCCTGTGCCCAACCGAGGGTATAGCCATGCTCGAGGGCATAGTCGACAGCTTCCATCAGTTTGTCGAGGGGCATGTTGTAAGCAGGGGTCCAAGTCCAGTTGTCTGGGATTTCGACCATGCAGGGCTTGTAGTATTCCTCGTTAGTGAAGGAGCAGATTTCAATGTAGTTGGCAGGGTCGATGCGATAGGTCTCAGCAAACGACTTGGGCGTGTATTTTTTGCCGTCCACAGTAAATTCTTCGGGGGCAACGCCGAGGTAGGCATCTAGGACGCCTTGCACGGCCTTGGGACCGGCAGGTGAGATTTTCTTGTTGCCATTCTTGATGATGGCATGTGCCACCGAACTGATGACTTCGTTCATCTCAGCGTGCATATGGCGTTCCTCACCGATGACTTTACCGCTGTAGTCGGCTTCAGGCATCATGCCGTATTTGTCAATCATGTAGAGGACATCGCACACCTCGCCGCCTTGGCTTAGGGTGTTGTTGCCATGCATTCTGATGAATTTGGACACTTTTTCGGTCCAGGCGTTACGCACCACAAACATCTCCGACAGGTTGAACTCCTTGCCATAGATGCGTAGGATTTCCGCCTCGACGAAACCGATGCCGGCAAAGCACCAGCAGGTGCCAGAACTGCCTTGGTTGTCGACAGGCGTGTGCTTCACGTTGACGGTCTCTGTGATTTGATAGACGGGACCTTTCTCTTCATCGTTTTGCGCGAAAAGCGTTAACCCGGTTCCCAACAGTAGCGCAACAGCTACCAATTTCAAGATTTTGTTCATATTATTTTGATTTATTGGATTTTAACTACCTTCTTGATTTCGTTGCGCGAACCCGTCAATTTCAAGAAATAAGTGCCTTCGGGAAGCGAAGTCATGTCGATGGCGGTCGTGCCTTCGATGGCGCTCTGGCGCATCATTTCTTGTCCCATCAAGTTGAAGACGGCAACCTCTTGCAGTCCGTTGCTTTCAACGTAGACAATCCCAGTGGTGGGATTGGGGTAGAGAATGGTCCCATTTGTGTTGCTTGTTTCTTCGATGGATGTGGTCCAGTCAATGAATACTTCGTTGGAATGGTTGGATTCGAGACCGTTGCTTATTCCCGTGACAGTGTAGCGGTAGGACTGCGATGATGTGGCGGTGTAGTCTATGAAATCAGTCCCTGTACTATGCCCGATGCACTCACCGCCGCGATAGATGCGGTATTTTTCAGTCATGGTAGCTTCGTCCCATTGCAGGACGACACGGCCTTCGTGGATGAGGAATCTGAGTTGCTGCGGGATGATAGTCTTGTTGACCGACAGGAAATACTGGTTAGGGTTGTCTTGGGTGGGGGCGAAGCCCGAGGTGCAGTCGTTGTCCCTATAGTAAGCCACCACTGCATATTCAAAATGCTGGTCGGGTTGATTGGCGATGTTGTCGTAAACGAAGGTGGAGGAGGTCGATTTGACACGCTTGAATTCTTCGCCTCTGGAACGACGGTAGATCATATAGCCAGTGGGTTGGTTTTCTGGGGCATCCCATGACAGGCTTACTTTTGTGGGTGTCGCCATCTCGTAACGAAAGTTAGTGGGGGTCTCACACGGCGATTCGGGAATCACATTGCAGAGGTTAGATGCCATGGTTTCTCCTTCTTCACTAAAGGCGGTGACATAATAGTTGTGGAAGACGTCACCAATTTCGGTGTCAGTGAAATGCGTGTCGGTAACGACAGCGTAAAGGATGTTGTCTCGATAGACGTGGTAGTTGATGGTATTTGGAATGTCTGCGGGGTCCCAGTTGAGTTCGGCGTTTTGTCCTGTCTGAGCAACCGTGAGATGGGTTGGGCCTTCAACTTCGGTGTCTTTGTCGCTGCAAGTGTTGTTGAGGATGTAGAACAGGCCTTTGTTGAGGTTGTTCGACGGTCCATGGAAATGGGCTTTGACAGTGCCATTTTCGTTTTTGACAACGAAACTCAGGTTTTCAACGTTTTGAGTAGGTGTGTTCCAGAGGATTTCGACATGGCCGAGGGGCAGTGTGATGGTACGGTTGGCGTTTGATGAATTGAGCGTGACGTTGGCCACTACATTGCCTGCCTCGTTGACGAACGACAACGAACCTTCATGCCAGCCTTGGGCGTCAGACGAACTCATCGTCACTGTCCATTGGCAGGTGGGACCAATCAGCACGTCAGGTTCGGTGGCAGGTAGACCTGCGGCGTTGTGAGACACTGCATAAACTCCGTAGGTGACCATGGCGGGCATATAGTGGTCGGTGAAAGTCATGTCTTGGCCGGGTGTAACATCGCTGAGAGTTTCTATGATGACGCCATCGCGAGTGATCACGATTTGATCGATAGACGAGAGGCTGTTGAGGTGGATGTTTTGTGTGGGGTTGGTCCAACTCAGTGTGGCTGAATAGTCGAAGTCGTTGCTGGGTTCCACAGCCAGGTTGTCGGGTTGCATGGGCTGGTAGTTGTAAACGTCTGACGGCACGTAGTTGAACACGGCTTGTGCCCAACCTGCATAGTCGATTTCGTCGATGACGAACCAACCATCGCTGCTACCGCCCCATCCCCAGTTGAAATGGAAGAGGTCGTTGTCGTCATAACCGTCGCACACGAAGGCGTGACCACCGCTATTGCTGAAGCCGGAATAGTAGACAGGCCAACCGATGTCGAATTGATCCTTGAGCATGTTCTGCCAGTTAGTGAGAGAATACTCGTCGCGGTTTTTCAAACTTGAATTGTTGGAATAGGAAAAGTAACGCCGAATAGCAGAGGGCACGTCCCATGAGTTGGCGCCGCTGCCAGAGGGTGAGAATTGCATGTCGACCGCCACGCCGCAATGATACATCAGGAGAGCCACGGCCTCAATCTCCTCCTGCGAAGCGCCGCTGAGGTGGTCGGGCATGTGATCCCAGTCATAAGTTGTGTTGCCGAAGTTGGCACTTTGCGTGCCATAGCCTTGGCAGTAATATGAATGGCTGCTTGAACCCTGAGCGGGGTGGTTCCAGCGTTTCATCACTTGGCTCATGGCAGTGGCCACGCATCCCGCATAGCAGCGACCACCTGGACCGCCACCTGCCTCTGGCGCATACAAGTTGTAAGGTGAGTCTTGGTTCCACTTGGTGGTGCAGATGTAGTCAACGCCACGGCCTCCATTGCGCGAGAGCAATTTGCCGGTGGTCGCTACGCTCTGCCATTCTTCGGCCGTGCGGTCGTCGAGCACGGCAGCGCGACTTGTGCGCGCTTCGATGATCTTGCCCAGGTAGAACTCCAGTTCGGGCGACATGTTCTCCGTCTCAAACGGACCTTCGTCGGAATAGCCCACGATAGGACGGAAACGGTCGTCAGCGCTGACAATGACGAAACCTTCTTGTCCCAAGTTGAAGGCATAGAAGCATGCCTCGTTGCGGTCGGATGTGCCTGTGTAAACCAATTGTAAGTCGTTGGTTTTTAAAGTAGTATTGAAATTTGCGCTGACAAATTTCTGCCCGATGCTCTTGGCTTTGGATGCATTAATAGGATGGGCGTTCAGCGCGGTCATGCCGGCGAGCATGACGATAAGCGTGAATATAAGTCGTTTTTTCATAATGATGAATAAATGTTTCAAAAGGGCTTCAAAAATAAGAAAAATAACGAAACAACTCTACCCGTTGGAAAAGAAATCTATCGAATTGCCTTTCAGAGAGAGACGACCTCGTCCATTTTGATGTCAAAAGGTTCCGTGGGTATGGACTCAACTAGTTGAAAGTCAAAGCAGATGCCGATGCGTTTTACTTCTAGGTGTTGGCATAGGAAACGGTCGTAATAGCCTTTGCCACGTCCCAAGCGGTTGCCCTGTCGGTCGAAAGCCACGCCAGGGACGACGATGAGGTTAAAATCACCAGTGTATGGTTCGTTCTGCGGTTCCAAAATGTTGAAGTCGCCCACGGCAAAAGCGGTGTCCTTGCCATATTCTACAGGGATGATGTCGTCGCCGACCACGGTGGGCAGGATGATGGTCTTCTTGAGATGCCATTTTTCAAGGAAGGCTTGGGTTTGTACCTCATCTGGCAAGGCACTGTAGAGCATCACTCTTTCGGCTTTGATGAAGTCAGGATGCTGTTCCAACTTGGCCAAAATCTTCTCCGACTGATCGCGTAGTTGTTCTTTGGTATGCTGTTTTTTCAAGTCTTTGATGTAGGCTCGCAGTTCTTTTTTTTCCATGGGTTAAAATTTGTGGCAAAAGTAAGAAACAAACTTGAAAACGCACAACTGAAAAGGAAAAATCGTAATTTTACACCCGAAAAAATGCAATATGCGAAAGTGTTTTTTACTGTTGTTGGTGTCCCTATGTTTTTTGGGCTTGGCTACGGCCCAAGAGAATCGCCGTTATGCCTTGGTTTGGCACGACGAGTTTGATGAGGACGCCTTGGATAAGAAGGTGTGGTCGAAGATTTGGCGAGGCAAGGCCGACTGGATGATTCACATGTCGTCAAATGAACGGCTATATGCCTTGGAGGACGGCAATCTCGTGCTTCGTGGCATGGTGAACGACTTCCTCCCGAAAGATACTGCGGCTTTTCTTACCGGCGGCGTATGGAGTCGCAACCGCAAGGCCTTTGGCTTTGGCAGAGTGGAGGTTCGGGCCAAGTTTGATGTGGCGCAAGGCTTTTGGCCCGCCATCTGGATGATGCCACAGGTCAATCAGTCGATTAATTGGCCGTATGGAGGCGAGATAGACATCATGGAGCATTTCAGGGATAACCCCTATGTGAACAATACCGTCCACAGCCATTATACGGTCCACCTCGGCAAGCGCAACAGGCCGTCTCATGTGGCCTATCCGAAATACAACGAGGGCGAATACAACACTTATGGCATGGAACGCTTCCACGATAGTCTTGTGTTTTTTGTCAACGGCAAAAGGACGCTCAACTATCCTCGTTACCGCAAAGGCATCGATGGCCAGTTCCCTTTCGACTTGCAAGACTATTACCTCATCCTTGACGCCCAACTGGGTCGTGACCGCTCGCCTTACATCGACACTGCCAAGTTGCCAGTGGAACTGCGCATCGACTATGTCCGTTACTATGAATTGGATACAAAGACCGATGTGATTCCCGAACCGCAAGATTATCAACAATATACTAGGAAAAGGTATAAGTACAGGAAAACGGTGGTCAACACAGAAGAGGCTTTTGATAACCCTGATGAATACCATATTGTTACCAAGAGAGGCAAGGCCTTTGTTTCGGGCAATGTGGTCTGGGCGAAGAGCACGCTTGCCCAACTCATTGGCGAGGACGGCAGGATTGCCAACGTTGATTTTTACGACCGACCGGCTTGTCCATACCGTGGAATCAGCCTTGAGAAACTGGGTAGGGATTTGACTTTTGAGGAGTTGCAGCGGTTGATTTACATGATGGCTTTCTATAAGATTAACTATCTCAAAGGATATGACAAAGTGGCCTCTGATGCAGACGAATTCGGTTTTTTGAGAACCATTGCCGAAGATTTAGGCATAAAGGTGGTTGCTAGTGACTTTACAATTCCAAATATCGATGTTGTCGATTTGGATTCAGATGGGATTTTCTTGAAACGTGCCGCCCCAAGAGGAGGGTGGCTGCTTCTTCACGATTTAGGAACTGACGATTTGGATGCCCTAAAAGCCTTTTCCGAGCGCTATTGGCGTGGCGGTGATGCAGGTGAAATTGAGGTAGAGGAGGTGTCGCCGGCCGGTTCGCGTTTGGTTAACTTTAAGGAAAAAGTGGCTGTGCATCGTGAACGTTTCCACTATTAATGAACAATGACCATGACCCACAGTAAAGGTGGTCATGGTCATTGTCAATAGTCATAGTCAACAGACTATCTTCCGTTGTAATTTCCGCTCAAAGTCTCAATGAAACCATTGGCTGCTGTCTTCATGTTGACGAAATCGCTGCCAAGTGAACTGGAGCAGTCGAGCACGAGCATGATCATCGCACTCTTGTATTCGTTGACGGTTTGGGTGTTGCCCGAAGGTGTGAACTCGCTGTTGTATTGCCATTGTGACGTTGACTCAAGCCAGTTCCATTGCTTCACATAATCGGTGCTGATTTGTGTGCCGTTTTGGTCAGTGAGATTCTGGAACAAGAACAGGTCGAAGATGCCTTCGGTAGAGGCAGTCACAGCGATGCCCGACATGCATTGCAATCCTACGTATCGGATGTCGGTCAGTTGGCCTTTTCCGCCATTGCGGATGTAAGTGCCTTCTATGTAGCATTGCGACTCGCTGACCTCGGTCACGTTGTCAAAAGTGAAGCGAATCTTGGTGTTGGGCTCTTGTGCCGGGAGTTTGAGGGTCACATTGTATAACGTGCTTTGGTTGTAGAGTTGCTGGGCGATTTGGGCAAACTTTTCGGAAGCCTCGCTCATGTTGCTGACTTCGAAGACATTGTTTGTGGGGTCGCTCGACAGTTTCTTGAGATTGTTGCGGAAACCTTCGATGTCGCTCACATCTGAACCTCGTACGCCAATGGAATAGGCCGAGATGTTGGTTCCGCCGATGAGTTCGTTGTTGATTCTTGAGTTAACAGCCGACAAGTATTCGCTGCCTGAACTATAGCTGTCGGAAAGCACATACGAGCCTTGGTCGAGACCATCGGTGAAAGTCACCACGGAGACGTTGATGAGGTTTTCCGGGATTTTGGCCGCCGCCAGGCTGTTGAGGCCCGTGTTGACAGCGTGATAGAGGATGGTGCCGTTTTGCATCGACAACCCATCGACAAAACTCTCGAAGTTGTGTTTCGTGTCTTGGTTGAGCAGACCGAGCGGCATGGTGTAAAGTTCACTGTTGAACCCGACAATGCCGAGATAGAGGCCTTCCTTGGCAGGGGTGTTGTCTTCTGCCTTGGGTTTCCTGCAACTGCTGAAAGTGGTGAGGGCGACTGCAAGTGCCAATACTGCCACCGATAAAATGTGTTTCTTCATATTCGATTATGTTTGTTTGCTCAATTAACGCGTGAATGTCTTTAAAATTGCAAAGGCAGTAAATTTATTCCGCCAATGCTTGTTTGATGGCCTTGGCCAATTGGTCGGGGCAAGAGGTGCCTTTGAAACCGCAGCGGATGCCTTCTAGTTTGGCGACAACGTCTTCTGCTTTCATGCCATCCACCAAAGTGGCGACGCCTTGCGTGTTGCCGTTGCAGCCTCCGTAGAACTGTACGTTCTTCAAGATGCCGTCCTCGATTTCAAACTCTATGGCCTGACTGCAAGTGCCTTGGGTTCTGTAGGTGTATTTCATTTTTTTAAAAGTTTAAGGTCCCTGAGCCAGTCGAAGGGCCGGTTTAATTAGAATTTGCTCATAAACTTTTCGCTATCCACGACAAACCTTTCATGCACCCCTTCGCCGACCAGCGTCTCTCCCTCATAGCATTTCACTTCAAAGACTAAACGACGGCGGTCCACCTCGACGAGAGTGGCCTCACAGCGGATTGTTGAGCCCACAGGGCTGGCTTTCAGGTGCTTGATGTTGACGGCAATGCCCACGGTGGTGTTGCCTTCACCAATCTTGTCGGCGACGCTTTCTAGGCATGTCTTCTCCATCAATGCAATCATGGCGGGGGTGGCAAACACCTCTAAGGCACCTGAGCCGTACACGGCGGCGGTGTCCTTATGCTCCACCAAGAGCGTCTCGCTGTGGCGGAGTCCTTTTAGCATGTCGTATTCCATCAGGCCTGGAAGTTCATGGTGATGTTAACGATGACATCGGGGTGCAGCGAGCGACCTACGGGGCAACTCTCGGCGGCAGCCCACAAGAGGGTTTTCTGCTTCTCTGTGTATTCTTTGGCGGGGAAGTTGAACACGATGTCGATTTGCCCGATACGACGCGGGTCAGCGTTCATGGTCTTCTTCACCGTGTAGGTCGTGCCGTCAATGTCGAATTTATGGCCTTGCGCGCTGATGCCCATGATGGTCATCATGCAACCGGCGAGGGCCGCGCAGGCGAGGTCAGTGGGCGAGAAGGCTTCGCCTTTGCCATGGTTGTCGGTGGGTGCGTCGGTGAGGATGGTGTTGCCCGACTGCACATGGGTCATCTCGTTACGGAGATTGCCTTTGTAGGTTCCTTTAATGGTTGCCATAATTGTCTGTTTTTTTGGATTGCTTAGCAAGAAATCTGTCAAAAATCTTATTTAAAATATTACAAAATCCGCGGTTTGTATTTTAATTGATTTTTGAAAGATTTCTCGGCTTTAGTCGATCCCATTATCCAATTTGTTCTAATATAAGTCCGGCAAGGCGGCTTGTGCCTACGCGGAAGAGGTTCGGGTTGAGCCACTGTTCGCCGAGAATGTTTTTCACCAAATAATAATAGGTGAGGGCGTCTTCCGGCACCTTCATGCCGCCGGCGGGCTTGAAGCCGACCTTCTTGCCTGTAGCCTCGTAGTATTCCTTGATGGTGTCAACCATGACAATGGCGGCGAGAGGCGTGGCAGCCACTGGCACCTTGCCCGTCGACGTCTTAATGAAGTCGGCACCGGCGAGAATGGCGAGTTCGCTGGCCTTGCGGATGTTTTCCACGGTCTTCAGTTCGCCCGTCTCAAGGATGACTTTCAAGTGGGCCTTGTTGCCGCAGGTTTCCTTGATGGTCTTGATTTCATGGAAGACTTCATCGTAACGACCTGCGAGGAACGTGCCGCGCGAGATAACCATATCCACCTCATCGGCGCCTTCATTGACGCAGTATTCCACCTCCTTGACCTTTAGATCGAAGGGCATCATGCCCGAAGGGAAGGCGCAGGCCACTGTGGCCACACGGATGCCGCTGCCTGCCAGTAGTTGCTTGGCCTGACGGATGAAGGGACTATAAATGCAAATGGCAGGCACGCTGAGGTGCGGTTTCTGTTTCGGGAAAGCCAAGGCTTTCTCACAGAAGTCCTGGATCTTGGCTTCGTTGTCAAAGGCTTCTAAGGTGGTGAAATCGATGCTTTGGAAGATGGTGCGCAGGGCCTCCTTTTTGTGGCCTTTTTTCTTCTCTTCGTTGATAATCAATGCGATGCGCTCGTTGAGAGCGGCTTCACTATGGTTGTAGGGTTTGAATTTCATGGTGGTTTGTTTTTAGGCTTCAAAGATAAGTTTTTTTATTGGATGGAAGATAATAAAGCCTCCAAATTCACCTTCATCCGCCATTTCCACTGGTTTTTGGCGTTGGCGGGGACATTGATTTGATCGTCTGCAGGGTTGGGCGACCAATTCTTTTCGTCCAAGTCCAGCAGGTCTTGAAGTGGATAGATGTTCCACTTCGAGGGACTATCCAAGTGCTTGTCCAGTATCTTTTTGAGGGTCTTGGCGGTGACTTTGCGGTCGTCGAGGTCGAGGCTGTCAAGGAACTGGCGGGTGCGGACGCGGTCTTCGGCCAGCCAACCGCGCAAGGTGAGCATGTCGTGGGTGCCCGTGGTGTAGACGCAGTTTTCGGGCAGGTCTTCAGTCTGCACAAACTGATGCCCGAACACTTTGGGCATGCGTTGCACCTCAAGGCTCATGATGCCTAACTCCTGCATCACTTCAGGCACACATGCGGGGATCATGCCAAGGTCCTCTCCGCAGGCAACCATCTTTGTGGCGTTGACCAAAGCGGGCAGTTTTTCCAAGGCTTTCTGCTTCCAGAAGTCGTTGTGGCGGTGGAAATAGAAGTCCTCGTAAATGGCATTGATAGCGTGTTTCTGTTCCTCGTTGAGGGTTTGGTAGGTCTTGGTTTTCTGTAGCTCAATGCGAGGGATATATTTGTCTTTCTTGTTTGGAGCGGGGATGAAAAGCGTGTCAACACCTTTCTTCACATGCTTGCTTTTGGCGAAATGGAAGCCTTGTTTTTCGATTTCTTCCACACTCAAGGGCAGGGCAGGAGAGAAGTGCCCTAGCAAGCCTGATTTGGCCGTCTTGGGAATCTCCCAGATGCGGAAGAAGCCCAAGATGTGGTCGATGCGGTAGGCGTCGAAATAGCGGGCCATCACTTGCAGGCGGCGTTGCCACCAGGCATAGTTGTCCTTGGCCATTGCCTCCCAATTGTAAGATGGGAAGCCCCAGTTTTGTCCTTCTGCAGAGAAGTCATCAGGTGGGGCGCCGACTTGCACATCAAGGTTGAACAAATCGGGATGCGATTTCACATCTACGCCAGAGGGATTTACCCCGATGGGAATGTCGCCCTTCAGCAGCAGGCCTTTGTCGTGCAATGCGTTGACGGCCTCGCGAAGCTGTTTGTCGCAGTGATATTGCAGGAAGAGATGGATCTCTGTGCCGTTGCCGTCACGCTCGGCGCAATATTGGGCATAGTCATGGAGCCAGTCTTCGTTTTCCTTGACGAATTGCTGGAATTCAGCGGTGCCTTTCAGCGATTTCCATTGTTGCTCGAAAGCGGTTTGGAAATATTTCCATTTGGCTTTCAGTACCTTGGGATAGTTGACGGATTCCTCCTTGTTGAGCGTTGTCCGCTTCCGTTTGAAAGCTTTTTTCCCCATGTCATTCCCTCGGGAATCTATGGGGGAAAAGGCGTTCTTATTCAATTGTTCAATGTTCAAATAGACCGGGTTCAGCGCGAAGGCGGAAATGGCATTATAAGGATAGGAGTCGTGCCAATCATAATGCGCGGTCGTGTCGTTGATGGGCAGGATTTGTATGATTTTCAGGTCGTTGGCAACGCACCAATCGCCCAGTTTCGGCAGGTCGGCATATTCCCCGATGCCGAAATCGTTCTCCGAACGCAGGCTGAACAGCGGCACGGCCACCCCTCGCATCGTTTGGCGTTCGGTGATGCCGAACCAATCCCAGATGTGGTCTTTGTCCTCGGGCAGGATGCGGTTGGGGCCGTCCTCCCAATGGATTTGGCCGTTTTCGTGGATGAAATATTTGTATTCCACCGTTTGTAGAGACGTGGCGCGCCGCGTCTCTACGGAAACGGACCAAATCCCAGGCCCCACATATTCCATCGGAACGGCCTTGTTTGGATTCCAATTCCCTAATTCTGGGATGTTCCCCGTGACGAACAATTCCTCGCCCCAGCGGCTGTCGTATCTTAATCGGAAAAAGGAGGCCATGATTCGTTAATCGAAGTATTCTTCGTCTTCCGGGGTGATGGAATCGATCTTGAAAGAGTCTCCGTCTTTGACAAGGCCAATCTTCACGTGATATTCGTAGCTTTTTTTGCCTTCATAATAATAGGTATTGGTAACCTTGTACGAAAGCCCGTCAGCCGGTTCAATAGTGCGCTGGCAGTCGCCGATTACATCACCGCCTCCCTGATAAAGGAAGAGCCATATCGCCATGCATTCCCCATCACAATCGTAGTCGTATTGCTCTATCAGAAACTGCTTGGCTTTTGGTGTAACATGTTTATGTATATGCTCATAGGCTTTCTCTTGCTCTTGGTCAAATGCTTCCTCCAGCCCTTGGTAAAAGTTCTCCAAGAATGTTTTGCCCAACTCTACCGAGGCGTCTGGTGTGCTGACGGTGCTCTTTGTGCTTGCTTTGTTGTCAGTGTTTTGTTTGTTGTTTCCGTTGTTGTTGCATGCCATCATGGCGAATGCGAAGGTTGCCATGGTGAAAAAGATGAATAGTTTTTTCATGATGAAATGGGATTTGATTGGTTTGACGGGGCAAATATAGATAAAAACCTAATTGTTGTCCTCGAAAACCTATTCTATCTTCACTCGACTAATCACT
>JAEEGI010002585.1_pt1 | contig 44086 bp, 40 predicted proteins | sample 8958751 | NCBI WGS metagenome assembly JAEEGI01 (sample SAMN16246545, study PRJNA631951) | gut metagenome | biome: gut microbiome; feature: rumen; material: KS-attached | host: Bos | place: Iran: Karaj | collected 2018-10
GCGAGCAGAAATCGTGTCAGACGAGGCGGAGGACGAAGGCGGGCTGCCGCCCGTCAAGGCCGACAACGAAGTTTGGCGCGATTTATGCCGCTGGGAATCCGAGATTTCTATTGGGTATTAGTATCAGATTTGGGATCGGATCATTTCCACTTGAAGGTCGCCAGGCCGTAGATATACAGGGCCAGGACGCAGATGGGAACGAAGTATTTGAAGATGGGCTTCATCCAGCCCCGCACCTTCAAACCCTTGCCTGCGTTGGCCTCGGCGATGAAGTTATCCCAGCCCCAGCCGAACTTGAAGCAGCAGAAGACGGAGAAGACGAAAGCGCCGATGGGCAGGAGGTTGGTGCTGACGATGAAATCCCAGAAGTCCAGCCAGGCGGAACCCTCCGCGAAGGGCTGGAAATGGAAAGCGCTGTAGCCCAGAGCGGTGGTGAGGGCCAGGACGAAGATGCCCGCGCCGCAGACGATGCAGCCCTTGGGGCGGCTCCAGCCGGTCATTTCCCGGACGCAGGCCAGGATGTTTTCAAACACGGCCAGCTCTGTGGAGAAAGCGGCGAAGACCATAAAGAGGAAGAACAGCGTCCCCCAGCCGCGGCCCCCGGCCATGTTGTTGAAGACGGTGGCCATGGTGTCGAACAGCAGGGAGGGGCCCGCGTTCACTTCGATGCCGTAGGTGAAGCAGGCGGGGAACATGATGAAGCCGGCGATGACGGCCACCAGGGTGTCCAGCACGATGACGTTGACGCTCTCGCCCAGCAGGGAGCGCTCCTTGCCGATGTAGCTGCCGAAGATGGCCATGGAGCCGATGCCCAGGCTCAGGGTGAAGAAGGCCTGGTTCATGGCCCCTACGATGACGCTGCCGTCGATCTTCTTGAAATCCGGGATGAGATAGAAGCGGAGGCCTTCCTTCGCGCCGCTCAGCGTGCCGCTGTGGACCGCCAGGACCAGCATCAGGATAAAGAGGGCCACCATCAGGTATTTCGTCACCCGTTCCAGGCCCCCCTGGAGGTTGAAGCTCAGCACCAGGAAGCCCAGCACAACGGCGATGAGAAGGTAGACCACATTGACGGTGCCGTTGGTGATCATGCCCACGAAGCCCAGGTTGGCGGACTCACCCAGCAGGAACTTCACAAAGTAGTAGATCATCCAGCCGGTGACCACGCTGTAGAAGGCCATGAGGGCCACGTTGCCCAGCAGGGCGAGATAGCCGTGGATATGCCATTTCTGCCCCGGCTTCTCCAGCTTCTGATACATCCGCACGGGGCTTGCCTGGGAGGCGCGGCCCATAGCGAATTCCATGACCATGGCCGGCAGGCCCAGCAGCACCAGGCAGAGGATGTAGACCAGCACAAAGCCGCCCCCGCCGTACTGCCCGGTCATCCAGGGGAATTTCCAGACGTTGCCGCAGCCGATGGCGCAGCCTGCGCTCAGCAGGATGAAGCCCAGGCGGCTGCCCAGTCTTTCGCGTTGGTTATTCATTTTGAATCCCTCGCTCCTTTCTTTATTTAGTTAAAGCAGATTTAGACGGAATAATCAAGCGAATTTTGAAATTTTCGTGAACATACGGGAGAAAATGCGAAAGCATTGACAGAAAATAGCGAAAGCCGAACACGATGATGTGTCCGGCTTTTGCCTGCCGCCTGCGGTCAGCCTCAATAGCAGTCGATGGCTCCGCCGGCTCCGGCGACGACGTCCGCCCATTCCCGGTCGGAATAGGCATAGGTGAGATATTTCACGCCGCCGAAGCCCAGGCCGAAGATATAATCCGCCGTGGGCAGCCGGAGCTGCTTGCCCCAGAGCTCGCAGGTCTGTCCCTCGCTCATGGGGATCACGTCATAGCTGCGCAGGACCGCCTCCTCCAGGGCCGCCAGGATATCCAGGCGCTCCCCCGGGTTTCCCTCCGCGCCGCAGCTGAAATCCACAGCCGTCCCGTCGGGTGCGGCAACGGGTCGGGTCTCACCGCACATGATCGCATACCAGTCCGTAACGGAGGCGGTGAAGCATTCTCCCCGGATGGTCACGGTCAGCGGGACCGCAGAAGCGTCCCAGGCGGGATCATAGCGGTAGGCGTCGCTGATATAGGCTTCCATGAGCCCGTGGGGATCCAGCGGGCTTCCGGCCCAGCCGACGCCGAAAAGCATGTCCACACGGTTTTCCTTCAGGGCGTTGTAGCAGTCGCTGCCCAGGTCGTCCAGTCGCGTGAAGCGCAGTCTTCCGGCCAGCTTCGTGTTCTTCACCGCCGCGGTGAACTGTTCCGTCAGCAGCGCATAGCCTCTGAGATAAAACTCGGATTCCGAGGGAAGCCCGATGCAGATCTCCACCACGCTGTCCCGGTCTACATACCCGGCGTCCAGGGCCTGCTGCCAGGCGCTGTCGAAAAGCGCTCTTGCCCGCTCCGGGTCATAGCCCATCGTATCGGCGCTGTCGCCCCAGAGGTCGGATACCACGGCCTTGCCCTGCGCCGTGGTCCGATAGGGGACGCCGTCGGAGAGGTCGGCGATGATCAGGGGCGTAAAGAGGGCCAGGGAGGGGCGGTTGGCGGGGGAGATCGCCCTGCAGAAAGCGGCGCGGTCCAGGGCCAGGCTCATGGCCCGTCGGAAATCGGGGAGGGTGAGGATGGTCTTGTTCACATTCCTTCCGGCCTCCTCCTGCCGCAGCGTCAGGGCGTCGAAGTCCGGATTGAAGACCATGAGGTAGCTGGTATCTCCGGGGATAGTGCGGCAGCAGGGGGAATCCGCATAGATCTCCCTTACCGCCTCTGCCGGCAGACAATAGTCCAGGCTGCCGGCCAGGAAGCGCTCCAGCTGCTCGTCCTCGTCGGGCACATACTGGATCACGATGTCGGTGGTCTGATAGACCGGCCGTTCCTCCTCGCTGCCCAGACCGAAATAACGGGTATTCCGGGTCAGATAGCAGATGTCCTTTGTCTCAAACTCCGTGAGGACATAGGGTCCGCAGCTCGAGGTCGTTTCGGGAGAGGTCCCGTAAGAGTTGACATAATGTCCTTTTACCTCCCCGGCACAGGCGTCGTAGAGGGCGGTGTTCACCAGCCAGCAGTCGGTCAGAGCATAGAGGAGGTCAAAGCCCTCCAGAGGCTCCTCCAGCACCAGCACCAGCTCATAGTCGCCCCTGGCGAAGATGCCCACCTCCTCCCAGGCGACGGGGGGAGCGGGGGCGTGATAGACGAAGTATTCCGGCAGAGTCTCGGCGCTGTCCCCCCACCCGGGATTGCCGGTGACCAGCCCTTCAAAGAGAAGATAGCTTTCTTTGGTAAGGGGGACCAGTCCGTCCCTGTCCATCCGGGCCAGCAGGGAATCCCAGGAGCGAAGATCGAAGCATTTGCTTCCATAGGTCTCCACATAAAAGCGCAGCGTTTCGCCGTAGAGCAGGTATTCCAGCGGGTAATCCAGCGCCAGAGCGACGGTCTGCCCCTCCGGCGTGCAGTAAACCCCGTCCTCGTTGAGCCTCATATCCGCCATGGTGTAGCGCGCGTTCATGGCGTTCTCCAGGTAGATCGGCTGCACCTGGTCCCGATAGCGGGCGGCCCCCGCCAGGGCCAGCGCTCCTTCACTGAGCATGCCTGCCTGAGGGTTCTGCGCCCAGGGGTACAGCAGCCGCATGGCGGAGGCGACAAAGTCCTCCGCAGTAATGGGACTGCCGTCCTGCCAGCAAAGGTCCTGCCGCAGGGGAATGGCATAGGCGCGCCGGGTGTCCTCCTCCGTCAGTCCGTAGCTGCCCGCCAGCTCCGCGGTGACGTCCGTCGGCAGGTCCGCCGCCATGCAGGGCTCCAGGCGGAAGCCGTCGCCGTTCTGGTTCAGTGCAAAAGCATAGAGACCGGCGCTGAGATAGCTCAGCAGCTCCGCATCCGCGGTGTCCGCACAGCGGTGAGGATTCCAGTTGGAAGGGAATTCGCTGACGGCCTTGTTGAAGGTGAAGGTCAGAGGCTCCGGCGTTTCCGTCGGGCGCGGGGCATGCGTAACTGCCGGCGCAGGCGCCGCCGCAGCGGAGGCGCGGCCGCGGCGGGAAGCGGATATGGTGACCGGCGTGATTACTGCCGCCAAGGCCAGTACGACGGCGACGATCAGCTTGCCAAAGTGTTTTTTCATCATCGTTCCTTATGGGGTTCCTTTCCTGAATGCGTTATCCCCGGCAGCCAGACAGCCGCCGGGGAGAGAACAAAGCCGGCCGGTTCAGCCGCGAAACGCCCACTGGGCGTCGTCATAGCGGTATTTCAGGGATCGAATGCCGCCGAAGAAGGAGAGAATGCTGTAAGTCTCGCTGCCCGGCTCCAGCTTGGCGGAGAGAAGCAGCTTCCTTGCGCCGGAGGCTACCGGGATGAAGCGCCGTTCCTTCAGCAGCGCTTCCTCCAGCAGGGACAGCACAAGGACGCGCTTTTCCGGTTCGGCAGCGAACTGCCCTTCCGGCAGGAGGGCCCGGCACCATTCGGTATAGGTCCGGGTGTCCGGCTCCCCGTCCAGCAGCAGGGTCAGCGGCTTTGTCTCCGGGTCGAAGCCGCAGCCCTCCTGGATCGTGTTGAAATCCGGGTCGCAGTAGCACTGCATCAGCCCGTAGGGGTCGAAGGCCGCGCCGCCCCATGCGCCGTAGCCCATCTCGATCTCTCCTGCGGCAACGGCAGCGTACCGGTCCTCCCTGGAGCAGAAATGCAGAAAGAGCTTGCCTTCAAAGCCGGTACCCTGCGTGGCCATATCCAGCATTTCCTGCAGGAGCGCATTCTGTTTTTGCCGCGTCTCCGTCAGCGCGCCGCCGGAAACGGCGCAGTCCAGTTCGATGGTCATATCGTCCGTCCAGAGACCGGCCTCCAGCATCTGCGCATAGGCCAGATGGAAGCGGCGGCGGGCCCGTTCCGGGTCATAGCCGGTGAAGCTCTCGTAGACGGCGCGGAGATCATCGGCGGCGGAAAGCCCGTAGCCCCCGCACACGGCGGCTATCCCGTAAGGGCTGGTGCGGTAGCGGGAAGCGGGATCGTGGATCACGTCGTAAAGGTAAAGGGAGTTGACGACGCCCAGCTGCGCCCGGCAGGCGTCCTCGTCCGCTGCGGCAAAGGCGGCCCGGTCCAGGGAGAAGGAAAGGGCTTCCCGGAAGGCGTCGTTGGAAAGGCAGGTCTTGTTGACCTTCCTGCCGCCGGCAGAGGCGGCCTCCTGCAGGCGCGTCAGCGTCTCCTCCTCCGTGACCATGAAGAAGCGGTAGGTATAGGCGTCGTCCTGCAGGAGGGTCGTGGCGTCGGACACCTGAGGCAGGACTTCGCCTTCCTCGGGCAGCAGCAGGTCGAGGCTGCCCTCGCGGAAGCGTTTTTCCGCTTCGCTGCGGCTCAGCAGGTCCAGCACCACCCGATCCGTCTCGTAAGTGCCGGGGGTGAAGGCGCACCAGCGGTCGTTCTTCTCCAGGGTGAGACTCCGCTCCGCCAGCGCCGTCAGCCCGTAGGGGCCGCAGCTCATGCTGGTTTCGACGCTGGTGCCGTAGCTGGTGTAGCTGCGGCCGCCGTAGTCAAATCTGCCTTTTTCATAAAGCGGCTCATAGACCAGCCAGGGGGAACTCAGGGTGTAGAGAAGGTCGAATTCTTCCGTTTCCCCGGCGCAGATATAGAGCAGGGTGTAGTCGTCTTCCTTCAGCAGACCCACGCTCTCCCAGGCCGCCTCGGGCCAGGTCCGGGGAAAGGCGGTGTAGTAGGCCAGGTTCTCCGCCGTTTCGCGGCCCCAGGCGTCGCTGCCGGTGAAGGAATGGAGCAGGTCCATGGTTTCCCGCGTCACAGGCACATAGCCCGCCGCGTCGGCCAGCTTCAGAAGACCGGAATAGACCGCCTCCGGCACATAGCCCGCCCGGTAATAATCCTCCAGACTGCTGCCGTCCAGCCAGATGGAGAGGGGCGAAGTCAGGGAGAAATAGAGCGGCGTCCCATCGGGGGCGGTGCAAACGCCGGATTCATCGAAGCTCCATTCCTCCGGCGGATAGGTGAAGCCGCCGCCGGGGAGCGCGTTTTCTTCCCATACGTCCATGCCGGAGTGACGGTAGGCGTTGGCGCCCAGGAGCTCCGCAGCGCCGGTGCAGAAAACGGAAGCGCGGTAATTGTCCATTTCCGGGGAGAGGAGCTGCTTCATGGAATAGAGGTAGTCGTCCGCGGTGATGGGTGTGGCGGCGTCGTCGTCCCAGCAGGCCGTTTCCCTGAGGCGGATGCGCCAGACCCTTCCCCGCTCCGTTTCACCCACGCCCCAGTCCGGGGCCTGTGCCCAGGAAGCGGTCACATCCTCCACGCTTTCCGCCATTTCAAAGATCCAGGCGTCCTCCGGGAGACCCTCCGGTCCCTCCGTCAGGCCGATGTTCACCAGGGGCGCGCAGGTCAGGCTGCAGATCAGATAATCCGTCTCCGACTGCCAGCAATGGGGATTCCAGCAGGCAGGCAGGGAGGCGGCGGCGAGCCGCAGGGTATGATAATCCGCCCTCGGCGCTTCCGTAGGCGGCGGAGGCTCCGGGGTGACCGTCGCATCTGACGCGGACGGGGAAGGGGCGGGGGAGGAAGCGGGAGCGGAAAAGAAAGCGCAGCCGCCGAAAAGAGACGGCAGCAGGAGCAGGCAAAGAAGGAAAGCGAAGAATCGTTTGTTCCTCATGGGTTCCTCCGGGATATCGGTATTTGAAATCGTCCGTGACAGGCGCTCACAGGCTGCGCGCAAAAACGTTATGAAAGAAACAGGCTGCAAAATCCTTTCGGATTTTGCAGCCTGCCAATCCGTTTCATGTCAGCCGAGGGTGGGCAGATAGTAGTCAGCGGGACGGGACTTGATCTCCATGACGCACAGCGCGATGTTGGCGATGGTAACGATCGCCAGGATGATGGACAAGATGCCTCCCAGGATCCGGCTGGCCGGCACGTTGCAGAACCGGGGGATCAGCGTCGCGAAGAAATAGCCCTTGATGCCGCATATCGCCATGATGAGCGGGAAGACATTTGTGGCGATACCCTTCTTTCCCATGGTGCAGAGAATGATGATGCCGCTGATCATCATCAGCACGGGGGCGCCGAGCTGCCGCAGCGTGATGTTCTTGAACTTCAGGCTGGGATCCTCCGCATTCAGCACATCGCCCATATAGGTATCCAACTGTTTGAAGTTATAGTTGAAAAGGATCTCGCCCCACATGCTGGTCTGATTCTTGGTGTCCTTCTTGCCGGTGGGCTCATAGCGGAAATACGGCATGAACCACTGCAGGAAAATAAGAACGACCACAACGATGATGGCGTAGTGGGTGATATTGAGTTTTTTCAGGATCCCGATTCTTTTCGCATCCATTTCCATATCCAAAAGACCTCCATACCTTACTGTAGAACAGGGCGCTCATAGCTTATGGATGCAGTTTAGCACAATAATGAACAAATTACAAGAGCTGATTTCGATAATTTGCATAAAAACCGAAAAGCCGTTTTGTCCAATGCCGCAAGGCCTAGTCCTGCGCATCCAGCACCGTCAGCGGATCGATGGCTTCGCCGTCCACATAAACGCGGAAATCGAGGTGAACGCCCGTGACCCGGCCGGTCGCGCCCATGGTGGCGATGATCTGCCCCTGGCTCACCGTGTCCCCGACGGACACCAGCAGACTGTTGCAGTGGGAGTAGCGGGTCTCATAGCCGTTGCCGTGGTCGATCAGGATGGTCAGCCCGAAGCCGCTGCTGTCCTTGGCTTCCGTCACCGTGCCGGAGGCGGAAGCGTGGATCTTGGTGCCGGGCTGATCCGCCAGGTCGACGCCGCCGTGGAATTCCGTACCCTCCCCGGTGACGGGGTCGATGCGGGGACCGAATTCGGAGCTGATGTAGCCGTGGTCCGAAAAGCGGACGGGCCACACATGGGGGATGTATTCGTCGCTGTCGTCCTTCCGGGCCTTGATCTCCTCCAGGGAAAGGGTGATCTCCGCCTCAAACAGCTCGTTTCCGCTGATGATGTCGAAGCTGCGGCGGCCCGTCAGGGGGGCAGACGCGCGCTCTTTGGGCGAACTCGCGGCCGCGGAAAGCAGGGACGCCGCCAGGATCGCGGTTATGAGGAGCGCTGCGGAGCAGCGCAGGAATTTGCGAAGGGGAGAACGAAACTTCATGCCAAATCCGCCTTGGTCACAGCCGTCGCTGAAATTGGTTACAGTTTATTACAAAACGCGGGAAAAATCAAGAGCAAATTGTAACGATTGCCCGCAGTTCGCCGCAAAAAAAGAAGCCGGGCCGCCGGGAGGCGGCCCGGAAACGAAAATCTCATTCCTCGAAAAACTTTCTGTGGACGGCCCGCATGGCCACGTCGGCGGCGTCGGCGTCGATGAGGACGGAAATCTTGATCTCGCTGGTGGAGATCATGCGGATGTTCACCTGGGCGGCGGCCAGCGCCTCAAACAGCAGCGCGGCCACGCCGGGCCGGTTGATCATCCCCGCGCCCACGACGCTGAGCTTGCAGATCTTGTCGGTCACATTCATGTGGTCAAAACCGATGGCGTCCTGCTCTGCGGACAGCGCCCGGCTGGCATGCTCCATTTCCGCCTTGGGAATGGTGAAGCTGATGTCCTTGGTGTTGTTGCGCCCGATGGACTGGAGGATCAGGTCCACGTTGATCTTTTCCTTGGCCAGGACCCGGAAGACCTTGTAGGCGATGCCGGGCTCATCCTTCAGCCCCACGAGGGCGATGCGGGCGATCTTGTCATCCCTGGCGATGCCGCTGATTTTGGTCTCTTCCATTCCTTTTGTGACCTCCTTCACGATTGTGCCGGGCTTGCGCACATAGCTGCTGAGCACTTCCATGGGAACGCCGTAGCGCTTGGCCAGCTCCACGCAGCGGTTGTGCAGAACCTGGGCCCCCATGGAGGCCAGCTCCAGCATCTCGTCATAGGTGATTTCCTTGAGCTTTTTCGCGGTGGGGACGAGACGGGGATCGGCGGTGTAGACGCCCTCCACGTCGGTGTATATCTGGCAAAGGTCCGCATGCATCTTCGCCGCGATGGCCACGGCGGTGGTGTCACTGCCGCCCCGGCCCAGGGTAGTCATGTCCTCGTGCTTGTTGACGCCCTGGAATCCGGCCACCAGCACCACCCGGCCCTGCTCCAGTTCCCGCCGGATGCGCTCCTGGTCCAGAGTTTTGATCCGGGCGTTGCCGTAATCGGAATTGGTCTTCATCCCAACCTGCCAACCCAGAAGGGAGATGGAGGGTATCCCCAGCTCCTGCAGGGCGATGGCGCAGAGAGAAATGGAAATCTGCTCGCCGGAGGACATGAGCATGTCCATTTCCCGCTTGCTGGGATCGCTGGAGAGCTCGTGGGCCTTGGCGATCAGGTCGTCGGTGGTGTCACCCTGGGCGGAGAGGACGACCACGACGTCGTTCCCCGCCTTTTTCGTGTCGGCGATGATCCCCGCGACGCGCCGGAGCTTTTCCGCATCCGCCACGGAGGAACCGCCGAATTTCTGTACGATCAGCATGAATCATCCCGCCTTATACTTCTGCCGGACCCTGTCCGGCGCAAATACGCTCAGTCGAGGACGCGGTAGCGGACCTGGGCCTGGGGCAGCATGCCCGCGGGCATCGCCTCCGTGATGGACCAGCTGTCCCCGCTGCGGATATACCAGCGGGCGGGGAGCGTGTCCGGGTCGCCCAAGGTCAGCGGCGCGTCGGTCCAGCCTATGCCGCGGGGCGCGTGCTTGTGACGGACGGCGTCCACCACGTCACCCACCACCGCGCTGGCGGTGGGGATGCTGCCGGCGCCGGTGCCGTAGAAGAGAACGTCGCCCACGGCGCTGCCGGTGATGACCACGGCGTTGAAGGCGCTGTCCACGTGAGCCAGCATGCTGGTTTTCGGAACGAAGTGAGGGGCGACCCAGGCGTAGACAGTCCCATCCTCCTGCCGGATGAGGCGACACAGGAGCTTGATGGCGCCCTCGGTGGAGGCCGCGTTGCGGATATCCTGCAGGGCCACGCCCCGGATGCCCTCCGCCGGAACCTTCTCCGGCTTCAGCTCCCGGCCCCAGGCCAGGTCCGCCAGGATGCAGGCCTTGCGCACGGCGTCCGTCCCGTCCAGGTCGCTGTCCGGGTTCTGCTCCGCGTAGCCCAAGGCCTGGGCCTCCTTCAGGGCCTCGTCCAGCTCCTTCCCGCTCTGCTCCATGGCGGTGAGGATATAGTTGGTGGTGCCGTTGACGATGCCCTTCATCGCCAGGATCTTATTGGCGGAGAGATCGTTGAACAGGGGACGCAGCAGGGGGATGCCGCCGCCCACGCTGGCCTCGAAGAAATAGTTCACGCCCTTTTCCTTAGCCAGAGCCAGCAGCTCCACGCCGTGCTCCGCCACCAGCTGCTTGTTGGAGGTGACGACATGCTTGCCCGCCTGCAGCGCCCGCCGGGTGAAGGTCAGGGCGACGCCGCAGCCGCCGATGGTTTCCACCACCAGACCCACCTCCGGGTCGTTCTCCACCACGGCGAAATCCTTCACCAGCAGGGGAGCGAAGGGACTGTCGGGAAAGTCCCGCACATCCACGATATACTTGAGGCGCACTTCCTCTCCCGCGCCTGCGGCGACCTCCGCCGCGTTTTCCGCCAGGACCTTCGCCACGCCGGAGCCCACCGTACCGAAGCCCAGGATCGCCAGATTCATCATGTCAGCTCATCCCTATCTCTAATGTAAAGTCGCATGAATTATTTTTCTATATTATCATAGGCTTTTTCAATAAGCAACAGATAAACTACACAAAACTGCGGTGATTCAGCGATATAAATTCGGAAATTCGTCTCAGCGGCCGCTCCGGGGGAAAAAGCGTTCCTTCGCCTCCGCTGCCAGGCGGCAGAAGGAGGTCACGTCCTCCTCCGTCGTTTCCGGGGAGAAGGAGACGCGCAGCGCGCCGTCGATCACCGCGGGGGGCAGGCCCATGGCCTCCAGCACGTGGCTGCGGCGGCCCTTGGCGCAGGCGGAGCCGCGGGAAACGCAGACGCCCTGGCTGTCCAGCCAGTTCTGCAGCACCTCCGCCCGGCAGCCGGGGAAGGAGACGCAGCAGATGTGCCCGGCGCAGACGCCGGAATCTCCGCCGATGAGGTCCGCTTCCGGCAGCTTTTCCGCCAGCAGCCTTCGCAGGGAAGCATACCGGACGGCAACGGCGGCGGTATCCCGCTTCGCCGCGGCCCTGGCCGCCGCGCCGAAGCCGGCGATGGCGGGCATGGCCTCCGTGCCGGAGCGGAGATTCCCCTCCTGGCCGCCTCCGTGGAGCAGGGGCGGCAGCTTCAGCCCCGGCCTCAGCCACAGGGCGCCGATGCCCTTGGGGCCGCCGATCTTGTGGCCGCTGAGGGAAATCAGGTCCGCCCCCAGGTCCTCCGGGCGCAGGGGCAGCTTGGTGAAGGCCTGCACCGCGTCGGTGTGGAGGAGCGCGGCGCTGCCCCGCTGCCGCAGCAGCTCCCTTACGGCGCTCAGATCGTTCACCGCGCCGGTCTCGTTGTTCACCAGCATGAGGCTCACCAGCACCGTGTCCTCCCGCAGGGCTTCCGCCACGGCCTGCACGGGGATGCGCCCCGCGGCGTCCGGCTGCAGCAGCGTCACCTCCCAGCCCTCGGCGCGGAGGTCGTGGAGGCTGTTCAGCACTGCCTCATGCTCCGCTGCGGAGCTGAGGATGTGCTTGCCTCTGTGACGGCCCAGCCGTGCGGCGCATTTCAGAGCCTGGTTGTCCGCTTCGGTGCCCCCGGAGGTGAAGACCAGGGTCCCGTTTTTGGCTTTCAGGGCGCTGAGGACGGCCTTTCGGCTCTCCTCCAGCAGCTGGCGGGCGGCTCTGCCGGGCGCGTGGGTGGCGGAGGGGTTCCCCCAGGTCTCCGTCAGCGCGAGGCGCATGGCTTCCACCGCTTCGCCGCAGGGGCGGGTGGTGGCGGCGTTATCCAGATAGATCAAGGGTGTGACCCTCCTCGTCATTGACTTGAAGTTATAGAATGCAGTATAATCAAAAAAAGCGCCCGTTGCAAGCGGCAGCGGGAGCGAACGCGATGTTAGGAACGGTTTTTCCATGAAATTCCTCTTTTATACCCTGGGCTGCCGCTGCAATCAGTTCGAGACGGCGGCCATGGAAGCCGCCCTCCGCGAGCGCGGTCACGAGATCGTGACGGACGGGCCCGACGTGGTGGTGGTCAACAGCTGCGCCGTGACGGCGGAGAGCGCGCGAAAATCCCGCCAGGCTGCCCGAAGGCTGCAGAAGCGCTGGCCGGGGGCCAAGCTGGCTGTCTGCGGCTGCTGGCCCCAGGCGGAGCGCGCGGAGGCGGAAAGCGTGGGCGCGGCCCTCGTCGGCGGCAGCGGGGAGCGGCTGGAATTCGTAAAAGCGCTGGAAGCCCTGGCCGAAGGGCATGGGGAGCCGGCGGTGCTGCTGGATGAAGCCCTCCGCCGCCGGGAATTCGAGGTCCTGGACCCTGCCCGCCTGGAGGGACGGACCCGCGCATATTTGAAGGTAGAGGACGGCTGCGCCAATTTCTGCACCTACTGCATCATCCCCTATCTCCGGGGCCCTGTGCGCAGCATGCCCCTGGAGGAAGCCGCGGAGAAGGCCGCCGGGCTGGCGGCGTCGGATGTGAAGGAGCTGACTCTCACGGGCATCGAGCTGGCCTCCTATCAGTATGGGCTGGCGGAGCTGGTGGAGGCGGTGGCCGCCGCCGCGCCAGCGCTGCGCATCCGCCTGGGCTCTCTGGAGCCCAGAGCGGTGGACGAGGCGTTCTGCCGCCGCCTGGCCGCGCTTCCAAACCTCTGCCCCCACTTCCACCTCTCCCTCCAGTCCGGCTGCGACGAGACCCTGCGCCGCATGGGGCGGAAATACGACAGCGCGCGCTTTTACCGCAGCGTGGAGCTGCTGCGCCATTATTTCCCCAACTGCGGCCTCAGCGCCGACCTGATCACCGGCTTCCCCGGCGAGACGGAGGGGGAATTCCGCAAGACCCTGGCCTTTCTGGACCGCTGCCGCTTCAGCCATCTCCATGTTTTCCCCTATTCCGAGCGGAAGGGGACGAAGGCCGCGCGCATGCCGGACAGCGTTCCGAAGCCGGAGCGGGAGGAGCGGGCAAGACAGGCCATCGCCCTGGCGGCGGAGCACGAGGAAGCGTTCCTGCGTTCCCAGGTGGGGCTGCGGCAGGCGGTGCTGTTTGAAAGCCGCATGGGCCATACCCCCAATTACTGCGAAACGGAGCTCCTGCCGGGCAGGGAGGGGCAGGTGGTCAGCGTCCTCGTCACCGGCGCGGCGGACGGACGCCTGATCGTCGAGGAAACGGGAAGAAATTAGTTGCATACGCTGCGCAAAAAGAGTATTATTATTCAATAAGGCTTCTCAAAAGATAGAAAGGATCGCGTTCTCCTGGTGAAAGGGAAGCCCGAAGAAGAACCGAACGCAGAGAAAATGAAGTATCGCTTTGCCCTGTCACTGATTTTGCTGTTTGTTCTGCTCCTGGCCCTGGCGGCCTGCGGCGGTCCGGGATCGAAGGAACTGCCGGAAACGCCGCCTCCCATCACCGAGCTTCCGGCCCCCACGGCCACGCCGACGCCCACCCCGGCCCCCACGCCGGAGCCCACCCCCGAACCCACACCGGAACCGACGCCCGAGCCGGAGCCGGAATTCCGCAACTACCTCAACGGCACGCCCCTGGAGGAGGAGGACCGCACGAGGCCCTTCGCCCTCATGGTCAACAACCATCCCCAGGCCCAGCCCCAGTGCGGCATCGGCGGGGCGGACATCATCTATGAGGTGCTGGCAGAGGGCAATATCACCCGCATGATGGCCATCTTCTCCCATATTCAGGAGGCGGGCGTGCTGGGCAGCATCCGCAGCGTGCGCCCCTACTATCAGGATATCTGCTTCTCCTACGGGGCCGTTCTCTGCCACGCGGGGGGCAGCGAGGACGCCTACAGCCGCATCAGCTCCCTGCACATCCAGAATATCGACGGGGTGCGGGGCTGGTATGCCAACGAGCCCTTCTGGCGGGATCAGGACCGGCGCAGCGCCGGCTACGCGCTGGAGCACACCCTTTTTACCAGCGGCGAAAAGCTCTGGGAGGCTGCGGAGCTCATGAAATACCCTCTGGAAGTGGGGGAGGATTATGACTGCGGCCTGCGCTTCCTGAACGACGGAGAGCCCCTGGAGGGGGAGGATGCGGCGACGGTCGACATCAATTTCAACAAAAAGACTACCATCCTTACATACCATGAGGACAGCGGCTGCTATACCGCCTATCAGCTGGACGCGGACTATGCCGACGGCCTCACGGGGGAGATGCCCCGGTTCCGCAACGTCCTCATCCTCTATGCCGATATCCGCACCTATGACGACTACGGCCGCCTGAAGGTGGACCTGATCGGGGAAGGCGGCGGCTGGTATGCCCGTGACGGAAAGGCGATCCCCATCACCTGGTCCAAGGCGGACACCTACGCGCCCTTCCACTACTACACGGAGGATACGGAAGAGCTGACCGTCCGGGCGGGCAAGACCTACATCGCCATCGTTTCCCCCAGCTTTGGGGAAGTGAGCTTCAGCGGCGCTGAAGCGGAAGGAGCCGACGATTGAAAAAAGCCCTCCGCGTCCTGCTGATCGTCCTGGCGGCCCTGGTCCTTCTGGCGGGGGCCTACGTCGCCTATGCGTTCCTGCGCTTCCACCGCCTGGGAGATCAGACCCTGGAGGTCTGGGGAAGCGCCTCCCCCGAGGCGCCGCAGACGGGACGGGAATACAGCCTCGTTTCCTTCAACATTGGCTTCGGCGCTTATGAGGCGGATTTCGGCTTCTTCATGGACGGGGGAGACCGGTCCTGGGCCTGGTCGAAAGAGCGGCTGGACGCGAACCTGCGCCGGATCGGGGAGACCCTTTGGGACCAGGGGGCGGATTTCTATCTGGTGCAGGAGGTGGATATAGACGCTGACCGCTCTTACCATGTGGACGAGCGCCCCTATCTCACGTTCACCCTGCTGGAGACAGCCTGGGTCTTTGCCCAGAACTATGATTCCCCCTGGCTCTGCTATCCCTTCCGGCAGCCCCACGGCTCGTCGAAGTCCGGGATCATGACGTTTTCCGCCTTTCCCATCCGGGAAGCGCAGCGCGTGGAGCTGCCCATCGAGGGCGGCTTCCGGAAATTCCTGGACCTGGACCGCTGTTATTCCAAGGCCCGCATCCCCCTGTCCGGGCAGCGGGAGCTGGTGCTCTATAACATGCATCTCTCCGCCTATACCGCCGACGGAAGCATCGCCACGGAGCAGCTGCGGCGGCTGCTGGCGGACATGGAGGGGGAATACGCCCGACACAACTACTGCATCGCCGGGGGCGATTTCAACAAGGACCTGCTGGGGGATTCCTCCGCCGTGTTCGGCCTGCCTACCGACAGCGCCGTCTGGGCCCAGCCCATCCCGGAGGGGATCTTCGACGACGTCCATATCGCGCTGATCGCGCCTCTGGAGGAAGAAAAGCCCGTGCCCAGCTGCCGCAATGCGGACGGGCCTTATCATCCGGGGCAGATGGTGCTGACCATCGACGGGTTCCTGGTGAGCGAGAATGTGGAGGTGCTGGAATCCTCCGTCGTCGACACCGGCTTTGCCTACTCCGACCATAATCCCGTTGTGATGCGCTTTTTGCTGCGCCCGCAGCCGGAACCGACGCCCGAAGACCACTGATCGGCCCGCGGGCGTTTTGCCTTTTCTCCGGCGCTTTCCGGGTAAGGAAACAACATGAACCGTAAATTCGAGATTTCAGAAAAGGAGGACGGAAATGGACCCTGTGCATGAACAAAAATGCGCAGCCTGCGGCGGCCCGCTTCGCTTTGATCCGGAATCGGGCAAGCTGGTCTGCGACTACTGCGGCAGCGTGTTCGAAATCGGGGAGCAGAAGGCCCCCGAACCCGGTGAAGCGCTGGGCGGCATAGATTTCGAGCTGTTGAGCGCCCACGCCGCGGCGGCGGACGCGGAGGGACTGCCCATCTACAACTGCGTCTCCTGCGGGGCGGAGGTCATCGCTTCCCAGCAGCAGATGGCCCTCACCTGTCCCTACTGCGGCAACAACATCGTGCTGACGGAGAAGACCTCCGGCAATCTCCGGCCCGACGGGCTGATCCCCTTCAAAATCACCGCCAAGGCGCTGCCCCAGGCGATGACGAAGTTTTACAAGGGCAAGAAGCTGCTGCCCAAGAACTTCTTCAGCGAGAGCCGCATGGAGAAGGTGACGGGGGTCTACGTTCCCTTCTGGGTGTTCAGCGGCAAATTGAGCGGGCAGCTGGGTTTTACCGGGGAACATGTCTCCAGCCGCCGCAGCGGCGATTATATCATCACGGAAACGGAGCATTACCGCATCCGCCGCGACGTATCCATGGAATTCCGGGACCTGCCGGTGGACGCCAGCGGCAGGGTGGACGACGCCCTGATGGATTCCCTGGAGCCCTTCCACATGGAGGATGAAAAGCCCTTCGACATGCAGTATCTGGCGGGCTTCACGGCGGACCGCTTCGATCAGGCCCGGCAGGATATGGCGGAGCGGGCGAAAAAGCGCATGAACAATTCCGCCGTCAACCTGGTCAATGGCAAGCTTTCGGGGGAATATTCCAATGTCCGCAGCACCGGCGGCAGCCTGCAGGCGGACCTGAAAGCCCGCTATCTTCTCTTTCCGGTGTATCTTTTCGACCTCAAGCACGGAAAGAAGACCTATGCCTTCGCCGTGAACGGGCAGACCGGCGAAGTGGTCGGCAGCGTGCCCACGGACAAGAAGGTCAGCTGGCAGTATTTCCTGCTCCGGGCCGGCATCGGTCTGGCGGCGGTGCTGGCGCTGTGCTTTGTCCTGTATATGCTGGGGAGGTGAGGGGAATGAAAAACTGGCTGCGTGTCCTGACGCTGCTGCTCGCCCTGTTCCTCCTCCTCTCGCTGGGAGCCGCCGCGGAGGAAGAAGAACTGTGGTCCGAGGAATTCTATCGGATCATCGACTACACCGAGGAGCTCTCCGACGAGCAGATCGAAAGCCTGGACGAGGAATGCATAGAGCTCCTGAAGACCTATCATCTGGATATGGCCCTGATCGTGCTCAACACGGAGACCCTGGGATCGGACACCCTGGAATCCTGGGCGCAGGACGCCTATGAATACTGCTCTTTCGGCTACGGAGAGAACAGGGACGGCTTTATGGCCGCCTACAATGCGGACACCGAGGAGGTCATCATCCGCTGCTTCGGCAACGCCGCATCCCGCGTGGACCAGGACTACCGGGACTTCATCTGCCTTACCGCGCCGGGGTATCGGGAGGAATACGGCGTCTTCGGCGTGCTCTATGCCGTGATCCGCCATACCTCCGACTATCTGCAGGATCATGCGGATGTGCCGGCGGCACAGAACGGCAGGGGCGGGGTCGAGGGGAAGCCCGACTGGTATCCCACGGACCCGGCGAATTTCGAGAAATACCATGACCCCGACGCGCCGCGGGTGGTGGACACGGCGGATATCTTCACCGACGCCGAGGAGGCCAAGATGGAGGCGCGCCTGTCGGAGATCCGCGCCGAGCTGGACAGGGACATCGTGATCTTCACGGATGTCTCCGCCTACGGCCTGGGGCGGGACGTCTATGCGGCGGATTTCTATGATTTCAACGGCTACGGCATCGGCGACGAATATGAGGGGACCTGCCTGTTCATCTGCATGGACCCGAATGACCGGGGCTTCTGGACCTGCTGCACCGGGCCGGAGACGAGGAAGCTTTTCACCGAGGAATTTGCCAATCAGCTGGACGACCGGCTCTTTGACTATATGGTGGATGGCGACTACGGCGACGGTGTCGCCGACTGGATCGAGAATTTCCGCAATCTTTACCGGACGGGAATGCCCTTCCCGCCGGATTGGCTGCCCATCGATGGGGAATTCCAGAGAACGCATGACGCTTCCGCGCCCCGTGTGGTGGATGAGCTGGAGCTGCTGTCGGCATCGGAAAGAGACAGTCTGGCCGCCCAGGCCAAGGCCATCTCGGATAAATACGGCCTGGATGTGGCCGTCCTGACCCTGAAAAACGATTCCAGCCTCTATAATTACGAATACATCGACCTCTTTTATCAGTGCATGGGCTACGGCTTCGGGGAGAACTACGACGGCGTCGTCCTGGCGCTGCTGCGGGACCATAACTATGGCACCAACTGCCGTATCATGGGCTACGGCAAGGGCACGGAGAAGCTGACGGAGGTCAATGAGGAGCGGCTGAGCGGCAAGGCCTCCAACAAGTATTATGACAGCGACGCCTACACAGCCCTGCAGCTGGGCCTCAAGGACCTGGCGCATATGGAAAAAACCGGCCGGGTGGCCCGGCCCTGGAGCTATTGGGGCTGGATGACCCTGCTGGGTGCGATCGCGGGCGCTTTCTTCGGCGGCATCTGCCTCAGCAGCGCGAAAAAGCGGATGGCCTCTCCCAGCGTCCGGCAGACCGCGGGGGATTATCTGGTGGCTGAAAGCCTGCGGCTGGACCGGACTCTGGACCAGTATCTCAGCACAAGCACGAACAAACGCTACAGCCCCGTGCAGCGCTCCTCCGGCGGCGGCGGCAGCTCCGGCGGCGGCAGAAGCTCCTATTCCAGCTCCTATTCCGGTTCCTCCGGCACCAGCCATTCCGGCTCCGGCCGCAGCTTCTGACGGCGGCCGGGCATGGAAAAGCTCTCCTTCTGGAACCATAACGCCGCCTATTATCCCTGGATCAAAAAAGCGCTGGACCGAAGCGGGGCCGGGAAGATACTGGACGCGGGCTGCGGCGAGGGCGCGCTGGTCCGTTATCTGCGCGCCCCCGGGCGGCAGCTTACGGGTATCGACCCCGATCCTGCCACCGTTAGTCGTGCGCGGCAGAGTACGGCGGAAGGGGAGGACGTCCGCTGGCTGTGCACGACCTTTGAGGATTTTGCAGCGCCGCGAGGCTCTCTGGACGCGGTCGTTTTCGTCGCTTCCCTCCATCATATGGATGCGCAAAAGGCATTGCGAAAGGCGAAGGAGCTGCTGCGCCCCGGCGGGCGGCTGCTGGCGGTAGGCCTGGCCGCGCCCTCCGGTCCGGGAGACTGGGCGTTGGAATGCCTCCGCGTCCTGCCCGCCCGGCTGGGCACCCTGCTCCGCCGCGCCCGCTCCTCTGAGGAGCTGGGCCTCTCCGTCTCCTATGCGTTTCCCGGGATGTCGGAGGTCCGGGCCCTGGTCCGGCGGGAGCTGCCGGGGGCGAAGCTCCGCAGCGGCCTGTATTACCGGTGGCTGCTTCAGTGGACCAAATAAAAGCATGAGGCACGGGCTTTTGCCCGTGCCTCGATGTGTGAAGGCCTCGCAGAGTTCGCGTCCGCAGACGCGAAGTATTCGGCCTCATTTTTCGCGGGGACATGCGCCTCGCGAAGAATACTTCTCACGCAGCGTACTGTGCGAGCGAAGCGAGTGCGGGGAGCGAGGTGCAATCTTTCTCAAAACGCAATCCAGCGAAGCGATTGCGCTTTGCATCAGAGGATGACCAGCCGCTCGCCCACCTGGTGGTCCAGGTGCTGATGGGCGGTGAGGTATTCCTCGATGACGCTGCGGCAGGAGGTGCAGATGACGCGGGGGGCGCCGTTCTTTTTGACCTCCTCCAGGGACACCTGGAAGATATCTTCAAAATTGTTGTAGTGGTATTCCTGAAGGCCCAGGGTGAAGATCCAGTCGTCGTCCACCCTTTCGCCCTGATAGGTGAATTCCCGGAATTCATGGTCCGCGCGGGAATAGACCACATGGAGGCCCTCGGAGAGCTGATAGAATTCGCTGTGGACCCCGGCCCAGACCTCGTCCCGCACCATGTAAAGGATCATCTGCTTCAGCTGCCTGCCGCTGACCTTCAGCAAATAGACCTTGTCGTCATAGGGGAAGCCCACCATCAGATCCGTGAGCATGACGATGGGGCCCATATCGTCGGAGCGGATGCTGCCGGAGCCCAGGAGCATGATGTCCAGGCCGAGGCTGTTTCGCAGGGCGTCGGAGAAAATGCTGCCCAGCTCCGTTTCCTGGGTGCGCACGGGATGGGTCAGCTTGCGGCTGAAGCGGGTGATGACCCGGCTGTATTTAGCGTCGGTGCGGCTCTTGTATTGGGTGATGAGGCTTTCGATCTCCTCATCCCTGGGGCAGTTTTCGGAGTTGATGGGAACGCTGCGCCACTGGTATTCTGCGACGCAGTTCTCGTCCGTGTCGATGGTGATGTCGAAACGGCCGATCTGGTCCGTCCCGGTACCGGCCTGCACGATGAGGATATCGTTGACCTTTGCAGGCTCCTTGATGAAGGTGTGGGAATGGCCGCCGATGATCACATCCACGCCCCAGGCGGGATCCAGTCTCGCAGCCAGCTTCTTGTCCTCCTCGAAGCCGATGTGGGTCAGCAGCACGGTGAAGTCGATGTCGATGGAATTATAGGTGTTGCAGATCTTGCCCACCTCCTGGGCGGCCTCCTCCACGTCCACGATGGAGCCCACCAGCCCGTCGTTCTTGGTTTGGGCCATGACCTCCTCCGTCAGGATGCCGATAAAGAGGATCTTCATGCCGTCGATCTCTTTGATGAGATAGGGGTTGAAGAGCCGGGCATGGTTGGTGCGGATGTGGAGATTGGCGTTGATGATGGGGAAGGTGGCGCACTTTTCCAGGAAGAGCAGATGGGCCACGCCGTAGTCCGTCTCGTGATTGCCCAGGGTCACCACGTCCGGGGACAGCATGTTCATGATCTCGATGGTGCTGATGCCCTGGAATTCCGCGTCGATGATGGAGCCGCGGAACATGTCCCCGGCGATGCAGTAGAGGGTGTTGGGCTCCTCGGCGCGGACCTTGTTGATATAGCCGGAGAGAAGGCTGACGCCGCCTACCAGATTGGCGTCCACATCCTCCGCCAGAAAATCCCCGTGCATGTCGTTGGAGTGGAGCAGGGTCAGGTGCTTGTAATGCTTTTCGCTGTTCTGATCCATCGGAGGACCTCCTTATGACTTGAAGACCGCATTCAGCCGGTCCACGAATTCGCTCTTTTTCGCCTTGGAAACCACGGAGACGTTGCACTTGCCGATCTTGGGCATGGAGTCGTAGGTGAAGCCCTCCCGGTAGAAGATGACCATGCCGTAGGTCTCGCCGGGTTCGGTGATGCAGCTGCCGTAGCACTGAGTGGTCTCCTCCACAAAGTCGGGCCAGCAGATGCAGGCCATGGCCACCGCGTCCGGCAGGTCCACGGCGGCGATACCGTTGCCCTTTTTGAATTCCAGCAGCTTCCTTGTGGCGGTGGCGATGAAGCGCTGGGCTTCGCTGCCCTCCTTCATCTCCTCCAGCTTCTTTTCATCGTGCCAGGTGGGCTCGTCGTCCATATCCAGGCCGAGGATCGTCACGGGCACGCCCAGCTCCAGCATGATCTTGTAGGCCGGGGCGTCCTTATAGACGTTGAATTCCGCCACGGGGGTGGCGTTGCCGGGGCCGAAGCCCGCAGTGCCCATGGACCAGATGCGCTTGACCTTGCACATGGTCTCCCGGTCCTTCTGGATGGCCAGGGCCAGGTTGGTGACGGGGCCCAGGGCAACGATCTCGACCTCGCCGGGATTCGCGCGGACGGTTTCCAGAATGAAATCCACCGCATGCTTCTCCCGGGGCTTTCCCTTGGGGTGAACGATATCGGCTTCTCCCATGCCGTCCTTGCCGTAGACGCTGAAGCACTCCTTTTCCTCGCCGGAAAGGGGGGCCGTGGCGCCCAGATAGACGGGGGCGTCGCATCCGGCCAGCTCCAGGGCGGCCATGCTGTTCAGGGCGGCCTGCTCCAGGCTGACGTTTCCCGCAGCCACGGTGACGCCCAGGATCTCCACGGTTTTGCTCCTGGCGGCCAGGATCAGCGCGGCGGCGTCGTCGCCGGCGGTGTCGCTGTCGACAATGATCTTGTGGATCTCAGCCAAAACGATTGCTCCTTTCATTGAAATGAATGCTCAATAAAAGCATCATACAATAATTCCCGGTTGAACGCAAGTATCATCCGGACTGTTTTCCCCCTGGGACGAAAAATGACGAAAATGCTGGAAAAATCACCAATCCGAAGCGGGATTTCCATTTGTTTTTGTGGGTTTGGCGCGGAAAAATAGTCTGGATAATGGGGAGAGGATATGATATACTCTAAAAAGCGTATTTTGAGCTTTTTTGACTGCTATATTAAGGAAGGTGAGAAATTGGAGAACTATACCAAGTACAAGCTGAAAGGGATCGACGAGCTTGCACCGTTCCTGGCGGGCACGGACAAGATCTTCGTCGTGGCTTGTAACAAGTGCTTCAAAGAGTTTGAGACGGTGGATGAACCGGACTGCGGCGAATTTGTGAAAATGGCCGCGGAGCAGGGCAAGACCGTCACGGGCTCCGTCCAGGTGGACTTCCTCTGCAACAAGACCCAGACGGAAAAAAAGCTGAAGGAGCTGATCCCCGAGGGCACCGAGAGCGTCTTCGTGGTCTCCTGCGGCCTGGGCGTGCAGACCGTCGCCGGCATGGTCGACCTGCCCGTCTATGCGGCTGCCAACTCCCTCAACTACCGGGGCCACCACGGCATGGCCCTGACCAAGAAGGCCTGCGACGCCTGCGCCCAGTGCTATCTGAACATGACCGGCGGCGTCTGTCCCATCGTGGACTGCGCCAAGAGCCTCGTGAACGGCCAGTGCGGCGGCGCCAAGAACGGCAAGTGCGAGGTAGACCCCAATAAGGACTGCGCCTGGGAAAAGATCAACAAGCGCCTCAGCCAGCAGGGAAGACTGGATGAGCTGAAAAAGCAGCCCGTCCAGCTGCGGGACTACAGCAAGGTCAATTTCAAGGTCATCAACGACTATGTGCAGGCCATCCGGGAGAGCCGCTTCGCCGGCTACTACGGCGGCGTCCATCCCTCCGAGAAGAAGGAACTCTGCGAGAATGCGCCTCTGCTGCGCTTCCCCGAGCCCGACACCGTGGTCATCCCCCTGTCTCAGCATTCCGGCGCTCCCGCAAAGCCCGTGGTGCAGGTGGGCGACTATGTGAAGGTCGGCCAGGTCATCGGCGAACCCGCCGCCTTCATCAGCGCCTATGTCCATTCCAGCGTCAGCGGCACGGTGCTGGCCATCGAGGAGCGGGTCCATCCCGCCACCCGCGGCGGCCTCAGCGTGGTCATCGAAAACGACAAGAAGTATGTCCTGCATGAGTCTGTGAAGCCCAAGGGCGACCTCAGCAGCCTCAGCAAGGAAGATATCGTGAACATCGTCAAGGAAGCCGGCATCGCCGGTATGGGCGGCGCGGGCTTCCCCACCAGCGTCAAGCTGGCCCCCGGCAAGCCCATCGAGGCCGTCCTGCTCAACGGCTGCGAGTGCGAGCCCATGCTCACGGCGGACCACAAGCTCCTGCTGCACTATGCCGACGAGGTGATCTTCGGCCTGAAGGCCGTCATGAAAGCGGTGGAAGCCCCCAAGGGCATCATCGTCATCGAGGACAACAAGCCCGACGCCGTGGAGCTGCTGAAATCCAAGTGCGAGGGCCTGGAGAACATCGAAGTGACCGTGGCGAAGACCAAGTACCCCCAGGGCGCTGAAAAAATGCTCATCAAGCGGGTCCTGGGTCGGATGGTCCCCAGCGGCGGACTGCCCGCGGACGTGGGCGCCGTGGTGTGCAACGTCAGCACCGTGAAGGCCATTTCCGACGCCATCCAGCTGGGCTTGCCCCTCATCGAGCGCGTGGTCAGCGTTACCGGCGAGCGCATCCGCAAGCCCGGCAACTACATCGTCCGCGTGGGCACCAACGTGAAGGATGTCATCGACTACTGCGGCGGCATCATCGGCGACGACGTCATCGTGAAGATGGGCGGCCCCATGATGGGCATCCAGCTTCCCAGCGTGGACGTGGCCGTCATCAAGGGCACCAACGGCGTCATCGCCATCGAGAAGGACGAGACCGAGGCCGTGGCCTGCATCAAGTGCGGCCGCTGCGCGGACGTATGCCCCATGGAGCTCAGCCCGCTGTACTTCGCGAAGTATGCGGATGAAGAGAACTGGCAGGGTCTGAAGGACAAGAACATCATGGACTGCATGGAATGCCGCTGCTGCGAGTACATCTGCTCCTCCAAGATCCCGCTGCTCTCCAAGATCAAGGCCGGCAAAGCGGCAGTAAGGGGGATGAAGTGATATGCTGATTACCGAACTGAAACCCAGAGAGACCATCGAGGCTCTGATCACCGGCAAGGTGTTCATCATCAACTGCCACGGCTGCAAGGAAGTCCACTTCCCCGAAAAGGAAGCAGAGGAGCTCCAGAAGGAACTGACCGAGCGGGGCGTCGTCACCGGCATCCTGACCACGGATTATATCTGCAATCCCGAGAACATGAAGCTCCGCCTGAAAAAGCACATGAGCGAGCTCGCCCAGGCGGATATGGTGCTGGTGTTCTCCTGCGGCGTGGGCGTGCAGACCATCGCCGAATACCTGGAGAACAAAAAGGTCTGCGCCGCCTGCGACACCTACCCGCTGCCCGGCTATCAGGGCGTGACCCCCCTGGAGCACAAGTGCGATCAGTGCGGCGAGTGCTATCTGAATATCACCGGCGGCATCTGCCCCCTCACCGCCTGCTCCAAGAGCCTGGTCAACGGCCAGTGCGGCGGCGCCAAGGCCGGCAAGTGCGAGGTGGACCCCGACATGGAGTGCGGCTGGGAGCGCATCTACCGGCGCCTGAAGCAGGTGGGCCGGCTGGATGTGCTGAAGTGCCCGGTACAGATCCGTAATTACGCCACCGATGTTGAAGTTTCCGAATGAGCGGACATCCAAATAATAAAGGTTAGGAGCATTAAAGATATGAAGCTTTCTGAAAAATTCACGCGTGGTGAACTCGTCGTTACTACCGAAGTCGGCCCTCCCAAGGGCTTCCATGTCGAGGAGATGGTCGCCGAGGCCAAGGAGTACCTCTCCAACATCACCGCCGTGAACGTCACGGACAACCAGTCCTCCGTCATGCGCCTGGGCTCTCTGGCCACCTGCGTGGCCCTGAAGAACGCGGGCCTGAACCCCATCTATCAGCTCACCTGCCGCGACCGCAACCGCATGGCGCTGGAGTCCGACCTGCTGAGCGCCGCAATGTTCGGCATTGAAAACATCCTCTGCCTCACCGGCGACCACACCAAGCTGGGCGACCATCCCCAGGCCAAGCCCGTTTTCGACCTGGACAGCGTCTCCCTCCTGTATGCCGTGGGCCAGCTGGAAAAGGGCGTGGACCTGGGCGGCAACGAGCTGGTGGGCGAGCCCCCCAAGTTCTGCAAGGGCGCCGTCGTCTCCCCCTGCAGCGACAGCATCGACGCGCAGCTGGCGAAGATGGAGCGCAAGGTCATGGCCGGCGCTCAGTATTTCCAGACCCAGGCCGTGTTCGAGCCCGAAAAGTTCATCGCTTTCATGGATAAGGCCAAGCAGTTCGGCGTGCCCGTGCAGCTGGGCGTCATCATCCCCAAGAGCGTCGGCATGTGCCGCTACCTGAACGCCAACGTGGCCGGCGTCCATGTGCCCGATGCGCTGATCGACGAGCTGAAGGCCGACAAGGAGAAGACCAAGGCGGGCATCACCGGCGTGGAGATCACCGCCCGTCTCATCAAGGAGTGCCTGCCCTACTGCCAGGGCGTGCACATCATGGCCCAGGGCTGGGAATCCAAGGTGCCCGACATCCTGAAGCTGGCCGGCATCTGACCCTGCTTCCGTAAACGACACAGCATCGCAAGGGGCTGCTGCGGGATCATGCCGCAGCAGCCCCCTGTCACATCGTCCCCGGAGGGGAGCGCCTGCGCCCAAAGGCGCGTCAGGCCGCCGCTTGCCCGGAAAAACGGGATTTCAGACCCGATTTGCCGGGAATGATTGCCAATTATTGACAGAAAATGCAGAAATGTTACGGCGGAAAATGCAAAACATCTTCCCGTTTCCCGCAGGATCTGATATACTATATAGACCGGAATTCGGGCGTGGAACGCCCCAGCAAAGCGCAAGGAGAAGGGTACGCGGCATGAAACAAAAACGCAGAGTCTTTTGGGCTGTCCTCGCCCTTCTGATCGCGGCTGCGACGATCCGGACCGTGTTTTCCGCGGGCAGCGGTCTGAGTCCGGCAAAGCTTCTGAAGGCCGTGGAACAGGCCTCTCCTCTGTGGATCTGCGCTTCTTTTCTCTGCATGACGGGCTTCATCGTGCTGGAGGGCTTGTCGCTGCTGTGCATCCTGCGGCATCTGGGCTATCCCCGGGGCTTTTTCCGCGGACTGCGCTACAGCGCAGCCGACCAGTTCTTTTCCGCCATCACCCCCTCCGCCACCGGTGGCCAGCCGGCGGCGGCCCTGATGATGGGCAGTCACAGCATCCCCGGCGGCGTGGTCACCGCAACGCTGGTGGTGAATCTGATCCTCTACACGGCGGCGACGCTGACCATCGGGATCGTCTGCCTGCTGGCGATGCCCTCCGTATTTCTGGAGATGGAGGGCTTTGCAAAGTTCCTCATTCTGTTCGGGCTGGTCATGCTGCTTGCCCTGACCTTTCTGTTCATCGGCCTTCTGAAAAGGGGAGCGCTGCTGTCCCGGCTGGGCGGAAAGCTGTTCGGGCTTCTCCATCGCATCCATCTGATGCGGAATCCGGATCGATGGAAAGAACGGCTGTCGCATCTGGCGGAGGAGTACGCGCAGTGTGCGCGGGTGATGAAGGGGAAGCCGGGCGTATGGATCACGGTCTACTTCCTGAACCTGGCGCAGCGCCTTGCGCAGATAACCGTGACGCTCGCGCTGCATTTTGCGCTGAACCGTGGTTTTGCGGGCCAGGGGGCCGCGCTGTGGGTGACCCAGGCGCTGGCGCAGATCGGTTCGAGCTGCGTACCGATCCCCGGCGGGATGGGCGCGGTGGACTACCTGATGCTCAGCGGCTTTGAAAGAATGTTTACCACGGAGTATGCCATTGAGCTCCAGCTCCTCAGCCGCGGCGTCTCCTTCTATATCTGCACGCTGCTGTCCGGCCTGATCGTTCTCGTCGGCTTGCCGGCAAGCTGGCTCCGGAAACGGAATGCGGCGAGGTGACGGTCGCACCTCCGGGATCACTGCGAATACGATGAAAGCGTCTGAGAAGTCAAAAGGGTGCGTTGCACTTGCAACGCACCCTCAAGCTGTCGATAAAGTGTCGACAGCTTGAGCGCAAAATCAGAAATGCATTCTGATTTTGCAAGGATATTACGTGAGGGGGGATTCCCGTCCCCCCTCACGGTTCCCCCATGCATGTCGAACCTCTGCCGATAGGTTTGTCTATAGTCTGAGGGTGCGTTGCACTTGCAACGCACCCTTCATTAATCTCCTTTGTATTTCCGCCGCGTGGCTTCTCCGCCCCGCAGATGGCGTTCCGCCTTGTTGCGCTCCAGAACGTCCTTCACCTCCAGCCAGAGGTTCCGGTTGCACTCCGGCAGACGCTGGGTGATGTCCTTATGTACGGTGCTTTTCGAGATGCCGAAATGCCCGGCGGCCGCCCGGACGGTGGCCCGGTTCTCAATGATCCAGACCGCCAGGTCGCAGGCCCGGTCTTCCATATAGGTCCGAATGTTCACCACTCCCTGCACGCTTCTCAGAAGGAGCATATGCGCAGAGCGGAAACCCATATGCGTGTTACCGAAAATTCATCGAAAAAGCGGTGAAATTTCATGGAATTTTCCGTGAAAAACAGGAACAAACTTCCTGCCGTTTCGTCTATAATAGGGATGTCACCGAGGACGTTGACCGAAAGTGAAAGAACCGGCAAGGAGAACAAAATGAAGAAAACGAAAAGAATCCTGACTCTGATCCTGGCGGCAGTCCTCTGCCTGAGCCTCCTGGGCTCCCTGGCGGGCTGCAAGAAGAACGAAACGCCTGCGGACCCCGGCAGCAGCGCCGAGCCCACCGACAACGGCGGTAAGGGCGGTAACGGCGGCAGCGGCAACGGCGGCAGCGGCAACGGCGGCAGCGCTACCCCCACCCCGGATACATACGTTTACAATGCGAAATTCATCCCCGTTGGAGGGATGAACAACGGCATCAATCCTCTGGCCTGCCGGAACGGGCGCATCCTGGGCACCTGCTGGGAGAAGATCGGGGAGAACATCCCCGAAGGCGCGACTCTGGAATATGAGGGCCAGTATGACATCTACGGCATGAAGCTCTACTCCATCGGGCTGGACGGCAGCGTCCAGGCGCTGGAGGGCTATCAGCCCATGGAGACCGATGAAAACGGCTCTACCTATACGCAAGGCATGGTCGTGACCCCGGAGGGGAAAATGGTCTCCCTGGAGACGCTCTACCGCAACTGGTACGAGGGTCCCGACGACGTGGAAATGTATTCCGACGAGTGGTATCAGAAGGGCTACTACAACTACATGCACTATGAGCAGAACTACTTTCTGCGCTATCTGGCCGCCGACGGCAGCGAGGAAAAGCGCGTCGCCATGTCGGATATCCTGACGGAAGCCCTGGGGGAGGGCTGGCAGGATAACTTCTATCCCCAGAGCTTCGCCGTAGACGATCAGGGGCGGGTCTATATCAATGCCGGGCAGACCATCCTCGCGCTGGATGCCGACGGCGGCTTCCGCAAGACCATGGAATTCTCCAATTGGGCGGAGAACGTGTTCCGCCTCAATGACGGGCGCATCGGCATCGTCTATTACGGCGATTCCGGCGAACAGCTCACCATCCTCAACACGGAGACTCTGGAGCTGGACGAGGAGCAGACCTATCCCATCTCCAACGGCTACAATGTGACCGTGGGCGGCGGCGACTATGACTTCTATTACAACAACGGCTCCAACTTCATGGGCTACCGCCTGGCGGACGGCAAGGCGGAGAAGGTCCTCAACTGGATCAATGCCGACGTGGATCCCTCCGGCGTGGACCGGGCCTTTGTGACGGAGGACGGGCAGATCGTTTCCCTGACCAGCGAATGGGATGAAAAGACCGACGTCAGCAATGTGAGCGTCGTTCTGATCAGCAAGGTGCCCGCTTCCAGCCTGCCCCATAAGACGGCCATCACCCTGGCCACCATGTATTTGGACTGGAACATGCGCCGCATGATCGTGAAGTTCAACCGCTCGAACCCCGATTACCGCATCGAGGTCAGCGACTACTCCGAATACAACACGGAGGATGATTACGAGGCCGGACTCACCAAGCTGAACACGGAGATCATGGCGGGCAACGTGCCGGATATCCTCAACCTCAACGGCATGAGCACGGGCAAGCTGGCTGCCAAGGGCATCCTGGCGGACCTGATGCCTTATCTGAGTGCCGACCCGGAGCTGAAGGACCAGATGTTCGACAATGTGCTGAACGCCCTCCTCACCGACGGCAAGCTCTACCGCACCGCCTCCAGCTTCAACATCCAGACCGTCATGGGCGCCAGCAGCGTGGTGGGGGATAAGCCGGGCTGGACCCTGGCGGAATTCAACGCCGCCCTGAAGCAGATGCCCGCCGGCTGCGAGCCCTTCAGCCAGGGCACCACCCGGGACAGCATCCTCTCCTGGGGCCTCATGATGGAGCTGAACAAGCTGGTGGACTGGTCCACCGGCGTCTGCTCCTTCGACAGTCCCGTCTTCACCGATATCCTCAAGTTTGCCAATCAGTTCCCCAAGGATATGGACTGGGAGAACATGGAATGGGAGGAGGAGACGGAGCGCATCGCCGCCGGGCGGCAGATGCTCATGGTCAACTATATCAGCGATTTCCAGAGCTACCAGATGTACGAGGCTGTCTTCGGCGGCGAGGCCACCTTCATCGGCTTCCCCACCAGCGAGGGCACCGGCAACATGATGAGCTTCGACGACAGCGGCTATGCCATCTGCGCCAAGAGCAAGAACAAGGACGCCGCCTGGCAGTTCCTCCGCACCCTGATGACCGCAGATTACCAGGAGCAGAACAGCTACGGCCTGCCCACCAACCGCGTGGCCTTCGATAAAATGCTCCAGGACGCCATGACCCCCGAATACATGCGGGATGCCGACGGGAATTTCGTGCTGGACGAGAACGGCGAAAAGATCGAGCTCAGCAAGGGCGGCTGGGGCTGGGGAAGCCTGACGGTGGAGATCAAGGCCCTCACCCAGGCCCAGGCGGACAAGATCATGGAGCTGGTGAACACCACCACCAAGGTGCAGAACTATGACGAAGAACTCATCGAGATGATCACCAACGAGTCCGAGGCCTTCTTCGCCGGCCAGAAATCCGCCGAGGAAGTGGGCCGCCTCCTCCAGAGCAAGATGACCATTTATATCAACGAACAGCGATAAAAAACAATGTACCCAAAGGTCCGGGGGCGCGATGCTCCCGGGCCTCTTGGATTTCGGAAAAAGAGGAATTAACTCTTTTCAAGCCTGGAAGACCATGGTATAATATGGGATATTAGAAACCAAAGCGTCATATACAAGGAGTAACGATATGAGAGACTACCTGATCGCCACCTCCTCCACGGCGGACCTGCCCCGCACCTGGCTGGAGGAGCACCGCATCCCCTTTATCAGCTACAGCTACACCGTCAACGGGGAACTCCGGGAGGACGACTGCCGGGAGGAGAGCCGCGCCGCGGTCTTCAAGGGGATGCGCGCCGGGGATGATCTGAAGACTTCCATGATCAATGAATTCGTCTATTATGAGTTCTTCAAGTCCCTGCTGGAGAGGGGAGAGGACGTCATCTATCTGGATATGTCGGAGAAGATGTCCGTCTCCTTCGAGAATGCCCGCCGGGCGGCGGAGACCGTCCGCGGGGAATTTCCGGACCAGCGCTTTTATGTCATGGACACCCGCTGCATCTCCGGCGGCCTGGGCCTGCTGGTGCAGAAGATGACCGCCCTGAAGGAGAGCGGCAAGAGCTTCGAGGAGACGGTGGCCTGGGGTGAGGAGAACAAGCTGCGCATCGCCCACCGCTTCACCGTGGACGATCTGAATTACCTCAAGCGGGGCGGGCGGGTCTCCAACGCTTCCGCCCTGGTGGGCTCCATTCTGAACATCAAGCCCGTGCTCTATGTGCCCGACGGGGGCACCCTGGACGTGGCGAAAAAGGCGCGGGGCCGCAAGGCCGCCCTGAACGCCATCCGGGACGCGGTCCTCGCGGACCTGAGCGGCCTGGACGTGACAGGGCACGAGATGCTGATCCTCCACGCCGACTGCCTGGAGGAAGCCCGATGGGTGCGGGATGAAGTCCGCCGGGCCCACCCCGAATACGGGGAAATAAGCATCAACAGTCTGGGGGTCGTCATCGGAGCCCACACCGGGCCGGGCCTGCTGACGGTCTTCTACCTCTGCGAGAAGCGCGTGCCCGGCTGAGAGGCGAGGAATGAAGATCACCGCTTTGACGGAGAACACCTCGTGCAGGGAGGACCTGGGCTATGAGCACGGACTGAGCCTGTTCATCGAGACGGCGGAAACGACGCTCCTGTTCGACATGGGGCAGTCGGACCTCTTTGCCCGCAACGCCGAAAAGCTGGGCGTCGACCTGCGGGAGGCGGAAAAGGCCGTCCTGTCCCATGGGCACTATGACCACGGCGGCGGGCTGCGGACCTTTCTGGCGCTGAACGACCGGGCGCCGGTCTATCTCAGCCGCTATGCCTTCGATGAAGTTTTTAACGCCGAAGGGAAGTATATCGGGCTGGACCCGGCGCTGAAAAGCTCTTCCCGGCTTGTTTTCGTCGGGGAGGAGAAGGCGCTTTCCCCGTCCATGCACCTTTACGGCTGCAACGATCGGGAGCGGGCATACCCCCCGGACAGCGCCGGACTTAGCGTCCTGCGGGAGGGCAGGCGCATCCCTGATGATTTCCGCCATGAGCAATACCTGCTGATCGAGGAGCACGGCACGCGGGTGCTCATCAGCGGCTGCTCCCACAAGGGCATCCGGGACCTGATCGCCTGGTTCCGGCCCGACGTGCTGGTGGGGGGCTTCCATCTGATGAAAAAAGCCCCCGGCGCAGAACTGGAGCCCTATGTTCAGGCTCTGGGCAGCTGCGGCGCGGAGCTGTTCACCTGCCACTGCACCGGCGAAGCGCAGTTTCGGTATCTTCAGGAGCGCATGGAGAATCTCTATTACCTCTCTGCAGGAGAGAGCATCGTTCTATGACGACGATCACGGGCGGCAGCGAAAGAAAACGCTGCCGCCCGTTTTGTTTCCGAAATGTTGCAATTCTGTGGAGAATAGCCTATACTGAACAAAAGGAATCTATCCGCTGCGAACAGGAGGGTCCGACATGAACGCAAAGGAGAATTATCTGACCATGCTCCGGGGAGAGATCCCCGAATATGTCCCCAGCATGTTTGAACCCCGCATGGCCTTTTACACAGAGGAATGGCTCACCCCCGTCTACGCGCCCAACGGTCCCGTGGTCACCAAGCTGGGGGTGACCTATGTGGGCAGCCCCGATCTGAACAACGGCGCCATGCCCAAGCCCGGCGAATATATCCTGGACGATATCACCCGATGGCGGGACTGCATCCACGCTCCGGACACCAGCGATTTCGACTGGGAAGCCTACTATAAGGAAAAAACCAAGGATGTGGACCGCAAGACCCAATCCCTGGCCGCCACCGGCGGGGACTATTTCCTGACCCTGATCTCCTTCATGGGCTTTGAGAACGCCATGCTGGCCCTCTATGAGGAGCCGGAGGAGGTGAAGGCCCTGCTGGAATACGTCTCCAAATTCTATGTGGAGGTCCTCAAGCAGCAGCTCCGCTGGCTCAAGCCGGATACGGTGAGCATCATGGACGATGACGCAGCCCTGCGCGCCCCCTTCTTCAGCGTGGATATGTATCGGGAATTCTTCAAGCCCTATCAGAAGATCCACTGCGATCTGGCGCGGGAAAACGGCCTTTTGCTGGAGCGGCACGACTGCGGGAGAAGCGAGCAGTTCGTCCCCGACTGGGTGGAAATGGGCATCCGCTCCTGGAACCCGGCCCAGACCACCAACGACCTGGTCTCCATCAAGAAGAAGTATGTGGGCAAGCTGGCCCTCTGCGGGGCCTGGGACAGCATGAAGTGGGCCGCCTGCGAGGACGAGGAGGCATACCGGGCGGCTTTGAAGGAATATGTGGATACCTTCGCCCCCGGCGGCGGCTTCGTTTTTGCCGCCATGGCGGGCGGCACGCCGGATTCCCCGGGCTATGAAATGCGCCAGAAAGCGGTTCAGGACGTGTATCAGAACTATGCCCGGGACTACTACAAGACCCACTAATCCCGGAGAAAACCCAGGTATTCGTTGAAGACGTTGAAAAGCATGTCCCCGGAGCAGACGGGCAGAAGGGCGTCCGCCTCCCCGATCCGCTGAAACTCGAACCGCTCGGTGGCTTTCGTCAGCACCAGCACCGGGATGACCTCATAATCCGGCCCGAACATGATCTCCAGATAAGGACAGTATTTGGCGGCCTGGAGCACCTCATCGTGCTCCGGGTCGCTTTTCATCTTGAATTCCAGGGAAAAGACCCGGTTTTCGGTGATCACCAGCACGTCGGCGTAGATGCGGATGTATCTCGCGCGCTTCAGCCGCAGCTCGAAGGCGATCTCCCAGTCCAGGCAGCTTTCCCCCAGCATCTCCCGCAGGTCGGAAAAGAGGGAGACCATCTGTTCCCGGCAGTCCCGGAAGGAGTGGAGGAGCCCCCGCGTGTCGCTGAGGCTGCGGCCGATGTTGCCGCAGCCCTCCAGGAGAGCGGCCAGCCAGCGCTCCCCGTCCAGGGCGAGGAAGTCCCTTACCGGGGCATAGTAGCCGGAGAATTCCTGCAGGCCGCTGTGGGGGCGGGCCTGGCGGAGGATGCCGTGCCAGCGGTAGTCCCCGTTCTGCCAGCAGAGCTCCCGCAGCAGGGGAGAGCGGTAGAGGATGCGGTTGACCTCCTCCCGTTCCAGGGAGAGAGCCTTGGCGATCTCCTTTGCCCGGAGGCCGCCGCTGCGGCAGATGAGGGCGCACACCGCCCGCTCGGTATCATCCGCCGGTCTCGGCGCCTGCATTGCTTCACCGCCTCTCTGCTTTTTTTGCCCGCATCGTCCGCTGCGTTTTCCGCGGCGGTGCCGCTGCCCGCTGCGGGGCATGCCGCGCTTTCACGCTCAGGAAAAGTGCCTGTATGCCAAAATGCCGATGGGAAGGAAGTAGACGCACCAGATCACCAGGGCGATGGCGCCGCCTCTGCCGGTCCCGCCGCCCATGGAGAGAAAAACGCCCGTCATGGGCAGAAGGAAGCAGCCGGGGAAGAAAGCGCCGTGGATCATCAGAAGGCGTTTCAGCCAGCGGTCCGCCTTCCCCCGGGCTTTCATGGAAAGACCCAGGAAAAAGGTGGAGAGTGCCATCATGCCGTAGCCCAGCAGGTCATAGTTGAAAATGAGGCCGCCCTGCCTGAAATCCAGGAGCGCCGCGGCCTCAGCGCTCAGCCCCTGCAGCCGCACCGCAGTGGTCTGGGCGAAGTAGACCAGGAGGATCAGCACGGCGTAGATCGCGGCGAAGGCAAGGCCGGCGGCAGCGGCTGTCCGCCGGTCCTCCCCGGCCTCGTGATGCAGCCCCGTGGCCATGAGGATATAGCCCATGGGCAGGAGCATGCAGACGAAATAGGAGCCGAAGGTGAAATCGACGATCAGAAACAGGGCGAAAAGAAAAACTGTGACGGCGACGACCGCCGCGCCGATCTGCGGAATCCGTCTGTTCATTGCGTCCTCCTTGGGGGGATTTGGCTCTATGATAGGCCATCCCACCGCAAGAATCAAGGGCATTTCGAGGCGGCGGAGGGAAAGAAGCGCCGGTGCATTGCACAGCAGCCGGAGCTGTGGTAAAATCTGAATAAAACTGTATGCGGAGGAGAAGAACATGGCTGAGAAGATCGCCTATTCCTATGTGCCGGATCGGGGCTGGACAGGCAAGGGCTTTTCCATCCCCCATGCGCCGGTGCAGCCGGGGGAGGTGAGACTGACGCTGCATCCCTTCGGCAGGGAGAGCAGAGAAGTGCCCGTCACGAAGGTGGAGACGGCGGGGGAGTGCCTGGAGATCACCGCGGAGGAATTCGACTACCGCTCCGGCTGGATCCTCACCGTGGGGGGCGACAGCTACACCCGCCGGGATATGGACGAGGAGCGCTGCGAGGGCCTGGAGTACTTCGAGGCCGGGCAGGAGGGCGATCTGCTTTACCGGCTGTATTCCCCGCAATCGGCGTCACCCCGCCCTCTGCTCCTGTTCCTCCACGGGGGCGGCAACGGCGGCACGGACAACATCACCCATGTGGCGGCGGATTACAGCTGCCTTCAGTTTGCGCAGCGGTACCCCGATTTTTATATCCTGGCCCCCCAGGCCCGGGAGGCGGACTTCAAAATGATGGCGGGAAGGATCGGCAAGACGGACTTTGCCCACAGCGATATGGGCGGGGATTTCGGCTGGTCCCGCCGGTACCTGGGGGAGGTCTGCGACCTGATCCGGGGCATGATCCGGGAGGGGAAGGTGGACCGGAAGCGCGTCTATGTCACCGGCATGTCCATGGGCGGTGCGGGAACCCTGCGGGCCATGAGCGTGGGGGCGGACCTCTTTGCGGCGGCGGTGCCCGTCTGCCCCACCATGACGCCGGAGACCTTTGCGATCCTCAAGGGGCTGACCCGCGCCAGGCTCTGGATCGCCACCAGCTATGTGGACCATACGATCTACCGGCACAAGTACATCGTGGACGGCATCCTGGCCCTGCGGGATGCGGGCAACCGGGACGCCCGCCTGACCCTCTACAGCCCGGAGGAGCTGCGCAAATACGGCATCGCCACGGATGAAAACCTGTCCTATCCCGAGCTTTTCTCCCAAAACCACATGTCCTGGGTGCCCACCTACCACGATGAACACGGCATCATGAGCTGGCTGACGGAGCAGGTGCGGGAGGACTGAGCGCCCTGATGGAACGCGTCAAATATATCCTGGCCGTCGTCCTCTACGGCACCATCGGCATGTTCCTGCGGTATGTGGACCTGCCCAGCGAGGTCGTGGCCATGTGCCGGGGCATTCTCGGCTCGGCGTTCATCCTCTGTTATCTTGCATGGAAGAAGGAGAAGCCGGACCGGGCGGCCATCCGGCGAAACCTCAAATGGCTTCTGATCGGCGGCGTCACCCTGGGCCTGAACTGGATCTTTCTCTTTGCCGCCTATATGCAGACGACGGTGGCCGTCGCCAGCCTGCTGAACTATATGGCTCCGATCATTGTGATCCTGATCGCGCCGGCGGTGCTGCGGGAGAGGCTGGACAAACGCAAGCTGCCCTGCGTCGCCGCCGCTTTCGCGGGCATCCTGCTGGTTTCCGGCGTCTGGAACGGTTCGGCGGGGAGCCCTGCGGGGATCGCCCTGGGGCTTGCGGCGGCTGCCTGCTTCGTGGTGATCGTGATCTGCAACCGCTTCCTCCGGGATATCCGGGCCCTGGACCGGTCAGTGGTCCAGCTGGCGGTTTCCGCCCTGACCATCCTGCCCTATGTGCTGATCCGCAGCCGGGGCGGCATCCCCGGCCCGGACGCCCGATCCGTCCTGATCGTGCTGGTCCTGGGCATTGTCCACACGGGGCTGGCTTACTGCCTGTATTTCAGCGGCATGGGCACGCTGCCGGTGCAGACGGTGGCGATCCTGGGTTATCTGGAGCCGGTGGTGTCGGTGCTGTGCTCCGCCTTTTTCCTGAAGGAGGCCATGGGACCTGCCGGCTGGATCGGCGCAGCGCTCATCATCGGCGCGGCCCTGGTCAGCGAGACCCTGCCGGAGAAAAAAGAAACAAAGCCTGGATTGGAGTGATTCCCGTGAAAAAAGTGCGTATTACGGTCATGAAAATCGCGCAGTATGCCGATTTGATGGAGAAATATGAAAACCCCATCGCCCATGCCTGCGGCATGAAGCTCGGGCAGAGCTTCACCGCCAACGGCTGGCAGAAGCCGGAGGGCTTTTGCGACAGCGCCTGGGACAGCGTCTCTCCCTTCGTCATGGCTCTGGCCCACGGCGGCGGGGACTTTTACGACGGCTGGATGAAAAATCCGAAGTCCGCCATGATCTCCTGCAACGACGGCTTCCGACCCGTCAGCTTTCTCCTGGAGACCCTGGCGGAGGATGCGGAGTAAAAACAAAAATGAGAATAGTAAAATGAAAACAGAAATGGAGAAAGGAGCGGCATCATGATACTGGAAAAGAGGATCGTCATCGACCTGAACGACCACGATTCGAGCTGGCTCATCCCTTGGAAGCAGGAGGCCCCGGACGGATACGTGGGGGAATACCAATCCACCATCCTCATGGCGGAGGGACCCCACCGGGAGTATTCCGTCACCGACTCCATCATGTGCGCCAAGCGCCCGGAGCAGACGGAGGACGAGGCCTCCGCCTTCAGCCACGCCCACAAAAACGGCTTCGAGACCTTCTTCGTGGACAGCGGCTGGATGTACCTCTATGTGGACGGACGCAAGTGCAGGGTCACGCCGGGGGACATCATCCACCTCCAGCCGGGGCAGCAGCACGCCATGGCCTTCATGGAGGATGTGAAGTACCGGGGCTTCTTCCATGACCTGAACTCCCTGGATTTCGCGGAGATCGCCCAGCACCTCAAGGACAAGATGCCCGAGGCCGCCGCCGATCCGGAATTCCAGCGGGTCCGCGGGGAGGTGGGCGGCATGGACATGATCCTGCGGGAGCGTCCGGTGTATAAGGATGCGCCCGTGGAGGAGGTACGGGCGGTGCGGAATCCCGACCGGCCCTATGCCTCCTATGAATTCCCCGGCTGCACCGTGAAGGTCATCACCACCCGCTGGGAGAATGCCGGCGTCAACGAGATGATCTGCGCCCAGCTGAAAAAGGGCGTCAAGGTCAGCTGGAACCCCTATCCCAGGGAGCGGGAGCTCTATTATGTGCGCCACGGTCTGGCGGAATTCACCGTCTATGGGGAGAAGCACATCGCCAAAGAGGGCTGCATCGTGAATATCCCCCGCTTCGCCCCCCACAGCCTGGTAACGCTGAAGGACTGCGAAATCTACGACATGGGCGGCAAGCCCTATTGGTTCGCTTTCCTCCAGGATTACGAGGCCATCCGCACCTACGCGCCGGAGCGGCTGGAAAAGCCGGAGACGCTGACCGAGCTGCGGAAAAAGTTCGGCGTGGAGGTCAGCGGCGTCAGCTTCGCGGGCTGAAAACGCGGCATCATGAAATAAGGACCCGGCAGAATGCCGGGTGCGCAGAAGCCGAAGACGACAGGATAAGCTCCCCCTATGATTGACAGTATTTCACAGTCTCATAGGGGGAGCTTTCATACGGATACCTGATAGGAATAACGTATTCGCAGCGGCATAAATCACGCCATACTTCGTTGTCGGCCTTGACGGGCGACAGCCCGCCTGCGTTCTCCGCCTCGTCTGGCACGATTTCTGCTCGCTTCTCGGTCCGATATTCCTATCAGGTATCCGTATCAAACCGTTTTCCTGTCAGAAAATACCATAAAATAATCCGACGATATATATTGACAATCACGTGATTGTGTGATATCCTCGGGGAAAGATGAGGGAAAGGAGGGACGTGCCATGAGAAGGGAACTGCCGGGGAGCACCCTGAGCTTTGAGGATGCCTATCCCCAGGGGGCGGAGACGCTGGTGGCGGCCCTCTTCGCCGGAGGGGACCTGATGCTGAGTCAGGTATCCCATATTTCCGGGCTGGAGCCCTATGTGATCCAGAACTGGGTGGCGCGGGGCTTCCTGCCGCCGCCGCAGGCGAAGAAATATTCCCGCAAGCAGCTCAGCCGCATCCTCATCGTGAATATGCTCCGGGGGGTCCTGCCTCTGGAAAGCATCGTCAGCCTGCTGAGCTACGTCAACGGGCATCTGGACGACGAGAGCGACGACACGGTGGACGACGGGCGGCTGTATATCTGGCTCATCGAATGCATCTGCGCCCCGCCGGACGGGGGAGAGGAAGCCCTGTCAAAGTGCCTGCGGGAGTACACCGAGCCCTTCCCCGGCGCGGGGAAGCGATTGGAGCAGGTGCTGCGCATCCTGACGACGGCCTATGCCGCCGCGGAGCTGAAGAAGAAGGCACAGGCCATGATCGACGATCTGGATGAAAGATAGGAGGGGAGCAAAATGCGCATCTGGTGGGAATCCCTGACGCTCTTGCAGCGCATCTTTGCCGCCGTCGCCATCCCGGCCACGCTGCTGCTGGTCGTGCAGCTGGTGCTGACCCTGATCGGCCTGGGAGACCATGACAGCGATCTGGACACGGACGGGGACGGCGTTCCCGACGACCTGGACCTGGATATGGACGGGGACAGCATCCCCGACGGCATCGACCTGGACGGGGACGGCATTCCGGACGTCGCCGTGGCGGACCTGGACCACGACGGCGCTCCCGAGGGGGACCACGGCAGCCTGTCGGACGGCCTGGCGGGCCTGCGCCTGTTCACCTTCCGGGGCATCACCGCCTTCCTGGCGGTCTGGGGCTGGGCGGTGCTGGCCATCACCCGGGCCGGGCGGCCCTGGCTCGCGGGGGTGCTGATCGGGCTGGTCATGGGCGTCGCGGCTATGGTGCTCATCGCCCTCACGATGCAGATGATCCTGCGCCTCCAGGCCGACGGCACCGTATCCCTCGCGAATGCCGTGGGCGCCGGAGGGGAAGTCTACCTTTCCGTTCCCGCCCTGCGCGCCGGCGAGGGGAAGGTGAACGTGGTGATCCAGGATACCATGACGGAATGCGCCGCCGTGACGGACGAGGAATCCGCCATCCCCACGGGCACGCCGGTGACGGTCATCGGCGTCACCAAGGACCGGCAGCTCATCGTCATGAGCCGATAGGGAGGTGAAGGCAGCATGAATTTTCTGGTCAGCGTGATCATCGGCGTGGGCTGGCTGGTGGTGGGCGTTATCAACCTGACCCGCGGAGCCCACTGGTCCATGATCCTGCTGGACGCCGTCCTGGGCATTTTCTTCCTGGCGACCGCCGTTCGCAAGATCCTGCGGGAAGCGAAGGCTCAGGCCCTGGAAGAACTGGAAGAAGAAAAAAAGAAGCAACAGAAGAAATAGACGATTTGGGAGAAGTGTGTTATAGTTAAGGAGGTATTGAAATGCCCTTTGGAATCGAGACGCTCATTCTGATCTGTGTGGTCGTCATCATTGCCTTCGGCCTGCTGGTCGCCATCATGAAGCGCTACAAAAAGTGCCCCTCGGACAAGGTGATGGTGGTCTACGGCAACGTGGGCAGCAATAAGGACGGCACCAGCCGCAGCAGTAAGTGCATCCACGGCGGCGCGGCTTTCGTCTGGCCCATCATCCAGGCGGCGGAGTTCCTGGACCTGACCCCCATCAGCATTTCCGTGGACCTGCAGAACGCCCTGAGCCGCCAGAACATCCGCATCAACGTGCCCAGCACCTTCACGGTGGGCATCAGCACGGAAAACGGGGTCATGCAGAACGCCGCCGAGCGGCTGCTGGGCCTCAAGCTGGGGCAGATCCAGGAGCTGGCAAAGGATATCATCTTCGGCCAGCTGCGCCTGGTGATCGCCACCATGGATATCGAGGAGATCAACGCCGACCGGGATAAGTTCCTGGACGCCGTCAGCCGCAACGTGGAGACGGAGCTGAAAAAGATCGGCCTCCGGCTCATCAACGTGAACGTCACCGATATCTCCGACGAGAGCGGCTACATCGAGGCCCTGGGCAAGGAAGCGGCAGCCAAGGCCATCAACGACGCCAAGCGCACCGTGGCCGAGAAGGAGCGCGACGGCTCCATCGGCGTCGCCAACGCCAACCGCGACCAGCGCGTCAGCGTGTCCGAGGCCAACGCCCTTGCCATCGAGGGCGAGAACAGCGCCAAGGTCCAGGTCGCCATGTCCGACGCACAGCGCCGGGAGAAGGAGGCTGAGGCCCTGCGCCTGGCCACCGCCGCCGAATCCATCCAGGCCGCCAAGGCAAGGGAAGAAGCCTACGCCGCAGAGCAGCAGGCCGAGGCCGCCCGCGCCGCCAAGGAGAAGGCCACCCAGGAGGCGGACGTCATCGTCTCCACGGAGATCGCCAAGCGGAAAAAGGAGCTGGAGGCGGAAGCCGAGGCGGAGCAGATCCGCCGCAAGGCCGCGGGCGAGGCGGACGCCATCCGCAGCAGAGCTTCCGGCGAGGCGGACGCCATCCGCAGCCGCATGCTGGCCGAGGCTGAGGGCCAGAAGGAGATCCTCATGAAGCAGGCCGAGGGCCTGCGGGCCATCGTGGAGGCCGCCGGGGGCGACCCCAGGGCCGCCGCCCAGCTGATGCTCACCGACAAGATGGAGGACCTGATCCGCATCCAGGTGGAAGCGGTGAAGAATGTGAAGATCGACAAGGTCACCGTCTGGGATTCCGGCGAGGGCAAGGACGGCAAGAACGCCACCGCCGGCTACATCTCCGGCCTCATGAAGAGCATCCCGCCCCTGAACGAGATGTTCCAGATGGCTGGCATGGAGCTGCCCCCCTTCCTGGGCAGCGAGAAAAAGGAAGCCGCTCCGGCCCCCCAGGCGGAGAGCGAAGCCCTGAACGCGTGAACCCCCGCCCCTCTTGACCCCTCCGCCCCTGCGGCGGAGGGGAAAAGGGAAGGGAACGAAGATAAGAATCGAGGAAGCAGCTATGAAGACGAACAATCGCCCCCAGCCCCCCCGTCCCCCGTTTCGGAGGCGTGACCCGGAGGAATTACAGACCATCGCCGCCCTGAAGCGGATGATCAAGCGGATGCAGACGGCAGGCATCATCTTTCTCCTGGCGGGGGTCTTCATGCCCTCCTATTCTCCCTACTTTGCCCAGAAGGGCTGGAAGCTCCTGATCGGCATTACCCTGCCCTGGTACAAGGTCTGCATCATTGCGGGCTGCTGCATGCTGATCGTCAGCATCTTCTGCTTCCTCCGGAGCTATCGCTGCCCCAAGTGCGGCCGGCTCCTGGCGACCACCCCCTATACGCGCATCACGAAATGCCGCAGCTGCGGCGTTCCCATCAACGAAAAGGACCACTATCTGTCGAAAGGAGACTGACATGCCTGCTTTTTTCAGCGGTATCTCCTTCTGGTCGCTGATCCTGCTCATCGCGGGCGTCGGCTTCCTGGTGGGAGAAATCTTCCATCCCGGCTTCGGCCTGCCCGGCATCCTGGGCATCCTGGCCCTGGGACTGGATATCCTCATTTCGGCCCGGACCTTCGCCCAGGGCCTGCTGATGACGGCCATCGCCGCCGTGATCGTGCTGGTGATCTTCCTCATCGGCGCGAGCCTGTTCAGCGCGGGCAAGCTGCCCAAAAAGCTGGTGCTGCAGGATGAGAACGGTTCCGTCGAGGGCTTCGTCAGCGGCGACGGCGAAGGCGCGAAGGAGGGCGACGCCGGCCGGGCCCTCACGGTGCTGCGCCCCTCCGGCATTGCGGAGATCGGCGGCAAACGCCTGGACGTGGTGACACGGGGCGAATTCATCCCCGAAGGTGAAGCTCTGCGGGTGGAGGCCGTGGAGGGGAGCCGGATCATCGTGGCGGCCGCCTCCGCCGGCGAATAACGAAGACAAAAAACAAACAATGAACAAATAAGGAGTTGATAGAAATGCCGACATTCGTCATCGGACCGGTCATCCTCATCGCGGTGGTCATCCTTGTCCTGGTGATCCTGTTCCATTTCGTGCCCATGGGCCTGTGGATCAGCGCCCTGGCGGCCAACGTCCATGTGGGCATCTTCACCCTCATCGGCATGCGGCTGCGCCGGGTGGTGCCCGCCAGGATCGTCAATCCCCTCATCAAGGCCGTGAAGGCCGGCATCAAGATCCCCATCAACAAGCTGGAAGCTCATTACCTGGCCGGCGGCAACGTGGACCGGGTGGTCAATTCCCTCATCGCGGCCCAGCGCGCCGACATCCCCCTGGAATTCGAGCGGGCCTGTGCCATCGACCTGGCCGGGCGCGACGTGCTGGAGGCCGTGCAGATGAGTGTCAACCCCAAGGTCATCGAGACCCCCGTGGTGGCCGCCATCGCCAAGGACGGCATCGAGCTGAAGGCCAAGGCGAAGGTCACCGTCCGGGCCAACATCGACCGGCTGGTGGGCGGCGCCGGGGAACAGACCGTCATCGCCCGCGTGGGCGAGGGCGTGGTCACCACCATCGGCAGCGCCGAGGACCACAAGTCCGTGCTGGAAAACCCGGATATGATTTCCAAGACCGTGCTCAGCAAGGGGCTGGAGGCGGGTACCGCCTTTGAGATCCTCTCCATCGACATCGCGGATATCGACGTCGGCCGCAATATCGGCGCCCAGCTGCAGACCGACCAGGCCGAGGCGGACAAGAAGATCGCCCAGGCCAAGGCGGAGGAGCGGCGGGCCATGGCCATCGCCGGAGAACAGGAAATGAAAGCCAAGGTCCAGGAAATGCGGGCCAAGGTGGTGGAGGCCGAGGCCGAGGTGCCCATGGCAATGGCCCAGGCCCTGCGGGACGGCAAGCTGGGGGTCATGGATTACTACAACCTGCAGAACGTGATCTCCGACACCCGCATGCGGGAAGCCATCGCCGCTGAGGAGAAGAAATAATGGCTGCCGCCGACATGGAAAGGGTCCGGGAGCCCCTCCTGCCCCAGCAGGAGCGGGAACCGGCTGCCCCCGCCCCCCGGAAGCCCGGCAGGCCGGAAATGCGCACCGCCGTGGTTTGGGCGGAGATCCTGGGGAAGCCCAAGGCGCTGAGAAACAGAAGATAAAAGACATGGGGGCGGCGCAGGCTTGCGCCGTCCCCCCTGCAAAAGAAGGAGGTACGAAGATGTATATCTATAAGACGGAGATCATGAAGGTGGGTGTGAAGTTCTGGTCGGACAAGGCCAACGACGAGGACGCCGCCTCCCTGGATGCGCTGCTGAACCAGAGGGCCGCCGAGGGCTGGGAGCTGGTGACCTACGACTATATGGCTACATCCAGCCAGATCAAGGGCGCTTTCATCATCACCTTCCGCCGGGCGCAGCAATAAAAACGCAACCGGCGGTTGAACCGACCCCCATGATCGTATGGTTGACAGGCAGCCGGCGTAACGATATGCTTTTAAGGCAACACCGCACAATTCTCGGCACACATCTTGCTTGCATCATGTTCCGTCATATTGCCCGAAAATCTTGGCCAATACAGGAAGTATTCCCCGCGATTTTCAGACAATCTGACGAAAATTCTG
>JAEEGI010002588.1_pt1 | contig 44033 bp, 17 predicted proteins | sample 8958751 | NCBI WGS metagenome assembly JAEEGI01 (sample SAMN16246545, study PRJNA631951) | gut metagenome | biome: gut microbiome; feature: rumen; material: KS-attached | host: Bos | place: Iran: Karaj | collected 2018-10
TGAATTGCTTGTAACGATTTTCTCCGACACGCCAATCTTCGGCCAAGGTTTTCGAATGATCGAAGGGGACGTATTCGCTGCTACTGGATTCCGGGGCAGGCCCGGAATGACGGCTACTGCTACTCGCGACGGCTTTTTTGCTACTGCTTGTCATCCCGGACGACGTTCCGGGATCAGATTTTTGACTGGAGGAGGAAGGCTTACTGTTACTGGATCCTATCGCTTCGCTCCAGGATGACGATGAGGCTTTGCCCGAGGACGACAAAGCAACCTTTTTACTGGAGGAGGATGGCATACTGTTACTGGATACTATCCCCCCATCAGGGGTCCAGGATGACGATGGACTTTTCATCGAGGATGAGGATTTCTTGTCATTCTGGAGGCTCGAAGAGCCGATAGAATCCATGCGGCTACTTGAAGATTTTTTGGTACTGCTACTAGACCCATTCGACTTCGCTGACGCTCCGCTCAGGGTGACACTACTACTGCTTTGAACGACTGAAGAAGACGATTCCTCGTCATTTACAGATGTGCTGCTATCGTCACCGCAAGCGGTAAGGCACAACGCAATGGCAAAAAGCATGGATCCTATCAGTCGCCTACGGCTCCTTCCAGGATGACAGAAAGACGAAAGACTAAAGACGAGAGATAAAGTAGCTAGAACTTGTTTCATAGGTTATCCTCCGCAAATAAAATATACAAAGTTTGGGCAGTAAAAAAGCCCGGACAACGAGTAATTGCCGGGCAGGACAAAATAAGCAAAACTACTGTTCAACTTTTACGCAACGGACGGAATTACCTAAAATCTTTTCGCTAAATTCATCTCTATTTGGAGCATAATCATTCAAGGCCGAAGCCCCACCCGCATAAGCATTACCCTCTTTTTTTATTTTATACTCTTCATTTTCGTATTCTTCAGGATAAAACCAAGATACAGATTTTCTTATAGATTCAAACCCCCCCTTTTTTGTTCTATATCCCGCACCGGTAAGAGAAAAACCGCTGTAGTTATTTCCACCAAAGCCATAAGCCGAACGTAAGCCCTTAATGCCATATCCGAATTCATCTTTGTAACCTTCTATTACAACAAAGTCATCATAAGTCATCAGCCGCCAGCCTTCTGGGCAAATGCCTCGATGGTTCGGTTGTATCAAGTTCGAGCAGCTTTCGGTATTGCAACGGCTAGGCAGCTGCATCATCTCAGCCCATTGGTATAAGCCTCCGAACTCATCGCACTTGGTGGTATCGTTATTGTAACAGTAACGTTCTATCTTGGTATCGTCTTTCTGGTCATCCTTGCCCAGAACCATCTCGCCGATGTTCAGATTTTCAGCCATTACAGTCACAGAATCACCACTATAAACAGAAGTAATGGTTATATAATAATAACTGCGTCCATTACGCGGATCGGTGAATTGCTTGTAACGATTTTCTCCGACACGCCAATCTTCGGCAAGCGTCTTAGAATGATCGAAGGGGACGTATTCGCTGCTGGAGGATGCCGCACTGGACCCATTCGACTCCACTGACGTTGCGCTCAGGGTGACACTGCTACTGCTTTGAACGACGGTTTTGGAGGAGGAGGAAGGCTTTTTGGTACTGTTACTGGATCCTATCGCTTCGCTCCAGGATGACGAAGGACTCTTCGTCGAGGATGAGGATTTCTTGTCATTCTGGAGGCTCGAAGAGCCGATAGAATCCATGCGGCTACTTGAAGATTTTTTGGTACTGCAACTAGACCCATTCGACTTCGCTGACGCTCCGCTCAGGGTGACACTACTACTGGTTTGAACGACTGAAGAAGACGATTCTTCGTCGTTTACAGATGTGCTGCTGTCGTCGCCGCAGGCGGTCAACGAGATAAAAGACGAAAGACTAAAGACGAGAGATAAAGTAGCTAAAAATTGTTTCATAGGTTATCCTCCGCAAGGGTAAATTGAATTACAAATGTTTTACTAAAAAAAATGCCCGGACAACGTATGATTGCCGGGCAAGACAAAATAAGCGAAACTACTGTTCAACTTTTACACAGCGGACGGAATAACCTTGAATTTTTGTAGCTTTATTATTTCTTGTTGGAGCGTAATCATCATCGGATGATACAAAACCTGAATGAGCATGAGATATTTCTTTTCCTTCAAATTCTTCAGGAAGATACCAATACATCCCCTTCTTCAAATCAGCAAACCCCCCCCCCTTTGTTCTCATTCCAGCACCAGTAAGTGAAAAACCACTGTAGTTGTTCCCTCCGAAAGCATAAGCGGAGCGAAGCCCCTTAATACCAGATCCGAATTCATCCTTATACCCCATCACAACAGCAAAATCATCGTATGTAAACAATCGCCAACCATCCGGGCAAATTCCCTGGTGGTTCGGCTGTATCAAGTCCGCACAACTTTCCGTATTGCAGCGACTGGGCAATTGCATCATCTCAGCCCACTGGTAGAGTCCGCCGAACTCATCGCATAAAGTAGTATCGTTGTTGTAGCAATAACGTTCTACCTTGGTATCGTCACTTTGGTCGTCCTTGCCTAGAACCATTTCACCGATATTCAAATTTTCCGCCATTACGGTCACGGAATAACCTTTATATTCAGAATATATTGTTATGTAATAATAACTCCGGCCATTGCGCTGGTCAGTGAATTGCTTGTAGGCATCCTTGCCAACCTTACTCGCATTAGCAAGTGTTTTCGAGTGATCGAAGGGGACATACTCACTGCTGCTAGAATTGTCATTGCGAGAACTCGAAGAGTTCGTGGCAATCTCCTTGCTGGAAGAAGACGGCTTGCTGTTACTTGATCCTATCGCTTCGCTCCAGGATGACGATGAGGCTTTGCCCGAGGACGACAAAGCAACCTTTTTACTGGAGGAACTCGTCATAGCGGCCTCCGAGCCGCCATCCGTCTTACGGCTACTGCTGCTCGCTACGACTATTTTGCTAGAGGAGGACGAGACCTTCTTTCCGTCACTGGACCCATTCGACTTCGCTGACGCTCCGCTCAGGGTGACACTACTACTGCTTTGAACGACTGAAGAAGACGATTCTTCGTCATTTACGGATGTGCTGCTGTCGTCGCCGCAGGCGGTCAACGAGATAAAAGACGAAAGACTAAAGACGAGAGATAAAGTAGCTAAAAATTGTTTCATAGGATATCCTCCGCAAGGGTTATTTAAAATATATAAAAATTTTGAATAAAATTTACATAAGGGTATGTTTTTTTCAAAAGAGATTCCCGCGGGAATGACAAAGTAAAAAAAAGCACCATGGTGACAAAGTCATCATGGTGCTTCGCATGTTACAACAACGTATTAGCCTTGCTCGACGTAAAGGATTATCGCGCCGCTCGTTTTCGCGGTGAGATAGATTTCGTACGAGCCGTTGGCACCGTTCGGATGGTCAGGGATATCCACCCTTACGTTGTAGCCAACATTCGTGTGGGCCCTGTTTTCGCCATCCCAAGCCCAGTCGATTTCTGGAATCGAACTGTTGCCCGCATTGTTGCCGTAGATGACGACGTTCGGAGTCCACCACTGGTTGCCCTTCGGGTAATCCGTGCAAACGAGCTTGATTTGTTCACCTGCGACAAGCGTAATAATCTGCGGCACGCTGGTGAGCTGCTCCACACGCATTTCCTGAGAACCTTGGCCTTCGCCACTGCCCTGACCTTGTCCCTGGCCCTGGCCTTCGCCACTGCCCTGACCTTGTCCTTGGCCCTGGCCTTCGCCACTGCCCTGACCTTGTCCCTGACCCTGGCCTTCGCCACTGCCCTGACCTTGTCCCTGGCCCTGGCCTTCGCCGCTGCCCTGACCTTGGCCCTGGCCTTCGTCGCCGCCTTGACCTTGGCCCTGGCCTTCACCACTGCCTTGACCCTGACCGTTCGGGTCGTCAGGTTCTGTCTGCGGAACAACGAGCTGTTCCGTGCTCCAAGAACCTTCAGAAGTCAGGTTCCTGCCAGAGCCCATCTCAAAAGTATCCTTACGGTCGTTAGAATTATCCACGTTCGTATCAATACCCTGAATTTGGTGCTGATTGAGCATATTCTGGAACTGCTGAACATTGGCGTTGTCGTTGTCCAGATGGTTACGGTGAGAATTCAAGTCAATCGTATGCTGGTCAAGGACAATTTCGGTGTTCGGGGTAAACACGCCCACCGGGTTGTTGTGTTCAACAATCAAGTTCGCATTGCCACCGAGAGCGATATCATCACCGTCACCCGTCGTAATCGTGTCGGCGCCTTCACCGCCCACAACAACATCGCGATCCTTGCCCGTGTCAATTGTATCTTCGGTGCTTACCGCCTTGGCGACATCGTTGTCAACCAAGACAGACTTCGCCTCGATTACGCGGTTCTTGTAATCCTGGATATTTTCGTCAGTCGCGAAAGGCACATCCAAGTCGAACCAGAGTTTCGCCTCGTCGCCATAGACAAGATCCTTGTCGTGGTCGCCGCCAATGTCCGCGATTCCCTTGGTTTCGCCGGAGACAATCTGCACCGCAGAAATCATCGGCAAGTTCTTCGGACTCTGTCCACCGAAGGAATAGACGTTCTTAATGCGGATATCGACAAAGTCACCGGTAAGGTCATGGAACACCACGTAGTTTCCGATAATTTCGACACGCGGAGTCGAATAATCGGTAAGGGCGTCCAATGCGTCATAGTAATCTTCGCAGGTCGCTTCCTTGTAATCGCCGTCGAACTTGTGGCCCGTCCAATCATTGAGGAATCGCCTGTATTCTTTGCCATTCGCATCGGTCAACTTTATTCTATACAGATAGTTGTAGGTATCCGTATCGTTGTTGTCACCACCGAGATACACATAGACATCGTACTTGGTGTTTTGACCAAACTTCTGGTTGATATTGTTCAAATTGAGCTTGATTTCTTCTTGCTGTTGTGCAGCGAGATAGAAATTGTAAAGCTTCGAGTTTGCCGTATCGCCATCAAGTTCGTCGTAGTTCTCGTTGGTCATGCTGTAGTTGCCAGCATTCTGCCAGTTCCAATCATTTTCCCTGTAGGCGGAGATGTTGACATCGATACCTTCAAAAGAATTATCGGCAGAACTGTCACCATCTTTACGATACTTCTTGTGCAAGCCCCCGTTCTTCAGGTACATGTTGGTCCAGTTCGTATCCACGACAACACCGGCAGCTTCGCCCGCAACAATGGAGTTGGAACTGTTGGCGTTTTCGCTCGTGAAGTTCAAGGACCAGACGTTCACACCGTCGAACTTGTTTTCTGCCGTAGCAGTAGCACCCGATTTGATGGTGTCTGCGCCGATGCCACCCACCACGACGTCATTGCCGTCGCCGGTAATGATGGTATCCTTGTACTTTTCTTCGTTCTTACGTTCCTTGCCGTTCTCGTCCATTTCGCTATGGGAAATTTCATCCTTCGAAATCGTGACAGATTCAGCAGTCGTAAGCGTCGAAGCAGTTCTCAAATCGCCGTCGCGTTCCGTGAAGAGCATCTTCGCATTGTCGCCAAATACGACATCGTTATCGTAAATGCCCAGACGGTCATCGCCAGGTGTCGTGTGTGCACGGACATACGCATCATTTTCACGTTTCTGCCTAAGAGCTTCTTGGACGGATTCATCCTGTGCATTGTCGCCCGTAGCCAGTTGTTCGTCCTTCGCAAGGTCTTCAGCACGAGAAATCACCTTGCCGTCCCTGATAACGTCATCCGTACCATGGGTCACAATCGTGTCGCGACCAGTTCCACCCACCACGATATCGTCACCGCTGCGAGCAAGGATTGCATCGTCGCCACCGAACTCGACATCCGTAGAAGCGGCAATATCCTGCTTATGGAGCTGGCCCTTGATCTGGAGGCCCGCAATGCCCGGCAAATCCTTGCCGTTCATCTGATCCGCAGTATAGCCGTCACGAATAGTAATCACAGCACGGTCAAGAGCATGCTCGGACGACACATTAAAGACAACATAGTTACCGTAGGTATTGATTTGCTGGTTGGCAGGCTTACCCTTATTAGAGTTGATGATATCGATAATTTCCTGTGCGGACGTGTAACTCGACTGCACATATTGCCCGTTAAAGTTCGCACCCTGGTAGTCGTTTACGAAGAACGATTCCGTGTAGTCACCGATAGTCAGCACCACTTCGCGAATGCTCTGCTCCGCCCAAGAATGAGAATCCGGAATATCCAGATAAACTACAATCTGGTAGCTATCGAAGTGCTGCTTGAGGCCATCGACCGCCACTTCCATGTAGCTTTGCATCTGGTTGTTCGGGGCGGTCGTCATGACGCCCGAAGCCATCAGCTTCTTGTCCGACGTATTGGCCCAGAAGTTGTGGTTGTAGTTCTGCATATTGATGCGGACATCCGTGGAGGTGTTGCGGTGAACCTCGTGGCCCGCATAGCTCACGCTCACGGAACTTGCACGCGTACCGTCATCGAAGCGCACCATTTCCTTGTCGTCGTTGCCGTACGTACCGGCAAGGCTGCCCTTGATGTTGTTCCACTGCTTATTCTTGAATTCCGAAGCACCAGCCTCTTCGTTTGCACCAAGTCCCTGCTGAGCAGACCCCTGGAAGTTGAAGCTGAGCGTTGCAGACGTACGAACCTCAGGTGCGTTATTGAATTCAAACACGCCTTCAAGATCCTTGTACGTTTCGAGCAAGTTGTTCACAAGGTTCGCGTTTCCACGGAACGTCGCATAACCGTTATCGCCAAACACGACATCATCGCCAGAGCCGGAATCAATCTCGTCATTGCCGAGACCGCCGAAGATGACGTTGTGTCCGTTGCCAGCATGGATAAAGTCGCCGCCAGCAGACTTCGTCTCGGTCGTTTCGTCTTCAACGTTCTTGCCGGAGTTCGTCACGATGAACGGGTTGTGATCCTCGTCCATGACGACCAAGCCGCCATCACCGACGATAACGTCATTGCCCTCTCCGGTGAGAATCGTATCAGCATCAGTACCGCCAAGAATCGTATTCTGACCATCGCCCGTCTGTACGAAGTCCTTGCCGCCAAGAGTCTCGCTCTTCGTCTCGACCGTCAAGCTGTTTTCGTGAACCGTATAGACGCCAGCATCACCAACGACAACGTTGTTTGCACCGCCGATAATGATCTGATCACCATCAGCACCGCCCATGGCTACGTTTTCGCCACCGGTGATATTGATGGTATCGACATCACCGACCTTGTCAGCATCCGTCTGCACCTTCTTGAGGAACACGTGCAATTCGTCATTGTTGCGCCAATCAGCATCGAGAGGTTCATCCGTCGAGTAGTTCACTTCACCGTTATCGCCGAGAACAACGTTCTTTTTACCGGTGACGGTAATCGTATCGCTATCGGCTCCGCCAATAATGACACTGTCTTGACCACCCGCCGTGATATCATCATGCATACCGTCACTCGTACCAACGGACTTGATGGAAGTCGCTCCACGAGCAACACCATCCGTCTGCTTGTCGATAAAGCCGGTTTTCTTGTCCTTGGAAATCTTCGCGTGAATGGTCTCGTAGGTCTTATCATCGCCAGACCCGACTTCCTTGTATCCCAGATTCGTGACAGTATCACCTTTAGCATTCTTGTAATCGATATTGCCCATATCGCCGAACGCAATCACGCCCTGAGACACATTGATTGTATCCCGGCCCCTGCCACCAAAGACAATCATGCCATTCTTGGTAATATCGTCTGAAACAGCATTGATTTTATCGCCACTGTTTTCAGTATCATCACCACCATTTTCAGCATTGATAACAAGTTGACCGTCATAATCGTTCTTATAGCTATGGACTGTAATTTCGTCTTCGCCATCACCCGTATTCACGACAGTGAACGTCTGGAAGCCATCGTCGCGGTAAAGGGTCTTCGAAATATCGACGACATCAACATCAGAGCCAAGGTTGTATTCACCGTATTCGATGTGGTTCGCAACAATTTCACCCTGCCACTGTTTATCGGCTGCGACAGTAGTATCCTTGTTCGTAAACTTGAGGGAATCAATAATTTCTTCTTGAGAGCCGTCAACATCACCAATGAACTTTTCAAAAGTGCTTCGGGCGGCAGCACCGGAATCCTGGTTGTTCACGAAGATACGGTCGGTGTTGTCATCTTCCGGCGTGAAGAGATAATCCTTCTGACCAGAGAACATCAAACGACTCTTAGTTTCATCAAATCCATAAACCGATTCATTCAAAGTCAGTACGATAGACTTTCCATCTGCACTTTCATCGGCATGCTCGATACGCAACCACTTTGACGTAGCTTCGTTCTGGACAATCTTGACAGTGTTACCCTCCACCGCCATGTCTTTAAACAAATCATCATTCGGAATCGTAACCTGCAGTCCATTATCGCTAATGTCGGAAATTACAGACAACTTACTTTCATCAAAGGTGTTCTTTTCATCATTTGCGCTTGCCTGAACAACATTACCTCTAGCATCCGCGTACTTGTGCTTGTAACGGAGCACTTCAGGATTGCCGAAGTCCGCATCCATGCCGGCACCTTCGCCGTAGGCATACACGCTGCCTTCGATATCCTCAATCGTCTTTCCGCTGTCGCCTTCGCCCGCCGGAATCGTAACGATGCCGTAATCTTCTACAACTTTGTCTGCTTTTGCGACAAGGGTGATATGGTAGCATTCCGCCGGAAGTCCATTTTCAACACCCTTGAACGCAAGGACAAAGGAACCATCGGTTTCAGGACTTACAGCGTTTCCGTTACCATCAGTGATGGAGAGAGAAAGATTCTTGACCTTCGCCCCCTCTACATCGACATCTTCCATCTTCGAGACAATGGCAGCAACATCAACCTTGACATAGACAAACTGATCCTTTGCGACAATTCCATTGAACTGCACATCGAAAGAAGTTGAATTGTACGTATTACTTTCTTCAGGCTTTGTCTGTCCAGGGTTAGCATCGTCAGGAACAAGAACCTTTTCGGCAAGGTAGTGCGAAGATTCCGAAATCGTCAAGAAACTTTCCTTTGTGGTAGTTCCCGAAGTCGTACCATCAGAATCCAAGCTACTGGAATCATCCTTAAGCCATCCTTCCGGAGCTGCAGCGATACCCACCATTCCGTACAGATTTGCAAGTTGTTTGCTCGTACCATTGAAGAACGCGAGAACGTTGCCGTTCAATGCGTAGTATATGGATGAATCTACACCAGCATCAAAGGAACCCTTAGCCTGAGCATCCGCATAATCCTTCGCATTCAAGATGAATTTCCCGCTCGACGAAGCCAGTCCTGTCGTTTCATCGACCATAACGTAAGCAACAGCCACCTTGGACGGATCGACGTTATCGTAAGCCAGACGGATTCTGGAATCGTTTATCGCCATTACGTTAGAACGGTAGTTCACGACAAGAGTACTGTTCTTATATGTATCACTTGCATATTTACCGATTAACGTTAATGTATAGGTTGTACGTCCGTCAGCAATTGTTGCATCAAGCTTGTAATCCGTCGAAGAAGACAAGAACCCATCAACGCCTTGGATATAGACGTTCATAGAGCTATGCTCAAGATCTGACAAATCAACGGGAATGGAACCCAATTCGATTGGCAAACCAGAGATGACAAATTCTTCGGACCTTGTCAAAAGCTTTTCCAATTCGTCAGTATCAGAAACCTTCTTAGAATCAGCCACTTTCACCATAACGGAGTTTGCTGACTTATCAAGCACTTTAGTTTCAGTCTTTGACACAGAGCCGTCAACAACGTCATATTCCCAGACGCAATCCATCATGATAGTCTTGACAACATCTTCTTCAAATACAAAGTCGCCGAGAGCCTTGACATAAACCTTAAAATACGGGGTATCACTATCTAAATCAAATTCAACAGTATTTCCATATTTGACATCCTTAGCCGAAGGCAATTCTACATCTTTACCAACGAGGATTTCCCTATCGCCACTTTGGAATGCGGATGTCGAGAGCATCGGAGCAGTCAAAGTCACATGGACGCGACCACTCTTCAAATCACCGGAATACGCCACATAGAACACTGTATCATCCTCTGCACCTTCCGTAATTTCGATTACTGAATTGTCAACAATCAGGCCTCGCTTAGTAGGTGTTGCAATAAATACAGCCGGAGCCTCAGAAGTATCGAGAACCGTATAGGATTCGTTCATCGTCTTCGTCTTTTTAGACGCTTCGGAATCGTAATTAGCCTTTTGGGCTTCGGTAAGTTTATCACCCGTCAACAGTTCAAACGACAGCGTATTCTTTTGTCCATAATCATCAGCACTGCGGAGCGTTGCTTCTACATCAAGGCTACCGCCAATCGACACGGTATCGTTGCCATGGCCACCTTCAACGACAGTTTGTTCGCCCTTCTTATTGCCGATAACATAGAACATGTCATCGCCACCGGCAGCACAGAACGTCGATTTTTCAACACCGACAGCCTTTACGCCGACAGAATTGCTGAGCGTACCTTCCTTCGAAATGACAGCCGTATCATCGCCATTCGTGCCGGAAATGCTCAAGCGGTCAAATCCGCGGCCACCATCAACAGAGAGCGCACCACCGGTAATCGGCTTGTTCTTAATCTCTGTTTCGACGATTGTATTACCATCTTCATCTGTCGTTTCTTTTGTTATTTCTTCAGTTGTCTCAAAGTTATGGATAGCAAACGTATCGTCACCAAGACCGCCCGCCATGTTCAGCTTGCCCTTGTTGTGGAGGGAGATGATGGTATCCATACCTACACCACCTTCAACATTCAAGATCGTTTTTTCGGTAACGCCATCGCTCAAATACTGTTCATCCGTTGTCTTGATGGTTTCGAAACCGTCATCAGGAGCAATGCTCTGATCGGCATTGCGTTCGGAGTTATAGAGCTGGCCGACCTGGATTTGGTCATCACCGGCACCGCCATCGACATTCGTCATCTTGGCCGTACCATCGATGAATATCTTGTCGTTACCGCCGTTCGCGTTCACGTTCACGACATTGATGCCCTTTGTGAAGTTGACGCGTTCGATATTCGTGTTGGCGAACGTTTCTGGATTATCCGTACTCTGCGGAGTCAAGGCCACAAAACCAAGCGTGTGATCGATTTCTTCATTTTCACCAACGGTCTTTTTCTCGGTATTCATACGCATCAACATCGTGTCGTCGTATTCAGTACCTTCGACGGTAAGCACGTTCTTTTCAGTATCCTTACCGGAATCCGTAATATTGGCGTAGCTGGTATCGCCACCGCCCATGAACGAGACGGACACCTGATCGTTACCACCCTGACCATCGACAAAGTCCATGCCCGGACCCGTGATAATCTTGTCGTTGCCATCCTTAACACCTGTAATTTCTACACTTACAGCATCTTTATAGATAGCATCTGACAAGCCAAGATTTTCACCAAATGTAATCTGTTGGTTGCTAAACTTTGTAAAGCCATCGCTATTTTCATACTGACGAATTCCCTGGTCGCCATACAAGCTGTCGTTACCGGCACCACCATCAATACGGTCGTCACCAGAACCACCATAAACGATATCGTTACCAATACCACCGCTAATGGTATCGTTACCACCGTTACCGTCCAAGATGTCATTGCCGAGACCACCTTCGATAATGTCATTGCCATTCGCGACACTTGCAATTTCAGTGCCGTTGTCGCCAAAGACTAAGTCGTCGCCTTCGCCACCGTAAATCTTATCGGCACCGGCAGCTTGATTATCAACGCTCTGCGTCGAACCAACTACCTTGAACTCAGACTTATTTACAACATAACCATTCTTGAACTGAGCCGCCTTGAACTCGTCGCTGAAGAACTTTTCGGCAAACAAATCTCTAACATCTACAGAATCAACAATAACTTTTTCTGTTTTGCCAGGAACATTTTGTTCGCTCTGGATTCCGTCACCGAAGATGATATCGTGACCAACGCCACCGTAGATGGTATCGTTACCCGAACCACCGAGGAGACGGTCATTACCACGTTCACCATAAATGGTATCGTCGCCTGCACCGCCATCAATACGGTCATCGCCAGCACCACCGTAAATCACGTCGTCACCAGCACCGCCGATAATTACATCGTCGCCACCATCAACACTGATATCGGTACGGGTAATGTCACCTGCAACAAACTTCAATTCATCCGTTCGAGCATTTTCAAAGTCTTTAGAGGCATCTTCTTCTACTACACTTTCAACGTTGAGCTCAATTTTACCACCATCACCGAAGATGAAGTCGTTACCGGCACCGGCATCAACCTGATCGACACCTGCACCACCGAATATAACGTCTCGTCCATCACCACCGATGATAACATCTTTACCGGCAACACCCGCATCGACATTAGATTCAGCGACAAAATTACGCTTGACAACAACTTCCTTCTCGTTAGGCGTACCAGCATTCACTTTTTTCTTTTCATCATCAATGCGAACCACGCCCGTATCGCCAAAGATAATGTTCAAGCCATGAGCAGCCTTGATGGTGTCGTTACCGGCACCACCCCAGATAATAACGGCATGGTTGCCCATCATTGTGAGTCCAGAGAGGTCAATGATATCATCACCGTCGCCACCATTGATTTCGATATCAAAGTTGGCTTTACCCGTAATGATTATCTTATCGTTACCTTCTTCGGCATTGATGATAAGTTTTTTATCCGCCTTAACTTCTTCAGAACCATCACCCGCCCATTCAATTTCGTTTCCATTCGCGGTAAGAATAAGCGTTTCATCTTTGCCATCGAGCGAGGGGTTCGTCTTGTCGGTAGATATACGTTCGCCAGCATTCTGACCTACGTTTCCAACAACGTTACCATCCTCATTCTTAGAGGCCAAAATCGGAGAAGAAGAATGTTCAAAATTGAAACTGAACAACGTCTTGTCGCCCGTAATGTTCCACTTCTTGGTGTAGAACAGCAAATCTACGTATGCATAGAGTTTTGCTGTAATAGCACCGTTCACGTCGAACATGCCGAACAAGCCATCTTTCTTGATAATTTGGCCCATTTCGCCAAGGCGAACCTTGCCGTCGTGGTTCGGGTCGTAGAGGTTAAAGCCCACGTTGATATCTACACCACCGCCGACACCAGCAGACACGCCCACGTTGATTTCGGCAGAAGCCGAAAGACCGCCGTGGAACGAAAGTTCGTTGACATCGTTGCCCCTGTCATCCTTATCGGCAACATAGAATCCGTTGATAAAGCGGCTGTAATCCTTGTAACCGCTGCTGATAAACTGACGAATGCCCAGCGTATCGTAACCGAAGCCCAGCTGAATCGACGCACCGAACGAAACGCCCAAGCGTGCACCAAGCGGACCCCAGATGCGGATAAACTTATCCCAGCTAAAGTCAAAGCTGAGCCTTGGCATCGTGTATTTGACCAAGTCGATATCTTCACCAAGGAGGTACTGGAATATCTTGGACGGTTCCTGCCAGAAGAAGTACCAGCTGCCGTCACCGACGTTGAAGCCCGCACTGCTTACAGAGGAAGAAGCCTGATCGGAAACGGAATTCGCCCCAGCCTGAAGTTGTGTAGCGTACTCGCCCAAGTTGTCATAAAGCGAAGTGCGAGAAGATTTGCCGTCAAGGAAACTACGAGCACTTCTTACATAACTATCTTCAACACTACCACCAATCAACCAGAAATTGCCCAATTTAATCTTTAAACCATTTCCCTTAACAGCGGATATCGAATTGGATATCGTTATCAAGTCCTTGATGGCATAGACCATGGAGTCGTCGAACTTGCCCTTGCTAAACTCCTTCGCCAAGTCGAGCGGCGTAATTTCGATGCCAAGGTCATCCAATACCGGGAACGGAGTCGTCAAGAATTCAATGAGCGGTTCAAGCGGTTTAATCACCGTCTGGATTCTAGCAATGATAGGTCCAAGGACATCGCTAATAAAGGAGCCCATGTCAAATTGAAGGTTTGAAAACCCGAGAGATTTTATATCAGCACTAAATGCACCGGTATCATTATCCTTTCCTGCAACCCAAAGGAATTCAAAATTACCTTCAATATTCGGGAACTTTGGAGTATTTCCTTCAACGTTATTACCAAGATCACGCGCAATGCCAACCTTAATGCCAGCATTAATATCGACCTTAGCACCATAATTAAATTCAAGTTTTTCAAAAGCCTTAGTGACTTCGACAGTACCGAAATCCTTAGTAGCAATCTTATTAAATTGATCTTCAGTCAACGACGCACTATCATTGGCAGCCTTAAGTGATTCATCACTATCTGTGTGAGCTGTTTCAAATTTTTCATCCTTTTGTTTTTCCTTATCAGGATCACTCAGATTCAAGCCAAAATCAAGCGTAATTAATGCTTTTTGCCCATTATCATCCTTATCATTTGGATCATCCCAAGTATCCAACGAAAGTCCAAGCCCAGCCAATGAGCCTAAAATTTTTCCCTCAAGAGTAGCTGTCGCCGTAACGCTGATTTCGTCACCATTACCAAAGATAAAGTAGAATCCCTTTTCCTTTGAAATACCGAAACCAAATTCAAGCGTCCAGTTAAGCGAAAGGTTCAACCCAACATCCGACGAAAGGCCAAGTCCTGGGAAGCCAAGATCGAACGCAATGTCCTTACCGTATTCGTAAGTGTCACCCAAGTTAAAGAACCATTCAGCAGATTGACTATCACTACGATACCACGTTCCCCTACCAGCGGTTCCTGATTGTTTCCACCTATAGTCAGGATTACTAGAATCATCATTCCAACTAAAGTAATAGTTATCACTCGGATCGTAATTCGAATTTAAGATGTAACCACCAAGCAAGCTGTTCATCTTATTGGCAAGCATTTCAGCAGACATGCCCGACGTTTCATAGACGAACTTCGAGAACGGATCGAGGACCTTGTTCTTAAGCACGCTCAAGAAATCCACACCAGTGCTCAAGGCGCTCCCGACAACAGGCACGGACTTGAGAGACTTGGCCATATTGCTGTTGATGTGGCTTTCCAGATAATCAAAGAGGTTGTTCAAGCCAGCAACGGCAAGTCTTATCTGGGTGAACCAATCCAAATTGGCAAAATCAGCAAGTTTTACGATTTCTTCATAGACATTAGAGAAATCGACAACAAAGTTCTTCGACGTTTCACTAGCTTCAGACGTACCACCGCTGTTTCCGTCATCGGATTTTTTGCCAGCCTTATCGGAATCCTTAAGCCAGAAGCCGAAGTCAAGAGAATCAGCTTTGTTATCGCCAGATTTCGTTGCTATATAAAGTAATTTTTCTTTATTTTGATCTTTTTCAAAAGATCCATTCCAATCATTTACATAATTTTGCACAGCCGTATTAATGGCTTTTTCGCAGCTCGCAAAATCATCATATTCGCTAAACGCAACCTTGCCATTATCATCAAGACCAATCAATACATCGCCCAAAGACATGCCGCAAACATTAACCGGCAAACGCCCAAAGACAATTATCGGCAAAGCAAAATTAACATTGACTCCGGTTTCATCTTGACTGAACAGTTTAAAGTTTTCCGTAGGATCATCTTTTCCAATAGATCCCAATAAACAAGCTTTGCCATACATGTAGGCTTTCTTAGTTTCGTCACCTACAGAAATCAAATTACCCAGGAGTGCATTATCACCAGTTTTATCGATACCCAATTTGAAGCTGAGATTATCACCGATAAGAGCAATATCGGCACCAAAGTCAATCGACTTGTTGACAGTCAATTCTACAATGCCATTTTCTACGGACATGGTCGCATTCAAGGTAAACCAGAAGCTCCCCTGAACTTCGATTGCAGCTTCACCGCTGACACCGGCTCCAGCCTTACCGAAATTGAAGTTGTGGCTTGTCTTAAAGAGCTTTTCGACATTAAACACAACATTCACATTTTGATCAGCAGCATTGTACTGCAAATCGAAAATCTTTTCCCCATAATGAGTCTTGAAGTGGCTCTTTTCCATGTAGGCGTTCAAAAGATTTGCCAAAGACTGGATACTGGTCACCTTCTGAGCGCGGAGTTCCTTGATAATATCGCGCAGGTCGTTCGCAACGTTCACCAAGTCACCAACAGTCTTATTGATAACCGGAATCTTTACATCCTTAGTGTCATTCGTAATTTCGTTAAGCTTGTCAACAATTTTTTCCAATACGGCATAAAGCTGTTCGATGGAGAAGTTCCTAAACTGGTCTAAGAAATCGGTATTTACTTTAATATCAGGTTTTACCTCATACAAATCCTTTGTCGAATCAACATCAACAATAATGCTCCCAGTGATCAAATCAACAGAATCACCAAACAAATCAGACTTTGCACGAATATTGAAACCATTCCTTCCAGGCTGTTTACCTATATCCAACGAAGAATTAACTTTAAAGCCCATCAACTGAGCTGTTTCGCCAACATCAGCTTTTTTCAAACCAAATGAAGCATTCAAATCCAAAGCACCATCGGCAACAACATCAACACCAAGGAATCCAACCGTAACATTGGCACTCGCAACATATATTAAATTGCTTTTATTTGTATCCAATTCACTAACAGAGACACTACCAAAAGGTTCTACTTCGATAGAAATAGCCATATTATCCGCATTATGGTTTACCTTCGTAATCTTGTAGAATTTATCATTTGTAGAAACACCACTTGCATCAGGAATCTTAATGAACCCGCCAACATTATAGACATGGGAGTCAGGTTCAGAAAGTGCAATAATAGCCTTGTCGGAGTATTTATCTTGCTCGACCTTCTTTACAGAAAGCTTTAAACCTAAATCAAGTGAAGCTTTCGCATAAACAGTCGCTTCAGCTTTATTTAAACTAATAAGCTTAGACCAGTCATAACCAAGGACAGAGCTACCGCAAATGTATTGGTATCCAGAAGAATCCGCTACCGATTTTTGACCTGAAGAGAAGCCAAGCAAATGCAAGATGTTGCTTGTGCCGATATTTTGAATTTCAAACGAGCCATTAGCAATATTTTCTGCTTTATAACGAATTTCAAGATGGTCTAGATATTTGTTATCACTATCCAAATATCTTATTTCCAGATCACTCAACCCCTTCTGCTTAAAGACATCATTAATGGCATTTACAATAGTAATAAAATATGTATTTTCATCAATAACATTTAAAGCCGGATTGACAGTGGCAAGATCCGTTTGGAAGTCAACTTCATAAGGAGTTCCATTAACAATTAGCTTAAAGTCACTCTTTGTATTCGCCGACGACGGATTATTCAAAGCATTGCATTTCACAACAGATACATTCACTCCATCCGCTGAAGTAAACACAATCTTTCCATCAACAACAGAAACAGATATCTTTGCATCAGTTTTAAGCCAATCACAATCAGTATCTAAAGCAGTACAATTAATAGACGCTTCAATTGCATTCGCAAGATTCGAAACATTCAAACAGTCACTTGTATTGACAGATACAGTCTTTTCATTTGAGCCCTGTTTGATATACACATTCAAAATAGAATCAGAATTATTTATGACACACTTTCTCTCATAGAAGGCAAAAGAATACTGGGTATTCGTAGTATTATTTGTTGTTTTTTCATTAGTTTCTACCAACTCAACATAAATATTACTACCATACTGATTGACCAACCATTGATTAATTGTGCTATAAAGATTTCGACACGCGGTCTTATTTGTTTTATCACAATTACTAATCTGGACTTTAAAATGTTCAATGGAGGTTTGCAATCCATCACCAGGAATCAAACTTACAATAAATCTTTTATGCTCTTTGTTATCAAAACCTTTATAAGATTCAAGTGCATAACCGCCCTTTACCAAGCCCTTCCAATTAGCATTAGAGGACATTTGCTGTGTAAATTGGTCAGCGTATCCTTTGGCAATTTTTTCAGCAGCTTCTATTGCTGCGGCTATCTGTTCATCCGTATAAGAATCATCATATACAACATCTACTACTTTTCTTGTATTCGGCAAAAATTCAAATTTTTCTACAACACCTTCGTTATAAACCCCATCAGATTCCTTTCCTACATTCTTCAAATAAAGGAATGTACCCTCAACATCAGTACTCGCGACCTTACCAGACGGAGTAATCTTCCCCGAGAGACGCATATAAGTTACGCTTGGATCAGCGTCACTCTTGCAAAGCAAGTAGTACTCTGATTTAACTTGGCCTTTTTCGTCGGTTTCATAACCTTGAACCTTTCTTGGATCACAGCCGAATGTAACGGTAAGATTATTTCCATTTACAGAAGCACTTAAAGCATATATACCGTAGGTATTCATTATAGAATTACCTTCAGCAACGCCAGTATCAGGAATCAAGTCATTAATTGTTATGTTAGATGTAACAAGCTTGTTATCTTCCGTCTTTTGCAAAGAAAGGTATTCATTAATTTTCTTTACCCAATTTTCAGCAGAAGTAAGTGAACCATCACCAAGAATAATCCCCTCTTCGCAAAGAGTATTTATCGTCTGTATGTTGATTGCAATTGTAGCATCAGCTTTCTTGCCCACGCCTTTATTTTTAGACTTCAATACATTAACACTTAAAACACCATCATTAGTCGATACAGAACTATGTTCGAACATCGTTTGCAAATTGGAACCCGAAAGTTTCAATTCAGCAAAGGCATCCGCATCGCCACTTCCCAAGATATCAAATTCTTTATTAACGGCAGTAATAAGAAGCTGCTTCGAATCCGTAAATTTAATATTATAGGTTGAACCACTTGCAAACGTCACCTTATCTAAAGTCGTTCCAGACGGAATACTATATGTTTCCAAGGCATTTGTCGAATTCGTTGCCCCAGGATTAACAAGATTTATGTCAAGATTTTTATCAAAACTAATTTTATCACTTAAAGTAAATTCAGTATATGATTGCTGAGTCAAATACTTTTCATTAATGGCTTCAGTTTTCTCATTTACCAACACGTCTGCTAAAGTTGTTTTATCTGAAAGATCTTTTTTCTTAAGATCAATCGTTAAACCAAATTTCATACCAGCTATACCACTTGCAGAGACATAACCGCTTGTGGAAATGTTGGCAAGCCCATTCGTAGCCTTGGACAAAGACGTAGTAAAATCTAAACCAAATTGTTTAGCAATACCAAAAACCAAATCAAAATTCAGAGTAATAGAATTAACATTAGTGCTAGCATCTCTTCCATATTCAATTGATAAGGCTTTTCTTATATCACCTTCAGAAATATAGATAAATTCATCAAGATCATCCCACTGATAACCTTTAGCTATTTCTGCCAAAGAATAATATTTAAACAAACGTTTCCACGCAATATTAAATTTCTGAACTAATCCATCCAACGAATCAAAATTAGGAACATAAGACCCATTGACACACTTCAGCAATCCTGCAACTTCATCATTGCCGTAAACGAACGTCTGAACCTTATCAACGATATCGACAATCGTATCGATAGAGCCGTCCAAGAAGTCAAGCTTTGTCTTCTGTTCAACGAGGCTACGCAATGCAGTCTGCATCGTATTTATTACAATATGAATCTGGTTGACAAGGGATTCCCCGGAAAGCGAAGAGAAGCTCTTTATTTTTTCAGGGATAGTCCATTCATTGGAACTGAAGTTATATGAGAAGTTTCCATCACCACCTCCATTACCATCACTTGTAAGAGACGCTAAAGTAGTTGAACCACACTTCAAATCAATGTTGTTATAAGAGAATGTTGTGCTATAACTACTCAGATCAAATAAATTTCCAATACTGAATTCAAATTTACCATTGCTAACTTCTGCATTAAACAACATCAAAGGAATTGATGCGATATTATCTTTAACAAACCTAAAATTCAATCCTTCAAATTCATGAGCAACATCAATACTTCCATCATCCTTCAAAGTCAAAGTAAGTTTCAGCTGGAATTTGAGTTCAGCATCAACATCCAATTTGAAGATACCCAAATCCAGATTTTCAAGATTCAGCATTTTAGGAGTGAATTCAAACGATATAGAATGAGGAACATTTTTCGTTAAATCAATAGTTCCAAAACTTGTTGCAGCATTCAACAGATTTTCAAAATTCGAAGCATTATCAACTTTTACACCAAGTTGATTTAAAAGATTTAGAGGAACCACATTCATCAAGGATATCCGCAATGATTCTGCAATCTTGTCAAGATTAACTTGAACATAACCGGTTGCAACATCACCAATTCTTTGACAAGCATCAACAGCATTCATCGCATTTGATATAAACGTCCAATAATCATTCAAGGATTCAGCAACACTAGAAACAGTATATTCAACACCATTCAACTTAAACTTTACATCATTAAGCGACTTGTTGATAATCGGTAATTTTACACCACTAATAGAATTAACAAGATTGAAAATGTTAATATCCTTTAAAGTATCCAATAACCCACTAACGGAGAAATTCGGATTAGCCTCCAAATTAGGATCAAATCCCCACTTTCCATCTACTTTCACTATTTTTATAGACAAGATCCGTTCACCCGATTTAAGACGATACGGAAGATTTGTGGTGGTTTGAGTGACCTCAGGAATCAGAATTTCAAAACTTAAATTGTCTTTATCAAGAGATATTTTCTTCGCAGCACCATCATAATTAACAAGCAGTCCAATTTGAACAACTGGAGTTACACTAAATCCATAGAAATTTAATTTTGTGCTAGGTGTCTTAAATTCAAAATTAAGAACAAAATTCAAATTTCCTGTAATATTCAATACGTTATTAACATCATCGGGATTAACAGGATTGCCATTATAAGTCACATCACCATTAAGCAAATTGAGTTTCAATTCGCCACATTTAACTTCAAGACTTCCAAACAAACCCGCAAGATTAGCATATTCAGTAGTACCCATGCGAGCAACAAACTTCTGATACAAAGTATTAAAGTTACTTATTACCGAACCAGCACCAGCTTCAACAGCAGAAACAAAGTCATTTATAGCAACGGAGTAATTCCTTCTTATACTATCAACTTTATTTGCAATTTCAATAATAGAAAGCTGTGTATTGCCAATAGGAATTTCCTTGCCAATATACGGTATATTCATCTTTTCCGCAAAGCTAAGTATTGTGCTTAGCGAAAATTCTGCATTAAACAATTCATCAAGACCGTTCGGATATGTCAATTTATTTTCAGTAAAATCATAACCAAATACGCCCTTTCCAAACGACAACGAATCTAAAGTAATATTATCATATCCGATCGAAATTTTGCCCTTTAATGGATTTGGATCGGTCGGATCTACATCCACCCCACCACTTAAGCTCAAACCATCAATTTTCGTTTGAAGTCCAAACAATTTTGGATTTAATGTAGCAGCAGTATTAGCGAGATTGATTCCAAATTTTTCTAATGTAATTTTATTAATTTCAAGTTCACCATTTTTAAGCAGTACAGAAACATTTATTTCTATATCGGCATCCATTTGGACATTATCAATATCAAGAGGTCCAAATTTAACTTTATCAGCAAAAGCCAAGGAGGGCTTAAATGCAAGAGTTATATTCTGAGCTTGATCAGACAAAGTCAATTTTTCTGTCAGCGAAGTTCCATCCAAAATGCTAACATAAGTAAAGACATCTTCCAAAACGCCTTGTGCATTCGTTATAGTATTCTTAACCTTTACCTGGATATCACCAACATATTCTTTAAACTTATTAATCTGAGCATCGTCATCACCGAGAAGCTTTCGAAGGCCTTGTCGAACTAATTCATAACTAAGTTCAGAAACGCCCTGTTCCTTGGCACCACAAATTGCCATGTACACGCCGCTCCAAGCATCATTTACCTTTGTTATGACATCTGCAACAGAAATCTTTTCACCAGCAACAGTGAATTTCCAATCCTTCAGCAGCGGCAAATTAGCGGCCGCAGCAATCAAATTTTCAATTGAAAGGTCTTCATTTTTCAAATGGAAATCAGGCAATTCGGCATTCCATGAACCATTCGAGTAAGAAATCCTGATATTCTTGCTGTCGAACGTAATGGGCAATTCATCCACCACGCTCGAAGAAACGTCAATGTTAAATGCGACTTCAGCAATGGACGGACTAAAATCAAGCTTTTCACCAGACTTCGTAACCTTCACTTTAACAGCGACATCCATGCTTAAAGCAAGTGAACCCAAAGAAATCGAATAAAGTTTTAAATCATTGATATATGCCGGTTGCAAGGAATATACAAATGTAAATTCATCGTTTGACAGTACCGTTGAATCCGTTATATCAGCATTCGCCCAAACTTCATAAGCATTAGACAATGTCTTGTAAAGCGATTCATATTGACCAGCAGCCACACGGACATTGCTAAGCCATCCGGACATTGTAGATTTTTCAATCTTACAATATTCATCCAAGAGCGTTTTTAGCTGTTTAACACCTAATTTTATAGCATTATCTTTCCAATTAATCGCGGTTTGGATTGCATTTGAAGTATTTTTCCAAACACTCAAGACATTTGTGAGCACTTGATTAATTGAATAAGTATGCCCTGCAATAGTCAATCCCAAGCCATTAATATAAGGAATATTAGGCAAGGCTTGATTAATCAAGTTAACAAAGAAACTGCTATCTAATTCCGTAAACTGGAAATCAGGCGTTTTCCATCCCGAGACTTTATCAAAGCCAATTCTGACATGATTATCGTCACCGACCTTAATCGGCAACATCGCAATATTACTATTTCCAGAAAGATCAATATCCAAAGTCAGTTCCTGCAAACTTACATTGAATTTTGAAATCTTTCCGTCATTATCAACGTCAAAACTTACATCGACTTGAACCCTGAATGAACCAGCAACATTGCTTACATCCACTGAGTAAATTTTCAAATTGTGGTTAAAGCTATTCGTGTCAAGGACAAACGAAATCGTATTACGACCAACATCAAGCCCAATCTTTTCTGTGCAACTCTTCAAAACATCATGAGCATTTAATACTGTATCATTCAAAGTTGTTGCTGCAGCATCCTTCAAAACACTTATGCGAGAAATCAAGCTCTTCACTTGATCATAGTCTTTACCAGTATATTCTTTTAACAAACTATACAAAGTATCCAAGTCAATCTGAAAATCATCCGCAACTTGTTTTACAGATTTCTGCATCGCAACGGAAAGGTTATCCCAAGTTGAATCAACCTTTTCTGCAATTTCAGCAATTGAATAATTATAATTGCCGATCTTGAACGCAGTCGTATTCAATACAGGAATATTAAAGGCCTTGGCCGCAGCAAGTATATCCGAGAGCGAGAATTCGCCATTTTTCAAAATCGAAATGAGCTTATTGATTTCATCAGGATAAACCCACTCGCCGTTCTTATACGCAAATTCATCCTTACCAAGCGAAACAAGAGTTGCATTACCTCTCTTTATGCTAAGCGAATCAAAGGACAAACCGATATCGCATTTCTTGAGATTGAACTTACGACCACTAACAGAAACGTCAAAGAAAATCTTTCCGTTTTCTACGTTCGCCGTTTGACCCATAAAATCAAGTTTGGTATCGGCATCTTTTTCCACTTTCAATGCAAACTCACGGAGAGCGACACCAGCAAACGTAACTATGCCACTTTTGACATTCAACATCACATCAAGAGCAATCGTGGCATCGAAATCCACCTTGTCAAGATTGAACAACCCAAGATCAAGCTTGTCCAAACCAAGCTGCTTCGGCGTAAACGCAACGGTAATCTTGTTCGAACCTTCCACCAGTTCGATAAACTGATTTACCGATTCATTTAAAGCATTTTGGGTTCCGAGAGCAAGCTGCGGCCCAGGCTCACCGCTTTGAACCTTGGCACTAAAAATATTGGCGAATTCAGCATCCGTTTTTTTAATTGTATCATACGCTTCGGTTTTAAAGACACCGATTTTCTTAACGAAGTCGCCAACCACGCCTTCCTGTTGTTCAAGGGCAGCCATAAGGTTCGTTGCGATATCACTCAACAACACATTATACTTGCCTTCCGCATTTGCCGTCGTTTGATCCACGGCTTGATAGAACGCACCAGAGAACGTACTCCAGTAGTTGTTGATATTTTGGGCAATCTTGACAACGTTATAGGTTTCTTCGCCAATCTTAAACGACAACTTGTCCATGAACGGGAAATTGGCGTTTTGGAGTCCGTTGAGAAGCGTTTCAAGCGAGAAGTTGCTATTCCACTTGAGTTCTGGAATCTTGTAATTCCATTTGTCCATGCTATTCCAGGAAATTTCAACAGTATTCTTCCCATCTTCGAAGGTAAACGGAAGTCCCTTCGGAAGAGTCTTCACAGTAGCATTGAACACCATAGAAGAGGAATCTACGTCAAAACCAACAATGCCATCATTAACTTTTACAGAAATAGTCAACGCAATGGAGGCATTCAAATCAAGACCGGCACCCAGCGAAATTCCAAAAATGTCAAGGTTATCCCAAGAAGCCTTTTTCGGAGTAACCAAAATGGTCAATTTTTTAAATCCATTCCACTTTTCAAGATTATTAGCTTGAGCATTTAGGATATCAATCCATTTATTTCCTTCCGCAAAAATATCTTCAACAGCACCATTCAAAATCTTGAAACTTTCAATCCACGAATTTACTTGAGATTCTTTTTCTTGAATAAGGCTGTTAAACTTTTCTTTTAATGTAGCGGTAGCCAAGTCAACGGTTTTGCTAGCAGCATCCTTCAGTTCAACAGATTCTTGCAGGGCATCAGCCAAAATTTCCCCGAAATCACCTACATTTTCAATAAAAGCTTCTAAAGAAATTGATTTACCGCCAATTGTTACATTAAGTTTTTCCAAATACGGGATATTTTTCAAAAGATCTTTTGCTGTACCAAAAGATAAATCGGGAGCGGTAAAATTGACACCTCCAAAGTTCCATTCCTTCCCATCGTAACGAACCACAAAGCCATCATCACCATAAGTAATCACAGAAGGAAATGGATTACTAGAAGGTTTTGCCGCGAACTGGAACGAATCAAACGAAATATCAACATTGCTAATTTTACCCGATTCATCGAGTTCAAAGCTAAAGCTCATGCCGATTTCTGCACCCATTTGTACGTTGGGCAAATCAACGCCAGCAACAGAAAGGTTATCCAAAGTCGTTTGGAGCGGCTTGAACACCATGTTGAAAGTATTCACCCCTTTCTTCAAGCCGAAGGTACTATCGACGCCAGCATCAAGAATATTGACAAATTCACTATTAGAAATACCGGCAAGTTTCAAATCAACGGATTCGATCCATCCTTCAATTTTCGACCCAACAATATTCATGAAAGCAGTACGCAAAGATTCCGCATCAACACTATAGATGATGTCTGTAGTATCATTTACCGCCTGCATGGTCTGTGCAATCGCAGATGGGAGGCCCATCCGGATTTCATCAACTTTATTTAAGACCTCCTGTACAGAAACATCACCTAACACAGGAACGGAGAATTTCAACGAATTGAAATACGGCAATTTCTTTGCAATATTAATGAGAGTATTTACGTCAAAATTATCACCATCAACTATCGACGAAATATTCGACAAGACATCGGGGAATTTCCACTCGTTTCCATCGTAAACAACAAAATCATTTTTACAGTTCAACAGAGCAAAGCCATTTTTCGCAAAGGTCAACTGTTCAAACCCAAGCTTAGCATCAGTTATATCAAATTTGTTTCCAAATGAAAGAGAAAGGTCAAATGAGCCATTTTCAACTTCAGCATCAAAACCGAGAACACTGAAATTCAAATCGGCTTTTTTAGTCACGTGTATGTCAAAATCGTGGAGGGAAACACTCTTAAACGAAATATTACCGTTATTGAGCGTTACGACGATATCAAGTGCTATCGGTGTATCGACATCAAGGCCATCGAGATTGAATACGCCCAAATCGAGTGAATCAAGACCAAGCGTTTTCGGCGTAAAGAACACAGTGATGGTGTTGTCGCCAGAATCCAAATCGATATATTTGTTCGCCAAATCACCGACAAAGTGACCTGCGTCAACAACAGCAGAATCAAACACCTCAATTTTAGATTCCGCCATATCCTTCACAATTTCAATATTCTTGATAAAGTTATCAAGTTTAGCCTTATTCTGTCCAATCACATCGTACAAGTGATTTTTCAGTTGTTCCATGCTAATTGCAAACGCATTCGCAGCAGACTGGGATTCTACGACCGCATTGTACAGAGAACTTGAAATAAGCCCCCAGTATTTATTGACATTCCTAACAACGTCAAGGGCACCATACGAAGTACCGCCAACAGTAAACAGCGTTTTGTTCAAGAAAGGAATGTCAAGATTTTCAATGCCATCAAGCACTGTTTCCAAAGAGAATTCGTTCACCAATTCAATTTCCGGAATAATCGGAAATAAATCTCCACCCTGCAAGGAGACGCTTAACGTATCGCCCTTGAGCGTAATCGGCAAACCGCTTGGGATTTGAATGCCAGAAACACCAAGATTAAATTGTTCAAAGCTCGGTACACCAAAAGAAACATTCCCATCCGCACTGATATTTACAGAAAGTTTAAGTGCAAAAGAGAAATCGGCAGCGAGATTGCCAAAATTAAACGAGAAAAGATTTAAATCATCCAAAGAACCGATTTTAGGTTTAAAGAAGAGCGTAATCGTATTTTCGCCTTCGACCAAATCAATAACACCATTAACAGCCGAATTTGCAGCATCAACTATAGCATATCCGCAAACTTCCAAACTATCTAAATAGCCCTTCAACTCATTCCACTTTTCTCCAGCGATGGCTTCCAATCTTTGCTGCAAAGTTTGGACATCCAAAACAAACTGTTGTTGAGCTTGGGCAGCACCAGATTGGACCTTGCTAATAGCGGCAGTCAAAGCCATCGAGGTTCTCGCCCACGTATCATTCAAATTTTGGGCAACCTCCGCAATGGAAATCTTTCTACCGCCAAAGTCCATTTTCAGCTGGTTCAGATACGGCAATTTCGAAAAATCAAGTTTCGCAAGCAACGCTTCAAGATAGAAGCCATCATTGATCTGGAAATCAGGAACAACAACTTTGAATTCGAGGTCTTCTGCTTTTTTTGATATCTTCAAATACTCGCCATTTACAAACGAGAACGGCAAGCCTGCAGAATTTTCAAGGATAAATTCGAGATCCACGGTCGTACTAACGTCAGTTCCGTCATAGGACATGCTCAAATCCGGAGTCTGTTCATTAGTCACAGCTTGTTCGGCAAGTTCCATGTTCATGAACGTTGCATGCAGCCCCAGATTCTGGATACGTGCTTCGAGCTTTTGAACGTCTAAGCCACTGATGCTTACATCGTTTATATCTTCAAAGTAATACTCATCGTTATCGCTGTTGAAATCAACGGACATCTGGATTTTGGCAGCCGTAGAAAGTGCGGAATTGCCGTCCATCTTGATTTCGCCAAGAGAACCGAGGTCTAAGCCAAGGTCACCTAAATTTTTCTCGTTGGAGAGATCGATGGTAACGACCAATTTACCATTATCGACAGCAAAGCTAAAAGCTTTGTACGATTTGCCGTTGACACTTTCAACATAGCTTTGGACGTATGTAGAAACAAATTCGTTAAGATTGATTTTATCAATTCTATCAGAAACATTCTGAGCAGCCGCGTTAATGGCATCAATATCAGCCTTGGCCGCATCAAACGCTTGTCTAAAAACTTCAGATACTTTTTCAACAATTGCCGATTTAACACCGTTCGCGGTGCCATCAAGCATTGAGATAAAGTTTGCGGAATTTTGAGCAACCCCCAACTTGGATACATCAAAATTTGAAACAGAGTCTATTGCAGTCGAAACGTAGTCCGAAATGGACAAAGCAACCGAATCAAACTGAGTGGCATAGTCATCAAGCCTCTGAACATCAAAACCTGTCGCAGCATCCATCATCAAGCGAGGTTCTAGGTTTTCGATTTTAAAGTTCTTTTTGGAACTTGTTCTCGACCTTGTCGCTTTTTTAGCGGTGTTTTTGGTGGTTTTAGAGTTCTTACGGGAGTTGTTGTTTGTTTTTGACATAGTGTTTGCCTTTGACGCACCGATGTGCGCCGATTTTAATTAAAACTTTTGGATAGGAATTCCTTCCATCAGGAATTCCGTAGATAAAATTTTTGGAGAATTTGTTAGGATTAAGTTATTCCAACTTTACACAGCGGACGGAAGCACCAATTATTTTTTCAGAACGTCGATTTTCACTAGTTCCTGTTCCATCGTCACTATCACTAGATACATACGCTGCATATGCATAAGCATCTACTCCGTACTCATGTTCTTGCGGATACTTCCAATATATCGACTTCCTCAACATATCAAATGTTCCCTTTTTCGTTCTCATACCAGCACCGGTGAGGGACCAACCGCTATAATTATTTCCACCAAAACCATAAGCCGAACGTAGTCCCTTAATGCCATAGCCGAATTCATCCTTGTAGCCTTCTATTACAACATAATCATCATAGGTCATCAACCGCCAACCTTCTGGACAAATGCCTCGATGGTTCGGCAGTATCAAGTTCGAGCAGCTTTCGGTATTGCAACGGCTGGGGAGCTGCATCATCTCCGCCCACTGGTAGAGTCCGCCATATTCATCACACTTGGTCGTGTCGTTATTGTAGCAATAGCGCTCTATCTTTGTGTCATCTTTCTGGTCATCCTTGCCCAGGACCATCTCGCCGATGTTCAAATTTTCAGCCATTACAGTCACAGAATCACCACTATAAACAGAAGTAATGGTTATATAATAATAACTGCGTCCATTACGCGGATCGGTGAATTGCTTGTAACGATTTTCTCCGACACGCCAATCTTCGGCAAGCGTCTTCGAGTGGTCGAAGGGCACGTATTCGCTGCTGGAGGAGGAAGGCTTACTGTTACTGGATTGTTTGTCATTCTGGAGGCTCGAAGAGCCGATAGAATCCACGCGGCTACTCGAAGACTTTTTACTGGAGGAGGAAGGCTTACTGTTACTGGATCCTATCGCTTCGCTCCAGGATGACGAAGGACTTTTTGCCGAGGATGAGGATTTCTTGTCATTCTGGAGGCTCGAAGAGCCGATAGAATCCATGCGGCTACTTGAAGATTTTTTTGTACTGCTACTAGACCCATTCGACTTCGCTGACGAAGAACCGTTACTGGATCCTATCGCTCCGCTCCAGGATGACGAAGGACTCTTCGTCGAGGATGACGAGACAGTTTTGACTGAAGATGACGATTCATCGTCGTTTACGGATGTGCCGCTATCGTCGCCGCACGCGACGAACGCTAAGGCTAGAAGAATGGATCCTACCGCTCCGCTCCAAGACGATAACTTGAACAATATCCTCATTTCGATACTCCTTTCCATCCATATACCCAACAACAAAATACAAAATTCACCACAAATGGCCCTGAGACCAAGGGCCTCAGAGCCTGTTTGAGGTGTAAAAACTAACCGTTTTTGGATTCGTTGAGGCCAAGTTCAATCTTTCCGTACTTGGCTTCGTACGCCTTGAGGGTTGCCCCGAGCATAATGGCGAGGCGTTTCGCCGTGAACGGGGTCATCACCACGCGTTCAGCGATATCAACGTCAACCTTGTCCTGATTCATTTTCCAAGCACGATTTACGCCCAAAAGAACCATCACTTCTTCGCGGCCGGCAACGACATTGGTTGCATTCACGTAAAGGCTTTTCATGTTTGCGTCATTCCACACAACTTCGGGCTGGTTGACGGCATTTTGTTCGTTCGCAGTTACTTTTTTTTCTTCGGACATAAATATCTCCAAGGGTTTAACGTTATTAATTCATTCACAGTCAACAAGTTACGTTTTTTTGCAACAAAATCAGCAAAAATAACTTGAATTGACAATACTCCACACAGATAAAAGAATATAATTATTATTTTATCTTTTAAGTATAAAATACCACTTTTTTGTAGTAAAATTTAATTTACACAGTATTCAACAAAGTAAAAAAAATGTTTTTAACAAAATCAGTTTTTCCGCCTAACAAAATTATTTTTTTCTCACAACATTAGTAATATCTTGACAATATTGTAGCGCAATTTTAATTTTCGTCTGTTTTGGGATAAAAGGTTATCCCCTCTTGGAGGTTCTAATGAGCAAAATTCGTTCATTTGTTAATTACCATATTATTTTGGCACTATCTTCGTGTTTCATTTGTGGTTGCTCGGTTTCCGATTCTGTTGACAGCGATTATTCAAAATGGAGTTTTTCGGGTTCCGTCGTCGATGCAAACGACAACCAAAGTTTAAGCGGAGCCGTAATAACATACCAGGATGCATCCGGAAAAAAAGCAGAAGCCACAACCGACCAAAACGGCTATTTTTACATTGAAGCCCTCCCCTACGGTACACGTTCGTTTACTTTCAATTACAAAAAAATTTCTAAGAAAGACACGCTTTATTATTCGCCAAAAACTATCAGCATCACTTCGACAAGCGAATCCTCGCACATGGAAGGCGTTGTCGCCAACAATTCCTCTATCATTCGTCTGAGTCCCATCAACGCCTCGCTAACGGGCGAATTCTACATCCATGACGAAAACTCCGAAAAGAACGTCCCCGCCTCCGATGTCAAACTAAGCATCGTCAAACAAAGTGAAGACTTTATCAATATTTTTCCAAAGAACTTTTCCGTCAAAACCGATTCGGACGGAAAATTTACATTTAACGGACTCCCCGCAGACACAGGATTCATCCTTCAAGCCGAATCCTACAGCTACAGCGGCTTGCGCTATACATCAAACAACATAACACTTCCCAAGCTCAAGAGCGACGTAAAAACAGACCTCGGCCGCATATACCTCGTCCGCGACACAACCATCGAAAAAAAGCAAATCATCAAATCGTCCAATGTCATGGACGGCAATTTCAACGGCTTTAGCAACGTTTCCACGCTCGCAACGCCATACTACGTATTCAGCGAAAAGATTTCGGATAAAAATTTATCCGTAACGGTAAAGGCCGATACGTCCGTATTCTATGTTACACCAACATTATCGAAAGATACTTTATTCCTAAAACACGATTTAGCTTTCCCCGCCGAGACAAAAATCATCGTTAGCATCAACGCTTACAAAAAAAGCAACGGCGACAGGATCGCCCTTACGCTGAGCGGGGATTCCGCATTCACGACGGACCGCGGACTTTACGCAGTCACAAGCAACGCATGGCCAAGCAACAAGCAGTTCCGTGCAACGTTTGGAATTCAAGATACTATCTGGATCAAGTTCAGCGAACAACTCGACACGAACACGGATAGAATCCAGTGGAGTTACGCAAACGGAATGGCCCGCACCATTTATGCTAACGGTTACTACGCCAACGCCAAGTCCTGGGTAAAAAAAGACACGTTGTTCGTCAAAATGCAAGAAAAGATCCTTGACTCCCGCGTTCAAGGCGATTCTGTAGGCATGAACATAACCGTTTACGCCAAGAACGAGATGTACCTCAAGGGATTCACGTTACGCACAGAACTCGAAGTTCCGCCACCGTCCTCATCAAGTGCAGAATCTTCATCTAGCGCTGCAACGTCTTCGAATGCAGCATCATCTTCTAGTGTCGCATTGTCTTCTTCCAGCTCCGCAGCACAATCCAGCTCCAGTTCGTCTAAATAATGATCCGTAGTATTATTACAACCATTTCGCTAGCCGCTATCGCCTACGCCGCGTCTTTCGACGGAGTTACCGAACCTATAGCCCAGGCAAAAATCGGGTTTACCGTATCCGGGAAAATCGACAGCATCTGGGTTAAAGAAGGCGCATTCGTCCACAAAGGCGACACCTTGATGAACCTCGTCAAGACCGAAGAAGAACTGCGCGAAAGCATCACGAAAATCGCTGCAGAAGATACTTCTAGCGTAGCATCCGCCAAAGCCAAGATGGACACCTACGAAAAGGATTTGCAGGTCACGAAAAAGTTGTTCGAAACTTCCACATCTATCAGCGCCGAACAGGTCTGGGAAAAGGAAATGAACTACAACGTGACCAGAGCCGAATGGGAAGCCGCCAAAGTGGCCAAAACCAAGGATTCCCTGGAACACCGCATGGCACAAGCGCAACTCGAAAAGCTCTACCTCATAGCACCTTTCGACGGTGAAATCGTCGCCATCCCCAAAAACAGGAGCGAAAGCGTCGAAGCTTTGGAACCCGTCATGGAAATTGCAGACGTACGCACCTGCCGCATGATAGCCTATATCATCGTAAGCAAGGCGAGCACGTTAAAAGTCGGGCAGCAAGTCAGCTTGCAGCTCAACAGCGGCAAGGCACGCAATAAAAAAGGGAGAATCGAGTTCATCTCCCCTGTTGTTGACAAAGCTAGTCTTTTACGTACCGTCAAGGTCGTTTTTGACAATTCGGACAAAGGCGTAGAACCTGGTGTCACAGGAACGATTTCTGTCAAATGAGCAGACAAAACAACACAATATTTCGTATAAAAAAAGGGCTTTTCATAACCAGCCTGTTTTTTGCAGTTGTTTCTTATGCGCAAGATTCGTTATTCATTGATTTCGACACGGCTTTGAACACCGTCATCAAGAACAACATAGACATTCAAGAAGCGAAGAGCAACTGGATGGTCCAAAGCGAAGCTGCCAACGGAGCCTACGGCGAATTCGAGCCGCACTTGACGGCTAGAGCATTCAAGGAAAGGGGAAACTCCCCCAGCGCACTTTTTACCGAAACCAAGGAAGAATACAAAATCGGCATCCAAGGCAGAGCACCCACCGGTACAGAATACAATGTCGGATTCAACCAAGCCGGCTACACCCATAGCGACTACACTTCGGAACTTTACGTTGGCGGAGAACTTCGGCAGCACCTTCTAAAAGACGGCCCGCTATTCAATACAACATTTATCAACCAACGCCTTGCCAATTTCCAAAAAGAGCAAGCATTTCAAAAATACCGCGAAACGCTCAGCGAAATTCTTGAAAACTTTTGCGATACTTACTGGAACTATTACTTTGCACAACAGACGTTACGTTTTGCTGAAAAATCATCTTCTGTCGCAAGCGAAATCGTAGAAGACGCTCGCAAGCGGCTTAAGCTGGGCATGCTTTCGATGCTTGATTACCAAAAAGCGGTCGCTGAATATTCCGACCGCGAAGGGGCAAGGCTCGATGCATTGGACAAACTCCGCAGCGCACGTTTATCTTTACTCTTAATACTTTCTTCTCAAGAACTTATTAGAGATTTACGCCCCATTTCTATCGCTCCCAACACAACGCTAGATTCCATCGCCATTCTCGATTCTCTAACATACATCGATTCCATTAGCGTATTGCATCCCGCCTACCTCATGCAGAATATCGAAGTTGAGATTCGCAACACAAATCTCGACAAAAGCAAGAACAAGTTTTTGCCCACCATCGACATCATAGGCAATTACGGCATTCGCGGTCGAGACAAGGACGCAGAAACCGCATTAAGAAAATTCAGAAGCAGCTCCAAAAGACAAAGTGTATTTGCTTACGGGGTCGAAATAGACATACCGTTATTCGCCAATCTTGAAGAACGCCACCAGATTGCCGCCGACAAAGCCAGTGTCCGTTCGGCACGTTCAAGGCTAACCTTATTGCAGGGCAAGCTCTACGAAGAATACCGCATATTGCAACAACGCGCATGGGAACTGCGTAACCAATGGAAGTTGAGCGAATCCGCAGTCGCCTACCACGAAAGCGAACTCAAGGAAGAGTTCAAGAAAATGGAGCTTGGAAAAAGCAATTACCACATCATATTCGAAATGGAAGACGACCTCCGCCAAGCACAGCAAAGGCATCTGGAATGCATGAAGCAGCTCCGCATTATCGACGTGCGACTCATACGCGCCACAGGAAAATTGTTGCTGCAAAACGGACTTGAATCGTGGAAAGACGGAAAGATTACACTCCGCAAGGACTTGCTCAGTGACTAACGCAAACGTAAAACTGGACCCGAACGACATCATTAAAGCACTGCAAGGTGCGTTAAAAACGACCAACGCGAAGATTGGCCAATTGACGAATGTTTTCGATATCGTCCAAAAGGTTCTTGAAAAAGAGAAATTCAAGCAGGCCGCATTAACTCTCGCCAGCGAAATTGCCGACCACCACAAGGCAGAACGCGCAAGTTTCGGTTGGCTCAAGCACGATTACATTGTCCTAAAAGCCATAAGCCATACGGACCACTTCGAAAAGAAGATGCAGATTGTACGCGACCTCGAAGGTGCCATGGAAGAAGCCTACGAACAAGACGCGTCCATTCTATTCCCGCCTCCAGAAAATATTTCTCTGGCCACAAGAATGCACGAATCCTACAGCCAAACGTACAACGTAGGCTACATGTTGTCTGTACCGGTACGTCACGGAGACGACATCATAGGCATCATCACCTGCGAACGCAAGGGAATGCCCTTCAGCGACGAAGAAGCGACGGAAATTCATCTTGCATCAAACCTTTGCAGCGCAAGGCTCATGGAACTTTACCACAAAAGCAGCTGGTTCGGAGCAAGAATGGCCCGTAGCATGCGAAAGGGACTCGGTAAGCTCTTGGGGCACGAACACACCTGGGCAAAGTTTTTCTCGATTCTCGGCATCGCGCTCGTTCTTTTCGCAACGCTGTACCCGCTCGAATACAAAGTAAGTTCCCCCGCAATTCTAAAAACAGATAAGATAATTTATCTAACAGCACCTTTTGACGGCTACATCGATAGTGTTTTTGTAAAGCCGGGTGATGTTGTCTATAAAGATCAGGAAATTCTTCGTCTCGACCAAGAAGAACTCAAGCTCGAAGAAGCCGATTTGCTTGCCCAAGAACAGGACAACCGCCAAGAAATTCAAAAAGCCCAGGCAAGCCGCGAACTGGCCGAAATGAGAATCCAGCAGGCAAAGCTAGAACAAACTCTAGCACGTCTCAAAACAGTCCGCTACAAGCTCTCGAAGTCGACAATACGAGCCACCGTCGATAGCGCCATCATCGTCGAAGGCGACTTGCAAAAGAAAATCGGAGCACCGGTAAATCAAGGTGCAGAACTGTTCCAGATGGCATCCATCGAAAACATCTACGTCGAATCTGCCGTGAGCGAACTCGAAATTGCCAACATCCCAGAAGATGGCGAAGGTCTTTTGGCCATCAAGAGCCGCCCCGATTCCGTCTATCGCTTTAAAACGGAACGCATAAGCCCGACCGCAACCGTCAAGGATCAAGAAAACACGTTCCCCGTACGCGGCGAGTTTATTGACGGAGTCCCCAGCTGGTTCCGCCCCGGCATGACAGGGATTTCAAAAATCTACGCAGGCAAAAAGACGCTCTGGTGGATTCTCTCGCACCAGGCTATCGACTACCTGCGACTCAAGCTCTGGTGGTAAACAGCAAAGCGTTCGCTGTCATGCCGGCCTCTGTACCGGCATCGGTTGTACTGCATAAACAACGGACCCCGCAACGGCGTGCGGGGTGACAGGGCAAATGAGCTTTTAACCGGACCCATCGCGCTTAGTAGTCACTAAGGATAACATACACAGTTTGCACATTATTTAGCAGATAAATAAGCAATTTTTCATACAAAATAGTATCTATAAAATAATTTTTACATATTTTATATACACACAAAAAAAGGCATCCATTAGGACGCCTTCAAAAAAAAACACTGAATAAAACAACTACAACATAATGCTAATCTGTTGTCTTATAATCCTTTACGCAACGGACCGGCAGGACATTTTTTTTCAATGTTGCATTACGCTCCGAGTACCACCCCAAAGTTCTGAAGGCACAAACACCCGCAAATTCTTTATCGGTTTCTTTAGGCAGCCAAAAATCACCATATTCAAGAACACCGCCAAATTTGCAACCAGACGAACCACCGCAGTATCCCATACCGGTCAACAGAGCCGAAAAACCACTCGCATTAGAACCACTAACAACTTCAGACAAAACTCTCCAATTAGACTCATCAGCTCCAATCATCGTACGCCATTCAAACCCGTTCATCACGTGCCAACCTTCTGGGCAGGCACCCTGTATCTGAAGATCGTCCCATTCAGAATCATAAACGACACCAGGCGCTACAGAATCTGGGCATTCTGGCGTAGTTCCCGTCCACACGCTGTCACAAGCTTTGGGGAGTCCCATAGCCTCGCTCCAACTGTACATGCCGCCAAAGTAATTTTCGCAATACCACGGGTCGTCGTCATAGCAATACTTTTCTACCTTTTTGTCGTCAAATTCCGTTGTTCCTAGTTTTATTTGCGTACCGTAGTTCAAATTTTGAGCGAACACTTCAAATTGCTCATATTTCGATTTTATAACTACAGTTTTATATTCCTGACCATCACGAGAATCCTTAAACGTCCCATATTCAATTTCATCATTAAAGACGCTGTCTTTTTTAAAGCTTTCCTTGAACGTCAAAACCTTTTGGGAGGAACTAGACTGAACATACAAAACGTAATATCCGTTTTCACAAACATACCATTCCTTTTCACGAGTCCCACGAATCGATCTTTGAATCAGATGTCCCTCTTCTGTACAAGCTTCCACATATACAGAAGAACTTGACGTTTTCTTAACAGAACTCGACGATGAGGACTTGCCAACACTCGAAGAGCCAACGGAATTCATTCGACTGCTAGAGGACATTTTTTTGCTAGAAGTTGAGACCGATCCCGGAACGGAGTCCGGGATGACAAATGACGAGGACGATTCTTCTTTTACGGAAGTTCCGCTATCACCACCGCATGCGGTAAGGCAAAACGCAGCGACCAGAAACATGAATCCTATCGCGCTAGAGTTTATCCCGGACTTGTTCCGAGACGCTCCAGGATGGCAGAATGACGGCATTTCAAGATGGCGCTTGAAGATTCCCCACAGCATGCCAAAATTCATACAAAACCTCCATAAAATCCTAACAAACAAAGCCTACACCAAATAAAATAGTAAAAACTGTTATTACAAACAAAAAAATTCACAAAAAAACCGACCCCGGAATAAATCCGGGGTGACAAGGCGTTCGCTGTCATGCCGGACAAGTTCCGGCATCGGTGTTTATCGCAAAAAAAAGACTGGATCCCCTACGCTTCGCTCCGAGGATGACGGCCATTGCATAAACAACAGCTCCCTTGATGGATTCTATCGGGTGCAGAGCACCCTCCAGAATGACAAGAGAACGCCAAAATGACAGCTTGGTTTAAAGTTCCATGAATGTTTTGAGGTCGTCCATGCGGCGCTTGGCGTATTCAAAACCCATGTTGTAGGTTTCGTCAAGCTCGTTACGGTCCGTTGCAAACAAATCGCAAACTTCACGTTCCGGGCGGAAAATCATGAGATTTCCCTTTTTCTCGAGCTTTTCCATTTCGGCAAACATCTTCTCGTAACGCTTGTAACGCAACATCAAAGCCCTGAAGAAATCCGGGTACTTCCGCTTGAACATCGGATTCAAAATCATGCGGTACTTGCGGAAGTCCGTCACGATTTCGCCGGGATAATGCGTCGAGACCACGACCACCTTGTCGCAGCCCTTTTCAAACGCACGCTGGTACGGAATCGGAGACGTCACGCAGCCGTCCGCATAATGCTTACCGTCAATCTGCACCATCGGGAAAAGCATCGGGAGCGCACTGCTCGCGTTCACAATATCGAGCAAACGCTTTTCGCTCATGTACTCCTGGAAGAACTCCGAACGCCCCGTTTCCAAGCACGTGAGCCCGAATTCGCATTCCACACCCGAACCGAAGAACAGATGGAAATCGAAAGGCATATCGCCATACGCAGCGTCATAATGCAAGGCATAGCATTCCTTCTGAATACCATCAAAAATACGGTGAGCCTTATCCTTACCCTGCTGAATTTTTCTCGGTTGGATTATGTAACGGAAGCGCCCGCGCTGCCGCGTGATGAAGTTCATCGCCGCATGGCATCCGGCACTGACACCGCAAAAATACGAGAAGTCAATATTCTCGTCGAGCCAAGCGTCCAACACGCCTGCCGAAAAAATGGTCTGACGCGACCCACCTTCTAGAGCCAAGCCTATTTTCATTACTTGTTCTCCTCGGGAATAATTTCTTCAGGAGTTTCTGCAGTAACCGGCAAAATCGCCCCCATCTGCCCCAAAGCACGCTGCTTGAGTTCCCAAACCTTCTGGCGGAAATACTCGCTGCGCTCAGCAAGATGCTTAGACGACGGAATCCCCTTCACGCGTTCAATCTTTTCGGGTTCATCCACCATAATCTGCGTGCGGTGACCCAACTTGTAAATACCGTCAATGCCAAGAGAAAGAACAGGATATCCGCTACTGCGAGCGAGGAACGCAAAACCGGTCTTGAATTCATTCAAAAGGCCATCATAACGGCACTTGCCTTCAGGGAAGATAATCACGGAATTGCCCTTTTCAAGTTCCTTCTTCGCAAGGAGCGCCCATTCGGTGTCCAAATTAAAACGATCGCAAGGAATGACGTTCTTGAAACGCTTCAAAGCCCAACTGAAATGCGGATCCTCAATTTGGTCCTTGGCAACAACAATGCTCCTGTTATGGAAAAATAAGGCCTGTACCATCAGGGGATCAAGCATGCTCGTATGGTTTGCAATAATCACCATCGGCTGTTTTAGATTCGTGGATTTGACCGACTCCCCTAAAAACGTCATCTTGGGACGATAAATCACCAACAAGTAAGTACGCACCCCGTAAACGACCAGGATGAGCACCAACTTCCAGAACAAATCGACAAAAAATTGTTTCGTTTTTTCAATCATCAACTATGTATAATGGCGATCCCGGCATAAGGCCGGGATGACAATAAAGGATAATTAATTACTTCCCAAGGCTTTCCTTGGGAATGCTCGTAAACGTGAGGGAACCCTTGGCATGCACGTTGCCGTTCACCTTGACGACACAGTCAAAACCGACGATAACCCCGCCGCCCTTCGTCTTGTTGACGGAAATTTCGAGCTGGTCGCCAGGAATCACCGGCTTCACGAACTTGAAACCGTCAATCTTCAAAAGAACGTACAAATTCTTTTCGAGGTCTTCGGCAGGCTTTTCAATCACAAGCGAACAGAGCTGAGCGCAAGCTTCGCAAATGAGGACGCCCGGCATAATCGGAGTGCCCGGGAAGTGTCCCATGAAATACGGTTCGTTCACGGAAACGTTCTTGATGCCCGTCGCAGATTCGTTCGGCACGAGTTCCGTGACCTTTTCGATCATCTGGAACGGCGGACGCTGGGCAATCTTTTCGCTGATCTGGTAAATGTTCATCATAGAGAAAGACCTCCATCCAGAACAATGACCTGACCCGTCACGTAGGCGAACTGGTCAGAAGCGAGAGCGGAAACGACATTGGCCACTTCGTCAGCCGTTGCAAAACGCTTGAGCGGCACCTTTTCGAGGTAGCCCTTGCGAGTTTCTTCCGGAATCGCTTCAATCATTTCAGTTGCGACAAAGCCCGGAGCGACAGCGTTCACGCGGATGCCGTAGCCGCCGAGTTCCTTCGCAAGTGTCTGCGTAAAGGAGTTCACAGCGCCCTTCGTTGCACTATAGACTGCTTGGCCAGCAAGAGCGAACTTGGAAGAAACAGAAGACATGTTGATGATAACGCCAGACTTCTGCTTGTACATCTTGACAGCGACTTGCTGTGCGCAGTAGAAGTAACCCTTCACGTTCAAGTCAAAGCACTTGTCGAGCGTGTCCGGATTCATCATGAGGAGGTATTCATCACGGACGATACCAGCATTGTTCACGAGAACGTCGATGCGGCCATAAGCCTTGAAAACATCGCGCACCATCTGCTTGACTTCGGCAAGCACGGCAACGTTAGCCTTGTAAATCATGCCGTCGCCACCTTCAGACTTAATTTGGTCCAAAGTCTGCTGGGCAGCAGCATCAGAGCTGGAGTAGTTTACGACGACCGTGTAGCCGTCACGAGCGAGGCGGAGGGCACAAGCCTTGCCAATCCCCTTAGAAGAACCAGTAACGATTGCAACTTTCATTATAAATTCTCCTCTAACAAATTTATTTTCCAAATACTACGGCACTGTAAGAACCGCCCGTAGCAAAGGAAGTCACCAAAATTTTCTTGAAACCAGATGTTGCGACCTTCTTCTTGGAAACGCTACCGTCGTTTGCAACAAAGTAGGCGTTTTCTTCGGCAAGTTCGCCACCGAGCATGAGTGCTGCATCGGCTGCGGCAAGCGTTGCCGTCGCGGCACGGCCCTCGCCCACGCGTTCCTTCACCTGGAAGAGCGGAAGGCTAGCGAGCTTGTCGCCAAATACGCGAGCGTATGCGGCCTTTTCGATATCATCAAGTTTCTTGAAACCATTAGCGAAACCGCAGACAGCGTCAATTTCGTCAATGCCGATACCGGCATCGTTGAGAGCGTCTTTGATAGCGATATCAAGAGCTTCGCCAGAACCGCTGATGTGGCCGAACTTCACGTTCTTGCGGCCATTGCCGTAACCGAGCGCATAGCAATAAACCTTAGCGCCACGGGCTTTTGCATAATCTTCCGTTTCCAGGATAACAGAAACAGAACCCTCGCCCACGACAAAGCCATTAGAATCAGAATAAGGTTCAACAACCTTGTCCGCAGCGACATTCAACTTTTGGCAAAGTTCTGTAATGATGGGCAAGTTTTCGTCCGTACCCGTCGCCATCATCGCCTGTTCCTGACCATCGTGGATGACGTTCATGGAGTAGCCGATGCTATCAAGGCCCGAAAGCGGACCCGTCGTGATAGTCACGCCGTAGCCCTTGATACCGGAGAGAATAGAGAGGTATCCGCCAGCAGCGTTATAGACGGTGTGCGGGAACTTGAAAGCGCTGCCGCCGGCATTGCCTTCTTCGGTAATGAGTTCCTGGAAATCGTAAGTCGCACCGAGACCGCCTTCGCTTGTACCCACGATGATACCAATTTGCTTGGCATTGTCTTCGGTAACTGTAAAATTCGCATCCTTGAGGGCGCGCATGCCGGACACCGTCTGGAGCTGTCCCAGATTGTCGAGCTTGCGGTAGAACGCCATCTTGATGCCCAATTCCTTGTAATCGTCGTTCGTAACAGTCGCATGCACGGAAGCAGATTCCGGGAGCTTGCCGTTCTTGACGGATTCAAGGTAAACTTCTTTGCTGTTGCCGATCGGGCTTACGATACCGATACCGGTGACAGCGATTTTCTTGTCCTTCGCAACTTGGCTCTGCACATCGCCCGGCTTCTTGCTGAACACAATGCTCGCGTTCGTGCCGCCGAAAGCGACGTTGTTGCTCATGACGCATTCGAGTTCCTTACTACGCGGGGTATTCTGCACGTAGTCCATCTGGCCGACCTTCGCCTTGAGGGCTTCGGAATCTTCGGCAGTGTAATGGAGCGTCGGCAAAACAGTGTTCGTCGTAAGCGCCTTGATGCTGAATACAGCTTCGATTGCACCGGCGGCACCGAGGCAGTGACCGGTCATCACCTTGGTCGAACTGACACTCAAGGTCGGGTTTTCTTCACCGAAGAACTTGAGGAAGGCGTTGATTTCGGCATTGTCGTTCTTGCCCGTCCCGGTACCGTGAGCATTGAGGTATCCGATGTCGGATTTTTTGATGCCGGAATTCTTGACGGCGCGTTCCATCGCTTCGAGGAGGCAAATGCCGTCTTCGCGAGGAGCCGTGATATGGTGGGCATCGCTTGTGACACCTGCGCCAAGGACTTCGCAATAACGTTTGGCGTTACGCTTTTCGGCATGTTCCAGGGATTCGACAATCACAACGCCGGCACCTTCGCCCAAAGTAATGCCATTGCAGTGGTTGAACGGAGAGCATCCGTTTTCGTCCAAAGCATGGAGCGAAAGGAATCCGGAATACGGAACAGAAGCGAAAGAGTCGGAGCCGCCTGCAATAACGATATCCGCCTTGCCTGCACGGATAAGGTCGCAAGCAAGGGCGATGGAAATCGTACCGGCAGCACAAGCGTTACCCACGTTCGTCACAATGCCGCCCGCATGGCAAGATTCCGCCACTTGGGATGCGATTGCGGCAATGGGCATCTTTGGAATTTCGTTGACATTCTTGCCGTGGCGGTGGTACTGTTCAATGCTGAGGACACCACCCACGCAGCTACCGATAATGACGCTTACGCGGCTGCTATCGGCAAAGTCGCCAAGGCCAGCATCGTTCAGGGCTTCTTTTGCAGCCTTGATGCAAAGCTTGGAGGCGCGGTCCTTTTCGTCCGGGGAATCAATCTCGTCCAAAGTATCACAGTTCACTTCGGCAGCCAAATCCGCATAGCAGTTCTTGGTATCGAGAGAAGTGGTCTTGTGGATACCGGAGACAGAATTCAGGGCGTTTTTCCAGGTTTCTTCAACATTGTTGCCTACGGCACAAATCACGCCAAGGCCAGAAACTACACAACGACGGTTATTAGATGTCATAGAAATTCCAAACAATACTCGGATAAAAAAGAACTTGATTAAGCCTTGTTCTTTTCAATGAAGGCGGCGATGGTATCGATGCTCTGGAAGTTTTCCTTTGCAACACCAGTCATAGAAACGCCAAAATTGTCATCGACGAAGGAGATAATCTCAAGGGAATCTACGGAGTCCAGACCGATTTCTTCACCAAAAAGCGGCGTATCGTAGTTCAAAACATCACCATCAACACCGAGATCGGACATAAAGAATGCCTTGAGTTTGCTCTTAATTTCTTCGTTTGCCATGTTATAGTATCCTCTTTTGATAAAAATTTAGCACAAAGATAGAAAAATTTTCTTTTCAAAACTACCATCTTTATGAAAAAGATACAAAATGCAAATTTAACGGATAAATGGTAAGCCCCCAACACTATATATTATATACACAGATAGTGAGCACGAACCCGTATTGTAAACTTTTTCAAAAAGTATGTTTTCCATAATATATATATACGGTTTAGAGAAACATTATTTACTAAATTTGAGCCATGATTTCATATGTATTTCCCGGTCAGGGTTCTCAGTTCCCAGGAATGGGCAAAGATTTATTCGAGTCGAACGCCGACGTAAAGTCGATGTTCTTAAAAGCAAACGAAATTCTCGGCTTTGACATTACCGACATAATGTTCAACGGCACCGCAGAAGACCTCAAGCAGACAAAAGTCACGCAGCCGGCAGTGTTCCTGCTTTCTGTCGCGATGGCCAAGGTCCAAGGCGGAAAGCCGGATATGGCCGCCGGGCACTCGCTCGGCGAATTTTCCGCACTTACCGCTACGGGCGCAATCACTTTTGAAGCGGGCCTCAAGCTAGTCGCCAAGCGTGCCGAAGCCATGCAGAAGGCATGCGAACTCCGCCCAGGCACGATGGCCGCAGTCCTCGGCGGTGCAGACGAACTCGTCGAAGAAGCCTGCGCTCAGGTCAAAGATGCAGTCGTCGTTCCGGCAAACTTCAACAGCCCGGGACAAGTCGTGATTTCTGGCGAAAAAGCCGGTATCGACCAAGTTGCCACGTATCTCACCGGCAAAGTGAAGCGCGTGCTCCCGTTGCAAGTCGGCGGTGCATTCCATTCCCCGCTCATGGAAAGTGCCCGTGCAGAACTTGCAAAGGCTATTGAAGAAACTGAATTTTCAACTCCGGTCTGCCCCGTCTATCAGAACGTCGATGCAAAACCGCACACGGATCCGAACGAAATCAAGGCAAACATCCTCACCCAGCTCACCTCTCCTGTCCGCTGGACGCAAACCGTCAAGAACATGATTGCAGACGGTGCAACGGAATTCAAGGAACTTGGCCCGGGTGAAGTTCTCACCAACCTTATCAAGCGCATTCAAAAGTAATCGCAACACACAGGAATTTTATGTGGGATAAATCGTATTTAGAAAAATTGAGCGAACGCAACGCCAAGGCTCAGGCCGGTGGCGGCGCTGCTCGCATCGAAAAGCAACATTCTCAAGGCAAGCTCACTGCTCGTGAACGCCTTGAAATCCTTTTTGACAAGGGAACGTTCAAGGAAATCGGTGCCATGCGCCTTTCCCAGAGCATCGAGCTCCCGGAATCCAAGCGTATTTACGGTGACGGTGTCGTGACGGGTTACGGTAAAATCAATGGCCGCCCGGTGTATGCATGCTCCCAGGACTTCACGGTCAGCGGCGGCTCTCTCGGTTCCGCCCACGCCAAGAAGATTTGCCACGTGATGGACCTC
>JAEEGI010002589.1_pt1 | contig 44017 bp, 28 predicted proteins | sample 8958751 | NCBI WGS metagenome assembly JAEEGI01 (sample SAMN16246545, study PRJNA631951) | gut metagenome | biome: gut microbiome; feature: rumen; material: KS-attached | host: Bos | place: Iran: Karaj | collected 2018-10
CCGTGGCGCGGCAGAGCACGCCGATGTCGTTGCCGGAGAAGTCCGCGTCGTAAACCATGGGGATGGCCTCGCGCTGGCCGTCGCCCACGGCGTGGATGCCCTGGTGGAAGCCCGAGAACGAGCTGCGGACCAGGTCCTCCGCCGGGCAGGGACGCACCAAGCCGTCGCAGTAGGTGTTCACCAGCAAGCTCGCGTCGTAGGCGTCGATGCCGTAGCACAGCGAGCTGATACCCGAAACGTCCCGGTCGGCCGAGAAGGCGCAGCCGGAGAATTTGACGCCCCTCACCCCCTCGAGGAGAGCGTGGCTGTGGAACACGGTGTCGGCGAGGTAGCCGGCGCCCGCACTGAACGTGCAGCTGCGGAACCAGGCGTTGTATGCCAGCTCCGCCCCGGAGACCTCGTCGAGGCACCTGTACGGCCCGGCGTGCACCGCCGTGGCGTTGTTGCGGAAGAGGGCGCCCGTGGCGTGCACGACGCCGCCCGTGGTGGCATCGTCGAGCGGGTCCTGCAGGTTGACGGCACACAGGGCGTTCTCGATGACGGAGCCTTCCCGGAGCTCCAGGTATCCCTGCAGGTACCTGCCGTCCACCTGCTGCTGGTGCGCCGTGCTGTCGCCCCACACCTCGATGCCTGGCCACCACTTACCGTTCATTCCCGTCATGGTTCCTCCGTCAAGAACGAGTCTAGCACTAACGGGGACGATAGTTCTGGCTTCGGGACTTGTTCGGATTTGTCCGGTGACAGTGACCACGGCGTTTGTATCGATGATAAAACCGTCGGATAGGGCCGTACCCGAGACGGTGGTGGTTGGAATGAGCAGGTCTATCTCCTTCGAAACGGAATAGTGATTATCGCAGGAGTAGGCAAAGGTAAAGGTTATTTTCGCCTTGGTCGTCAGTTTGGGTAGCGCGGTTTTATAGGCGAGATTGGCTGTGCACCCTGTTCCCGAAGCAATTTGGAACATTTCGGCAGGCTCTACAGTCCATATACACGACGAAGGTGTGACGTCGTGATTGAACTGATAGGTTCCGGAACCATGGAAAACATCGGGGCCAGTGATCTGATTATTAATGATGCGGCGGTAATACTCATAATATAAATAGCCTTGATTGTATGATTGTGTCAAAAGGTACAAACTATCTTTGTGATGTTTGGCAAGAGGACCATCTCCCCATTTTGATATTACTGTATCTTGGCTATAAACAACACTGGAATGAGGAGAATCCCATTGACTGGAATTGGTATATCGAAGAATCGCGATATCTCCCTTCTGAGGAGAAGAAACCATTGAAAAGCCACCATAAGTCAAATCTTCTGTCCAATAGATATTGTAATTGTCGGAGCCCTGTATTATTCCAAAGGTATAACCGTGGCAATTGTATGTTTTTGTAGGATCTTCAAGGATGATGTAATCAGGATGATCGTCCCAAAAATCACGATGAAGAAACGTTTTTTCTGCAAATGTCCACTCCCGGTCGGATCGAATTGTCACCCACATATTAGAGTTGATTTCATGGTGTTCACCCGGATTAAAGGTATCACCAGAAAGGGTGCAATAATTTACAGGAATGCCTTCATATATTTGGGCGAAACAAGTTCCGGACAAAAATAGAAGGATGATCAACAAAGTGTTCTTCATGGTTAATTCAGTTTAATTGCGTACTCGTAGTTTGTAATGGCTTTCTTTTCGCCATTTTCGTCGATTCGGTATTGGCTTATTACATATCCATCCTCGTCGCATTCGCACACAAAATCACTGTCGTAGGCAAACCAATTTCGCCACAGAGGTTCTGTTAAATAAGGGTTGCCATAAAAATCGCCACTGCGAAGTAGATAAGGCATGGTGCTTTCTGGATGGATGGCATCTATATGAAAACCATTACATTCCCGTACCAACTCGTCTGTTCTAACCGAATACACCGCCGTCACATTATCTCCATCCCATTGAAAGCGAGATCCACCCAACCCCTCATCCGTATCATAAACGGCACCGACAAGATGTCCCAGTTCATCGTATTGGTATAGCTGGGTGGACTGGAAAACGGAATTGAAATAATAATCTATTGAAGAAATCCTTCCATCACTATTAAGATGACAAGTGTAGTCAGTAAACAACACCAGTGCCCATCCATCCATGGGTTTTGAAAGATGGACCTGGAAACTATCCACTCCGTAATACTCAAAGTCGAAGTCAATTTGATAAGGAGTGTTTTTTTTAGTGGTAATATGGAGGATGCGGGTAAAGTCATCATCCCATTGTATTAACCTTATGGCCGAAAGCGTGTCGGGCTCATAGGGATGATATTCCCCGACAAGATATTTCTTTCCCGACAACGCTGTGCTGTCAGGCATTTCATTGTTATCAGTGGAATCAGGTTCTGGAACGGGGTCTGGCTTGCAAGCGAAAAGGAGGATGCTTAAACCGACACCAAGTAATAATAATAGTTTTTTCATATCTCTAATCGTTTGTTGAATTACTCTTGAACAACTCTCTAGCCTTGTCAAACAAATACAGGAGATCTGTATTGTTGATGATATTCTTCCCTTGTAAGAAAGAGTCAAGCGTGTTCCTTTGGGAATCGGTCAAAAAGCCGCACTGTTGGAAACAACGGCCTATGGCGAGTGCGGTGATCGGGAGGGACACGGAGCTGAAAATGCTTGAATAGAGGCTTTTTTGATCCATTTTTTGAACTAATAGATATGCGATCTGTTCACTTTGACTCGGCGAAGCCAATACGGCTGCATCTGTAAACAAATACTCCATCAATTGAAAGTCGAAGGAAAGACGACCTTTCTCATAGTCAACTGTCATCTGTTCAACTAATGATACTTCTCTGCTATTATATAATTCGATAAGACATTGAACGAAGTCAGGACGACTGAGTAACACCGAATATCCGTTAAATTGATTCTTGATTTGCGCATAACCCATCAAATGGTCATCAAAGGCAATGATATCAATGTTGAATGGATAATATAAGCACGTTTCCAACAACCTTGTTGTTGACATTTGGTTCAGTGTGTCTGAGGGCACTTGAAGTGACTCCACCCTTTGTGCGTAACCTAATTGCTTCCACTCGTTGGTACCAGGAACAATGGGGAATTGATATCCATGATAGGCGATAACACCACTTTTATAGGGCTGGAATGATTGTGCTTTTGCCGCTCCTGTCTCGAGCAAGAAGGTAAACGTCGTAAGGAGAATCATGATGGAAGTGGTGATTAGGTGTTTCATACAGTTTTCGTTATTGTTTATTGTTCTTGTTTTTTGATAAGTTCGATTCTTTTTTAATTTCTGACTTCCAGTTTCTTCAGGTCGCCTTCGCTGTAGCCTTCGTTGGTGTTGGTATGCTGTTCCATGGTGATGGCGTAGTCTTCCAGCTTCTCGGGCTTTTCGCCCTTTTTGTTCTTTTCGATGATCTCCTTCACCTTGTCGACCGGGATGGCCATGATGTTGTTTCGGTCGGTCGTGTAGGAATACCACATGATGCCCTTAAAGACGTCGTTCTTCTGGTGCACCGCATCGCCGTTCTTGAACTTGAGCGAGATGTTGGAATCGGGGAATTCCTTGAGGGCCTCCACGTAGGCGTCGTACTCGTAGTTGAGGCAGCACTTCAGCTTGCCGCATTGTCCCGCCAGCTTTTGTGGGTTGGGCGAGAGCTGCTGCACGCGGGCCACCGTGGTGGTCACCGACTGGAACTCGCTGATCCATGAGGCACAGCACAGCTCGCGACCGCACGACCCGAGGCCGCCCAGCTTGGCCGACTCCTGACGCACGCCGATCTGGCGCATCTCCACCCGCACATGGAACTCCTCGGCCAGTTTCTTGATCAGCTCGCGGAAGTCCACGCGCCCGTCAGCCGTATAGTAGAAGATTGCCTTGGTCTTGTCGCCCTGGTATTCGATGTCGTTGAGCTTCATCTCCAGCCCGAGGTTCTCCGCGATGGTGCGGGTGCGATACAACGTGCTGTCTTCCAAGGCGATGGCAGAGAGCCACTTCTCCACGTCGTTCTGGCGGGCCCGACGGTACACTTTCTTCATCTCTTCCAGCGGGGTGCGATAGCGCTTGCGCTTCATCTGGCGTACCGCCAGCGCTCCGGTCAGGGTGACGATGCCGATGTCGTGTCCGATGGCGGCCTCGACGGCCACCAGCTCGCCCTCGTGCAACTCGAGCTCGGCCGGGTAGGTATAGAAATCCTTGTGGTCGTTCTTGAACCGGACCTCGGCGATGAGCGGGGTCCCTTCGGGCGTCTCGCCCTCGAAGTCCTTCATCCAGTTGAACTCGTTCATCTTGCATCCCCTGGGGTTCAGCACCGTCTGTCCGGGGGTGTATTCGCCGCGCATCTTGCAGCATCCCCGGTTAAAGACGGGATCCTTCAAACTGGGTTTGGGTTCGTTTCCGTAGGTATGATATTGTTCTTCAGACATTTTCTGTATTTGTTTAAAATTGAGATTAAAACTTGCAAAGATAGGAATAATCTTGAAAAAAATTCGTTTCTTTGTACCAGAAAAATAACGTCCGACCATGAAACTGTTTGCAATCGTGCTCCTGTGTGTTGTCGCAACGGCCTTCCAAGGCTGTGGCGACCGTCCGAAACCGGCAGACGCCCAGCAAGGTGCTGATTCCCGTACGGAGACGGTGACTGACAACCCCCGTTCTACTGCGGGCATGCAGCTGAAAGGCCCCGTCAAGACGATGACGAAACATGTCTATACCGCCAACCTCTGGATGGAGACCCTATATGAGTTTGCCGAGGACGGCCATCTGACCACGATCGTTGAGGACCTGTCGAGCTGCGGCGACCAGCGCACCGTCCGTTTCGACGAGAAGGGTGCCGTGGTGGACACCACCTATCATCTGGAAGGGTGTTACGACCCTGACGATGCGGTGGAACTTGAGCCCGAGGCTCCGCAACGCTATACGGGCGAGTATTCCGAGGTCACCGACGACTACCTGATTGGCGCCTGGTTCAACGACCAGGGCTGCATGACGCGTTACCACCTCAACAACGGCAAGGACTCGTTGACGATGGACTTCGTTTACGATGCGGACCAGACCACCCTGACGAGGATCTCCTACGACTTGGTGCGCGAGGACGGTGCCACTTCACGTGTTTTTGTCTTCCCCCAGTGCGACGAGTATGGCAATCCGCTCCAATGGGCTGTGTCCGCTCCGAGGGAGCCTTTCCCGGCCGAGGTGGTCGACATGGTCGAAGAATTCATTCCCGCACTTTTTGTGGAAGTCGCTTCCTATTCCTATTATAAACAATAACCTATAGAAAAAGAATTATCAATAACAAATCAAAAGCATTCATACCATGAAAAAACTAGGTGGACTTATCGTAGTGTTAGTGGTCCTCGGCCTTTTGGTGCTGTGGGGGATCCGTGTTTACAACAATCTTGTCTCCAAGCAGGAGACGGTGGAGCAGGCGGTGGGCGACATCAACGCCGCTTATCAGAAGCGTGCCGACCAGATCCCGAACGTGGCGGCTACGGCCAAGCAGTATTCCGACTATGAGGGCGAGGCCTTCCAGAACATCGTCGAAGCCCGTGCCAAGGCTACCTCGACCAACCTCGACATGTCCAACATGAGCGAGCAGCAGATGGCCAACTTCCAGAAGACCCAAGACGAACTCATGAAGACCATGCGGGCCAACCTCAACGTCATCGTGGAGCAGTATCCCGACCTCAAGGCCAACACCCTCTACCTGAATCTCCAGGAGAGCATCGAGAGCTGCGAGAACCAGATCGCCAACGCGCGTCGCAACTTCAATGAGAAGGCCCAGGATTTCAACCAGTACCTGCGCCGCTTCCCGAACAACATCATCGCTGGCTTCGGACACTTCGACAAGATGCCTTACTTTGAGGCTTCCGAAGGCGCCGAGACCGCTCCGAACGTAAAGGAGCTGTTCAACGAATAACGTTATAGATCTTCGTAACGGGGCGAATAGGTGTCGCCCTGTTTGATGTCACCCGTGGTGTATCCTTTCTTGAACCAGCGCAACCGTTGGTCGCCACGGCCGTGCTGGAAGGTCTCCGGGGTGACATAGCCTTTCCCTTTCTGTTGCAGGTAGTCGTCGCCGGCCCGCTCGGTGGCTAGCAGCGCCAGTTCGATGTCGCCGTCTTCCAGCGACCCGAAGCGCGCGTTTTCGTGGTGTGCCCAGAGCCCCGAGTAGAAGTCGGCTTGCAGCTCCACCCGCACGCTGGCCTGGCGGTACTGGGTCGACTCCGCGCCGTATTTGTACCGCTTGTAGTTCATGTCGTCCATCTCTTCCAGCAGGAACTGCACATGATGTCCCACCTCGTGACCGATGACGTAGGCGAGGGGGAACTCGCAGTTTTCCTTTCCCAGACGGTCCTGCAACCGCCCGAAGTACTCCAGGTCGAGATACAGCGTGCCGTCCATCGGGCAGTAGAACGGGCCGATGACCCTGGCGTTCTCGAAGCCGCAACCGGTGGTGACGGTGTCGCTATAGACCACCATGTCGACCGGACGGTAGTGTCGGCCCATCTTTTGGAACTCCTCGGTCCAGAAGTCCTCGGTGCTGGCCAGCACCTGGCTGCAGAACTTCACCAGCTCCTCCTGTTTCTTCTCGGTGGTGTAGCTGCTGGCGGTGCTCTGCACGGTCTCCACCATGGAGCCGAGGTCGGGGGCCTGGCCGCTGAGGATCCAGCCCAGGATGGCGATCACGACGCCGCCGATGCCGATGCCGGCCGCCTTGCCGACGTTGGCTTTCTTGCGGCGGTCTTCGAAGTTGGCGCTCTCACGCCGGCCGTCCATCTTCATGGCAATTCGCTGTTAGGAGGTGGTTACAGGGTGTTGTAGGCAGGGGAGAAGGTGTCGCCCTGTTGGATGTCGCCGGTGCGGATGCCCTTCTTGAGCCACTTGGAACGCTGGGCCGAGGTGCCGTGGTTGAAGGTCTCCGGCATGGTGCGTCCGTAGGCCTGTTTCTGCAGGTAGTCGTCGCCGATCTTGGCCGCAGCGTTGAGGGCCTCGTCGATGTCGCCGTCTTCCAGCGAGCCGAACATCTTGTTGTCGTGGTAGGCCCACACGCCGGCGAAGAAGTCGGCTTGCAGCTCCAGACGCACGCTGGTCTGGTTGTATCCGCTGCTGTTCTTGCCGTACCGGGCCATCTGCTGGTGCGCCTGGTCGAGGATGCCCAGCTGGTTCTGCACGTGGTGACCCACCTCATGCGCGATGACGTAAGCGTAGGCGAAGTCGCCATCGGCTCCGATCTGACGCTTCATGCTCTTGAAGAACTCCAGGTCGAGGTATACCGTCTGGTCGGCCGAGCAATAGAACGGTCCGCTATCGGAGGTGGCGTTGCCGCAGCCCGAACTGACCGCGCCCGAAAAGATCACCATCTTGGGCGGCTGATAGGTACGTCCCAGTTTTCTGAATTCCTGTGTCCACACGTCTTCGGTGCCGGCGAGGATCTGCTTGCAGAACTGCATCAGCTCCTGGTCCACCTGGCTGTAGTCCTGGCCGTCGGTGTATTCGGTGTTGCCCCCCGAGGGGGCCATCTGCTGCAGCATGCCTGGGTCGGGTGCCCGGCCGGTGAGCAGGTAAATGAGTCCAACAATGATGATGCCGCCCAGCCCGATGCCGCCAGCCTTGGCGACCGTGCCTTTTCCACGGCGGTCTTCCACGTTTGTGCTTTCTCTACGTCCGTCTAGTCTCATGGTACTTGATAATTTAGTGATTTGCCTACAAAAATAAAAAAAATTCGGGGAACCAATAAAGATATGTGTTATTTTTGCTATTCATACAAATCCTTTAAAACACCGCTTTTATTATGGCTTATCAAGAAGTAAAAAGGACCTCCTACGGCAAGAACGTGGGGAACTCTTTCAAAGGCATTTTCACGGGATTGATCCTGGTGATCGTGGCCACCATTTTGATTTTCTGGAACGAGAACCGCGCCATCAAGACCTACAAGGCCATCGGACGCGCCCAGGACGCCTGTGTGGAGATGCCCGACATCAACACCGTGTCGCCCGAGTTCGAGGGCAAGACCGTCCACTGCACCGGCATCGCCTCCACCGCCGAGACCGTCGAAGACCCGCTCTTCGGCATCAGCGAGAACGCCCTCTGCCTCTCCCGCAAGGTGGAATACTACCAGTGGGTGGAGCACTCCGAGACCAAGACCAAGGAGAAGTTGGGCGGCGCCACCGAGGAGACGACCACCTACACCTATGAGAAGAAGTGGGTGTCGTCGCCCCAGGCCAGTTCCAATTTCAAGGATCCGAAATACCAGAACAGCAACTTCGTGTATCAGGTCATCGAGGAGAAGGACTTCACGCCCGAGCACGTGGGCTTCGGCGCCTATCAGCTGCCCAACTTCATCTTACGCTCCATCCGTGGCGACGAACCTGCCGTGGTGAAGATGGACCAGGCCACCCACGACGAGTGGAACAACGCCGTCAAGCGCCAGCTTGGCCTGAGCGAGGATATCGAGGCCGACTATGTCTTTACCCGCGACAACATGGTCTATCTGGGTGCTTCGATGGACCGTCCCGATGTGGGCGATGTGCGCGTCACCTTCATCTACGTTCCCAACAACCAGCAGATCTCGCTGATTGCCAACGTCACGGGCAATACCTTTGAACAATATGTCGACCTGAAGAACGGCAAGAAAGTGTCGTCGGTCCAGATGGGCGTGGTGTCGGCCGAGCAGATGTTCGAGAACCTGAAGCAAGGCAACAAGACCCTTACCTGGATCGTCCGGCTGGTGATCCTGCTGGTCATCATCGTCGGCTTCCGCAAGATCTTCGGTTTTGCACCGACCCTCCTCAAGGTGCTCCCGTTCCTCGGCAAGGGCGTGGGCTACATCGTGGGCTTCGCCTGCACCATCCTCGGCATTGTCTGGACCTGCGTGTTCACCGCCATCGCCTGGATTGCCGTGCGACCCGTCCTCGGCATCAGCCTGTTGGTCGTCGCCGTCGCCCTGATCGTGTGGCTGGTCCGACGCAGCAAGCAAAAGCAATCCACCGACCTCGAAACGGCCGGCAACGAATCCTAAAACACCATCAACATGATTGTCTTTGTCAACGATATCCCGGTCAAGACCTACTACGGTGCCAAGGTGAAATCGGCCATCATGGCCTACTTCAGGGACCACGACCTCTCTCCCAAGACGGAGATCAAGGAGGTGCGCGACGCCTACGGCCACCGGATTGCCCTCGACGGCTCCATCCGCTCCAATGCCCGGATCTATTTCAAGATGTGAAACGAGCACTTGGGAAGCGCTTTCCAGGCCTTCATCCCCCAATTGTTCCGCTTCATTCCTTTTGACGTGGTTTGGGCCCTTGGTGGAATGGAATTTGCAAAAAAACGACCGACGTTTAACCCTTAAAAACAACAGCATCATGAAAACCAAGAAATTCTTAATGACCACCCTGTTAGTGATGGGGATGGTCATCGCCAAAGCAGCGAACGGCTTCCCGCCAGAATTGGTCTTGGTCTCACAGCCCGTGTTGACCTACAACGCCAATTCGGTCACGGTCTACTACGATGTGCAGAACATCGGCGATTACACCTACAGAGGCAACATCTTCGTATACCTGGATCCTGACGACGGTTACTACTATGCCAAGAAATGGGTCCGTGTCTGCCCCGGTAGAATCAAGAGGGTGGCCATCACCATCCCTGCCTATCGCCCGAATCCCTCGTGGGTCTATACGGTGATGCCCTACTATGAACTGGGGAACGAACTCTACAGCTTCACGGTCTTTGAGTACTTCGAGCCGGTGTGCTTCCACTGGTACGGCTACCGCAACGAGCCCTGGGTGGTCATCCACGTCGGTCCTCGTCCGCGCCACTACCACCGCCCGTACCCCTACCGCTTCTACTATGACGGCTACCGTCCCATCCTGCCTCCGCCTCCGGGTGGCTATCCTCCGGGATACTTCGACCACATGGCTCCGGTGAACCCCTACCACCACACCTACGGTTATCACCACAGCCACGGCGGCTATCCGGCCAACTACCACCCGACCCAGGTGACGCCCGGTTACCACCACGTCAACGACGCCACGGCTCCGCAGGCTACGGTCCGCCCCTCGAGTGGCACCTCGGGCAGCATGAGCGGCAACGGAAGCGCCAGCAGTTCTTCGAACAACAACGCCACCACCCGCCCCTCCAGCAGCGCCACCTCGGGCAGCATGAGCGGCACAGGCAACGGCAGCAACGTACGCACCGAGACGGGTACCATAAGCCGCACGGGCAACGACAACCGCACCAGCGGACGTACCGACAGCGGTAGCTCCAGCAGCCGTACCGACAGCAACGGCAGCGTCAGCCGCCCCAGCTCCGACAGCACCCGCACCGGTAACAGCGGCTCCAGCAGCCGGGTGAGCGGCTCCGACAACCGCACCAGCGGTCGCAGCTCCGGAACCTCCAGCAGCTCCAGCAGCGGACGCAGTAGCAGCTCCTCGAGCTCCAGCAGCCGCGGATCGTCGAGCGCCAGCAGCTCCAGCTCCAGCCGCTCCAGCGCCTCGAGCAGCAGCTCCAGCAGCCGGGTGAGCGGTTCCGACAACCGCACGAGCGGTCGCAGCTCCGGCACCTCCAGCAGCTCCAGCAGCGGACGTGGTAGCAGCAGCACCTCGAGCTCCAGCAGCCGCGGAAGCAGCAGCGCCTCCAGCTCCAGCAGCTCCAGCCGCTCCGGCTCCGCCGGCGGATCCTCCCGCACCAGATAATGCTTCTCATCATAATTGTGAAGATCCCGCCAAGAAATTGGTGGGATTTTCTTATTTTTGCCCATTCATCAAGCACGTATCCCTATGATCGACAACATCATCAATACTGTCAACGGGTGGGTGTGGAGCCCGGCGCTGGTAGGCCTTTGCCTCCTCGCCGGCCTGTATTTCTCGTTTGGCACACGGTTCGTCCAGGTGCGTCGTTTCGGTGCGATGGCCCGCCTGCTGTTCTCTACCGACAAGACCCAGAAGACCGGCATCACGTCGTTCCAGGCCTTCGCCATGGCCCTTTCGGGCCGGGTGGGTACCGGCAACATCGTCGGTGTGGCCACCGCCATCGGCTACGGCGGCCCCGGTGCCATCGTCTGGATGTGGATCATCGCCTTCCTCGGCGCCGGCTCCGCCTTCGCCGAGGCCACCCTCGCCCAGATCTTCAAGGAGAACCACAACGGCGAGTTCCGTGGCGGTCCCGCCTATTACATCGAGAAAGGCCTCCGTGCCCGTTGGCTCGCCATCATCTTCGCCGTCTGCGCCGTGGTGGCCTGTGGTCTCTTCCTGCCTCCCGTGCAGTCCAATGGCATCGCCATGTCGTTTGCCAACACCTTCCGTATCAATCCCGCATGGATCGGGTTGGGGGTGGCCGTGCTCATCGGCATCGTCATCATCGGCGGCGTCAAGCGCATCGCCAATGTGGCCCAGATCGTCGCGCCTTTCATGGCCATCCTCTACATCCTGCTTTCCGTCGTGATCCTCGTCATCCATGCCGGCGAGGTGCCCGCCGTGTTCGGCGACATGATCCGCAGCGCCTTCGGCCTGAACGAGGCCTTGGGCGGCATCCTGGGCTCCACCATCGCCTGGGGTGTCAAGCGGGGCATCTATTCCAACGAGGCAGGGCAGGGCACCGCTCCCATCGTGGCCGCCGCCGCCAAGGTCAGCCATCCCGTCAAGCAGGGCCTGGTGCAGGCCTTCTCGGTATATGTCGACACCCTGCTGGTGTGCACCGCCACTGCCGTGATGATCCTGTCCTGCCAGACCTACAACGTGTACGACGCCCAGGGCGGGTTGCTGGTGACCTCCACCGTGGCGGAGCTCGGCGAGCCCGACGTGTCTTACACCACCGCGGCCATCAGCACGCTGCTCGGTCCCGGCCTGGGCGGCCTCGTCGTGTCGTTCGCCTTGTTTTTCTTTGCCTTCACCACCATCATGGCCTATTACTACTATGCCGAGACCAACCTCGTCTATCTGTTCGGGAATGGCCGCAAGGAACATGTCTGCATCTGGGTCTTGCGCATCGTCCTCATTGCCGCGGTGTTTTACGGCTCGCTCAACAAGGCCAGCCTGATGTGGTCGTTGGGCGACATCGGCGTGGGCACCATGGCCTGGATCAACATCGTTTCCATCGTGCTCCTCTCGGGCATCGCCTTCCGCGCGTTGCGTTCCTATGAACGTCAGAAGAAGGCAGGGAAGGAGCCTGTGTTCGATCCCGATGAATTGAAGATCAAGAATGCCGATTTTTGGAAGAAAAATTCTTAATTTTGCGCCGCTAAATACAAATACCATGGAAGTCAGAACAAGATTCGCCCCCAGTCCGACGGGCTACATGCATATCGGAAACCTCAGAACGGCCCTCTATGCCTATCTCTTCGCCAAGTCGCAGCACGGCAAGTTCGTGCTCCGTATCGAAGACACCGACCAGAAACGCTATGTGGAAGACGCCACGCGGGTCATCTACGAGACCCTCGAGACCGCCCAGATCCACCACGACGAAGGCCCCGATGTGGGTGGCGACTACGGCCCCTACGTGCAGAGCGAGCGCAAGGCCATCTACAAGGAGTACGCCCTGAAGCTCATCGAGAAAGGTGCTGCGTACTACTGCTTCTGCTCCAAGACCGAGGACGAGGCCGACGAGGCCCACGAGGGCGAGGAGGCCAAGGAGAACCCCTTCGAGAGCGACTGCCACTGCCGCAGCCTCAGCGCCGAGGAGGTTCAACGCCGTTTGGCCGAGGGTCAGTCGTATGTGATCCGCCAGAAGGTGCCGCATGAGGGCACCACCACCTTCAACGACCTGGTGTATGGCGAGATCACCGTGGAGAACGAGACCCTCGACGACCAGATCCTGCTGAAGAGCGACGGCATGCCCACCTATAACTTCGCCAATGTCGTCGACGACTACCTGATGGGCATCACCCATATTATTAGAGGTAGCGAGTACCTGTCGTCGAACCCGAAGTACATCCTGTTGTACCAGGCTTTTGGCTGGGATGTGCCTTGCTACATCCACCTGCCATTGATTAATGGTAAGAACCCCGATGGCACCGTCAGCAAGCTCTCCAAGCGTCATGGCGCGGTCAGCTTCCAGGCGCTGGTGGAGGAGGGCTACCTGCCCGAGGCCATCATCAACTACATCGCCTTGTTGGGCTGGTCGCCCAAGAACGAGCGCGAGATCTTCAGCATGGACGAGCTCTGCGAGGTCTTCTCCGTGGCGGGCCTGCATAAGAGCCCGGCCGTGTTCGACTACCAGAAGCTCGACTGGGTCAACGCCCAGCACCTCCAGGCCATGCCCGTGGAGAAGTTCGCTGCTTTGGCTTTCGACTACTCGGGCGTGAAGGGCACCTTCCTCGAGCCCAAGTGGAACAAACTCGCCGCCCTGATGCAGCCCCGTGTCAACAAGCTGTCGGAGATCCCCGGCAAGCTCGCTTTCCTGTATGAGGTGGCGCCTTACGAGGTGGAGCTCTATGTCAACAAGAAGAACAAATCCACGTTGGAGACCTCGGTCGATCTGTTGGAGAAGACCATCGCTGCCGTGGAGCGCATCGACCGCTGGGACGAGGAGACCTTGAGCGAGGCCTTTGCCCAGGTGGCGGCCGACAACAACATCAAGTACGGTCCGCTGATGTGGCCTTCGCGCATCGCCTTGTCGGGCCTGCTGGCCACCCCGGGTGGTTCCACCGACATCATGTATCTCCTTGGCAAGGAGGAGACCTTGAAGCGTTTGCAGGCTGGATTGGAGTACATTCGGGAGCATCAATGATCTTTTTTTGTGTTTTTTTCCACTTTTTTGTTGTAATTTCAAAAAAGTGTTGTATCTTTGCAATGGTTTAAGCAACCACCCGAGCCGAATTGCGGTTTCAGTCCGAAGGCTCAATGAATAAAAAAGAGGCTCTAGGGCCTCTTTTTCTTATAATAGACCTCGTATCTTTTTTCGAAAAATACCTGTTTTAATATCTCTTTTCTCAAGTTCAACTAGTTTTCCATACTTGTTCATCAGTATTAGGTTGCCGTATGGGATCTCATTACGTAATATGTAGCCGATCGCATCCTTGAATACGCCGGCATCCATGTTTCTTAGTTTGAGCACTACCAAACTGGCTTGCATGAATCCGTGTTCTAGTTCTTTAGCCAAGGTGTTTGAGTTCTTGGTCACACAATACTTGAAGTCAGCAAGTCTATAGGTGTTTCGTATTTTGAGCAGACTATCTGCGCAGATGAGGCCGTCAGTCTCTGTGAGGAATGTCACGTCAATTCCCGTTTTGTTCAGTTCGAACGCCATTTTTTTTGTTTGTCCCCAGGTGCTAGTCCTTGGACCTTTGCTTCCCGGAAACGCTATGGTCTTTTTGCCGTTGGTTTCGAAAAGAGTGGTGGCTCTTGAATCTGTCATGATAGACTCAAGGAATGTGTTCTTTTGTTTTCTGTTGTTAATCTCTCGAAGGCGTTGTTCGATGTATATGGAGGTCGGTAAATCATGGTTTTTCAAAACAAACTGTTTTTTCTTTATATAAAAGTTCACATCGGTTGATGATTTCGTTGGCGAGAAGCAAGCCGTCTTGGCTGACGCTTTTTCTATTAATTAAGGTACGTGCGTTTTCTACGTAGCGGCGTGCTTCTGCAGCAGGTGTCAGTTCGTCTTTTGGTTCGGTTGCTCTCATGGTTTTGACTACTTTGAGTGATCGGTTTTGTTGTATTCTTGATGCAAAGATAGAGAAAAATTTTATATTGGCAACTAAATTCCACTTTTTTGTTGAAAACTTAAAAAGTGTTAAATAATTTAGAATTTAGTGAAATAATGTAAAATTTTTTATTAATAATACAAGTCGAAGAAATTATCGCATTCTATATTATACTGGAAATCAAACTTTTATGATTTATATTAAAATAATCGTGATTTTTTATTACGTTTTATGTAAATATTTATTACTATCTTTGAGAGAAGATTAATACAGTGAACCTTATCTTTGCATAGTCTAGCACAAGTAAGAGCATGGACGAGAGATTTCATATCGGTCACTTGATCAAGTCGGTGTTTGACGAGAAGAAGATGAGCGTATCGGAGTTTGCAAGGCAGATCCACTGCGAGCGGACCAACGTTTACACCATTTTCAACCGCCCAAGCATCGACATCGATTTGTTGGCTCGGATCTCCAAGGTGCTCGACCATAATTTTTTCCAGGATGTGATGCGGGAATACGGGCTCACGCAATTGTTCAGTCCCCATCTGGACGTGCACATCAACTTGACGGAATGCAATCAGGAAGAAGCCGATCTGTTGATGCATTCACTGTCGCAGACCATCGGGCGGAAACACGCCTGATTTCGTTACTCAAAATCACGTTATCCGTGATTTATTACAACGTAATATTATTAAGAGATAGGTGTGCAAGTTGTAATTTTGCAAACTATTTATTGGCTTTGAAGCCCTGTGAATCAACCACTTCGGTTTCTTGGTACTAAAGGGTTTTATTTGTGAAAATTCAAATTATACAACAATGAATAACAAAATTACAAATCAAATGGTCTCGAATAGACAAAAGAAGAAACGTCTCTTCGTGAGGACGTTGGTCATGACCCTGTTCATGGCCCTATTCACCCAATTTGCGCAAGCGCAAAACAACGTGTATATGCACACGGGTTCCAGAACGTTAACAACTGGAGAAACTGTCAATTTCTATGACTCCGGTGGCGAAGCATCGGGCCCGAGCTACTATTGGGAACGTTGGTTCCAACGTGACGAAGACTACACCTTCACTTTCAAGGTTCCGAACGGCTATAAAGTGAAGGCTACCTTCGTGCCTTTTGTGGGCTATACCGACAACAACAGTTCCACGGATCCTCATGCCATTGGCGCAAACGATAATCCTCCTGTTGAAAAACAGTGGGCGTTGCGTCTGAACACTGCAAAGCTTTCGATTTATGACGGTATGACCACGGAAAACCTCATCACCACCTATACGGGTAGCATCCCTGCCAAGAAGAATGGTAATACTTTTGAGGGCTTCACCGTCGTTTCCACTGGCGCCATGACCTTCCGCTTTGAGTCTTTCGGCTATCGCGAGGAAGGTTGGTATGCCCAAGTGGAATTGGTTGAAATCACAGAGGCGGCCGTCAAACCCGAGAAGCCTGTAATCAGCTTTGAGGTGTGCGACGATTTCGTGGTGATCAATGCCAACAACAAGGACGCGCAACTTTATTATACGACTGACGGCAGTGACCCCGATGTACCCAACAAAGACCCGCTCACGACGGGTACGGCCTATACAGCTCCTTTCCAAGTTGCCGTGGGTACTGAGGTGAGAGCCATCGCTGTATTGGGCGAGGGCAACAACCAGCAGATCAGCTCTGTGGCTAGTTTGACCTTTACGCAAAATGATGCCACCCCCACTCCTGGGAAGCCTACCATTACCCGCCAAGGCAATACCATCACGATGACTCCTGCCAACTTGACGGCTGATATTAATGAGACCTACGAGGTGTGGTACACCACCGAGGAAGACGGTGCCTACACCAAATATACCGCTCCTATCGAATGGAGCACCCCACACACCACCTTCTATGCCATTACGCGCGCGAAGTCGTGCTCCGATAAGGAATCGGAGGAGGAGACCCTTCTTTTTGATAAGGTACAGGTGCCCGATCCCACCATTACTTATACGGTGGATAACCAGAATACGGGAATGGGTACCGTCAAGATTGACTGCCCTGATGGCTATGTGATCAGCTACACCACCAACGGTAGCGATCCTGCCACTTCGGGAGGCACCACCAATTCGGTGACGCTGAACAACGTGGCTCCCGGTACCACCATCAAGGCCATCGCCTATAAATCAGGTAATACAACCGACTATGAATCTTCCAACATCGTAACCCTCATCTGCATCCCTGGCGGCGATGGACACTCTGGTGCCTTTGGCAGTGTGGTTCTCCTCGACGATCGTGAAGACCACAGCTGGAGCTATTATAGCGATGGCGACCAGCCGATTCATAAGCTGAAACCCGCCGATGTGAAGATTACTTATTTTGGAAACAGCCCCGCGGGACGTACTACGATGACGAATGCCGATGAAAGCGGTGCGGAGCCTAATAGCTTTAGTGCTACTGCGAGTGGTGTTAAAGTGAACGTGAACGAAGATGGAGATCAATTCATCTACTTCAAGACCCTCGAAGCTGCTAAAGAAGACGGCTCAGGAGGATATCCCTATACTGCCATTTCTAACCCCTTCCAGGTGAGACCCATGGCACAGAGTGGTACTGGACAAGTTGAGGTTACGACATATAATAAAGTGACTACTGCTCCGAGTGACTGGAGTGGTACCTATTTATTGGTTAATGAGAGTAATAGTATTGCTTTTGCAGGAACAGTTGGCACCTCATATTCCGGATATGGTGATGCGGCCTCTGTCTCGATAAGCAATAGCACTATCAGCGATCTTGGCAATGCCGCAGAACTTACTGTTGTTGCTATAGGAAGTTATTATTATTTAATGATAGGTAACCAATATCTTTACTATAGTAGTAGCTACAATGGTGGTTTGGGATTAAGTACAAGTTCAAGTGGTAATAACAGACAATGGTCCTTGTCATATAACAATGGTTACATTAGAATCCAAAATAGGGATAATTATTATTTATATTGTTTAACGAGCTATAATCTATTCTATGCTATAAATAATTCAAGTAGCGTCAATGTCACCTTGTATAAGAAAACCACTACGACAACCACAGCTACAGTCCCTGGTTACCGTGGCTTCTATGCTTGGCGTATCAAGAGTTTGAGCGATGGTCTTACCATTGCTAACAAGCAGGTGGGCGATAAGGTTTATGCCGATGAGGAAATCACCTTTAATACTACCAAGGAAGAAGGTAATGAAGTGGAGTTTGAGGCCTTGTGGGCCCAGGCCTATGTAGGCGAGAACACCTATTCTGGACTTAATTCAAATGTGTTCTATGAACGTAATTTCTTGGTGCTAACTGGTGACGCAGGAACTGTGTATAGTGGCGTGGCTTCCAGTATTCCGATGACAATTAGTGCGATCTATCCCAATGGTACCACCGATGGAACTACAACAGCAACCTCTATTCCTGATGTTGGGTTAGCAGGTGATTTTTCTGCTCAAAGCGATACCAAGTTTGAAAACATCTTGTTGTATAACTATTATCAAAACAATAACCAATGGGTTGAAGGCGTCACTTATACCGCCAACAACCATAATATGTTTTTCGGTCGCGGTATTTCCGAGGGAGTGAACCGTGTTTGTGGTAATACGAATACTGGAACTATTAATGGTGCTGTGGCTTATACGATTCGTATGGAAAGCGGCACTTACAACGAATTCGACTTGCTCAACAACACTGGTGGCACTTATGAAAGCACGGTTAGTGCAAAAGCGGTGATTGGCTGCGATTATGACCGTGCAAAGGGTGATAACGACAAGTTGCATCTTGCTCCCAGCGGACCGGTTTACGCAAAGAGCGGCCTTTCTGGAGCGACCCTTGTCTTTAATGGCTCCGTCAATAGGAACAATGTCACATTTGATTGGTACGTCAAGAGCGGTAAAGTCCAGGAAAACCTGCTGGGAAGCGCGGAAGGCGGCGACCAGTCCATTTATTTGGGATCCACGGCAAGCGGTAACCAACTCAAATACTTTGGAAAACGTCATATAACTGTTGAAGGTGGTGAATTGGCCAGTATCGCTGGCGGTGTGAATAATTCTGCTAGTGGTTATGGCGATTATGCCGTTACTGATGGTGATCCTTCTGTTTTGGTCCGCATGAAAGGCGGTACCGTGCGCGGTGCGGTGTATGGTGCCGGTGAATATGGTGCATCATCAGGTGATGTCCGCTTTGTGTTCACTGGCGGTACAGTCAACGGTTGGATTGCTGGCGGTTGCAACGGTACACACAACGATGGCGGTGAGCTTTACGGCATTACCTATATCTATATGGGTGGTAAAGCCAAGTTGGAGCCTTCATCCGATGATCCGTATATTGGCACTACCTATTCTTCTTACGGTAAAAACGGTGCTTACGGTGGCTACATCTTTGGCGCCGGTTGCGGTCTTGCACCGACGGGCTTCGACGAGACGGCTACCAATCCTCAATGGTCGCTATTGGAATCCAACAGCGTAGGTAAAGTGTTTGGTTCGCGCATTGTCATTGCTGACGAATGTGAAGTGGGTCGCGATGTGTATGGCGGCGGCAACTTCGGTTTTGTGGCTGATGCCAGTCTCACTGGTAACACCGACATGAAGTCGGAGATCTACATGCTGGGTGGTACCCTTCACGGCGACATCCAAGGTGGTTCTAACAACAGTAACGGCCAAACGGTCAATATTTATATAAAAGGTGGCGAGCTGGTAGGCCGTGACTCTGAAAACCCCAATTTCCCGGACGACCCGCTTGAGGGTTCGGTGTATGGTGGCTCCGATGCATGGGGCGTTATCAACGGCCCGGCTACCATCACCATGACGGGTGGCCACCTCCACGGCTCCGTGTTCGGCGGCGGCTACGGCTCCCATACCGACATGAAGGCTGGAACCTTCATCAACATTTCTGGCGGCACCATCAACCAAAACGTTTATGGTGGTGGTGAAGAAGGTACCGTTTCCAGTGGAGATACCCACATTGAGGTGAGTGGCGGTACTATGAAAGATGTCTTTGGTGCTGGTAAGGGTGCCACTTCTGAAGCGGCTAAAGTCACCGGGCAGACCCATGTCACCGTGAGTGGTGGATCTGTGGTCAACGTGTTTGGTGGTGGCGAGGCAGGCGATGTGGATGGTGGAACTACCGATCCTACCATCAGCACCGAAACGGTGACGATTGGCTTCGAAGATAACAGTTATACCGATTATATTACCTCTACTGGTAATTATGCTTGGGAAAGAACTCAAACGAATCCTCAAAGTGGTTCTTATTGCTTCCGTTCCACAAACCATCATAATGCAGGCACAAACTCAAGCTTTACAATGACCTACAATTTTGAGGTCGACCAAACAATCAGTTTCTATTATAAAGTTTCATCAGAAAACAACTATGACTATCTTAACTTCTATGTGGACAATACACTTGTTAATCGATGGTCTGGTACTGTTGCATGGACACAATATAACTATAACCTTTCTGCAGGTAATCATACATTAGAGTGGAGATATTCTAAAGATAATTTGACTAATAGTGGTGATGACCGTGCTTGGGTGGATAACATTTCCTTTAAGAAAGTGACTTCGGTTACTCCTGGCGAGCCTCTTCCCGCTTCCTATGTCACCATCTCCGGCGGTAATGTGAGCGGCGATGTGTTCGGCGGCGGTAAGCTAGGTAAGACCACGGGTAACGTTCAGGTGAACGTCGAGGGCGGTAACGTCCGTGGTAGTGTGTTCGGCGGCGCCTATGGTGAAGAGGGCTCCGTGTTCGTGGCTGGTCTGCACACTGTCAATATCATGGGAGGTCGTGTGTTCAGCAACGTGTATGGCGGCTCGCGTAACGCCAACGACGCTTTGGCGTTCCAAGGCTATAATGAAAACGAAACGGCGACCAGTTCGGTGATCAACATCAGTGCCGGTCAGATCGACCAACAGGTGTATGCTGCAGGTTACTACGGCAAGACCTTCGGCTCGGTGTATGCCTTCATCGGTACCGATGCTATCCTTAAAGCGCCCCACAACAACCCGAGCTTTGGCGACAACAACGAAACCGAATACAAGGCAGGTAACCTCCGTATCGCCAACAATGTGTGGGCCGGCGGCGACTGGGGCGTGTTCCAAAGCGGCTCCTTCGGCGCCCCCACTGTGTCGGGTTACTCCAATATCTATGTGGACGGCGAAGGATATAATACGGAGACCACCAACGAAAGTGCTCCTACCTACATGAACATTGCAGGAAGTATTTACGGCTGCGGTACCTCGTGCGATGCCGGTAAGCAAGGCCGTACCATCATGGTGCGCAACTACGGTAAAGCTAACAGCAGCAGCAAGGAAGAGTTCACCGAACCCTACACCGATGCCACTCGTACGTTCTATTCCATCCAACGGGCCGATACCTTGATTATGGCCAACGCTCATCTGAACTTTACGGGTCAGGCCAAGATTTACAGTTTGGATGCCACCGAGAAGTATGCCTTCGTCTCCTTCGACAAGACCGTGCGCATGACAGGAGGAAGCTCCCTCTTCTTGAACGCCCCCGCGTCGCAAATCATGGACTTCTGGAGTGCCAGCTGCGATGACGTGTATGACGCCGAGGCCACCTATACTCCTGTGGCTTACGATGAGGTGAGCAGCACGCCCAACAAAATCAGGGTGAACGGCGGTAACTATATCGAGATCTATCACAACAAGATGATCGGCAGCGGCAGTACCGCAACAGGCGGCTACGGAATGCTGAACGGTTTCGCTTATATGATGGTGAGCGACAAGAGCTCCGAGAACACCTGCGCATACGCCCGTCCGAAACAATGCGTGCCCACTCCTATTGCCGACAACCTCGACAACCCGACTGATGGTGGTTGGGTGAGCTACAATCCTGATGAGAATACATTCTCAATCGGAGCCTATAGCGAAGGTGCTTGGACTACCATTCCGAACACGGGTGGTTCAGACCAGATTCCTTACGAAAACCATGTGAACCAGACCAAGAGCGGTGAGCAGTACTTCCGTATCTGGCGTTGTGGTGGCGAGTACAGCGAACGTGAGGCTGTGGTCAACATCCTCGCCAACGGCCAGAACACTTTCGATACAGCGTATGTCTGTATCAAATTGCCGGCTTGGAGAGATGCCCAAAGCTACTATAAATTCGAGACCAAGGGCCAGGGTGCCAATCTCAACACCACCATCGACTATGGTGCCGATGTGATGATGTACAACTCGGCGATGACGGCTCCCAACACTTGGATCCACTTCGACGAACAAAGCCAGACCCAACAAAGCGGTTCACTCGAAAAACCGTTGAACGATATCCGTGAAAACCCGAATGTCAACTTCGGCTTGGTGGCTATGCCTGGCTTGGCCATGGCAGGTAACAACCTGATCGTGTGCAACGAGTCGGATGCCTTCCTGGCCAAAGTCTCTGGCACTCCTCTTGCTACGGTGAACAAGTTCACTTGTGATGACTTTGAGAAGAATCCCGAGATCAAGCTCTGCTTCACCTATTCCAACCTGATCAGTACTAACATGACCTGGGATCCGATGTACATCACGCTGGTCCAGGTGGACAAGGACGGTAACCCGAAGGATATCGTGAAGATTGCTGTGAAGATCAACGTCGCTACCACCATTGACCGTGAATTCATCACGCAGACCTACGCCGTAATGAACGGCACGGGTGCGCCGAACGATGAGTATGTGGCCAAGGTGGTGCTTCCGACCTTCGACATCTTCAACCCGTTGGCCGAACACCTTTCCCAGTTTAAGCTGCAAAGCGTCACCTTTGAGCCACAACCTAATCCGGATAACGTGGCCATCGATGCCTTCCAGGAAAGTTGGGTCAACCGCGGTAGAACCTATGACATCAACCATTTCGCCATGGAGGTGGGCGCCGCCAGAAACGAGGACAACAGCGACGGTTGGAACGGAACATCAACCAATATGCACGATTCAAAGGCTACCATTCCCGAGGGCGGTTTGCTCCTGGGTGAGACTGGCGGCCGTAATCCTTTCGCCTTCGACTTCCGTCTGATCTATAAAGGAGACATCGAATATACAGGAGATAATCCTCGTTTGGGTGTGCTGACCTTCAAAATTACCTACGATAATGTGAAGGTACAGACGGGAACAGATACTGAGGGTAACCCGGTGTACGGCTCCACCACCAAGACACTGATTGTTAAGGTAGAGGTGATCCGTCGCGCCAAGGGAGAACACTTCTATCTTGACGGACAGCATGGCTCCAACGCCAACAACGGCCATTATCCTGATCAGGCAGCCTTGTCGTTGAGCACCATCTTCAACCGTCTGGGCTTCCTGCCTGGCGACATTATTTACATCGTCAACGCTGTCGATGTGAACGAGGAGTTGGAGTGGAGCGGCACGAAGTACAGCGGAGTCACGATCTACCGTTATCCTGGCGGTCATCCGCTTTCCCAGACCCAGATGAAAAACGAAAACGGTGAATTGCTTTATCTCACTGCATCGGGCGATACAGTCACTACGCCGCAGACCGACGGTGTGGACAACACACCGATCATGCTGACGGGCGAGATTGTGGATAACGAAGACAACTTAGCCTACGAAGGTGCGTTGGTCAATGTGAAGGAAAAGGGCGACATGATTATCCGCGACATCACCTTGGATGGCCATAAGTCGGATCGCACGAGTCCGTTTTCCACATCGCAAACTCCGCTTACCGATGCCGGCGTCGAGGCAGAGGCCCCGCTCGTCAACATCATTAGCGGCGGCCAGCTCACGCTGACCTCGGGTGCCACCTTGCAGGAAAACAACAACTCCACCAACGGTGGCGGTGTGGTGGTTGCCGACGGCGGCAAGCTGCTGATGAACGAAGACGCTGCCATCGTCAACAACGTTACTGCCGGTGATGGCGGTGCGGTCTATATGGCTGGTACGCTGATCGTCTCCGACTATGTCCAACTGGTGGACAACACCAAGGATACCGAAGCCAACAACGTCTATTTGGCTGGTGAGGATAAGGTTGTCCAGATCGGTACCACTGTCGAAGATGAATTCGGCCCGCTCTCGGCACCGGTTCAGCAAAAAGACGACGAAGGCAGACCTCTCTATTATACCGATGCCAACCAAACTGAAACTACTACTACTGAGACCGATTATCCTGTGATGATCGCACCTAAGATTGGCGTCACAAAGACCCTCTACGGTAACGTGGATGGTTACACTGAGGTGGTTTATGTGGAAGAACGCAACGACATTGCCTGGCTTGAGTTGCCGTTCAACGACACCCCGAACAGCATCATCTTCCACGATGGCGAACTGTATCAGCTCGAGAAATACAACGATCCTCAGTACCTCTACTGGATCGGTACCTGGGTGACGGTGCAATACTGGAACCCCAATTATGAGAGTGACGAAGCGGAAGACTATGATGCCAATGACTTCGATCCGGGTGACATCAAGACCACCCAGGAACTGGCCTGGCTGATCAGCTATGTCAATGGTCTGAACGGCGCAACGGCTCACCCGACCGCCAATGCCGTCATCAAGAACGATATCAATATGGATGCTAGTATCTGGGTGCCGATCGGTAATGCCAACGCTCCTTTCAAGGGTACCTTCGAAGGTAACGGCCATGTGATCACGGGCATCCACAGCATCCTGTTAAACAACAACGCCGGTATCTTCGGTGTGACTCAGGGCGCCACCATCAAAAACGTGGTGGCTCAGGTGGCATTCGATGGCAACTCTGTCAACAAGGGCTCCATCATCGGAACGATGATCGGCGGCACCTTGATGAACGTGGAGGCTGCCGGCGACCTTGTCGGCAAGGAGAACACAATTAACATGGGTGGTTTGGTCGGCTTGGCCACCACCAGCGACCAGGTAACTACGCATCCCGTGATCCAATCCAGCTTCGCGGTGAACACCATGAAGGCTGAGAAAGCCGCCACCGTGATGGGTGGTCTGGTCGGATCCTTGGGCAGCGTGAAAGAAGTGACTACTGAGGAGAATGGTGAAGTGACAGTGACGGTGACAAATTATTACGCCGACCTCTACAACTGCTACGCCGACATTACCTTGGGCTCCGACAACGCGGCTACCGTCATGGGCGGCCTGGTCGGTGTGAACAACAAGGGTTGCACCGTGGAGAACTGTTACGTGATCAACCCGATTGGTCCAGCCTTTGCCTATACCAACGACGGCACCATCCAGTTCTGCTATGCGGCCAAGGGAACGGAGAAGTTTGTGGGTGACGCGTCATCCAATAACAAACCTCTTGGCCACGGCACCTATGATGTTGTCCTCGATCGCAAAGAGTTGGGCTATATGTACGGTGACAACAAAGTGACCAAAGTGGTTGAAGCCGATGAGAACGCCTACATCACGGAGAAAGACTCCATCTATTATGCTAACTACCAGATCCTGAAGTGGAGAGGTCTTCTCAGTACCCTGAATCAATGGGTGGTCGCCAATCCGAAGTCACTGAATCCTGCCCCGACCTCGTGGCTGCGTCCGACCACTCAAAACCTCAACGGTGATCTGCCGATTCTGGCCTTCGACAAAGACAACTGCGTGGGCAACTGCGTCAATGATGACGGCAAGATGCTGCGTTACAGTGCTTACGACCTCACTTCAGGCAACTTTAACAATGGTCTCGACAACATGCTGATCGCCTACAAAGACAAAGCTGCCAACATCTTCCTCTATGGTAATGCCACCGAGGTCGAAGAAGTTCCGACAAAGAATTTGTATGTGTTCATCAACGAAGATGCCGTGCTGCTGCAGAAGCTACAGTCTGGTGGCACCAAAGCCAACGAGGCGAACTTCATCAATACCACCGTGGGTGTCACCTTCGACAATTCAAGCAAAAAAGCTAAAGACTACTTCGGCACCCTGCTCGAATACGACTGGCACTTGATGTCCACCCCGCTGGCCGATGCCAAGCTGGGTATCACCTATACGGGGTCGAACATCGGTTATGGCAATGATGCCGACTGGAGCAAGGTCGAGGACAGCTACATGCCCAATATGACCAACGGTAGCAAAGGTGATGATGATCCCGAAGCCGAGGAAGCCGACGCCGTGGCATGGGACTTCTACACCTACTTCGAGCCCCAGTACCACTGGATGAACTTCAAGCGCAGCCAAAACAACCACTGGCATTACGATGAGCCGCACGGCAACATCGACTACACGGGCACGGAGCAGTCCTCAGGCAAGCTCACCCCGGGTCGTGGCTACATGATGGCCATCAACCAAGACAGTTACGTCAACCAGACGGGTACGCTGAACAATGGCGACGTTACCATTAATCTTACCATCTCTGGGGACCAAAATAATGATCCTGCTCCTACCAAGGATTGGGGTAGCAACCTGGTGGGTAATCCCTATCAGGCCTATCTGAACCTCGCTAAGGTTGCCGAGGATAATAGTTTTGGCGGCTATGCTGCAGCCAATGGTTTCTATATCTACGATGCCGACAATGGCACGTATGGACCGTACATCACCAATGCTTCGGTCAACACGGCTGTTCCGTCGCAGTTCATCCACCCCCACCAAGCCTTCTTCGTAGTAATTGAAGGAAATAAAGGATCGGAAAAAGAACTTAAGTTTACCTACGACATGGCTACCGCCACCCCGAACGTCTCCTCTTACTTCCGTGGTGAGACGCAACCGATGTTCCCGTTGGTGAACCTCTTCGTGGAGAACGAGGCGGGCAGCCGCGACTTGGCGATCGTCGAGTTCAACCGTCCCGAGTTGGGAGGTGTGCGTAAGGTCGACAACCTGCGCAATGCCAACTTCAAGCTGTACGCCCATTACGATGGCGGCAACTACGGCCTGTTGTTCACTCCTGAAGACGCAGAGCGTGTCCCCGTCCACTTCCGTACGATGGAAGACGGCACGTTCACGATGACGTGGCAGACGATGCACGGCACCTTCACCAACCTGATCCTGGTGGACAACCTCACGGGTACGCGTACGAACATGCTGACGACCGACCACTACACCTTCGAAGGCAGCGTGGACGACTATGCGGCACGCTTCTACATCACGTTCAACGTGACTGGCGTGGACGAGCTCAACGGTGAGAACGACGACTTCACCTGGTTCGACGGCAACGACTGGATCGTGACCGGCAAAGGCCAGCTCGACGTGATCGACGTGACGGGCCGCGTGTTGCGCTCGGAGCGTGTGAGCGGCGAACAGACCCGCCTGCACCTCGACGGTGTGGCCGCTGGCGTGTATATGATGCGTCTGACCGAAGGCAACCGCGCCAAGACACAAAAGATTGTCATCAGATAACGACGTGAAGCACGTTGGCGGGCCACGCGCCGCGTGGCCCGCCAACGGCCTCTCACAGGTACGATATACAAATGAAGTCAAACAATAAAATATATAGTACGATGAAAAAGAAAATGTTAACCCTGATGACGGTGCTGATGATGGCTGCAGGGAGTGCCTTCGCGCAGGTGATCATCACGGACGAAGACGTCAACCATAACCGCGCCACCCGGGATGCGGAAGAATTCGGTGTGATGGTCCCCATGCAAAAGTTTGACGGAGACCAATGGAAAGTGGCTCCGCTGGGCAACGGCATCCTGCTGCTCGCCGGATTGGGCGCCGCCTACCTGGTGAAAAAGAGAAAGAAATAACTACTGATCCAAATCAGTAATTTTATTTATTTGTATTCTGTTGAGACGGCCTCGTCGTGACGACGCGGCCGTTTTGTTGTTTATGCTCTTTAGAGTCTGTAAAGCGATTACAGATACTCGATGTAAATGGTCTCCTTGTCGACGGGCTCGTCGGAGGGGAAGGCACTCATGACGATGGGATAGTCGTCTTCGTCGTATTGGTAGGTGATTGAGAAAGTTTCGGTGTCATAGGAAGATTCAGACGCCGAGATCGTGACGATGTTGTTCTTCACGAGGCTGCCGCCTGTCTGGCCCAAAAGGAAGCCGTACACGGGGTTGTTCTTGGTGTCGTATAGGGCGGTGAGGGTGACGGTCTCGCCCATGCCTTGTCCGAGGACCTTGGTGATGTTGTCGCCATCCCAGGTCAGCTGGACGTTGACGACATAGGTCTGCTGGCCACCGCGTTGCGCCAGGTGGTCCTCAAACGAGATCAGGCGCTCGCTGATCGGACGGGGGAGCAGCATGGAGAGCGGGTTCATGGCAGGGAGGAGCTTCTTGGCCCCCATGATTTCCTCGTTCAGGGTGGCGGTCAGCTGGCTCATCTTTTTGTCTTTGTAGGTGACGTCGCAAGAGGCGACGAGCATGGTGCCAAAGTAGAGGCTGAGGTTGGTCAACTGCTTGTCGGTGTAGTTATAGAGCAGGCTGAGGTTGGCATAGTAGCAGTCGACACGGCTGATGCGGTCCTTGTCGGTGTAAGTGAAGTCGATGGTGAACAGCATGCCGCCGTCTTCGTCGAAGTTCTCGATGGATTCCACGAAGTCGTCATTGTTCCACTTCCAATGCTCAACGAGGGTTCTGTGGTTGTCTTCGTCTTGGTAATAGATGTTTGCGATTTTCTTGTCGGCGGGGGTCATCGTGTCTTTTTTGCAGGAGGGCATGGAGGTCAGGACCAACACGCCAAGAAGGAAGAGGGCCAGATTTCTTAAACTTTTCATGATGTAATGTTTTTATGGATTTTGTCTATTATTAGTTAATTGTTTGTATTTCACTATATTAAGACGATAGTCAACGCGGCTGTCGCTGAGCTCGTCGCGGCTGTGTTGGAGGAGGGTCTGTGCTTCGAGGAGGTCGGAGAGGGCCACCAGGCCGGCTTCGTAGTAGTCGGTGACCATCTTGAGGTTGGCTTCGGCGTCGCTCAGGGCGGTCTGGGCCATTGTGATGCGCAGCCAGCTCTGTTGCAGGTTGAACCAGGCCTGGTTGGTCTGCAGCTCCATCTTCTCCTCGAAGTCACGCCGGCTGTTCTCGGCGATCTCCAGGTCGAGGTTGTGTTTCTTCAGCCTGAAAGCGGTCTTGTGCCAGTCGGTGATGGGTACCTGCAGCAGGGCGAAGGCGACGGCGTTGGGCTTGGCGTGGTCGAGGAGGGTGTGGTAGTTGGCGCTTCCGCCGATGAGCAACGAGGGCAGGGCCTCGCCGAGGGTCATCTTCTTCTTGAGGCGTTCTGCTTCGACGGAGAGGTGGAGGAGGCGTGCCTCGTGACGGCCTGCCACGGCGTCGTGGGCGGCCTGGAAATAGGCGGTGGGTGCCTGCTCCAAGCCGAGGGTGTCGGTGAGCGCCAGGGCCTGCCAGTCCACCCCGATGTATTGCCCCAAGGCCATCTTCAGCAGGGTGATGCCGTCTTCGGCTTTCTTACGGTTCAGCTGGCTCTCGTTTTTCTTGATGGTGACTTTGTACTGGTCGGTGGGCATGGCCAAGCCGGCCTCGATGGCGCCTCTCAGGTCCTTGTCGAGGGTGTCGAGGAGGCGGTCGAGCTGGTCTAAGGTGACGATTTTCTCCTGTAAGGAGACGATTTGCCAATAGAGGCACTCGGTCTGGAGGCGGATCTCGTCTTCTTTGATGTCTTTCTGTAGCTGGGCGGCTTCGATGCCGAGGCGTGCGAGTTTGTTGCCGTTGCGGATGCGTCCTCCGGCATACAGCGGCTCGGTGGCCATCACGTTGGCGATGACGCCGTCTTGCACGAAGGAATATTCTTTTTGAAGGCCCAGGAGGGGCCCGTATTGTGCGTAGAGGTTATAGAGGGTCTGCCGTACCAGGGCGTTGTCGATGTCGTCGATGCCGAAGGTGAGGAAGGGGTTCGCGGCGTTGAACGCCAGTGCCTGGGCGGAGACGGTGGGGAGATAGGCGGTGCGGGCCTCGCCCTTGGTGGCGCGTGCCTTCTCGATCTCGAGCTGGGTGTTTTGCAGCTCAAGGTTGTTCTGCAGGGCCAGGTCGATGCAGTCGGTCACCGTAAGGCGCCGGCACGAATCGGGGGTCTGGGCGTGGGTTCCCAGAGCGAGGAGGAGGAGTGCTATGACGACGAAGTGCTTGTTCATGCGGGTTGGGGTTGGGTGGTTTTCTTGGAGGACCGGAAGAGCTGCCAGTACATCACGGGCATGACGGCGAGGATGATGACCATGGAGAGCACCACGCCGAAGCAGATGACGACGCCCATGGGCATCCACAGGGGGTTGCGGGTGATGATCATGGGGAGCACGCCCAGGGCGGTGGTGGCGGAGGTGAGGAAGATGGGCCGCATGCGGCGGCTGCCGGCGCGCATGGCGGCGTCCTTGGCGCTCAGGCCCTCGTCGACACGAAGGGTCTCGGCGTATTCGTACATCACGATGCCGTTGCGGACGATGATGCCGATGAGGCTGACGATACCCAGCACGGAGGTCATGCCGAAGTCGAGGTCGAAGAGCCATTCGCCGAAGAAGGCGCCGAACATGCACAGGGCGCTGGAGCAGAGGGTCAGCAGGGCGAGGTTGAGTTTCTTGAAGTAGGCCACTAGGAAGGCCAGCAGTACCAGGATGGCAGCGATGAGGCTCTTGAAGATCTCCGGGACGACCATGGTGTTCAGCGTGGTGAGGCCGCCGTAGTCGATGCTGACGCCATCAGGGAGGTTGGGCCGGACCTGGGTGTCGATATAGCGTTGGATCTTCTTCATGCTGGCGGTCTGCGACTTCCAGAACTTCATGTCGGCGGCCAAGGTGATGCAGCGCTTGCCGTCATGGTGGACGAGCTGTGCCGGATGCCAGTCGGGGCTGAGGTCGGCCACCTGTCGCAAAGGCACGTTGGTGCCTGGGATCATGGTGGGGATCATCTGGTTCTTGACCGACTCGAAGTCGTTGGGGTCGTAGTTGGTCGTGCCGTAGAGCCTGACGGGGATGCTGCGGCTGCCTTCCCATACGGTGGTCAGGGGCTGCCCGTTGAGGCTGCCGGCCAGGTTCAGCGACAGGAGGGACTTGGTGATGCCCAGGCGGGCGCATTCCTCGGGTTTCATGGTCACCTTCACGGAGGGAAGGAACTCGTCGTAGTCGGAGTGTACCCAGCGCAGCTCGTTGTCGAGGGTGAGCATGTAGTCTTTGATCTGCTGCGCCACGGGGGCGGTCTGGGTGTAGTCGTCGCCGAAGACGAAGATCTCCACGGGGGTGGAGACGGCCTGATAGTCGAGCTGGCGGAAGCGGACATGGGCTTCGGTGAAGTAATAGGAATAGCGGTCGTCCATCTCCTTGAGCAGGTCTTCGGTGGCCTGTTTCGAGGTGGTGTTCACGATGAGCTGCGACAGGTTGTTGGCGGGGATGCTGGGGGAGTAGGTGACGTGGAAACGGGGTGCGTTCTCGCCGATGAAGGCGGTCACGGCGGTGACCCGTCGGTCTTGCAGCAACAGCTGCTGTAGGGAGTCGCTGATGCGGGTGGTGGCTTCGAGGCTGCTGCCTTCGGGCAGACGGATCTCGACGGCGAAGCAGTCGCGCTCTGCGTTGGGCATCATCTGCACGTTCAACGCCAGAAACATCAGGATGCCGAGGACGATGGAGCCGATGCCGAGGCCGATGGTGAAGCCGGGGTGCCTGAAGCAGTGGCCTTGCATCTTGTCGTAGAGGTTCTGCAGGAGGCTGAAGAACCTCATCTGGGCCCGGAGGAAGCCGTTGCGGCGGGGCCGATCGGTCTCCGGCCGAATGAATAGGATCTCCAGGGAGGGGATGACGAGCATGGCGTAGGCCAGCGAGGCCATCAAAGAGAAGGCGATGGTCCAGGGGAAGAGCTGCACGAAGTCGCCCAAGAGGCCGGTGATGATGCCCGTCATGGGGAAGAACATGGTGGCGATGGCGCCGGTGGCGATGAGCATGGGCATGAACAGCTCGCGGGCGCTGCTGACGGCGGCGTCGAAGGGCTTGTAGCCCTGGCTCAGCTTGTCGATGTAGCCGTCGATGTTGATGATGGAGTCGTCGACGATCATGCCCAGCACCACGATGAGGGCGGCCAGCGTCACGGTGTTGAGCTCGATGCCGAAGAGATACATCAGGCCGATGCTCATGGCGGTGCAGACGGGCAGGCCGGAGCTGGCGATGAGGGCGGTGCGGAAGGGGAAGAGCAGCAGCATGACGGCGATGACGACGATCATGGAGATGAGCAGGTCGCGCAGGAAGCTGTTGACGGACTTCCGGACCACCTTGGGCTGGTCGGTGATGCGGTAGAGCTTGACGCTGTCAGGCAGGGTGGTGCGGAACTCGGAGAGGACCTTCTCCACGGATTTTCCGAAGGCGACGATGTTGAAGCCCTTGCGCATCTCGACAGAGACGATCAAGGCGTCGTGCCCGTTGAAGTTCACCACCTTGGAGGGGGCTTCGAGGCGGCGTTCCACGGTGGCTACGTCGCGTAAGCGGACCGTGTTGCCGGTGGGATCGGAATAGATGATCTGCTCTTCAAGTTCTTTCTCGGAGACCACGGGGTTCTTGATGTGCAGCGGGAAGTCGAAGGCGTCGGTCTCCATGGTGCCGCTGGTGGTCACGAGTCCCTGCGAGGCATATTGCAGCATCAAGGTGTTGGGGCTGATGCCGTAGAACGACAGCTTCTCCTTATCGACGGTGACGGCGATCTCCTCGGCCTGTTCGCCGATGACGCGTACGTTGCTCGTTTGGGGGATGTCGAGCAGGCGATGGCTGAGGTCGTCGGTGTAGCCGCGCATCTCGCGGTAGGTCTTGTCGGACGACTCCATGGCGATGAGCAGCGAGGAAGCGTTTCCGAAGTCGTCGATGACGGCGATGGCCAGCACGCCGGCCGGGAAAGACATGGCTTTGGACTCGTTGACTTTGTTGCGGATCCGGGTCCAGGCCTCGGTATAGTCGCTCTTGGTCTGGTCGAGCATCACATAGACGTAGCAGATGCCCTCTTTGCTCACCGAGAAGGTCCGCTCGCGATCCACATCGGGAATGGTGAAGATCAGCTCTTCCAGGGGCTTGGCCAGCTGGGTTTCCACCTCTTCGGAGTTGGCGCCGGGATAGATGCCTGCCACGATGCCCTGTGGGAAGGAGAAGGCCGGGAATTCGTCTTTCTTCATGTTGACGAGGGCATAGATACCGAATGCTATGATCACCAGCACCACGATCCAGACGATCTTCTGGTGCTTGATGCTTCCGCTGATGATGCCTCTATTTCCCTTGATTCTATTCACTGTTCACGCTCCACTTTTCACTTTACCTCCCATTCGGCCGATGAGCCCTTCGGGGTTTCACTTACCCGCATCTCCTCACTGACCTTCTGATACCCTTCCACGATGACCTTGTCGCCCGGTTGGAGGCCTTCGCTCACGATGACGCCCTCTCCGGAGTAGCCTGAGACGAGGATGGACCGGCGGGTGGCGCGGCCGTCTTCGACGACCCAGACGAACTTACCCTCGCTGTTGATCAGCACGGCGTTGGCGGGGATCACGATGCCTTTGTCGACTTCGTTGTGGAAGACCACGCGGGCGATCATCCCGGGATAGAGCTCCTTGGAGGGTTGCTCGATGAGCACCTTCACGGGATAGCTGTGGGTCATCAGGGAGGCGGTCATGCCTTTCTCGACGACCTTGCCGTTGAAATGCCGGTCGCCCATGGCGGGGATGACGATGTCTGCTGCCTCGTTGATCGCGAGTTGGTTGATCTCGTTTTCCGGGACGGAGATCTTCACGGTGATGCCTTGGGTGCTGATGATCCGCATGACGGGCTTCAGCGGGGCGACGTTCTCGCCGACTTCCGCGTTGAGGGAGGCGACGGTGCCGTTGAAGGGGGCGACGAGTGCGTTCTCCATGAGCATGGCGTTGGCTAGATCTACCGCGGCCTCGGCCTTCTCGAGGTTGGCGACCATCTCTTTCCATTTGATCTCAGGGAGACTGCCGTTGTCGTGTACTTTCTTGAGCCGGTCGTAGGCGTCCTGGGCCTGGTAGAGGGTGGCTTGGGCGGAACGCAGGGTGCTCTCCATCGAAGGCGAGGAAACCCGTGCGAGGGTCTGGCCCTTCCTGACGGGGCTGCCCTCCTTGACGGGGATGGCCTCGACGATGCCTCCGTATTTGAAGGCCATATCGACGGACTGGCCCTCTTCGAGGTTGCCCGGATAGGAGTTGCGGACCATGCCGCCGATGGAGTCGATGGTCATGACGCCCACGGGGATGACCCGTTCCTGCTTGCTGCCTCCGATGAGCTTCTCCTTAAGCTGTTGCGGGTCGCTGCCGTTGCATCCGGCGAGGAGGAGCGTGATGAGGATCAAAAAGAGGGTTCTTTTCATGGCTTCAGTTTCTGTAGGCGACCATCTTGACGTCTTTTTCCTTGATCTTATAGTCTACCGTGCCTATGGAGGCCTTGCCTTTGTAGGTCATGTCGAATACGATCATGTCGTCGTACATCTGTCCGGTCCCGCTCACCAAGATGGAGAAGCTGGAGAACAAGGAACTCACCGAGACGGGGAGCACGTTGCGTTGGAAGGTGCTGAGCTCGAGGGTGTTGCCGTTGCAGGTTCCCGAGGTGACCACCACGTCGCCGTTCAGGTAGTTCATCACGACGACGACTTTGCCGTCCTTTTTCTCGGAGGCGCAGATGTTGAGTTGTCCCACATCGTTGGCCAGGCTCACGTCGAGGGAGGCCGGGATGTTGAGGTCGATGGTGTCGATTTGTCCTTCCACGGTGATGGAGATCTCGCCCGAGGTCTTGAAGGAATAGTCGCCTTCGAAGAGGCTCACTCCGCTTTTATGGCAGGAGGCCAGGGCGAGGGTTGCGATGAGGACGAGGAAAAGTCTTTTCATGACGCAGGTTGATTTAACACAAAACGTTATTACAACCGCAAAGGTACTCAGTTTTTCCCCATCTGGGTTGTTTTTTGGAGTTAAATTTCTGAAATGCCTCCGGGAAAAGCAAAAAAAAGGTGCAGTTTGGGCGCTGCACCTTTTTGCATTGTTTGTTTCGATGATGATCGCAGTCTTGTGCGATGGTTATCTCACGACGCTGACCCGTTTCACGAAGTTGCCGTTTTGGGTGGAGACTTGTACCAGATACATCCCTGCTCCGTAGCGCGACAGATCCAGGTCGAGCGCGTCGGTGTCGGCGGAGGCGTCGTAGAGCACCTGTCCGAGGGTGTTCATCACGGTGACATGATGCATGCCGGGAGCCGCAACGGTCACCCGTTCTTGCGTCGGGTTGGGGAACACGGCGACGTCGCTTCCGGCTTCGCCCAGCAGGTCGTATTCGTCCACGAAAGCCCAGAGGATGAAGCTATAGCCACTGCCGCCCTGTGCCTGGTTGACGTCGATCCACATGCCGTAATCGGGCAGGCCCACCCAGCGGCTGTTGGGGTCGCCCATGTCTTCCATCACGAAGGCAGGTCCTTGCACCGAGCCGTCTTGATACAACGTGACCCAGATGTTTTGGTCGCCATCGATGCGCACGGGTTCATCCAGCGCCATCGTCACCACGGTGCCCGTACCGGAGGTCACGGTAAACTTTTGGGTGCAGACCAGTTTGCCGGGACTCATGTCGCCACCCACCCAGATGTTGATGGAGTATTCGCCTGCAAAGTCATCGCCGCCGCCTTCAAGATAGGCTACCTGGGTGATGTACTGTCCTGTATAATCCGCAACCATGGCAGCAGGAAACATGTAACCCCAGTAAAACGCCAAGCCGCCGAAACCGGCATTTCCAACCGGAGTGACCGACGTCGAGGCATACGACAGGATGACGGGTCTTTCGGTCAGCGAAACCACCGGGGAGGTCTCCGGGTTGACCGTCATCGTAAACTCGTTTTGTGCCATGCCGCCGCATACGATGGCGAAGAGGCACACAATCATAAATAGAACTTTTCTCATAGACATAATATTAAAAACACAATCATCTAGATTAGATGATGATGTCATGGAGAAAATAACGAGTTAAATTTCTTTAACAGGAAGGGCCTTCGGGTGGCTTTATTGTTTTTGTTTGTTGAATAGCCAATGGAAGATCCCTGGGGTGGAGAAGGCTTTATCCCAGCATCCATGTCCCTCATTGGGGTAGGTGACCAGGATGGCTTCATGGTTGCCGGCTTGCTTTAATGCATGAGCCATCCGGAGGCTTCTCAGGGGCATCACCACGGGGTCTTTCATTCCGTGAAAGATCATGATGGGGAGGTCTTTCATGACGTCGGCATAGGTCGGGTCGCCACCGCCGCAGATGGCGATGGCTGCCGCAAACCGTTGTGGCCGTCGCTGTAGGGCATCCCAAACGCCGAAGCCGCCCATGGAGAGGCCGCAAAGGTAGATTTGTGTTGAATCGACGGAACCGCTTTCGACGAGGCTGTCGATCAAGGCGAAGACGCTTTTCAGCTCCGTGGTGGGTTCCTGTTCCATCTGATGTTCCGGCAGGCTCCAGTCGGTGTTCACCCAGCGTTTCCCTTCGGGGCATTGCGGGACCATCAGCAGGAAGGGATAGCGGCTGGTGATGGTATCGTCGAGGAAATAGCGGATACAATGTTTCAGTGGTGCGGTGTTGTCGTTGCCACGTTCGCCGGCGCCGTGCAGGAAGACGACCAGGGGCAGGGCTTTATTGGGGGATTCGGCTTCCAGGGTCGCCTCTGTTTCCGGAGTCGCCTCTGTTCCCGGGGTAGCGCAGGCTTTCTTTGAGCGGTAGAGCCGATAGGGGAGCGTGTCGTTGCCTTCAACATGGAGATGGGCCTCGAACAGGGTCGTATCGGGGAGTTGCGCAAAGGAAGGCGCGGAGAGGAGGCACAGGGCAAGGAGCAAGAAGGATTTGAGGTGGTTTTTCATTTTGCGTTGGATGATGCAGGATTGAAGGCAAAGATAAACAAATTCCCCTTTCATGGGGTTCAATGGTTTGAGGCGGTAAAAATACTCATTAAGTCATGTTGCGACGCAGCGAACACTACTTTCCCTCTCGGTTTTGATAGGGTAGGCGTACGGTGGGATATGTTTCAATAGGGATAGTAAAGTGCTTATCGCTGCCACAATGGCTCTTGCTGCCATCCTTGTGGAAATCCCATGGCCGCATGGTCAATGGAAGGATAGTCGGCCAGCAAATGTAGCATTTTATCGCACATGTCATTCTGAGGAGAGATCACATCAAGAAAGTACTTGATGATGCAAAGGTCAAAATAGACACGCATTGGGTCGGTGGGGAGAGTTATCCAAGTACCACTCATGCGATTGGGGATCATAGGACGAATGGTGTTTTGTTTGTTCCATACACGGGCATGGTGACAACAGTAGTTACGTGTCAGCGCGACGATGGTAAGCCACGATTCGAATGGAGCCACATGTAGGCCGAACTTTTGAGCTATGCTTTTTTTGATGCGATTCTGCTTGATATTGCTATAAATATTGGTCATCACACCGAAAGGCAACACCTCGGCCAATATCCATGCTGGCGGATAAGTGTCTGAATATGTGCGCTTGAAATGGTTAATGAAATCCTCACGTGAACGGTTGATTTCGTTGTCGATCAGCGACATCGTGTGGACAAACTTGCCTTGATCGGTAAAGTTAGCTCCATCGGTCATCCAAAATGGATTGCCTGTAAGTTCGCTGCCTACGTTGACAATGGCACTTCGTACGGCCACCTCAATCTTCTCAATTTCGTTAAAAATGAACAATCGCAACTTCTTATCGAAGCGGTAGAGCGTCATCACTTGACCAAACGAGCTTCCAGGCTTGTATTGATGTTGCTCCTTGGGTATCCGAAGCAGTGGGTACATGTAAGCTGACAAACGGTAGTAGCCGATGTAATCGAGATAACGCTCGGCTTTGGAAGGGTCGTTGACGGTAAGACCGCGCGACTGAAGTAATGCAACAAGGTCGTGCGAATTAGTATAGGTTTTATGGAATGGTATTCGGTTCGGCATAATAAAAAAAACGACCCGCACATTTGAGCATCGTTGAGAGGCTTGGCGGGTTCTGGTGATGCAAAAGTACAAATTTTTTTTATTCCGCAAGGGTTTTGATGAAAAAAATTAAAATCAACAAATACTCTGCTTACCAAAAAGGATATAACAAAAAAAGGTGCAACCCTTTCGGATTGCACCTTTTTGATTGTTTAACTCTCAGAGGATTATTTTACCTCCTCAAAGTCGGCGTCGGTGACGTTGTCGTCGTTGCCGCCGTTGTTGCCATTGTTCTGGCCGGAGTTGCCGCCTTGGAAGCCGCCACCCATGTTGTTCGGGTCGAAGCCGCCTTGCGGGCCGCCCTGGGCGCCACCGGCGTTGCGGTACATCTCCTCGGAGGCCTTCTGCCAGATGGCGTTCATCTCGTTCATGGCCGTGTCGATGCCGGCGATGTCCTTGGCCTCGTGGGCGCTCTTCAGCTTGGCGAGGGCGCTCTCGATCTCCGACTTCTTGTCGGCGGGCAGCTTGTCGCCGTATTCCTTCAGCTGTTTCTCGGTCTGGAAGATCACGCTGTCGGCTTGGTTGAGCTTGTCGATGCGCTCACGTTCCTTCTTATCGGCTTCGGCGTTGGCCTGGGCTTCGTTCTTCATGCGTTCGATCTCGGCGTCGGTCAAGCCGGAAGAGGCCTCGATACGGATGCTCTGGGTCTTGCCCGTGGCCTTGTCCTTGGCGCTCACGTTCAGGATGCCGTTGGAGTCGATGTCGAAGGTGACTTCGATCTGCGGGATGCCACGCGGCGCGGGCGGGATGCTGTCGAGGATGAAACGGCCGATGGTCTTGTTCTGGTTGGCCATGGGGCGCTCGCCTTGCAGCACGTGGATCTCCACGCTGGGTTGGTTATCGACGGCGGTGGAGAACACCTCCGACTTCTTGGTCGGGATGGTGGTGTTGGCGTCGATGAGCTTGGTCATCACGCCGCCGAGGGTCTCGATGCCGAGGCTCAACGGGGTGACGTCGAGCAGCAGCACGTCGCGGACCTCACCGGTCAAGACGCCGCCTTGGATGGAGGCGCCGATGGCGACCACCTCGTCGGGGTTGACGCCCTTCGAAGGCTCCTTCTTGAAGAAGTCGCGGACGATGTTCTGGATGGCGGGGATACGGGTGGAGCCGCCCACGAGGATGACCTCGTCGATGTCGTTGACGCTCAAACCAGCATCTTGCAGGGCCTTACGGCAGGGTTCGAGGGTGGCGTTGATCAGATGGTCGGCCAGCTGTTCGAACTTGGCGCGGCTCAGGGTGCGGACCAGGTGCTGCGGGATGCCGTTGACGGGCATGATGTAAGGCAGGTTGATCTCGGTCTCGCTGGAGGAGCTCAACTCGATCTTGGCTTTCTCGGCTGCTTCCTTCAGACGTTGCAGGGCCATCGGGTCCTTACGGAGGTCGATGCCGCTGTTGTCTTTCATGAACTCTTCAGCCAGCCAGTTGATGATGACTTCGTCGAAGTCGTCGCCGCCGAGGTGGGTGTTGCCGTTGGTGGACTTCACCTCGAACACGCCGTCGCCGAGTTCCAGGATGGAGATATCGAAGGTGCCGCCGCCGAGGTCATAGACGGCCACTTTGGCGTCGCTCTTCTTCTTGTCCAAGCCGTAAGCCAAGGCGGCTGCGGTAGGCTCGTTGACGATACGGCGTACCTTCAGGCCGGCGATCTCACCGGCTTCCTTGGTGGCCTGACGTTGTGAGTCGCTGAAGTAAGCCGGCACGGTGATGACGGCTTCGGTGACGGTCTGGCCGAGGTAGTCTTCAGCGGTCTTCTTCATCTTCTGAAGCACCATGGCGGAGATCTCCTGCGGGGTGTAGGTCTTGCCGTCGATGTCGATACGCGGGGTGTTGTTGGGGCCTTGCACTACTTTGTAAGGCACACGGCGAATCTCGGCTGCGACCTTGTCGTAGGTCTCGCCCATGAAACGCTTGATGGAATAGATGGTGCGTTGGGGGTTGGTGATGGCCTGACGTTTGGCAGGCTCGCCGACCTTACGCTCGCCGTTGTCGGTGAAAGCGACAACGGAAGGGGTGGTGCGGTGGCCTTCGCTGTTGGCGATGACGACCGGCTCGCTGCCTTCCATGACGGAAACGCATGAGTTGGTGGTTCCTAAATCGATACCAATGATCTTTGACATAATTTGTTTCTCCTATTTTTAATTTGACTAATACTTTTTTTCGGTTTTGAGTGCCGCCGTCGGATGCGGTGACGCGTCCTTTAGTCAAGGATTATGCCAAAGGGGTGATAGGGTGGCAGTGCTGACATTTTGTCAGTAACGGTACTGCTTACTGTGTTATTTCAATAATTCCAGAATAGTTTCCGGCGCAATCTCCATCTCGGCGACGGCGCAAAGTCCAGTGCCGATGTCTTTTAGGCTGGCACCTATAAAATATACCTTATCGTCGATAATCAAGAATCGGTCATGGTTTCGGTGGGGGAGTTGGATGAATTCAATCTCCGGATACTGAGTGTTGTGTTTTTTCAAGTCGGTGAGAAATTGCTCGTTATAGCGTGTGTGGATGGTTGCCGAAACGCCATTGGCTCGTTTTGTGAACAATGAGAGCACACGGTCGTCCACGAAGTTATCGATTAGAATGATTCTTTGTTTGGCGTTCCGAACGAGGTCGGAGATGTAGGCCCATGCGTCCCAGACACAACCAGTTGGGAATACTTGCTCTGGGAGAGGCTTGGGAGAGATATCCTCGATTTTATCTAGGATTTGATCAATTTTTTCATCTGTTTTGATTTGATGTTTTTCCAGATGCGCAATGCGCGTCAAAATGGTTGCGTTTTGGAGCATAAACCTTCGCATAGCCACAAAAGCGTCTATTATTCTGATGCTGATTTCAATTGCTTTCTGGCTGTTTAAAACTGAGGGTAACATTGAAACGCCAAATTCCGTGAATACAAATGGTTCAGTTGTAGAAAATTTCAAAGTCTTGAGCCGGTCGCAATTTGCGACCACCTCTTTCACCTCTTTTTTAGTCAATTGAAACCTGTATCTTTCAGGAAATCGAGCGATATTTCTTCTTACCTGTTCATTCAGACGTTTGGTTGTGACTCCATAAAGTGAAGCTAAATCTCTGTCTATCAGTACTTGCTTTCCTCTGATTGTAAGTATTCGCTGTTCAATATCATCTTGGTTTGGTACAATGCCATTGTCCTCAAGGCTATTACAATTTGCGACCTCAAGTTTGGTTTCCTCAATCGGTTTTTCGGAATTCTTTTCTTTAGTAACTTTCTTCTTTGCCATGCTCTTATGTTTTAGCTGACAAATATATGATAAAATCTTATATACTACTAATTAATATAGAATTATCTCTTTTTCTTAAAGAAATCCGTAAATTTAGAAACCCGTTTTCGGGATTCTAGTTTAAAATAAAAAAACCGCCTCCCCAAACGGGGAAGCGGTTTCTCAGCTTACCGAAAGTGTTACTACATAACGTGATTAGTTGTTCACCTTCGTCATGCTGAAGCTGGCGGTGTAGGTGGTGCCGTCGGCTTTTTTGCGGAGGGCGGTCCAGCTCATGACGTTGTCCTCAATGGAGGCAACCTCCCACCATTCGCGGTACTCGGCGCCGTTGTTGATCCAGCGCATGCAGAGCAGGTTGCCGTCCACGAAATACTCGTTGAGGGTGTTGAGGGGATTGGGGATCCAGTTGTTGCCGTCCTTGTTGTAGTAAACGTAGGTGCCGTCAGCGTTGTACTGCCATCGGTGCTCGAGGTAGTCATCGTATTCCGACTGCTCGCTGGTGACGTGGCCTTCCCAGATACCGATGACAGCCTGCTTATAGTCGTTGGTAACCTTGACGAAGCGGTCGGTCTCCTCTTTTGTGAACAACTCGACGCCGTCTATCAGTACGGTCACCTTCATATCGGCGGTGAACTCGTTGTTGTTGATGGACTTGACGACGATGGTGAGTTCAGTTGCATGATGTTCGTTGGAATAGGCGGTGGCGGTAATGGTCTGACCGTTGATGTTGATGTCGAATTTGGTATAGTCAGCCCACAAACCCTCTGAATTTGGATGATTGTTCATGGATCCGCTTCTGATGGCTTCAGTGGCCGAGAGGAAGGTGAACACGATCTTTTCATTGGTCGGTGCGGGTTGGCCGTTGATGTCGGCCTTCATCCATTTTCCGATGATTTGTTCTTCGAGGTTGGTGACTTTGTCTTTGGTGCATCCTGCGAAGACGATGGTCGCGAGGACCAGTAATGCTAATACTTTTTTCATTTGTTATTTAATTGTTTAAGTTACCAATGGCAATTCTCATCTGGGTCTCCACCGAAAATCCAGCAGATAAATTCGCAGAACGCTCTGTCTAAATCTTCCATTTCATCACCGTTACCACCAAAGTCAACCCGTGTTTTTTCGGAGTTGCCCTCCTTGTCGATGACGATGGCTACAGTGGGACTTTGGGTACACCAGGCGGCTACTTCGTCGTAATTCTGTGCCGTAGTGAAAGTGTTGTTGGTGTTTTCCCAACCCTCATAGGCCTTGGAGCCGTTGACCAGCATCGCATCGTAGGCGGCTACAGTGTGAATGCGCAGGCTGAAGTTGCCTTCTGCAATGGAAGTCTTGGGGGTGAGTTTGGCCCAAACACCCTCGGTGAGAGGCAGCGTGTTGGCTGTTGTCGTCTTTCGCCAAGCGGAGTCGGTCAAGATCTCCTTCTGTTGGGCGCCAGTAGCGTCGAGGTAGTTGATTTCCACATCAGCCACACTCAGCACATCGGGGCTGACGGAGACGTAATACATCATCTTCACCTCAGGGTTCTTCTCTTTGTCTTTGTTGCATTGTGTGAACAGGGTCAGTGCCAGGCTGCAAACCACGACGGCGGCCAAGGTCATAAAGATGCTTTTTTTCATAGCGTTAGCTTTTATTAGATTTAAAAAGAGTTATTGTAGTTGTTTGCTTACTTTAGATTATTTAACCACGATCTTTTGTGTCTTCACTTGATCACCGTTGACGAGCTGGATCATATAGACGCCAGCGGGGAAGTTGGCAGTTGCCAGTTGGCAGTTGCCAGTTGTCAATTGCTGGGTGAGGACGTTGCGGCCGAGGACATCGACGATGTTGAGGACGGCGTTGCCTTCGTTGTTGATGACGAGGGTGCCGTTGCTGATGTAGGCGAAGTTATCGTCGGTGGCGTTGCCGGTGGCGAAGACCAGACGGAAGCGGTTGGCGTAGTCGGTGGTCTTGGCCTCGAAGCGGTAGCTCGGGTTGGCGAGGAGGTCGGTCTCAGTGCCGGTCATGTTATCGATCAAATTGAGAATTAAGAATTTAGTATTTAGAGATTCTGAGACTGAAAGGGTGTAGGTGCCGTTCTTTTCAGCTTTGAAGTTGAGGGGCAGCTCGCCTTGGTTCTCGGCGTTGACGATGGCGTAGTCCTTGTCTTCCTGCGGGATATAGACCTTCGTGTGGTGCTTGTTGAGTTGGAACTTGGGCAGCTGGTGGCCTCCGTCGAAACGCACGATGGCGCGGTCTATGGTGGTGCCATGGTTGTTGGTGAGGTTCATGGCTAACAAGTCAAGGGGTACAGGATCAAGGGGTACATAAGGAGCGTGCCACTCCGAGAAGGTAACCTTTTGGCCTGCTTCAGTGGCCACCACAAAGAAGCCTTGCATTGGCATGATAGGCATGCCTTCGTTGGCAGAGATTATTTCCGTACCTGCTTCGTTCATGACATAAAAAGCCTTGTCAACAGACACATAGTAGTTGTAGGGGTTACCCAAGAGGTTCCAGCCGGCGAACTCGGCGGCATTGCTGTCATATTTCAGATTGATGACGCCGCTGCCGCTATAAGGCGTGCCGGTGAAGATGAATTCCCTAGAAGTATCGTGGGCGTAGAGGTAGCCCTTGCCAGGCTCGAGGTTGAAGTTGCCATCGGTACCTTTGTAGTTGATCCATTCCAAATCCTGGGATTGGTCGAAGTAATAGAGGTCGAATTTGCCCTCGATCATGCTTTGTTGCGTATCAAAATCTTTCGCATTGGCAGGATTCACGGTGACAGGCGAAGCGATGAGGTAGTAGCCGCCATCGGGATCTTCAAACTCTTCTTCATAGCCTAAGATGGGGAGTTCGTATCCGAGATATACCGTGGTGAAGGTGCCGATTTCGCTCCATTCGGTGTTGCTGCCGTTGCCGTCGCAGTCGATGCCTTGCACTTGGAATTGATACTCTGTACCGGCAATGAGGTCCGTAAGTGTGCAGGGGTTGGTGACGTTTTCGACAAGCGTCCAATCTGATGTTTGCTCGGTGATGGTAACGTCAGCACCAGACAACCTGCCATACAATTTCACTTCAAATTCATATACCTTTCCAGCCTCGAAGACATAGTCGCTTTGTCGGCTACCGACATTGCCTTCATCGCCAATATAAGTAACTTTTTCATACTTTGGATTTGGGTTTACAATCACCCAGTCGTAAGTGCCCGCGGGAATTTGGATGGCAACGCTCCCGTTTGAAACCATGTGACTGGTCCAATAGTATTTGTCAGCATCCACAGGTATCTTGTATTCAAACCAACCGTCATATCCCATTGTGAAAAGGTCGTATTCTTCGTTAGCATTAGCATCGGCGTCGATCAGCATTTGGAAGCCGCCGG
>JAEEGI010002590.1_pt1 | contig 44011 bp, 30 predicted proteins | sample 8958751 | NCBI WGS metagenome assembly JAEEGI01 (sample SAMN16246545, study PRJNA631951) | gut metagenome | biome: gut microbiome; feature: rumen; material: KS-attached | host: Bos | place: Iran: Karaj | collected 2018-10
TTTGAGTTAGTTACCACTTACTGTGACCTGTGCAGTATAAGAAAAATATTCACCATCAATGTCTTTTGCCTGAAGATAAATAACGTATGCTCCAACTGGAAGTGTTGTTGTGTCAAGAGGGAAAACTGTTGGTACTGTACTGGAAGATGTCTGTGAGTTAGTCTGGACTACTCCATCAAAAGACCAGGTGTAATCTGTAAAGCCTGAAGCTGCCGTAAATGTGAGAGTTGTTCCACCAGCAATATGTGCTATATCATCAAGAGCTTTTCCATCAGCGGTTACAGAAACTGCAATATCATTTTTTACGTAAGATGGAATTGAAACAGCAAGTTCTGTTCCGGCTTTCTTAGATAACTTACCATTATTGTTATTGTCTTTGTCTACGAACCAATATTGTTTTTGCCCGTTAGAGAGGATTTGAGGTGTAATTTCAAAATGACTTGCAACGCCATACCAGGTTAATGTGGATGATGAGATTTCGTTGTTCAGTTTTATAAGACAAAGAGCTTCATCTCCTGTTGGATAAGCTTCTGGGGTAAGACGAGCATTAGGAGTTCCAGAAAGACCAGCTGTAACTTCTACCTGTACATTATTCTGCAAATATACGTCGTTTGGAATTGTGACAGTTGCTGCTCCACTTATTCTTAGATTTGCAGCTTTACTTAGGTAAATGCCTGTACCCAATCCACTTGGCGTTCCTGAAATGGTGTTGGTATCTGTTCCAGCTTCATTATCATGAATATAACCGCCATACAGTTCCATAAGGGCATTGTCTTCAAGGAATACACCGCCACCTTTTTTTGAAGCAGCATTGTTTCGAATATGGCTTGTAGAACCTTTCTGGAGTTTTAAGTAGCCACCGTCTGCAACATAAACACCACCACCAAAATCAGCATCTGTGTTGTCTGCTATAAAGGAGTTAGAATTAAGGAAGAGTTTTGCATCCTTTGAAACATAAGCACCAGCTCCACAACCAGAAAGACCACTGCCATTGTAAGAAGTTTTATTGTTTATAACTCGGGAATAATATTCAAGAGAAACGCTTGAGCCTTCCTGAATAAGCAGGCCGCCTCCGACAAGCTTTCCGTTCTTTATAGTTCCGTGGCCACCTTTAATTGCAATACAATACAAGGTTACAGGAACTGCTGTATTAATTGTAAGAGTAGTTCCACTTTCATTATCTCCAAAGTTCCCGTTCAATAAATCTTTTGGTTCGGTACTTACATAGGAAGATGCATTCTTTGCAGTAAGTTTTATTGAGTTTGCCTGAATCCTTCCATTCTTTGGATCAGAAATTGTCTGGGCTCCCAAAAGTTCGCCATCAAGAGTAACAATATAATCCTTTGAAATATCATCCATCTTATTCATTGCAGCCTGGAGTGAAGCCAAAGGAGTAGAAGCAGAAAGACCGTCGTTATTATCAGAACCGCCATTTTCAATTGAAGCAACATAGAGATTTGTTTTATTCTGCATAACCTTTCCATCACTGCCGATTGCCCAATGAGTAACCATTCCAGTTGCAGTTGCAGTCAGCGGTGTGATTGCAAACTTATCTTTTACTTCATCAAGACTTTCTATTGCTGTATTTGAAGCAAGCTTTATTACAGGACTGGAAGAATAATAAATAGTTTTTCCATCATCTGAACTTGGTGTAATATAAACAGGATTTTGTTCTGTTATGTTGATTAAAGAATCTTTAACATAAACAGGATAAGAGAGTGAATAAATATCATTTCTGTTATGAACACCAGAAGGAATTGCTGCAGTGCCGCTGAGTACAATACTGCTTCCTCCAGTAATATATATTGCACCGCCTTTCTCCGCAGAATTGTTTGCAATTGTTCCGCTGTTCATTCGCACGTTTGCATTAATGTCTGTGCCATTGCTTGCACTGTTTATATACAAACCGCCGCCGCCACTGTTATATTTTTCGTTAGTATTATAATTATAGAAGATTCCACCTGTGAGTTCTGCAGGTTCATTTTCACTTTCGCTGGTATAGCTCTTGTAGCCCATGTAAAGTTTTCCGCTTACGTAGATACCGGCTCCCATAGTTGCTACAGCATTTGCGCCTTCTCTTGAAGTTGGGGCAGAAGTTTGACTTGCATCTCCAACCACAGCATTTCCATACATAAACATTTTTCCGGCACTGGTTGAATTGCTGTAAATACATACACCACCACCATCACCTGTTGCCCAGTTTGCAGAAATTGTTCCGTCTGAAAAATGGAAGGTTCCTTCAGCAGCAACAAAAACACCGCCACCATTACCGCCTGTAGAATTATGATGGATTGAGCCGCCGGTCATAGTAAAAGTACCAGAGGCAATATATACGCCGCCAGCAGCTCCTGCACCATCATTGTAAGCAATCGTTCCAGAGTTCATTACGGTTGTACCTTTGTTGTAAATACCGCCGCCATGTGCATCGTAACCAAAGCTGTAATAAATACCGCCTTTAAGTTCTTTTGGTGTATTTTCAGTTTCGCTCACATATTTTTCATAGCCAAGATAAAGATTTCCGATATTATAAACACCGCCACCGTAAGAGTATTCGTTTGAACATTTTCCATTTTTTACATAACCATTTGCAACTGAAGTTACTGTTCTGTCGCCAATGCAGGCTTTTCCAACAAGATAAATTGTTCCGGCATTGTAAACACCACCACCATATTTTGCATCGTTACCGGCAATTAAAGCTCCATCAGAAAGGGTAACAGTTGAAGCCTCTGAAACAAAAAGTCCGCCGCCTTTTGTATGGTATGGATCATCACTGTTGTTTGTAGAATCGTTCTGGCTTCCGGTAAGCAGAAGATTTGTAATTGTAACAGGAACTTCTGTAACAACTGCAAGTACTGTTCCTGTATAGGCAGCTCCAGCTCCAGCAATATCTTGAAGACCGCGGTTAATTTTATCTTTAGGATTTTCATTTTCATCAAGTCCGTTATAGCCGGTAAGGTGAATTGCTTTTGCTTTATCCAAAGTTATTTCAGCCGGAATAATACTTCTGCCAAAATCTTTTGGGTATGTTCGTGCACCAGCTTTGTTAGTTCCTTCGTGAGGACCAGTTACATCGCCCATAATATAAATTGTCCAGACAGTATTTTTTGTTCCCTGTGCTATGATTGATTCACAGGCTTTGTCTACAGTTTCAAAAGGCTTTGCTTCAGTTCCATCGCCTTCGGTGTCATTACCTGTACCGGAAACATAAATGGTCATTTGGATTTCTGGCTCTTCTGGTTCCTGAGGTTCTTGTGGTTCGGTTGGCTCAGTCTGTTCTTCCGGTGCCTTAACCTTTTTCAAAGTAACATCAAGTGGAGTTTCGCCGGCTGTAACCTTTACTGTAGCCGAGGTTCCTGAATAAACTACAACCTTTTTGTTGTTTTCTACATAGTAGGCAGTTATCTCTGCATAAAGCTCAGTACCAATTGGAATAGATTCAAAATTTACCGTTGCACCCTTCGTAATAGAAATAGTCTTAGTTTCTGAATAGCCACCTTTAAGTTCAATATCACAAAAAAGGGTAGCAGGCACAGAGGATGATTCGGAACGCATAATCTTTGCATAGTTTTCAGCGCTTACAGAAAAAACAACAGATCCAGTTTTTTCCTTTAAATTAAAAAATGAACATCCGCAGAAAAAGCAGGCAAACGCAAATGCGAATCCAAAAAAAATCAAAGTTTTTTTAACGGTTTTGTGTGTAATGTCTTTCATAGAAAAATTATAACATCATTTCTATTATTTGTAAAAAAAACATAATTTTTGCGTTTTTTTAGAATAGGAATTAAAAAATACATCGGGAGACTGTCGTATTTAGATAATTCATAGTTTGTGTAGTACCAGTTGGTGGCTCGAATTCTTCTTAGCATTATGTTATATTGTTTCTTGGAAAGCAGTATGAACAGCGAAATTACAGAAAAGACAATTGAAACAAAGATTCTCACAATCAGAAATCAGCAGGTAATGATAGACCGTGATCTGGCCGAACTTTACGGAACAGAAACAAAAGTTCTAAATCAGGCTGTAAAACGAAATATTGAACGTTTCCCTGAAGATTTTATGTTTCAATTAAACGAAGAAGAGTTTATTAATTGGAGGTCACAATTTGTGACTTCCAATTCGGACAAAATGGGTTTAAGGCGTCCTCCGTACGCTTTTACAGAACAGGGAGTTGCCATGCTTTCATCGGTTCTAAAAAGTCCGACGGCTGTAGATGTGAACATTAAGATTATGCGTGCATTTGTTGCAATGCGCCATTTTTTGCAAAACAATGCTCAAGTATTTTCAGAAATAAATACAATAAAAAAACAGCTTTTAGATACAAATGTTCATCAAAAAGAAACTGACAAAAAAGTGGAAGAACTGTTCGACTTAATTGACAAATACAATGTAAAAGACACGCAGGGTATTTTCTTTCAGGGGCAGATTTTTGATGCGTATGCAAAGTTTGAAAGCTTTATTGCTTAGGCAAAACAGGAAATCATCCTGATAGATAATTATGTTGATTTAAGCATTTTGCAGCGACTTGCAAAGAAAAAGAAGAATGTTAATGTTGTAATTTATACCGACCCAAAAACAAAATTGACCGCTCAGGATATTCAGAAGTTCAATTCCCAATATCCAACACTTACATTGAATTACACAACAAAAATGCACGATCGCTTTTTAATAATTGACCAGAAAACACTTTATCATATCGGCGCTTCTCTAAAAGATTTAGGAAAGAAATGTTTTGCGTTTGAAATACTGGATTCTACTCTGATTACACATCTTTTGAAGAATGTATAAAAAGATTGAAAATAATTGCAGCTATAGTATCAGAACTTATTTAACAGTTTCTAGTTTTTTGTCTCTTTTCTTCCAATTCTTATAGATATAATTTCAACATTTCTTAAAATCCTGATTTATAATATTTGTAATATTTTAATTTACAGGGAATAGTGATTATGATTTATTATGTAAACGCAAAGGCAAAAACTAATGGAAACGGAAGCAAAGATTATCCTTTTAAAACTATAAATCAGGCAGCGGCTATAGCACAGGCTGGAGACGAAGTAATTGTAAAGCCTGGTATTTACCGTGAAAAAGTTGTTCCGCGCTTTGGTGGTACGGAAGGAAAACGAATTACATATAAATCTGAAAAGCCGCTTGGAGCTGTAATTACCGGTTCAGAAATCCTCAAGGGCTGGAAAAAATATAAAGGTGATGTCTGGACTGCAAAGGTTGATAACGGTATATTCGGCAACTACAATCCTTATACAACTTATGTTTGCGGTGACTGGTATTTTGCTCCAACTGTACGCCACACAGGTTCTGTTGTTTTGAATGGACTTATGATGTACGAAACTGCAACACTAGAAGAATGTCTGGAAGGTAAGGCTGACCCGTGTGCCTGGAACTTAAAGGAATCTGAATATAAGTGGTATTGCGAACAGGAAGGGGAAGCTCCGGTTCTTCAGTATAATGATGATGGTACGGTTTGTACCTGTAAAGATGAATATGTAGTAAATGCACAGGCAAAGGAAATCAAACACGGACGCTACACAGTTTTCTATTGTAATTTCAAAGGTCTGGACCCTAACAAACAGAATGTAGAAATCATTGCACGCCGGAACTGTTTTATGCCTGAGGTAAACGGACTTAACTATATTACTGTAAGCGGCTTCAAAATCTGTAATGGTGCAACAACCTGGGCACCTCCTGCTTCTTATCAGGATGGACTTATTGGTCCTCACTGGAGCCTTGGCTGGATTTTCGAAGACCTTGAAGTTTGTAACAGCCGCTGCTGTGGAATCTCTCTTGGTAAATACCGTGATGATGAAAACGATATGTACTTTTACACAAAGCATCTTAAGAGCCCAACCCAGATGGAACGAGATGCGGTTTGCCGTGGTCAGTATCATGGTTGGCTGAAGGAAAAGGTTGGTTCCCATATTGTACGCCACTGTCACATTCATCACTGTGAACAGACTGGTATTGTAGGACGAATGGGTGCGGTTTTCTCAACAATCGAAGATTGCCACATTCACAATATTTGTAATTCTCAGCAGCTTGGTGGAGCCGAAACTGCAGGAATTAAGCTTCACGCCGGAATTGATGTTCTTATCCGCCGCAATCATATACACGATTCCATTATTGGTGTCTGGCTTGACTGGGAAGCTCAGGGTGCAAGAATCACTCAGAATATAATGTACAATAACTACAGACCGGATGGTCGTGTGCCAGCAAAAGGTGCAATGTTCTCTTCAGATGTATTTATTGAAGTAGGACACGGACCAACAATAATCGATAACAACCTGCTGCTTTCAAAGGTTTCTGTTTCAATCCCGAGCGAAGGAATTGCAGTTGTTCATAATTTGATTTTGGGTGGATTCAGTCTTATAAACTCTGGTGTAGACAGTGTTGTAAATGGTCAGCGTGAGCCAAGATACACACCTTATCATATCCGCCACAGAACTGAAGTTGCCGGCTTTATGACAATTCTCCACGGAGACGACAGAATCTACAATAACATTTTTGTGCAGCATCATTCTGTAAAGAATAAAGAGGCTACAGCTGCATCTACAGAATACGAAGTTGTTGGAACTGCTCCTTTTGATATTTTCCCAACTTATGAAGAATGGATTAAAAACTTTATGATGGGTCAGGAGCCTGATATGGGAGCTCTTGCACAGTATCATTTTGGACACCTTCCTGTCTGGGTTGAAGGTAATGCATATTTCAACGGAGCTACTGTCTGTAAACACGAAAAAGATAATCTTGTTGGTAAGGGTAAGGCAAAAGCAAAAATCAGCTTAAAGAACGGTGTGCTTAAGAGCAATCTTGCAGAGCTGCTTGGCGATTACAAAACAGGCGTTATTTCTACAGCAGTTTTAGGTGCTGCTTTTGAACCGGAACAGCGTTTTGAAAACCGTGATGGAACAGATATCATCTTTAATGAAGATTTGTTTGGAAATCACCGCGGAACTGCTGTAATACCGGGACCTTTTGCAGAACTCGGCGAAGAAATCCAGCTGTTTTAGTCTTTTTTACCAAAAAGCTACGATAAGTAGCACAATTTTTCTCATTTGTAAGGTATAATTTCTGTTAGTATCTGATGTGCCATGTTATGGTTTTCGTAAATCATCTCAAGGAGTATAAAACACATTATGCATTTTTCAGAAAAACTTAAAGAGCTAAGAAAACAGAAAGGTATTTCTCAAGAACAGCTGGCGGAAAAAATATATGTAAGCCGTCAGGCAATCACTAAATGGGAAAGCGGCAACGGGCTTCCTGATATTGAAAATCTTATTGCAATATCAAGCCTTTTCAACGAGTCGCTGGACTCTCTTTTAAGTGAAGAAAAAAGTCTTGTTTCTAAACACGAGTTCCTTTACGAAAGCCGAACAGAATACGATCTGGACAGTCCTAAAAAAATTGATTTGCGTGTTGGAATTGCCCACGAGGTTATCATTGAAAAAACAAAAGATGAAAAGATTCAGGTGATAGCCGCCGCCAACAAACTGCCCTATTTGGCACAGCAGGTTAAGGTGAAAATTGTAGAAAACAAAAAGCGGATGGATGTAATAGTAAAGCATTCCACCGATTTATCTGATATTGCCGCAATGGATAATCTTTTTATTCTTGTGCGCATTCCCGAAAAGTTTGTTGCCGACATAGAGCTTGCTTCCGAGCTTGAAAATCTGAAAATCCGCGACATCACCTTTGATACAATTGAGTTTGACGGAAAGGCTAAAAATGCCTTTATTACAAATGCAGGCGGTCACGTGGAACTCAATACAAACTCTAACATCAAAGTGGAAGTAAAGGGTGTAAAAGGCAAGCTGGATTTGAATCATTTCCACGCAATTTCAAAAGTTACCTTTGCACAGGGACAGGCTTATTACCTTAAGAATGCAGGCCGCTTCACACGCTTTGTAGATTCCAATTCCAAAATACTTGTTGGTAAGCGCGAAACCCAAGATCCTTCTGACCCGGTAGATTTAATTGTAGAACTCAACGGCTGGAAGTCTGAAACACAAATTAACTAAAGAGGAGGAGACTGGAGAGTGGTAAAGCTAAAAATTACTTTCGTAATTTTTTTAACGCTTTGCTATTAAACACCGCTCGCCAGCGAGCTTACACATGTACACATATAAACCAAAGAAATTCTATATCATTACTTTTGCTGCAACCTGGGCCTTCTGGCTTTTTGCAATTCTTTTTAATGACGGCTTAACCCGTTCACTTGGCATGATTCTCGGAGGCTTAAGTCCTGCAACCGTGGCAATCATTTTTGTTTTTTCTTCAAAAAGCGACGCCCTCAAAAAGGATTTTAAGCGCAAGATTTTCAACTTCTGGAAATTAAAGCCTCTCTACATTTTTGCTGCAGTCTTGCTTTTTTCTGCAATTGTTGCCTGTTCAATTTTGCTTTCAACACTGTTCGGTCAGTCGCTGGACCAGTTTTCCTTTACCAAAGATTTTTCTTTTACCGGAGTAGGAGTTTTATCTGCCTTTGCAACAGTTTTTTTAGCGGCGGTTATGGAGGAAGTTGGCTGGCGTGGTTATGGTGAAGATTCAATTGCACAGTACCATTCCTGGTTTAAAGAGTCGATTATTTTCGGCTTTGTATGGGCTGCCTGGCATGTTCCTCTGTTCTGGATTCCGGGAACTTATCACTACGAAATTAGAGAGATGAACCTTCTTTACATGATAAACTTCCTGGTTTCTGTTGCACCAATGGGCTTTATAACAACCTGGGTTTACGTAAAAAACGGCCGAAGCATGCTTGCCAGTATTATCTTCCATCTATTCATCAACTTTATGCAGGAAAAAATTGCCATGACCCAAACAACAAAGTGCGTAGAAACCCTCGTCGTACTAGTCGCCGCCACAATCATAGTGCTCACAAATAAAGACATGTTCTTCGAAAAACGCCACATCGGCCACATCTTGGAGTAGTGTCGCATTCTGGAGTAGTGTCATATTTTGGAATAAAAATCATTTTGAAATTATATGAATTGGGTTTATAATTACAATAATGAAAAATATTGCTGTCCTCATCTATGATGTTACTATTGAATATCACTATACACTCATAAATGGTATTTTAAGTTTTTTTAAGGATAAAAAAGATGCAAATGTATTTATTGCACCTTTAAATGTTCCTCATATAACATCCTTTGAAAACAATTATCAGTATTGGACAACAGTTGAAGTATTAAAATCAAAAAGCATAGATTCAATTATTGTAATACCCAATTCTTTTTCCCGGGACCTTACCGCCGAACAGCTTTCCAATGAATTAAAGGGATTTCTCCCAAGACCAGTTATATCTATATCTGTTCCTTTGAATCTGGCTACAAACAGCTATACTACGATTAATCCTAAAAAAGCCTATTTTCAGATTGTAGAGCATCTTGTTCAAAAGCATAACAGAAAGAAAATAGCTTTTTTTTCGGCAAGCCTTATTCATTCAGTAGAGTCAGAAGAACGAATGAAAGCCTATAAGTCTGCAATAAAAGCCTTTGGTCTGGACTTTCACCAGGAATGGATTTTACCAGGAGATTTTACCCCAGCAACAGCTCATAGATATATTACAAATCATTATTCTTCTAAAAAAGATATTCCTTTTGATGCAATTGTTTGTGCCAATGATTATACTGCCCAGGGAGTAATCAGAGGCTTAAAGGATATAGGTGTAAAGGTTCCAAAAGATATCAGCGTGATTGGTTTTGATAATTCGGATGTATCCAGGGCTAACAGACCTACCATTTCTACAATTGACCAGCATCTTATAATGTCGGGGTATAAGGCGGCAGAGCTTGCCTATAAGGCTGCTTTAGGAAAAAAAATACCAAAAAAAGCTATGGTAGATTGTCTTCCAATTTTCCGAAAATCCTGCTGCTCGGAAGTAAAAGAACAGTCTAAAATTGATAATATTAATTATTTATCTGTAGGAAAAACAGATCCTGATAACATATTGAATCTGTTTGGAAATGCACTGAACGATTTGAGCGTAATTTACAATATGCTTAATATGTCGGATGCGGTTATAAATCTCAAGGATTATTTTAATTCGCTAAAAAAAGCTATGCAGAAAATGTTTACAGGCTTTATGGCAATCTGTCTTTATCCTCAGGAAATTAAGCTTGAGCCGGAAGATGATTTTGTGCTTCCTAAAAAAGCCCGCCTTTTTATGTTCATAGATGATTTGCAAAATATTGAGGTTGATTATTCTGCAGGTGGTGGCATTTTATTTAATCCTTCAGAATCTATTTTGCCGGTTAAGTTTGAGCAGATGCGGAGACGAGATTATTTGATTTTCCCAATTTCTCTTGGAAAAGTTAATTACGGTTATGCTGTAAGCGAAGTCTCTAACGAAAAATATACAATCCTCGAAATCTACATGAAGATTTTGATGAACTCCCTTGTTCATGCGCTTGAGTATTCAAAAATTGAAAATCAGAACGAAAAACTGGAAGAAACAAATCTTGACCTTTCCTTTAAGTCTACCACCGATGAGCTTACGGGGCTTTATAACAGGCGGGGATTTATGAACTTTGCTCAAAAAGCACTTGATTTGGCTGCCGAAACAAAAAAAACAGGTGCCATCTTCTTTTTTGATATGGATGGACTTAAAACTATCAACGATAACTGGGGCCACAAGTTTGGTGACCTTGCAATTCAGGCAACAGGCGAGGTTTTAAAAGAAGCCTTCCATAAGTCAGATTTAATCGGGCACCTGAGTGGCGATGAGTTTGTAGTTCTTGCGATGGGCTTTTCAAAAGAAAACATTGAAAAGTTCAGGGAGCGCATAAATATCCTTTTTGGTCAGAAACGGTATGAAAAAAATCTGCCCTTTGAGCTTTCTGCAAGCCTTGGTGTTGCAGAGTATGATGCAGAGCATACAGATTTGCAAAGTCTTTTAATAGAAGCCGACCAGGAAATGTATAAAGAAAAAAAGATAAAGCACGCTGCCCGCAAAAAATAAAGCTGTCATTGTCGTGCCTAACACTTCTAATTGAAAAATCCCGCCAAAAATGTAATACTACACGCAGAGGATTTGCTTATGAAAAAAATCACTGAAAGAAAAATCGTAAATAATTACGGTTCGTTTGATCTTACCTTTGTAAAGGGAAAAGGCTCTACTATGTGGGATTCCGAAGGCAAAAAGTACATTGATTTTATTGCCGGAATCGGGGTTAACTGTCTGGGACATAACTATAAGCCTTTAGTTAAGGCAATTGCAGACCAGGCAAAACGGCAAATCCATATTTCTAACTATTATTTTTCAGATATTGGTCTTGTTTATGCAGACGAGCTTATGGCAATTACCGGCTTTGAAAAAGGTTATTTTGGAAACTCCGGTGCAGAAGCAAATGAAGCAGCAATCAAGCTTGCAAGAAAATACGGACAGCTCAACGGTGGCAGCAAGAGAAAAACAATTGTAACTCTGGACTGGTCCTTCCACGGAAGAACTCTGGCAACACTTACAGCAACGGGGCAGGACCGCTTCCACCCGGAATGTTTTGCACCTTATCCGGAAGGCTTTAAGACAATTCCAGCAAACGATTTTGAAGCAATTAAAACTGCTTTTGACGATACAACTGCGGCTCTTTTTATTGAGTGTATTCAGGGAGAAGGTGGTGTAAACCTTATTGACCCGGAATGGGCAAAAGCTGCAGCCGAGGCGGCTAGGGCAGCTGGTGCTATTGTAATGGCTGATGAAGTTCAGACTGGAATTGGAAGAACTGGAACCTTCCTTGCGAGCGAGCAGCTTGGCTTTAATCCGGAAGTTGTAACTCTTGCAAAAGGAATAGCGGGTGGCTTACCAATGGGTGCCTGTCTCTTTAGAGGAAAAGCCGCAGAGGTTTTTGTTGCGGGCGACCATCAGTCTACATTTGCAGGAAACCCAATGGTTTGTGCCGCTGCCTGTGTAGTTGCAGAAACTGTAAGTAATCTCTTCTTCCTGGAAAAAGTAAGCCAGAAGGGTGAATATATCCGAAACCAGATAAAGAGCTGGAATCTTCCTATAGTAAAAGAAGTTCGCGGCAAGGGTCTTATGATTGGCACTCAGATTGATCCTTCAATTAAACCTTTTGATATTGAAGTGCGCTGTCTGGAAAAGGGTCTTTGTACTACAACTGCCGGTACAGATGTTGTAAGATTCCTGCCACCGCTCAACATCAGTGAGAAAGAAATTGACGAAGGACTTAAGATTTACAGGGAAGTATTGGAAGAGTTCTGCAAGAAATAAATCGGTTTTGAACAAATAGCTGAAATTGAAAAAAGCATTCTGTTTTATTGTAGTATTATTGTTTTCTTTTACCGTTTTTGCCGGAATTATGGAAGTTCCGCGCAAGGTTTCTGTAATCGAAACGAAATACTTTGAAATACTTTTTTCGGAAGAAAGCAGCCGGACAGCACAAATTGCAGCAGAAAATGCAGACAGACTTTATCTTAAGGCAAAAGAAGTTTATCAAAATCCTCACGACATAAAGATTATAGTTGTAATCTCTCCGGATTCAGACACTCTTTCTGTAAGCTACACTTCATCCCCCTATAATAGAATTGTAATTTACGAAGGAGTGCCTGCTTTTGAAGAAGCCAGCTACAAGGGTGGTTTTCTTGAACTTTTTTACCGCGAAATTGCAAAGGCGGTTAGCCAGTCTGTGCGCAGTAATTTCTGGGAAAAGGTTTCTTCCATAATCGGTGGTGATTCCCTGCAGCCTGTTGCCCTTATGAATATGCCGTTTACTTTTCTGGAAGGAGCCGTTCATTCAGAGCTTTTGCGGGGTGAAACAGGCCTGCTTTCCGACAGACGCAACCTTACATTGCTCACCCAGATGAAGCTTGAAAACAAAATGCCGTCCCTGCTGCAAATGGAAGGTGGAATGGACATTTACCCTGGCGGTCATTCCGGATCATACAATACAATTGCGGCTTCGGCATTCTGTGCGTACATGCAGCAGCGCTGGGGACTGGAAAAGTTTACCGAGTTCTGGACAGAAGGCGGAAAGTCTAAGTTTTTTAAGCTGAACGAAGGCATTTTTGAAGTTGTTTATTCGTATTCGCTGCAGCAGGCCTGGTGTGATTTTATAGAAGAAATCCCTGTGCCGGTTGTAGAGGATGAAGGCAACAGCTCTTTGTTTTTTAAAATTGATAACGATAGCGTTTATAAATATCTGCTTCACAGTCAGTACGGATTTATCTGGTATGATGAGCTTAAACAGGAAGTTGATATTTACGATACATTCAGTATTTTTCCAAACCGCCAGCTTCTTTTTCTTGCAAGCGGTGTGAATAATCTTTCTTTGTCTCAGGACGGGCGGTACCTTGTTGTATCTTATTCTCAGGCAGGCATAAGGGAAAACTTTAAGAAGGACATAACTAAGATTTACGACTTAAAGACAAGGGCATTTTTACCGCAGAAGTTTGAGCTTCGTAGTGCGAGTGTTTACAGAGATAAAGAAGACTGTATTTTGACAACAGGTGTTTATATAAAAGACGGATATTCTGAGCTGCGTGTTTATGATGAAACTGGTGATGAAGGGTGCCTGTATTCGCGAAAGTTTAATTATGGAATAGAAGTTTATTCACCTGTTTTTGTAAAAAAGAATATGGTTGCTGCTCTTGTGTGCCAGAGAAATGAATGGTTTATAGGATTTTTTGAACTGGGGGATGGGGCAACTGAATCTGCGGAGCAGGAGCTTTTTGTTCAGGTTGCGTATGAAGGAGAAGTTTTAAAGCCTTATAATTTGAGGCTGGCAGAACGGGGTGCTTCATCACTTTTGTTTGACTTTGTTTTGCAGAAAGGGGACAGTCTTGCAAAACCTGGAATCATCACACTGAACGAAGAGCTTTTGCCTGAAAAAGTTACTGTTATAGAAAATGATTATTCGGGTGGTTTGAACGATGTGGTTCTGTACGAAAACAAGCTTTATTATTCTGCCCACAAGTTTAACTTTGATGAGTTCAGATTCATAGCAGACGAATATCTTGATTATGAAGAAGCAAAGCTTTTGTATCCTGATATTTTAATTCCTGAAGTTATAGAACGTGTTGCCGCACAGGATACCGGTCTGGAAAATGTGCGCAAATATAATCCGTGGGGCTATATGTTCAAGGGCAGCTGGACTCCATTAATGGCTGTTCGCGAAATCACTGTAGAAAAAGGCCCTGAATTATGGCCTGGTCTTGGACTTACCTTTGAAACACAGTCAGATCCTTTTTCGAATAATCAGCTTATGATGTCTGCAGCTGCGGGCTTTGTGCCAATGGAGTTTACAAAGCTGTTTAATGCTACACAGAAAGAGCGGGAAGAGCTTATGGCAAAAAAGATTGAGCTCAGTAAGGATTTTGCTTTTTCTGCGTATGCGGTAAATACTTCTACTCCAATGGACTTATCACTTGGTGGCATTTACAAGTTTAATCTGGATGGCAAGTACAGCTTTAAGGCTGTAGGAGGGGCTGGTATTGAGTACCCGTTCCGAATGTCCTTCAGACGAATGGATATTGATTTAAAAGCCGTATTTACATCATCAACCTCTTACTGGGATTCTCATCAGCAGGATTTTTTCCCGGAACTGCAAAACTGGCCTGGCTTTAACGAATCGTACAGGAATCTTCAATCAATTCTTTCTATTAAATATACAAACATTCATCAGTACGGTATTTCTCCGTTTAAAAAAATGGGAGTAGAAGCGGGTACTGTAATTACAGCGAACTGGGATATTTCACTTATTGAAGAACAGCAAAAGGTGTTTAAAAGTGAAAATGCAGATAAGAAAAAGAACATTGCGTTGTGGAATCAAAAATGGGGCGAAAGTCTTGCACCAACGCAAATCAATGCCGGAATTACCGCTCTGGCAGAAATCCCTCATCTTACACCGTTGCAGAATTATAAGGGCTGGATTTTGAGCTTTCCTTCAACAATCAAAGCGGAGTTATTCTATACTAACGGAACCGCTTTTAATGTAAACGTAAAGGTTCTGCTTGCAGGTAAAGAAATACAAAACGGCTTTAATGTTTTAAGGCTTTATTTCCCGCGCTTTGGTTTTTATGCAGGTTACAATTTTGCCCTTGCTTACGATACAGAAACTGTTGTTCTTCCGGACTTACGAGACTTTACCCGTTTTTACGATGTATTTTCCAGCTGCTATTTGAACGACAGCGTTTATTGTAACCTGTTGCTTTATACAACTCCGGTTGTGGGTAAGTTTTCTGTTTCTCAGCTGATTTCTACCGTTACTTTTGAATATTTTCTACGTTCTGGGGAATCAAAATTAAGCTGTAATTTTACAATTTCATTATAGAAGCCTTCGCTTCGGTATTGAGTAAAAATCCTTAATAATGTTATTATAAAATAATCAGTTTATTTTTGGAGAGTCGAATGAGTAAACGAATATTTTTGGGTGCAGCCCTTGCATTGGCAGTTTTTATTACACCTCTGTTTTCAAAGGATTTTACAGGTTTATTTGATGTTGTTTTGGGAGACACCCCAGCTTCTACTCAGGATACTCTTGCGCACTTTGGCTGGCAAAAAGAAGAAAACTTTAAGAGTATAAATGAATACAAAAAAGAAGAAGCTGAATTATACGGTTTTCTGGTAAACTGCATAAACCTTAAGTTTACCAACGATAAGCTTTCAATGATTACCGTGTACTTTAATACTCCAGAAAATAAAATCGAAACCTATAATACCATCAAAGATAATCTGCTTGCTGATTATGAGTTTGTTGTAAATAAAGAAACCGGTTCACTTGAAAAGAGTGATTATTTTGGAACTTTTGTTTCAAAACGAAAGGTGCTTGTAATAAGCAATCCAAGCGTTTCCGATTCTGATTTTATGATTTCTGTTTCTGATATTGATTTACTTTTGGATACTAAGCCGATTGTAAACGAAGAAAATGTAAGTCAGGATGATGCGAAATAAAAAAAAGCTTTTCGGATTTGTCCGAAAAGCTTTTTTCATTTAAGCCTGTTTATTTAGCAAAAATCTTCTTGAACTCGCCAAGGAGGATGTCTGTTTCAATAGAAGCATCCAGGTCGGTGATTGTTCCCTTGTTTTTGTAGAAGTTGATGAGCGGTTCTGTCTGCTCGCGGTAAACGTCCATTCGGTGGAGGATTGATTCCTGTTTGTCGTCATCGCGCTGATAAAGTTCGCCGCCACACTTGTCGCAAACGCCTTCAACCTTTGGTGGAAGAGTAAGAACGTTGTAGTTAGCGCCACAAGCCTTACAAACACGGCGTGTAGAAAGTCTGCGTATTACAATTTCATCCTTAATGCAGAAGTTTACAACCTTTACATCAGGGCAGATTTCTGCAAACATTTCTGCCTGAGGAATTGTGCGTGGGAAACCGTCAAGAATATAACCGTTTTTGCAGTCATCCTGAGAAAGTCTGTCCTTTACAAGCTCGCAAGTCAAATCATCACTTACGAGAGAACCTGAATCAATAATAGCCTTAACTTTAATTCCAAGCGGTGTCTGATTCTTTATATTTGCACGGAAAATATCACCAGTAGAAATATGTGGGATTTTGTAATCCTCTGCAACCTTTACTGCAAGTGAGCCCTTACCAGCTCCCGGTGGTCCTAAAAAAATGAAATTGTTCATAAAAAAATCTCCTGAGTTTTTCTAATTTATTTACTTTATTATAAGCGTTCATTGCATGTTTATCAACAATGACTTTTCAACTGCGGTTTCGTGGTCTTCGGCATAGATTTTCAGGCCAAGAAGCAGTGGGTTTGTAGTTACCGGTATGCTGATTTCCTTTGAATCGTCCACAAGCTTGTCGTTTATGTACAAAAGGCCGTTTCCGTCGTTGAGCTTTACGTTCAGTTTGATGAAGGCGGCATTTTTTGGAGCGGTTGCCTTTAAGTTTCCGTTTGGAAGAACTTCGGCTTTTGTGCCGTTTATGTTCAGGCTTTCTATTCCGGCGTTGTGGCTGTATTCCGTGCACGTTTTGGCTGGCGAAACAATTCTGGCAGATTCATCATCATTTTTACCGCTAAAGCTTATGCGGATTACGTTTTTACCGTCGAACTTTTTGGCAGTTTTTACAGCTTTTTGTGGAAGCTCAAACCGCATAAAGTATTTTTCAGATGATGATGTGGAGCTCTGTTTTTCCTGTGCAGCGGAATCCAGAATAAACTCTGCAACAGTTACCTTTCCGCACTTTATGCAGATTGTTTTTCCATCATCTTCCATAAGGAAGCCGCAGACAAGGTAATTCTTTTTGCCCGGCTTAACCTGGAATAAATAAGAAAAGCTTCCGTCTTTTTTTGCATAGCGGGTAAGTGCATTCGGGTCGCCGACAGAGCCTGTTCCTTTTTCTTCCATACACGGATACGTTTTTGCATTTCCTTCTGTCTGCGCACCGTAACCAACTCCAATTCCGTCAAGATAAACTCGTGTGTCGCGGGCAGCCCGTTTTGAATCCAGTATTCCGCTTTCATTATTTTGTTTTTCTGAAAACAGCCAGTAGATTCCGTAGCGCTGGTCGTTGAGTTTGTAATATGGAGAGAAGATTAACGGTTTGTGAGGAGTGTCCCCATCATCTCTGGTTTCCCAGTCTGTATCTCTAAGTTCAAATGCAAGGTTGTCCCCATTTGAAGTTCCATTTGCGCTGTTGCTGCCATCAACACGTACAAGATGCTCGTTTATATCGTTCATAAACTTTTCTACAGGAACTCCATTCGTACAGATTGTTTCGCCTTCAAGTACAGGCAGCCCGCTTGTTCCGCCGTAGTTGCCATTCAGATTCATCAGCTTTCCAAAAATGATTTTGTTCGCCGCTACATCACACTGAACACCAACCTGTCTCAACGTCATTGCCTTATCTTTTCCAAGCTCGGCAGCCAGAACAACAGGACCATACTTAAACGCAAAGACTGTCCCCTTATTGTCTGCAAGCGTGTACGGAACAATGTTCATTGGAAGTGTAAGCTCTATTGTGTCGTTGTTTTTCCAATTTCTGGTGATTTTGAGGTAGCCATCTGTTATTGCAGTATTATCGTCAGTTCCGTTGATTTTAAGAACAGGTTTTCCCGCAATCCAGTCCGGCACGCGAATCATAAGCGTAAAGCTTGTGCCATCAGCCTTGCCCGATTTAATTGTAAATGATGTTTTATCCGTCTGAGGAATCCCGCTTTTCTGCACAAGAGTGACCCCTTTTTCTTCCCAGTAAACCGAAGAGCTCACAAACTGATTTGCCACGAGAGTTGCTTCCGAACCGGCAGGGGTGTCCCCATTATTATAAAAATAAAACGAATCTCCCAGTTTGGTAAAGTTTTCCAGCCCCGTACCAGTGCAGCACCAGAAGTAGTTTTTATTTACATCAGGATTACAGAAGTTCTTAAAACAGCCCGAAGCCATTGGCTGGAAGTAGGTTGTCATGCCGGTTTCGCCGTTTACCGAAGCCATAATTGCATTCATAAAAGTATTTTCGTAGTAATCAGCGTATTTTTTGTTTCCGGTGATTTTGAAAAGCTCGCGGGTGATTTTAAGCATATTGTGAGTGTTGCAAGTTTCGCAGTTGCAGTTAGAACGCTCTGCATCCAGAATATCATCACGACCAAAATGCTCGCATTCGCTGTTTCCGCCGGTTATGTAAGTATGATGATTTACAACTAAATCCCAAAAGTTTTCCACGTATTCCAGATACTTGTCCGAGCCATCTTTTCCCTGCAGCGTGATATAGCGGTTCAAAGCTCCAATGTATTTTGGTATGGTTGTATTTGCGTGACGGTTATTAAGCAGGTCTATTCCCGCTTTAATTGTGCCGGTTTCTTTTGAAACTCCGCTGTTTATTTTTTCATAAAGGCGTTCTTCATCAAACTTGTGGGCGGCCTGCAGAAAGTGTTCGCTCTGCACATAACCTGTTGCAGCTGCACATTTGTAAAGCTCGTAAACGCAATCATTCATGCCACCATACTCAATTCCAAGTACACGGTATTTTAAGTTATCATCCCAGCGGGCTGTGCGGGTGTAAATCCATTCACCAAGGTTTTCTGCAATTTCAAGGGCTGCTTTTTTACCGGTGAGCTTGTAAGTTTCGACAAAACCATTCATCAGCTTGTGAATTGTGTACCAGGGAACCCAGGTGTCGGAGGCATTTGTAGATTCAACTTTATCAAACTGAAGCTCCGGTTGCTGCGGGTCTGCCATTGTTGCCCCGAAAATAAAACCCCTGTGACGGTTCTGATTTTTTGCACAAAGCTCATCATTTTTTTTCTGACAATCAAGAATCCCTTCCAGAAGATAATCAACCCTTTTATCCAGCGTGATTCCATCATCACCTTTACAACCGCCAAGTCCCTGTGCAATTGCCTGAGCCGCCGCCGTAAGATAATGCCCCAGTGTGTGTCCGCCAATTCTTGTGTTTTCCCAGCCGGAATAGGAGGAGGTTGCAATGTTTCCGTTTTTTGCATAATCAAAACGCCCATCCTGGATTTCTTCCTTTGTCCAGCCTGCTGTGAGCCTGAAATTATATAGAAGCTTGTCAGGATTAAAGGTGTTCAGGAAATCGACATCCTTTTGAGTAAGAGAAGCGTAATATTCATCCAGCAGCTTAACATCCTTTAACGCAAAGTCTTTAAAAGCCGGTTTGTAAATGTTTTTAGCTCCATTTTTGTTTTCCATACAATAAGTCCTCCATCCTGTGGTTAAGAAGAGTAAAATGATTGAAAATCTCAAGAATAAGTTTTTCATCGGATTGTATATTTCCTGTGTATATCATAATATAAAAGTATAAATAAGTAAAACGTTTAACGCGCGGAAATAAAGTTTATAAACTTGTACACAAAAAAATAGCTTCCGGTCGAGTTACGTCTTTCAAAACCGCACGCTCGCGTGCTACACGCTGATGTGCCCTTGTAATTATATACGTTTGCCGCTAAAGCGGCAGCACATCAGAGTGTTTTTGAAAGGCGTCCCTCTCCCTCTCGCAATTTTTTTGAACTCACTTTTATAAAACTTATTTCCATAAATGAAGCGTGATGAATAAGATAAAAAGCAAAGGAGATAATGCAATATGACTAAACAAGTTTTTAACCCTTATATGCCATCCTGGGAGTATGTGCCGGATGGTGAACCTCATGTTTTTGGCGACCGTGTGTATGTTTACGGGTCGCATGATATTTATAACGGCTGCGTTTTTTGTCTGGGCGATTATGTCTGCTATTCGGCTCCGGTAAATGACCTTAAAGACTGGCGCTATGAAGGTGTAATTTACCGCAAGGATCAGGACCCGGCTCAGAACGGAAGAATGGTTTTGTACGCTCCTGATGTAACGGTTGGTCCGGATGGCCGCTACTATCTCTATTATGTTTTTGATAAGGTTGGCTTTGTTTCTGTTGCAGTTTGCGATACTCCTGCCGGCAAATATGAGTTTTACGGATATGTTCACTACAAGGATGGAACCCGTCTTGGCGACAAAAAAGGGGACATGCCTCAGTTTGATCCTGCCGTAATCACAGAAGGAAAGAAAACTTATATGTACACTGCTTTCTGTGGAAATCACATGAAGGATAGAATTGGTGCAATGGCTACTGTGCTTGACGAAGATATGCTTACAGTTATAGAAGAGCCAGTTGTTATTGTTCCGGGTGATTCTTATGCAGATTCTTTTGAGAAAGCAGATTCGGCAAAAGCGGTTGAACAGGTTAAGGCTGAAATTAAAGCAGCTTCTGGCTGTGCTTATCCGCTTGAATCTGTGGAAAAGTGGAGTGGTTTTAAGGGACACGCTTTCTTTGAAGCTTCTTCTATCAGAAAAATTGGCGATACTTATTATTTTGTTTATTCATCGCAGGTTATGCACGAGCTTTGTTATGCTACAAGTAAATCTCCACTTGGCGGCTTTGAATATAAGGGTGTGATTGTGAGCAACTGCGATAAGGGCATTTCATCTTATAAACCTGCTGATATGCCGGCTGCTTACGGTGCAAATAATCACGGTGGTTTTGAGCTTATAAACGGCGAATATTATATTTTCTATCACCGCCACACAAACGGTAACTGGTTCAGCCGCCAGGAATGTGCAGAAAAAATTAAGGTTTTGCCTGATGGTACAATTCCTCAGGTAGAAATTACATCCTGCGGTTTGAACGGCGGTCCTCTTATTGCAAAGGGTGAATATGCCGCTTACATTGCCTGCAACATCTTTAATACCGAAAAACCTTCTATGTATGTTGGCGAAGGTCAGCCAAAAATCATCCAGGACGGCCGCGACGGCGACGAAGAACTGGGTTATATAGTAGGAATTACAAACAATACAACAATCGGCTTCAAATACTTCAAGTTCGAAAACGTAAAGAAAATCACCATCACTACACGAGCTTACATTACCGGCACCTTCGAAGTCCGTACCACCTGGGACGGCCCTGTTCTTGGGGAAATTGCTCTTACTGATGGTTCCAACTTCTGGGAAGAGCATACGGGTGAAGTTGCAATTCCGGATGGAGTAAGTGCGCTGTACCTCACTTATAAAGGTCACGGAAACGGCCAGATGAAGTGCATTAAGTTTGAGTAAGCCTTACACAATACTTGCCACCGTTGACGGCACTATAATACTTCTTCCATTCTTCTGGTACTGCTTCGGTGTGCACTTCATGTAAGTTTTAAAAGTCTTGGAAAAATACTGCACAGTATTAAAGCCATTTTCTGTGGCAATCTCGGTAATATTTTTATTCGTGTAAATCAAATCCAGACAGGACTTTTCAATCCTGTATTTATTGATGTAGTCTGTAAGATTCATCCCCGTTGTAGACTTGAACAGGCGGATAAAATGACTTTTACTGTATCCGCTGATTTGCAGAATATCTTCCATTGTAATATTGTCGCGGTAATGTTCACGTATATAGTAGAGACTGGAATCAATTGCAGAAACTGAGCGGGTAGGATTTATATCGGACTTATTTATTTCAACATACTGCTTTGTGGCTATTGTATGGGCAATTATTTCAAATAAGAGTGCCTTTACAAAAAGCTCCTTTCCAAAGGCCTGATTTTTCTGTAATTCTGTTGCATCTCGGATTTTTTTGAGGATATCTGCAGGCAGTGTCAGGTAACGCGAAATCCTTATACTTTCAAAAATCTTTCTTATCGGGTCGTTTTCTTTGCCAAGTACGGAAATATCAAAAACCATAGCATAATAATGATAATCCTTGTTGTTTTCTGTTTTTGCCACATAGTGATTTGTTGCCGGCGGAATAAAAATAACATCGCCGGGGTAAATCTTAATTTTATTGTCTTCAATTCCAAAGTAACATTCGCCTTCTGCAAGGTAAAAAAGCTCGTACTCAATGTGATGATGTGACTGGTCTATGTAAATGCTCTGAGAAAACAAGCCGATTGGAAACTCGTCGGTTCCTTTGTAAATCCTTTCAAACTCAAAACCCATAATTTTTCCTCAAGAATATTTTTATTGCCACACAAAGCAATGTCATTGCCTCATGAACCAATGTCATTGTCGTACTTGATACGACAATCTTGTAAAAATATAAGGTAATTCCATTATACTATGCGACAATTGTATAAAAAATAAGGTATTTTACTTGTATTTTTTCGGTGATTATGGTTTAGCATTTAATTTATCCATATTATGGGCTTAATGATTATTAAATCGTAATTATAGTGAGAGAAAAATGTTAAGAATCGTTGATACAAAAAATGGTAGAATCGAAGGTCAGCCTGCTGCAGACCCTAGAATCACTTCTTTTAAGGGAATCCCTTTTGCAAAACCTCCTGTTGGCGACTTAAGATTTCACGCACCTGTCCCTGCTGACAAGTGGGAAGGTACCTTGCAGGCATATAAGTTTTCACCAATTTCAGTACAGCCAACTCCTTATTACGACCCTAATGACATTTATTGCCGCGAATGGTCGGTTGATAAAGATATTCCTATGAGTGAAGACTCACTTTATCTAAATGTCTGGACTCCTGCAAATGTTGCCGACGAAAAGCTTCCGGTTTATGTATGGATTTATGGCGGCGGCTGGCAGACTGGTTTTACTGCAGAAATGGAGTTTGACGGTGAACGAATTGCAAGACGTGGAATTGTAGTTGTTACAATGAATTATCGTCTTAATATGTTCGGATTTTTGTGCCACCCGGAAATCACAGCTGAAAACCCTGACGAACCGGCTAACTTTGGATTACTTGACCAGCGGCTGGCGATGGAGTGGGTAAAAGATAACATTCAGGCATTCGGAGGGGATCCGGACAACATCACTATCGGCGGACAGTCTGCTGGTGGTGGTAGCGTTCTTAATCATATTGCTTATGGAAATAAGAGCCGTGATGGTAAAATCCTCTTTAACCGTGCGGTTGTTTTAAGTGGAATGTTTTATGCACCCGATATTCCTTTTTTTCATCAGAGAAACCTTAAAGAAGCAGAGCAGTGTGGTGTGGATTTCTTTAATTTTTTGGGTGTAAAGTCGCTTGCAGAAGCAAGAAAACTCGATACCCAGACTCTGCGAAAAAAATGGGATGAGTATGGTGGACATGCAAAGTCAATTCAAACCTGGATTCCAGTCCGCGATGATTTATTCATTAAGCAGGATTTCTTTGACGGAATGTTTAATAATACCATTTCTCCTGTTCCGCTTATTGTAGGTCACACTACGGACGAGTTCCTCTTTAAGCCTCAGAATGCACCTGCAGATGCCGAACCAATCAGACCTATTCAACTTGCAGTGGAAAAATACCAGGAATTGTGTGAGAAAAACGGAAGCACAGCCCCAAATTATTACTACGTCTTCGATGTTCCTATTCCAGGTTGGGATAATCCGGGAACCTTCCATTCTGTTGATTTGTGGTTCTGGTTTGAAACGCTGGCAAAGTGCTGGAGACCTTTTAAAGGAATGCAGTACGATGTAGCCCGCCAGATGTGTAATTATTTGTGCAATTTTATTAAAACCGGCAATCCTAATGGTAAGGATTGTGATGGACTTGATATGCCGGAATGGAAACCGTTCTCTCTGGCAGATAAAAATAAAATGATTTTTCAGGAAAAATCAAATCCTGTAAAGGAGTAAGAAAAGGCAGTAAGTGTGAAAAATTGCATAAAAACAGTATGAAATAGTATAAAACTGCAAATAAGTTAGGTAGAAAATCTGATAAGTTTTTTGTTGTGTTTTTTTAAACTATGTAATACTATTATATAATATGCAAATAGTAAGCGGTTGCTGTAAAAAATCCCGTTTCTGTTTGCACAGGAGATTTTTTTGATGAAAAAAAGTTTCTTGGCGTTAGTTCTTTTGTCCGTGGTACTTAGCTTTACGACTTGGGCTGATGCAGAGGGTGGGACTGAAAATGCGAAGGATAAGGGGCTGTTTAAGCCTGAAGATAAAATCCCTCGCGAGTATTTGGCTTTTGTTGAAAACGGCGGCAAGATTCAGCCGATTACGTATGAAACAAAAGATTATTCTGGAGACGGCGGTAAGATAACTAAATATGCAAATGTTTATCTTCCGGCGGGTTATGATGATACGAAAAAATACGGTGTGTTGTATTTGATGCACGGTATTGGTGGCAGCGAAACCGAATGGGGATTGACGGGTGATCATTCAATCGTCAAGAAAATCGCTGATAACCTTGCGGCTCGTGGTGAAGGCGAACCTTTTATCATCGTAACACCTAATGGCCGAGCTTCCAGAAACTTTGGAAATGTGAATTCCGATTACAACTCATTCTACAAGTTTGGGTTGGAATTGAGAAATGAGCTTATTCCATATATTGACAGTCATTTTTCCACCTATGCTGACAGGGACCACCGGGCTATGGCAGGCCTGTCAATGGGCGGAATGCAGACAATCAATATTGGAATTTGCGAATGTATAGATTTAATAAGCTGGTTCGGGGCTTTTTCTGCTGCACCAACCAGTTATCAGAGTGCTAGAATTTCTGCTGAAGTTGAGCGGAATAAGCAGTACCCTGTGCATTATTTCTATAGTATTTGCGGTCAGCAGGATTCAATTGCTTACGGAGCAGCATCCTCTGCCGCATTGCTTTTACCGCGTTTACAACCGTCATTTGTAGAAGGTAAAAACTACACCTGGCAGGAAGTTCGCGGAGGACATGATTTTAATGTCTGGTATTTAGGTTTTTATAATTTTGCAAGAATTATATTCAAGCAGAATTAAAAATAGAGAAAGTCAAAAAAAAAGGAGGACTTTTATGAAAAAAACATTGGTAGGGTTGTTAATCGTTTCATTATTAGCAACTTCATTATTCGCCGCACCTAAAAAAGCTAAAAAAGCTAAGAAAGGTAAGAACAAGGCTATGAACATTTCTGTATTCACAATCCAGCAGCGCGAACAGCCACCAGCTGACAACAAAGCTTACAAATGGATTGAGGATAACTTTGGTGTAACATTCTCTTGGGATATCCTTGTTGGTGATAAAGACCAGAAAATTGGTGTACTTATCGCTTCTGGTGACCTTCCTGACCTCGTAGAAGTAGACTCAGAGAAGTTCCAGGGTGCTGGATGTCTTCGTGACCTTAAACCATTAGTAGAAAAATATGCTCCTAACTTGAGAAAGCACTATGATTCTGCTTGGAAAAAGATGATTGATCAGGATTCTGAGAAAGATGCTAACGGAAAAATCACAAAAGAACACATCTACTCACTTCCTAACTATGGTGTATATGACGGAGTTCCTTCAGATACATATTACAACCAGAATGGTTGGTGGATTCAGAAAGCAGTTCTTAAAGAGTTCGGATATCCTGTAATCAAGACTATTGATCAGTACTTCGACCTTCTTGAAAAATACTACAAGAAATATCCTACAATCGATGGTATGCCTACAATTCCTTTCAATATCATCACAGCTGACTGGGAAGCTTTCGATCTTTGGAACCCACCTAACTTCTTGGCTGGATATCCAAACGATGGTAACGGACACGTTACTCTCCAGAACGGAAAATATGTTTACGAAGATAACTTTGCTGATGCAAATGCTCACAGATGGTTCAAACTTGCTAACGGATATTTCCAGAGAGGCTTGATTGACCCAGCTTCTTTCACAGACAACCGTGACCAGTACTATGCTAAGATTGCTCAGGGCCGTGTACTCGGTATGTTCATCCAGGGATGGCAGTTCATGGGCGAACCAGAACAGACACTTTGGACAGCAGGAAAAGATGAAAGAACTTATGCTCCATTGGCAATCACATTTGATGAGACAATTAAACCTCACTATCGTGATCAGTCACTTCCTAACCTCCAGAGAGGATATGGTATTTCTGTAAAATGTTCTGAAGACAAAGCTATTAAGATCCTTCAGTTCATGGATGAAATGATCAAAGAAGAAAACCAGAAAGTTCTTTACTGGGGATTTGAAGGTGAAGATTACCTCATCGATACAGATGGTTCAAAGACAGGTACAAAGGGTGCTGCTTACAGAACAGACAAACAGCGTGCTGATCAGAGAGATCCACAGTGGATTCAGAAGAACCGCGCTACTCTCTGGACAGAAGAAGCTCCAAAACTGGAAGGAAGAATGCCTAGTGGTTATTCACGCTCAATGGATGACCTCGCTTGGGAATATGCTCTCTCACAGAAACAGGTTGATATCGACCTCTGGAAGGCTTACGGTGTAGGTTCATATGCTGAATTCGTAGATCCTAACCCTCCAAAGAATGCTGGTTGGTATCCAATGTGGCAGTGTAACCCATCTGCTGAAAAGGGCGGATTCGAGGAAGAAGCAGCAGTTGCTATGACTGGATTCGAAACAATTCAGAGAAAATATCTTCCTATGATGATCATGGGTAAACCAGAAGACTTCGAAAAAACATGGAATGAATATGCTAGCTTGCTCAAACCTCTTACAACAACTTACAACAAGTTTATGCAGCAGCAGCTTGACAACCGTGTTGAAAACTTCGGTGGTTTTCAGGACTAATTAAGTTTTGACACTTTTGTCAGCTTAATGACAGCGGAAGAATACAGCTTGTGTTCTTCCGTTCAATAAAAAGTCCACGGCTAACACTGTGGACTTTTTTTAATTATTTTAAAACGGGTGTTTTTTATGAAAAATAAAAAAACTACAGAGAAAGCTGTTGATAAAGAAACAGTCTTAGTAAACAGAAAGAGTAAATGGAAGCTGCTCGGTAAGCAGAAAATGCTTATTGCGATGTCTGTTCCGTTTGTTCTTTATATTATTTTGTTCAGATATATCCCTCTTTGGGGATGGACCATGGCTTTTCAGCGATATAAGCCTAATTTGAAATTTTCTCAGCAGGAATGGGTTGGTTTTAAATGGTTTGTAGAATTGTTTGGTTCTAGAAATGCAGAAACTAATCAGTTTGTATGGAATGCAGAATTCCTACGTTCTTTAAGAAATACAGTTGGAATGAGCCTTATTTCTACGGCTCTCGGATATATTACTGCCATTATTCTTGCAGTGTTTATGAACGAAGTTCGTGTACTTGGTGTAAAACGTTTCGTTCAGACAGTATCTTATCTCCCGCACTTCCTTTCTTGGGTTATTGTTACGGGTTTGGTTGCGAATGTTCTTTCCGTTGAAGACGGAATCTTAAATGACATATTATTGGGTCTTCATCTTGTAAAAGCCCCTATTCAGTGGCTTGCCGTTCCTAAGTATTTCTGGCACATCATAGGTTGGACTTATGTATGGAAGGAAGTTGGTTGGAATACAATCGTATATCTTGGTGCAATGACAGCTATTGACCCTTGTTTGTATGAAGCCGCACAGATTGATGGTTGTGGCCGACTTAGAAAAATCTGGCACATCACTTTGCCTGGAATCAAACCTACAATCATTATTATGATGATTATGTCTGCAGGTCATATTCTTGATGCTAACTTTGAAATGCCGTTCTTCTTACAGAATGGACTTATTATTGACTACGCAACAACAATCGATATTTATGTATTGAAGTTTGGTTTCAAATTGTTTAACTTCTCTCTTGCAACAGCAGCAGGTATATTTAAGAATGTTGTTAATATCCTTCTTCTTGTACTTGCAAATACTATAGCTAAGAAGAGTGGTGAGGAGAGGTTGATATAATGGACAAGAAAAATATTTATTACGCTGCAAAAAAGCAGACACAGCTGGCCAATCTTATTTTTGATATTATAATTTATCTTACACTTGCCTTTGTTGTAGTTGCAACAGTTTATCCTTTCTGGAATACAGTTGCTATTTCCTTCAATGATGGTCTCGATTCCCTTACTGGTGGAATTAAACTTTGGCCTCGTAAGTTTACATGGCAGAACTATAAAAACCTGTTTACTACAGACCGAATCTTCCATGCAGGAATCATTTCTGTAACAAGAACAATTTTACAGACAGTATTAAGTGTTTTCTGTACTTCAATGCTTGCTTATTCTTTAAGCCGCAAAGAGTTTGTAATCAGAAAGCCTCTTACTACAATTCTTGTTATTTCTATGTATATAAACGCTGGTATTATTCCTGGATACATGCTGATTAAAAAGCTTGGTCTTTTGAATAAATACGCAGTTTATATCATTCCTTGCCTTGTTGATATTTTCAACTTCATTCTTGTAAGAACATACATTAACGGACTTCCAGACAGCTTTGTTGAATCGGCACGTATCGACGGTGCAAATGAGTTCAAAATCTTCATGCGAATCATTATGCCGCTCATCGTTCCTTCAATTGCTATGATTTCTTTGTTCACAGCTGTAGGTGCCTGGAACGCCTGGTTTGATACATATTTGTATTGTTCACCTAAGACGAAGCTACACTCACTGCAATACGTATTGATGTCCTTCCTGCAGGCGAGCCAGAACCAGAGTGCTTCGGCGGCAGATGCTAACTCAATGGCGGTTGCTGCTTCATCTGGTGCTTCTACCACAATGGTAACACCAATCAGTATCCGTTCTTCAATTACGGTTGTTGCTACGGTACCTATTCTGGTTGTTTATCCATTCGTACAGAAATACTTCGTAGTAGGTATGACAATCGGTGGTGTAAAAGAGTAACGAATATCCAGCTGATATTTGGAAAAGATGCTTTTGGGGCAAAATCTCCGGGAGCATCTTTTTTTATTGTGTCATTGTCGTACTTGATACGACAATCAAAAAAAGTGGAATAAAATGATTAAAAGAATAAAATTATATGGATTACTTTTGTGTGCCGTAACCTTACTTTCCTGCGCAAGTACAAATGCAGGCTCAAGTAACGCTTCAGACACAACAAAAGATAAAAACACAGAAACGGAAACTGATATGGAAACAAAAAAAGACTTTATTACAAACGGTTATGCCGGAGACTGCCCGAGTGAATATGCGGATTTTAGACTAGATGGTGTGGAATATGGCAAAATCGACCACGTTATTTATCATTCAAACACCTGCAAAATGGACAGACCTTTTTCTATCCTTCTTCCTGCAAGCTATGACGGTGTAAAAAAATATCCTGTTGTTTATTTTCAGCACGGTATTTTTGGTGATGAAAACTGCATCATCCGAGATGAAAACAACAGAATCCGTCAGATTACAGCAAATCTTGCTGCAGACGGAAAAGCCCCGGAAATGATTTTTGTATTTGGCCATATGTTTGCAACCGATGATCCTAAGCAGAAGCCAGGCTTTAATGCAAAGGATGTTCTGCCATACGATAACTTTATAAATGAGCTTGTAAACGATTTAATGCCTTATGTAGAGTCTCACTATTCGGTTTTAACTGGCAGAGAAAACACAGCGGTATGCGGTTTTTCAATGGGGGGACGTGAATCTCTCTATATTGGTTTGCAGAGACCAGACCTATTTGCTTACATTGGTGCAATTGCTCCAGCTCCAGGCCTTGTTCCTAGCCGAGATGGTTTTATGGTCCATGAAGGTCAATTTGCCAGCGAAGAGGAAATGAAGTTCCCTGAAGGAATGCCGCTTCCAGAGCTTTTGATGGTATGCTGCGGTACAATAGACGGTACAGTAGGCCAGTTCCCAAAATCTTATCACAAAATTTTTGAGAAAAATGGAGTAGAACATGTCTGGTTTGAAGTGCTTTCTGCAAATCACGACAGTATGGCAATCCGCAGCGGCTTGTATTATTTTGTAAGCCACATCTTCAAAAAATAAACAAATAATTCATAAAATAACCGAATAATATTGTATTATTACTAGTTAAACTGCTTTATCATCTCCTTGAAGCTAAAAATGCAACCTTATGCCTTTTCAGCTTCAAGGAGTATTTTTTTTATGAAAAAATTGAATCGAAAAATTACAGCTTGTATTGCAATATTGATGATGGTTGCTACAGCAAGTTCTTTTGCTGCACCAAAAAAGAAGTCAAAGAAGGGCGATCCTTACAAAAATGTTGTAAAACAGAAGGATAAGAACGGTAAAGTTTACAACTTCGGCGGTATGCACGTTGATTTGCTGGACTGGTGGGCTGGCGATGACTGGGAAGCAAGACCTGCTGCATCAAAGGCAGAAGAAGATACAAGAGCTTACCACAACTGGCTTAAAGAAACTTATAACTTTACTTATACACAAAAGCAGATTAGCGGATGGGACAGCCACCCTCAGACAGTAGCAAACTTCTGTATTACAGGCGGTCCAGAAAACTATGTATTCACAATCGATAACCGTTCAGCTTTAACAGGCTATCGTGCTGATTTGTTCTATGATTTGTCAAAGCTTGATTGTATTGACTGGTCTAATCCAAAATGGGCATCTGGTTCAGAAAAAATGCTTGTTCGCGGAAAATCATTCTATGCAATGAGACCTTTAGTTCCAGAGCCACGTGGTGGTGTATTCTTTAACAAGAGACTTTTGACAGAAGCTGGTATTGATCCGGAAGAACCATACAATCTTCAGAAGGCAAACAAATGGACTTGGGAAACCTTTGAACAGCTTGTTGCAAAATGTACTTATGATACAGACAATGATGGTGTAAATGATAAATGGGGTATGGCAAACAGTTCTACAGAGTTTGTTCCATTAGCTTGTATGTCTAACGGTATGCCAATGATTGGAAAAGATGCTAACGGAAAGTTTATAAACAATGTAGGAAAAGATCAGTGTCTTGAAGCTTTGGCCTGGTGTTCTCACATGGCTACAACTTACGAAATGCCACAGCCAGAAGGTTCAGAATGGAACTGGATGTATCCTGCATTCCTTGAAGGTAAAGTAGCTTTCCTTGCAGATCAGGAATATCATGCACAGGACAACGGTACTTTTTCAAAAATGGATGATGATTGGGGCTTTGTTTGCTTCCCACTCGGACCTCATGGAGACGGAAAATACAAAACTCTTCATAACGATAACCTTTATATTATTCCTAACTGCTATGATGATGAACGTGCCAACAAAATTGCAAAAATCTTTGACCTTATGACAGATCCTACACCAGGTTGGGATGGCCCGGATGCTTGGAAAGAAGGCTATTACATCTGTTTCCGTGATTCACGCGCAGTTGATGAAACACTTGAACTTATGAAGGCAACTCCAAATCCACGCTGGGATACCCTTATTCCTGGCATCAACTATATGGGCGATGTAATTTGGGTAACTTATCCTGGATATGTAACACCTCAGCAGGCTTATGAAGATACTAAGAACACTTGGCAGGGCTTGCTTGATGATGCTAACAGAGGACTTTAATTTTAGTTCTTTGGAAAGACTCTAACTAATATTGGCTTCGCGCTCAAAATACTTCTGATAATGCAGCTTGCGGTACTCATTGGGCGTGATGCCAGTATGTTTTTTAAAAATATTAATAAAATGACTATGTGAAGCAAAGGCAAAATAATTGCTTATATCTGAAGGTGAATAATCTGTATAAACGAGCATTTTTTCTGCAGCTTCAATCTTAAGCTTCATGGCATATTGAAAAATCGTAATTCCCGTTTCCTTTTTAAATAATTCACACAAATAAGATTTATTGATTTTGAACTCGCTGCAAATATTATCCAGACTGATTTTTTCGTTAAGATGATTGTAAACATATTCTGAAGTTTTAATTACAACCCGCGACAGCCCAACGTTTTTACGGATTTTGCTCATTCTTTCTGTAAAATCGTAGACGACTTCCTGATGGAGTGTATCAATTTCTTCAATTTCCTTGCATTTATCAAGCTGCTGGATATAAATATCACTCAAAGTATAGGCAGCTTCGGCAGGCATACCACCTTCAATACAAAAGCGTGTAATCATTGCGATTGTGATTATCAGATGGTAGCGCATATTACGCAGCGGATTATCAGAAAGTTTTCCAAGACCTGTACTTGTAAGAGGATTCATATTCTTTTTGACTACTTCAAAATCTCCGTTGCGGACTGCATTATAAAAGAGCATCTCTTTATCATAGGGAAGATGATAATTTGCATATTCCTGCTGAAGAAATAATTTGTAAGAAAGAATATTTTCTTTTGATTCCATTACAGCTATAAATCTTTTCCGTTTGTTTCTATTATATTTTTATACCAAAAGGCCGAATCCTTCAAGCTTCTTTTCTGTGTCTTATAATCAACGTAAACAATTCCAAAACGAGGATTATAACCTTTAGCCCATTCAAAATTGTCCATAAAGGACCACTGGAAATAACCGCGTACATCACAACCTTCTTCTGCAGCTTCCTTTAAGCCTTTTAAATAACGATGGAGAAAATCTATTCTGTTAGGGTCGTGAACTTTTCCATCAAGGCTTACCCAGTCGTGTGTAGAAATACCGTTTTCTGTAATATAAATAGGAAGACCATAACGCTTATAATTGAGCTTTACGCCCCATTTAAGCGCTTCCGGAGAAATATCCCAGCCAAGTTCATTATGTGCAGTTCCATCAGCGCGGATATAATTGCCCTGGTATTGTGCCTGGTAAATGTTTAAGCCCAAAAAGTCAATTTTCTGATTAATGATTTTCATATCGTCATCAGTAACAAAATTGAGCAAGTCAGCTGCTTCCTGTACAAAGCTTTCAGGATATTTTCCTTTTGTGATTGGGTCCATCCAGTAGTTTATTGTCCAGAAAAAGTAAGGAAGTCCGCAGGCAAAATAAGAATTGTAGGCATTTTCTTCATCGGCAGGGGTAAGCGGGATTTTTGGCTGGGTAGCAAGAGTAATTCCAATGTTTGAGTTTGGAACAAGTTTGCGCAGCACCTTTACAGACTTTCCGTGAGAAACCAGAATATTGTGGCCAATGTGTAATAAATCGCGGGTACCAAGCTTTAAACCAGGTGCATGGTCGCCAAGTACATAACCGCAGCCCATAAAAACAGAAGTTTCGTTAAAGGTTATAAAGTTTTTTACTCGGTCGCCAAAGTTTTCTGCAACAACACGTGTATATTCTTCAAAATAGTTTGAGATTTCAGGATTAAGCCAGCCGCCTTTGAGATGGAGTGTATACGGTAAATCCCAGTGATAAAGAGTTACAAAGGGTGTGATATTATTTGCCAGAAGCTCGTCAATAAGTGCATTGTAAAAATCAATTCCTTTCTGATTTACCTTGCCTGTTCCTTCCGGAAGAATGCGTGCCCAGGAAATGGAAAAGCGGTAAGCCTTTAAGCCGCATTCAACCATCAGTTTTACATCTTCCTTAAAGCGGTGATAATGGTCGCAGGCAAGGTCTCCCGTAGCTCCATATTCAATTTTCCCCGGCTGATGAGTAAAATCATCCCAAATATTCAGTCCTTTTCCGTCTTCGTCCCAAGCTCCTTCAATCTGATACGAAGCCGTTGCCGCTCCCCACAAAAAATCCTTACAAAATGCCATAGTAATCCTCTAGTAAAAAAGTGTTTAAATTATAATAACACATAATGATTTTTACGTGAACAAAAAGAGTTTGTTTTATTAGTCTTTTCTATCGCGTTGAAAATTATAGTTCATTTTATTATAATTCCAACCTATGGAAATAAAACTGAATAATTTGGCAAAAACATATATTTCGGCTGATGGAATTACAGAAGTAAAAGCTGTCGACGGCATCTCCCTTACAATTCCATCTAATCAGATTTTTGGAATTATTGGTAGAAGTGGTGCCGGAAAATCCTCTCTTGTCCGTTTAATCAGTATGATGGAAAAACCGGATTCCGGCGAAGTTTACTATGATAGTCAGCGTGTAGACAATCTTCCAGAAAAAGAACTTGTTCTCCGCCGTCGCCGAATCGGTATGATTTTCCAAAACTTCAATTTGTTCAGTTCACGTTCAGCTGGTCAGAATATTGCTTATCCAATGGAGATTTGTGGTGTTCCTAAAGATAAAATCAATGCTCGTGTAGACGAGCTTCTTGAAATTGTTGAGCTTTCAGATCGAAAGGATGCACGAATCAGTACACTTTCCGGCGGACAAAAGCAGCGAATTGCAATTGCAAGGGCTTTGGCAAATAATCCTGATATTCTTTTTTGCGATGAAGCCACTTCCGCCCTGGACCCGCAGACAACAAAATCAATCTTAAACCTTATTCGAAAAATCCAGAGCAAAATGAACCTTACTGTTGTAATGATTACCCACCAGATGGAGGTTGTCCGCGATGCCTGCAGTCAGGTTGCAGTAATTAGTGAAGGGCAGGTTGTAGAGCAGGGGTCTGTAAACGATATTTTCTTAAATCCACAGAATCAGGTTACGCGCGAGTTTATTTCTAACATCGGTTCAAATCAGGAGCTTGCACAGAATCAGGCTCAAAACGGTGTTAAGAATGATGATGGTTCTATAATCCGCTGGTCAAATGAAGGTGGAGAGTATGAGCTTGGTTTCCCTTCTGATTTGCAGGGTGCGCCGGTACTTAGTCAGCTGGCAAAAAGCTATAACATTGAGTTTAATATTCGGGCAGCTGGAGTTCAGCAGCTTACAGATAATTCTATAGGTAAAATGATTGTTGACTTGATTGGTTCTGAGGAAGAAGTTGCAAAAGCAATTGATTATTTAAAAGAGCGTGGTTTGTACGTGAACAAGCTTTCGTAAGTGCAGGCTTTCAAGCAGTGTTTTTCTTGTAAGGAATTGGAGTAAAAGATTATGAGTACAGAAGTTGCAAAATATTTTTCGGTAATAGGAATTGCCACCTGGCAAACCTTTGTAATGGTGTTTTTCTCTACAGTTTTCAGCCTTGTGCTGGGCTTGCCGCTCGGAATCCTTTTGTGTACAAGCGATAAAGCTACCGGTTTACGACCTCATAAGGTTTTGAATCAGATTCTGTCTGTTATCATCAATATTTTGAGGGCAATCCCTTTTGTAATTCTTGTGATTTTGCTTTTTCCTGTAACAAGAGCGATTGTTCATACTGCAATTGGTACAAAAGCTTCTATTGTACCGCTCACTATTGCAGCAGCACCTTTTGTTGCGCGTGTTATAGAATCAGCTCTTAAGGAAGTTGACCCCGGTGTTGTTCAGGCAGCCCGTTCTATGGGTTCTACAGACCGCCAGATTATTTTTAAGGTTCTTTTACCGGAAGCTCTTCCTTCAATTGTAAACGGTATTACTCTTACAATAATCAACTTAATCGGCTATTCAGCAATGGCTGGTACTGTTGGTGGCGGTGGTCTTGGTGACGTTGCAATTCGTTATGGTTACCAGCGATATAGAGTTGAGTATATGCTTGGCTCGGTTGCAATCATCCTTATTCTTGTTGAGGTGATTCAGTTGATTGGTACACACGTAGCGAATAAAATGCAGAAGAACCGCTAGGGCGAAAGCAAAACTGCACATTTGTTGTTTTTCTAATTGTTTAAATACTGCTGCATCAATTGTACGAACAGGTAAATCTTTTTGTAGATTCCTACGCTGAAATCCTTCATTGGGGCATCAATATATTTTTCAAGCTCGTGCCAGTTTGCAACAAGTGTAGGCTTTTTCTTCATATAATCTTCTATAAGCTGCTTGATTGTTCTGCCCAGGGTAATAAGATTCTGAGTAGAGGTAAGCATATAAGTTCTGGCTTCTTCATTTGAATCATTTATAAGGCGGTTGATAATATTTTCAGCACCTGAATCGTGGGCGGTTTTTGGTAAAAGTGTTTTAATCTTAATGCCAATTGTTCCATTTTCGGCGAGTGAATTATCAAGCTTTGTAATGCCATCAGAAGTAGTAATTAATTCTTCGTAGGCGTTGGAGAAAGGTGCAGAAAGTTCTGTGTCCCACTGGCCGCGAATTACAACTACATCGTAATATTCTCGTAAATCTGTTTTTACAAACTCAATAAGGAAGGCTTTAAGATAATTAAGTGGTTCGGCGTACTTAAAGGTTTCAAGATTTTTCTTTACGAAGGTTTCATTCATTGCAGAATCATAATGTTTTAATACCTTTATTTCTTTTGGACCAAAAACCTGCTGTGCAAGCGAAGTTGCCATAGATTTTTTAATCTGGCTGCTTATTTTAGATAAGGTTGCATTTGTATCCTTTTTGATTTTTTCAAGATACGCTTCCGTAAGCTCTGCAAGGTCATCGCGAATGAGTGTCTGGTAGTTAGGTTTGCGAGTGATGTGACGAATCATAAGCTCAAATGCCTGCGAAGCCTGAATTGAACGTATTTTTGCAACAATTTTTTTCCAGTTATTTAAGCCAACAATTTCGTTCGGGTGTTTTGATTTAAGGAAGTCAAACAAATCTGACCACACAAGCTTGTCATCGGTAATCATATATGCAACAGTGCAGAAATCCTGGAGATATTCTACTATATATTCTGCATTTACTTTGTCAAAAGGTGGAACAGTTGTAAAAAGATTTTCCTGAAGTGAAGGGTTAAATCTTTTTAGAACAACATAGTAATCATAAGAACAGAAATCCTTAAAGTACACAAAGGTTTTATAAAGGTTTTCAATTTTAGCAACCTTTTTATCATCAAACTCAGCTATAAAGGAGTTCAAATCGTTTTCCAGCTGCACTTTGAGCTTATCCATAGGAATTGACTGTGCCATTTCAGTTATCTTTTTTTCATCAAAGTGGCTCAGCAATTCAACCTGTCTTTCAGAAAGCGAATAGTTCAGAATCTGATGTTTATAAACATTCATGTTCTGATCTGAATGGAACAAAAGCTGTGCCGGAGAAATAAGCTTGTAAATATCGTAAAAAAGCTTTGCAAGAGCTGGCGTTGCTTCCAGAGATGCCGGTTTGTAATAAACATGGTACTTAGTTTTAGAAAACTCTTTTGCAATATTCTTCAGCTTTCGTTTAAGTTCTGCTTCCGGACTTGATGAGCCAAATAAACTTGCAATCAGATTCTGAAAAAATCCATGTTTTTCTTCTGATGAGTTACTTTTTTGCGATTTACTGTTTTTCTGTTCCATAAGTATAATTTTAAGTCAATTTTAGCGATTTATCAACCTTTATAATCTTTGTGTTACATTAGAACGTCATAATATGTTTTATTTATACACAAAATGGAAAACCGAACTCTTGTAAACAATGTACTAAAACTAATCGTTCTCATATCTTTTATGATTTTTTTGATGTGCTTTGGATTTATGTCCTGCAAAAGTACAGATGCTGTTGTTGAAGCTTCAAATCAGAATGAAGTTGTCAGCCCCAGTGAACAGGAAGATATTGTACAGAATGATGTAGTACAGGACGATGCAACACAGGAAGATATTGTGCAGGAAAGTGTCGCACAGGAAGAGCAGTCAATGGAAAATCAGGAAGTAACCGCCGTTGCTCAGAGTGATGAAACAGAAAATACAGGTGAAACAGAAAAAGAAGAAAGAACCTTTGATTTTAAGGACCAGGATGTTTTTTATCACTTAAAATATACTTATGATTATGAGGTTGTAGGCGACGACCTTGATTTTAAGATTATTGTAAATAATGAAGATAAAGAAATCATCCTTCAATACGAAGAAACAGATAGTGAGCAAGATTGGAAAAACAATTATCGTTTTCTTATCTGGCCGTTAAATCTTGATGGTAAAATAATCTGGACAACTCACGGTTATGCAAGAGTTTATAAGTCTGCTCAGAATATACCAATAGATACATTTTGCAGATTTATTGACTTTTATCCTGATTATAAAATCATAATCAGAGGCTGGAGCTTTGGAAGTGCCATGGCAAAAATCACTGCAAGGCACTTTGTAATAAGAACTGGCGGCGAAGTTTTAATTGACGAACTGACAACCTTTGGCGATGTAAGATGCTGGCTTAATCCTTTTTTCAGCTTAAAAAAGTACTGCAAGCGAATCCGCGAATATGTTACCAGTAACGATATGATTACCTGGTGCGTTCCTTTCTACAGCCGCGATGTTACCTGCAAAGTTGGCGACAAATTCAGCTTAAAGCGCCTGAAAAACAGTGAAAATTATCATACTCATTATGAAGATTACGATTATTCTAAGTGGGAATAAAACGAAAACCACCAGAAAACACCAGAAATCATCCCAAATCAAAAAATCATCAATTTTCTAGCAAAAACTCTCAGTATTAGGTATAATAGTATTCATAAACATATTGTTATTGACATATTATAGTTTTATAACTAATAATAAGAATTACAAATTATCAAAAAGTGTCATTATAAGAAGTTAGATAATAAGAAAAGTTATAGTATTGAGTTTTTGGTTTAAACAAGCTGTTGTAAAAAAGTATTCAATTTTTTAATTTTTTAGGAGTAGAAAATGAAACGATTTTTAGTTGCAGTAGCTGCCCTGAGTGTTATAGCTTTTTCGGCTTCTGCATATAATCCTCCAGTAAATGGAGATGTCTTTTACGAGCTTTCAAGTCCACGACAGTTAACAAATGCTTCTTCTGTAACAGGTGGAGCTTTATTTTATGCAGGACCTGAATCTTTAATTACAAACCCTGCATTAACAGCAAGCGAGCAGCGTGTTGATCTTAATCTTGCTTATACAGCTCTTTTAGGTCACGATGCAGCCGGTGATTCAAGCTACGGACAGGCTTTCCAGGCTGGAATCCTTATGCCATTCAAATGGTCTGTTATGAGCGTTTATGCTAATGGTACTTTTATTCCTGTAGATAAAATGCCACCATTAAGTCTGGGAAACAGCATGAACTTTAAATATGGTCTCGCAAAAGAAATTACCGACAAGCTCAACGTTGGTATGAACATCAATTTTGGTGCTTTCTGGGGAGCAGACACTGACTTTGCTTTCTCCGGCAACCTTGGCTTCCTTTATAACTGGGGTAACCTTGGTTTTATGAAGGATTTCCGTTATGGTGCTTCAATCTTAAATCTTGGAAAGAACTACAATCATTCAACATTACCAAAGCTTAAGGAAGGTAATATTGACGGTGCCTTCCCAACAATTGCAACACTTAAAATTGGTGCTGCAGGAAGCCTTATTTCAAATGATACAGTTAAGCTTGGTGCTTCAATAGATTTGACAACTCCTATGTTTATGAACCTCATTGCAGATTTGGGCATTCAGTTCTCAATTAAAGATATGTTCTATATCAACATTGCAGATGAGTTCAACTTCCGCGAGCTTTATAATGGTTATATCAATATAGTTCCTTCAGTTGGTATTTCCTTCAGATTTACCTTTGATGTTAAGAACAGTGAGTACCTTACAAAGAACGGCTGGAATCAGAGCGAAATGTCTATTTCAGCAGCTTGGAAACAGCTTTATAAATCAATCAATGCAATTTCTGCCGGTGTAGATATTAATGCAGGTCTTAAAGACAAAACACCTCCTACTATAAAGATTATGCTTGACGACGAGGATGAGGAGTAGCCCTATGAAAAAGCAGTCTATTATTTCTATTCTTTTAGTTTTGATTATGACCTCGGGTTTTGTTTTTGCAAAGCCAAGGTATATTTCTCCTAACAATGACGGTATTCAGGATGAAATTGTTATTCCAATTTCTATTTCCGACAGGCGTTATGTTCAGGGCTGGAGCCTTGTTGTTCTTGATGAAAACAAAAATGTTGTAAGAACAATCGAAAACAAAATTGCCCTGCCTCAGAAGCTTGGATTTAAAATGTTCTTCAAGCAGCTTATTGCAGTTAAGCAGGGTGTTCCTGTTCCTGAGAGCATTACCTGGAATGGTGTAATGAACAATGGAGAAACTGCTCCAGACGGACGCTATTTCTGGTATGTTACAGCAACCGATGATAACGGCAACATTGGCCAGACAAAAGAGCACGAAATCATTATTGATACTGTAGCACCGGAAATTGAACTTACACAGCCTTCAGACAAGATTTTTGGTGAAGGTGCAAAAGCTACTTTAAAGATTCAGCAGGAAGGTTCTGCCGAAGATGAATGGATTGGAGTTTTCAAATCTGCTGATGGTAATGTTGTAAAAACTTACAAATGGACAAATGCAGAACCGGAAACCTTTGTATGGAAAGGTACAGATGATGAAGATGTACAGATTGCAGATGGTGTTTATTCTTACGAAATTACTGCTACAGACCGTGCCGGTAACACAGCCCCACGAACAGTTGTTTCTAACATCATCTATTCTGCAGAAAAACCTGCTACAAACATCTTTATTGACGGTTCACGCTATTTTTCTCCAAAAACCGAAAGCGATTTAAGCGAAATCACCTTTAACCTTACAATTCCTGTTCCGGAAGAAAAATCTGGTAACAAGCTTACAGAATGGGCAGTTACAATTGAAGATAAGAACGGAAAGGCAGTAAGAACATATAATCAGAGTAACTATGGTGAACTTCCACCTGCAAAGCTTGCATTCCGTGGTTTGGATGATAACGAAAAGCTCCTTCCAGACGGTGAGTATCAGGCATTTGTTACAGCAAAATATTTGAACGGTTATGTTCCTGCTAAGCTTTCTTCTCCGGTATTTGTTCTTGATACAGAAAAGCCGGCTGCACAGGTTAGACCTTCAGATAAGGTTTTTGGTGCCGGTTCAAAGGCTGACGTTAAGTTTTCTATTATGATTACACCATCAGTTGGTGCTCCTGTTCCAAGCTGGCGTGGTGAAATTAGAACTTCTGATGAAAAGAAGGTTATCAGAACTTATGATTTTGGTGAGTATCCACCAGAAAGTGTAGTATGGAACGGACTTAATCAGAGTGGAAAGATTTCTGATAAGGGTGATTATATCTTTATGCTTTTTGCAAAAGACCTTGCCGGTAACGAAGGACTTGCAGAGTCTCAGGCAGTTACCTTTGATACAACAGAAACACAGCTTTTGCTTGCTGTAAACGATATTGCCTTCTCTCCAAACAGCGACAAGGTAAAAGATACACTTGTATTTAATCCTGTAACCCAGACAAACGATGTTGTTGCCTATGAGTTTGTAATTAAAGATAAGGATGGAAAAACTGTTTATTCAAAGAAAGAAAACAAAAAGCTTCCATCATCTTTCACCTGGAACGGTAAAGACAACGACAATACTCTTGCAGAAGATGGAACTTATTCTGCTCAGCTTTCTGTAACAGCTGCAAACGGTTCTACTGCTGCCGCTGCAACACAGACCTTTGAGCTCGATACAAAAGCTCCTTCTTTGACAGCTGAAATCCCTTGGAGCTATTTCTCTCCTGATAACGATGGAAGCCAGGATAATATTCCAATTACAATCAGTGATTGTACAAATGAAAAGCTTTGGAATGTAGAAGTTCGCAATGCAAAGAATAACGTTGTAAAGAAGCTTTCCTGGAACGGTGCTAAAAAGGCTTTGGATTGGGACGGAACTGACGAAGCTGGAAATATTGCTGCTGATGGAAAATACAATATTGTAATTTCTTCTACTGATGATGCAGGAAACAGCTTTAGTACTTCATTAAAAGAAATTGTACTCGATAATCGTGAAACTAAGATTTATCTTACAGCTGAATACGAAGGAATCTCTCCAAATGATGATAATTATCTTGATCAGCAGATTTTCGCTATAAGAACAAGTGTAGCAGAAGATTTGCAGAGCTGGAACTTTGATGTTCGCAAAGAAGACGGAACTTCTGTATTCTCACTGGACGAAAAAGACAGCCTGACTCTCCCTGCAGAAATCAAGTGGAATGGTGCAGATAAGAGCGGAATTGCCTGCGAAGGAACCTTTACCGGTACACTCAATGTAGTTTACAAAAAAGGTAACAGAGTAAGTTCTGTTTCTTCTCCATTCATTTGTACAGCTACAGCTCCTGAGCTTAAGGTTCAAACAGCACCAGCTTTCTTTAGTCCTGATAATGACGGTATTGATGATGATTTGTTCATCAAGCTTACAGGTACTACAAAGGCTAAAATTAAGAACTGGTCATTCGTAATCAGAGATCCTAAAAAGAAGGTATTCTGGAAGACTGAAGGTAAATCACACATTACCGAAAGAATTATCTGGGATGGTTTGAGTAACGTACAGAAGGATGTAAACGGCAACGCTGAGCGTGTTCAGTCTGCTATGGATTATTCTTATGCATTCACCGTAACAGATAATCTTGGAATGACTTCTGTTGCAGAAGGTATAATTCCTGTTGACGTTCTTGTTATTCGCGAAGGCAATGTTCTTAAGATGGCTGTTCCTTCAATCATCTTTGAATCTGATGCCGCTAACTTCCAGACTGCAAACGAAAAGCTTACAGCAGAGCAGGTTCAGAAGAATGTTGAAATCCTTGGACGAATTGCAGAAATCCTTAAGAAGTTCCCTGACTATCAGGTAACAATCCAGGGTCATGCAAACAGACTTTCTGATAATGCTGATGAAGAGACTGTTGATAATCCTAAGGTTTGGGGACGTGCTCTTGGACCTCTTTCTAAGGAACGTGCAGATGCTATTAAGGCTTACCTTGTAAAGAAGGGTGTAAGCGCAGGCAATATCACAACAGAAGGTATGGGTGGTACAAAACCTGTTGCCGATCCTAAGGATGCCGATAACAACTGGAAGAACCGACGAGTTGAGTTCATTCTTGTAAAATAAAGTATTATTCACAATTTTTATAAATAATAGTAAAATGGAGTCATGAAGTTTCGCTTTTTGATTTCCATTTTACTATTTTTTTTATGCACTTCGCTTTATTCACAATCTCAAAATGATGAAGACTCCAAAAAAACTGAATATAGAGATTTTCCGCTTTATACAAATTACAATTTATCGGCCGGTTATAATATAGATCCAAAGTTTAATTCCAGGTATTTGCAGGGAAAAATAGTTGTAGATTTAGCAGAAGGCTGGATTAAACGTTTTGGTTTTTCTTCTGCAATAGGTGGTGAAATTGGATTAAAACAAAACGATTCATCTTCATCATCATTTATAGCAACTTTATATGCTCCAGGACTTGGTTTTTCATTCTGCATTTTTCCAAAGCTTATAACATCTGTTGATGTTTTTTTTACTCAAACCTGGTATCAAACAAAAGAAATAAACGAAATTAATACAGTTAATTCTATGGTATATTCTAATGGACTGGCTGTTCCGGTAAAAATACGTTTTTATTTCACTGATTTTATTGCTGTTTCAGCTTCAGTTAATTGTATGTTACATCCCTGGATTCCAATTCAAAATGAAAACGGAAAAGACACAACTGTTTATGATTTTGTTACACAGGTTAATGTTGGTGTAACAATTTCTGTTCCGTCAAAGCAGTTTTAATGAGGGAGACTTGAAATATGGAAAAAAGAAAAAATGGTTTATCAATGCTTTTTATAAATCTGGCTCTTTTATTTGCTGTTTCCTGCAGTTATATGAAAACAGATTTAGGCAATGAAACTATAGATGTTTCAATTACACAGATAAAAACTTCTTCTGGTGATACGGGTGTTATTTTATCTTTTAATACGGTTTCTTCTGATCTTGAAATACCTGATATTGTACAGGGATTACCAGTATTAAAACTGTCATTTGCAAAAACCTCAAACATAAGCTCTCTTTATTCTATTACTATTCCTTCTTCAGTTATTGAAATTGATACTTTTAAGGGAGCCTCATCTCTTTCTACAGTTACATTGCCAGAAAAGTTGACTTCTTTACCTATTTTTACTGGTTGTACAAAGCTTAAAAATATTATTATTCCGGGAAATATTACTCAAATACCAGAAAGCTGTTTTGAAGGCTGTAAGGCATTAACAGACATAACGCTTCCAGAGGCAATACAATTGGTCGGTTCCAAAGCTTTTAGCGGATGCACAGCCTTAGATTCTTTTATTATTCCTAAAAATGTTACAAAAATTGATGATTCAGCTTTTGCCGGGACTGCATTGA
>JAEEGI010002592.1_pt1 | contig 43998 bp, 48 predicted proteins | sample 8958751 | NCBI WGS metagenome assembly JAEEGI01 (sample SAMN16246545, study PRJNA631951) | gut metagenome | biome: gut microbiome; feature: rumen; material: KS-attached | host: Bos | place: Iran: Karaj | collected 2018-10
CGCCTTGAGAGAAGAAAAGGAAGCTGCGCGACTCAAGGCGAAAAAGCAGCGATCGTCAAAGAACTCAGAGAAGACGGATATCAGCTGAAATATCTTCTGAAGGTATCTGGTTTGCTACTTTTCCCCCACGGGAATTACAAAAAAGGTCGGAGAACTGATCGCCGACGCGACAGGGGCGGATCTCTGGGAGATCCGTCCGATGAGACCGTACTCCAAAGGCGATCTGGACTGGACGCGGCGTTTTTCGCGCTGCAACCGTGAACACAGAAGGAAGAAACTTCCCGTGATCGACAATCCGATGTATATGGCCGGCGACTACGGGATCGTCTTCCTGGGGTTCCCGATCTGGTATGAAACGGCCCCGAACATCATTCTGAATTTCCTGAACATGAACGGCTGGACCGGGCAGAAGATCGTTTTGTTTGCCACTTCCGGCGGGAGCGGCATCTCTGCGGCGCGTGAGGATATCCGGGCGTTCCTGAAAGGAAAGGGTGAGATCCCCGCCGCCGGGATCCTGGACCCGTCCGATCCCGAAACGGTGAAGGCCTGGGCATGGAAAGCGATCGACGTGATTACCGGAGCGGATCTGTCGGCGGCGGAAAAATACGTCCGGGGGAATTACGTCGGAACCGAGCAGCTCGTAAAGGAGGACCGCTCTCTACTGAACGGGCAGGCGGAGGAACAGTACGTCAAGTACAGTCGTGATATTGAACCTAAATACGGCCGGGATCCGGAGCAGCCGGGGCCCGGGACGGAAAGACCGCGCCGGAGTCCGTATGACAGGTATAATTCCGGCGCCATCGAGCGGGCTATGCGCAGCACGTCTGCGGCAGCGTCGGGGAGCACGCTTGCCCGCACCCTGAATTCCTTCACGGATCAGAGCTTTGTCGGGAAGCTGACGGAGCTGATCCGCGAGAAGGGGCTGAAAGAGCCGGAGGTATACCGGGCCGCGCAGATCGACCGCAAGCTGTTTTCCAAGATCAATTCGGATCAGGACTATAAGCCTTCGAAAGATACCTGCGTGGCGCTGGCTTACGCGCTGAAGCTGAGCCTGCCGGAAGCGAACGATCTGCTTTCCCGGGCCGGATACGTTCTTTCCCACAGTTCTCTGCGTGACGTCATTCTGGAGTACTTCTTCAATGCCGGCCGGTATAACCTGTTTGATATCAACGAGGTCCTTCTGCAGCTGAACCAGAGGCCGCTCGGTCGCCAGCTGTAAATGTCGCCTGAAAAGCGACCCAGCGGTCCGCCGGCAATCTTACACTGTACCGGTTCCCGGGCGGTTCATGATCAGTGTCGCTTTTGCTGCGGAGAGCGGGAGGAGCAATCGTGCAAGGGATCATAAAGGCGGGGATAGCCCCTGCCTTCTTCTTTTGTCCGAATCATCATCGGCCGGGCAACGGGCACCTGCCCGCGCCCGCCGTCCATCCGTCCGGGACCGTCAGAAAAAATGTCGCTTTCAAGGCGACCTGATGACCCGGCAGCAGTTTTATACTTTAACGGTACTTGAAAGGGGGCGGGTACGATGAGAGGACACGGTACACTTATTGGAATATGTATAGGCCTGGGACTGGTCCTTCTGGGGATACTCCTCGGATCCATATGTCAGACAGACGGCGGCTTAATCTTTATAGGCTTAGGGATATTTCTCTTTTCCGTTATTCACTGGACCAGAACCGCGCATTATTGAGCCGGACGGAGAAGACTCCGGCTGCAGGGCTTGAAATCGGAGGTTGAAACTATGGCAAAAAAACCTTTTAGAACATCGGCGGAAGCGGTTAAGGTGCGTTGGATAAAAATCGGCGCGGTCGTTGCCGCATGTGCCGTGGCCTACGGTCTGATTACTGTTGCAATAGGACATTCCGAAGCTACTTTCGGACAAATGGGGCTTATTCTGCTTATGTTTTTCGGGTTGCCGATAGGACTTGCCTGGTCCATGGACTATGAAGATGAGGGCAAGGAATTCCTTGCTATTACTTCACACTATGCCTTGTTCTGGAGTGTCGGGGTCATGCTTCTTCTGATCGCGGATAAATACAGCGGGGCGGAGGAACTGCTGTACAGGATATTGATAGAGGAGTCGGCGCCTCTGGCGGAGGCGCTGCTGGGTATGTATATGCTGTGTCTGGTGATCTACTGGCTTATTGCGTCGTTTTGGCCTAAAAATTACCACGGATGACGCGGCAGGTGCTGTCTGTGCGGAGCTTGACCCGCTAAGGACAGATCGTGCCCGGCTGTTAAGGCTTCGGAGAATCGTACTCCGGATCCCCTGGCAGCCGGGCTTTTTTTGTGGCTCATCTTGACGGCCCGACCCGAAGTGAATAGAATAGCAGCGGAACGGTACCGGCAGTACAGGGAAGGGGGGCAGGAACACCGATGATCCGGATCATATTCGTCTGTCACGGCAACATCTGCCGCTCTCCGATGGCAGAGTACGTTTTTAAATATCTCGCTGAGCGGGCCGGGGTTTCGGAACAGTTTGAAGTGTCTTCGGCGGCCATTAGTACCGAAGAGATCTGGGGCGGCCGCGGCAACCCGATGGACCGGCGCGCGCAGCGCGTGCTGAAAGCGCACGGGATCCCCTTTGAACCGGGAGAGGCCCGGCAGATCACGGCCAAAGACGTTGCGGAAAACGACCTCGTGATCCTGATGGATGAAGGAAACCGCCGCGGGCTGCGGCGCCTTCTGGGAGGACTCCTCGATAACGTGTCCCCGGAAAAGGTCCGCCTTCTGCTTGAAAACGCGGAAGTTGCCGATCCCTGGTACACAGGCAATTTTGAAAAAGCCTACCGCGACATCGAAAAAGGCTGCCGGATGCTGCTTGAAAAAACGGCGGAAAACCATTATAGTACGCAGCGGATCCGGTAAGCCGGAACTTAAAAAGGAGGACGCTTATGGACAGATTTGTGCCGCTCGGCAAAAAGAGCAAGAAAGAACAGAAAAAGTTCCACACCAGGCAGCGGAAGACCTGGGAAGGCATCAGCCCGGTGACCAGAACGGTCCCGAACGGCAAGGCCTACAACAGAAAGAAAAAGAAAGCGGATGAACGGCGAAGCAGCAGCGATCTCAGAGATGAAAAGCTGCTGTTTTGTTATTTCCCGACAGATTGGAGATAATCCTGCCGGCGAATGCATACTTTTTTTCCGGATGTGTTATAATCAATAAAAAGCGGCAGATCTTGCCGAAGAACAGCACGGGATGTGCAGATTTTTGAAAGAGAAAGAGACGGTTCAGATGAAGGTAACCTATTTCGGAACGACGACGCTCTTGTTTGACGACGGAAAAGACCAGATCCTTTTCGACGCCCACGTGACGCGGCCGTCGCTGGGGAAATATATCAGAAACGCGAAGGCCGTGACGGACACGGCGCTGTGCGGCAGGCTGATCCGGCAGCATCAGATCGACAGGCTCCGGGCGGTCTTTATTTCCCATACGCATCACGATCACGTGATGGACGCGCCTTATATCGCCAATGCCTGCGGGGCAGTGATCTACGGCAGCGAATCGGCCAGGAACGTGGCGCTCGGAGGCGGCATCCCCGAAGAGAAGATCGTGGTATTTCAGGACGGAAGCTGTTTTCACGTCGGCGATTTTACGGTCCGCGTTGTGAAATCGCTGCACTCCAGACCGACCGTGCTGAACAACGATCTCGGGGAGCCCATCACGAAGCCGCTGGCGCAGCCGGCCGGTCTGAGAGCATATAAAGAGGGCGGATCCTACGATTTTTACGTAGAACACGGAGAGACCAGGATCCTGATCCGTCCCAGCTTTAACTATATCAGGGGCCAGCTCGACGGGATCAGAGCCGACGTTCTGTTCCTCGGGGTGGCGGGCCTTGCGAAGGCGGACCGTGAGACGGAAGAGGCTTTCTTCGCCGAGACGGTAGAAAAAACGGAGGCCGGGCTGGTGATTCCCGTGCATTGGGACAACTTCTTTTTGCCGCTGGCGCAGCCGAGGAAACGCATGCCGGCCTGGGTGGAAAAGACGGAACTCGTCTTCCGCAAGCTGGCCGCATACTGTGAAGCGCATGACGTTGATCTCGTTATTCAGTATCCGTGTACAAGTATTGAGATCGGCGGTCCCCGCGGAACGCTGGAAAAATAATCGGGCGGGACTGGTTTTATGGGACAGACAGATTGGGAGATACTCAGCACAGACGAGAAGAAAAAGGCCCTGTTCCTGAAGCAGAAGGCGCTTCTGGACACCTTCCTTTCCCATCATGCGATCTCGCAGGCGCAGTATGACAAGAGCCTGGGAGATCTGAAGGCGAAGATGGGGATCCCGCCGGAGGAGGCTTAACGATGTTTGGCAGAAAGAATAAGCCGGCTTACTGGATCCGGAAAACGCATCTGCTCCGGGCGGATGAATATGAGTGCTCCGCCTGCGGGCGGCGCTTCGATAAGCCCTATGTTCAGTGCCCGAACTGCGGGCGGAACATGACGAAATGCAAATACGATCCGACCTGGGTGGATGAGGCGGAGATGCTGGACATCCTGGATTGATACGGGAAAACCGTGAGGAGGAAATATGAATAAGATCGATCCTTTTGAACGTTTTAACAAGGACTGGGCGCTGGTGACCGCCGGGACGCCGGAGCATTTTAACAGCATGACCATCTCCTGGGGCTCCATGGGTACCATCTGGGGGAAGAGCGTCGTAACGATCTATATCCGCCCGGACCGCTATACCTGGAGCTTCCTGAAGGAGAGCGACGCTTTCACGGTCTCCTTCTATCCGGAAGAATGCCGGGGAGCGCTGCTGAAGATGGGAACCCTGTCCGGCCGGGATACCGACAAGGCGGCCGCCAGCGGGCTGACGCCGCAGATCCTGGAAGAAGGCGTCACCTACGCGGAGGCGTCGGAGACCTTCGTGTGCCGGAAGATCTACATGGCGCAGATGAAATACGAAGACGTGCCGGACGCGGCAAAGAAGATCTACCAGAACGGGATCGAGCCGCACTATATCATCATGGGCGAAGTGATCCGGCACGAAACGGCGGACTGATATGAAGGTGTTTGAGTACGGAGATCCGTCCGCGTCCACGGTCCTGATCCAGATGGTCGACGATCACGATCTGGAGGGGATCGAAAACGAGTTCGACGCCGTCCGGAAAGCGGCTGAGGGAAAGCTCCGCCTGATCGCGGTCAAGGTCAGCGACTGGAATACGGATCTATCGCCCTGGCAGGCGCCTCCCGTGTTCGGGAATGAAGGCTTCGGCAGCGGTGCGGCGGATACCCTGGAAGAGGTGAAAAAGCTCTGCCGGGACAGGGACAGGACCTACTATATAGGCGGGTACTCCCTGGCCGGACTCTTTGCGCTCTGGGCGGCGTATCAGACGGACCTCTTTCGCGGCGCGGCGGCGGCATCTCCGTCGATCTGGTTTCCCGGCTTTACGGATTATATGAATGCAAATAAGATCCGGGCTAAGCGCGTTTATCTGAGTCTTGGCAACCGGGAAGAAAGGACCCGCAATCCGGTCATGGCGACGGTCGGGGAAAAGATCCGGGAAGCGTATTCCCTGCTGAAAGAGCAGAAGACGGCCTGCACGCTGGAGTGGAATCCCGGAAACCATTTCAGAGAGCCGGATCTGAGGACGGCGAAGGCGTTCGCCTGGGTGATAAGGGACGAGGAATAAGTCCGGCCGCGCGCCCGATATGCCGATATTATGCTGACACGCAAAACGATGGAAAACGGGAACTGATCTGTATAGAATGCAAAACGGCAGGATGACGGCATGCCGCTCTGCCGGAATGAAGAAATAAAAGGAGCCCGATAAGGCATACGATCTGACAAGACTGAGAAAAGCAGCGAAGCCCCGCTGCACCGACCACACGGCGAATCCGCAGCTGCTCCGCGGCATGGAGGCGATCACTGACGGCAAAGTCAATTTTCTGAACGGCAACCTGGATTATATGGAACGCTTCGGCATCCTGATCGGAGCGGATAAGAAGGTGCCGAAAAAGGACGGCATCCCTTTTTTCAAAGGGCCTGTGAAAAAATGATTGCTCATTTTTTCACAGGCCCTTTCTCTGCGCTTGAGTATTACTTCTTTCTGTAGTCGTAGAAGCCCTTGCCGGCGTTGACGCCGGTCTCGCCTCTGTCGATCTTTTCTTTCAGAAGCTTGCCTATCGTGTTTTCCAGCGTGCCTTCCTGCTGTGCGGCCGGCTTCATCTGGTTGATGTTGTATGCCGTCTCCAGACCGACGATGTCAAGAATCTGGAAAGGACCGGCCGGTGCGCTGGTGGCCAGCCGCCAGGTCAGGTCGATCGTCTCCGGATCGGCAACGCCCTTGGCCCACAGCCCCTGTGCCGCACTTAAGAACGGCACCAGCATGGAGTTCAGGATATAGCCGGGCTGCTCTTTGTGCAGCTGCAGCGGAACCATTCCGATCTCAGCGGCGAACTTAACGACGGCGTTGTAGATCTCGGGATCCGTTCCCGGATGGCCCATGACTTCGCCGGTGTTGTTCTTCCAGATGGAATTGGCAAAGTGCAGAGCGCAGTACTTTTCGGGCCTGCCGGTATATTCGGCAAACATGCTCGGCAGCAGCGTGGAGGAGTTGGTGCAGAGGATGGTGTCCTCGTCCAGCAGATCCCGCATGGCCTCATACATGCCGATCTTGGCCTTCGGATCCTCGGTCATGGATTCGATCACCAGATAGGCGCCGGAAAGGGCTTTCTTCAGATCCAGTTCGATATGGACCTTTTCAGCGAAATTCTTTTTGCCTTCCGCGATCAGGGCATCGATGGCCTCCGCCGTGATCCCCTGCCAGGAGCGGATAAGGCCGCGGGGGTAAAGCATGCCGCCGATCGGGTTGCCGATCAGGGCTTTCGCCTTGGCAAGATCTTCCAGCATCAGCGCGGAATAGCGCTCGATCTTCGGGGTCGTCCGGCCGATGGAGCTTTCGGAACGAAGCCAGAAGGTGGTATCAAATCCGTGATAGGCGCAGATCAGGCCGATCTGTGTGCCCAGAACGCCGCCGCCGGCGATCACAACTTTTTTGTTTCCCATACGTTTTCCTCCGAATACTTGTTTTACCGTACTTCAAAAACGGTTCTTGCAAAGGCAGACCGTTTCTGTTATGATGTTACAAGTGTATCAAACAGGGGCGTTTTTTTCAAGCGGGCGCAGACCGGAAGTGACAAATAGGAGAAACTGTATCATGGAAGCCGGACGTCAGAGCGAGATAGAAGGATATATCACGACTGCGCTGCTGCAGCTGATGAAGAAGAAGGACTATTTCCGCATCACCATCACCGAGATCTGCGAAAAAGCCGGCGTTTCCCGCATGTCGTTCTACCGCTCGTTCGACGGAAAATTAGAGGTGCTGCAGAAAAAATGCACCGCGATCACGGACGAATTCGTGCAGACCTCCGGGATCAGCTACCGGGACAACTCGATCCGTCAGTACTTCGTGACGCTCTTCACGCATCTGCAGAAACACCGGGATCTGATCATGCTCCTGGCCCGCGCCGGGCTGCTGCACATCATCAAGGACGACATCGACCGGGTGTTTCTGAAAACTTATGAAGGCGTTTATGACGATTACAAATCCCACTTCCTGTCCGGCGGGATCTATGACGTTTTCCTCTGCTGGCTGAAGAACGGATGCCGGGAAACGCCGGAGGCGCTCGCCGGAAAACTCAGCGAGGTCCTGGAGAAATAAAAACGGGAATGCTCCCGGAGAAACGGCAGGGCAAGTGCCGAAGCAGTAAAAAAGGAGGTCCGCTGCATGAAAAAGGTGATCGGTCTATTAGCGGTTTTCGCCGTCGTCATAAGCCTGGCGGGCTGTCAGAAAACGCCTGACACGCCCGTCGTTATCGGCAAAAATTACGAACAGATGATGAAGCTGGCCCTTTCCGGACAGCAGACGGATGCGCCCGTTGCGGAGCAGGTAAAAGCGCCGGAACGATATACGCTGGACAGCCCGCTGAAAAACGCGGTAGGCAATCTTGAGGTTTCCTTGGATGCCGCCGTCATCGTTCCCGATACTTCCAAAATGACGACTGCCAGGGTCTCCCGGCATTCCTTTACGCTGGAAGAGTGCGCGAAATACGTTGAGGTCCTGTTCGGCGGACAGAAGACCTACTCCGGCCAGCTGTCGGTGGCGAAGCCCGCCCTGCAGAAGAGAATAGACAAGGCCCGGAAGGAACTTCAGGAAGCGATAGAGCAGAAAGACGAAAAGATGCAGGAGCTGTGTCAGGCAACGCTCGAAAAATATGCAAAGGAGATGGCTTCCTACGGGGAAGGCGACGGACTGGTCGAAGCGCCGGTCGCGTTTACGGTCTACAAAGACAACTACAATGAGGAAAAACTATATCTTGTTTCCGACGGATCGGACGGAATATACAGAAGCCTTCGGATCACGAACCACGACGCATTCAGGACATACGAGCTGCTCTACAACGTGTCCGGAGACGGTTATTCCGGCACTACCGAACTGTACAGCATGACGGCCGCATCCGAACTGCATTTCGGAACGGAAATGATCGGGGATCCGGATGAACTGCCTGATCTGATAAAGAGCGAAGCGGATGCCGTTTCGGACGCCGACCGGATGCTTGCCGATCTGGGCATACGCGATTTCCGCGTCAAAAACACGGACACCGTATTTGGCGACATCCACGGCGAGATCCGGAAAGCGTACCGCCTTTCCTATACAAGAGTGCTGAACGGAGCTTCTTTTAACTACAATTACAACGACGTAGACTCCGGCATGGCCGTCGACGACGGGAAGGGCGGAAAGGCGCCGGTCTGGGGCACGGAAGAGCTTAACTTTATTGTCACGGATGAAGGCGTCGTACAGCTTGAAATGCTGAACCCGCTGAATATCGACGAAACGGTGACCGAATACACGAAGATGAAAGATTTTGAAAGTATCATGGATATTTTCAGGAGAATGATCCTTATCGTTTACGCAAACGTTCCGGAAGGCGAGGTGCGGAAGATCAGGATCGAGAGGATCGAACTCGGACTGATGCGCGTCCTGGAGCCGGATTCGCTCGATTCGGGCGTGATCATTCCCGTGTGGGATTTTTACGGCCCGTCCGGCGAGACCTATCTTACGATCAATGCCATCGACGGAAGCACGATCGACAGAACGGCGGGATACTGATGAAGAAAGCGGTACGGTCGGCAATCAAACAGGCTGTTTTCGGTAAGGATTTCCTTATCGGGCTGATCGCGGTGTTCACGGTCGTTTTGGCGTCCTCTTTTTCGGATGCGCTGGAAGCTCTCCGGACGGGAGGACCGCTGGAGAACGGCTTTCATCTTCAGCTGATCGCCGGCGCCCTCGTATCGGATGCCATGGTATTCGCGCTGCCCGTGATAGCGGCCCTGCCCTTTGCGGCTTCTTTTGTGAGCGACCTGAAAAGCGGCTTCCTCACCTACTATCTGCACCGGACGAGCAGGCGGGATTATCTGGCCGGCAGATGCGTCGCGTGCGGCCTTTCCGGCGGACTGGTATTCGTCCTGGGGACCCTTGTTTGCTGTCTGATCTCCGCCCCGGTTTTTATCCCGATGGAAGATACGGTATCGAAAGCGGCGGCTGCGCCCGCGCTTTATACGGGACTCCTGAAAAGCCTGGCGCTGGTGTTCCTGTCGGGCGTCTTCTGGTCTCTGTGCGGCCTGACTTTTGCGGCCGCGACCGGTAGCAAATATATGGCCTATGCGTCCCCGTTTATTCTGTACTACGTGCTGATCATCCTGCACGAACGGTATTTTAAGAAGCTCTACGTCCTTTATCCGAAGGAGTGGATCCGTCCCTCGTCCCCGTGGATGCCAGGGGATATCGGCTTGTTCCTGCTGCTTTTAGGCCTGGCGGCTGCGGCCGGCGCGGTCTTCTTCATGACGGCGCAAAGGAGGATATCCCAGCTATGAAACGCTTCAGACAGATATTCTCCGTCGCCGGCTTCAACTTCAGGCAGTGGCACAGGAATCCCCGCATCATCGTGACCTTCGTCCTGGCGTTTATCCTCTGCTTTTTGCTGTCGGACAAGGCCGTGAAATTTGCGGAGCTGTATGCGACGTCCATGCAGATCGCGGAACCCTTCGTATGGACCTTCGGGGATGCGAATTCGATCCTCCTGTCCTCGCTGCTGCTTTTGCTGCTGTTCGCGGATATGCCTTTTATCAATCCGTCGACGCCTTTTTACCTGCTGCGCACGGACAGAAAAACGTGGATCCTGGGCCAGGGCGTATACGTCATCCTCACCACGTTCCTCTATCTGGTGTTCATCCTGCTGTCCACGTCCATCCTCTGCATGAGACAGAGCTTCGTCGGCAATCTGTGGTCCGAGACGGCGGCTATCCTGGCTTATTCCGGCCTGGGGCAGGACGTTGCATTGCCCGCACTCGTCAAAACGCTTGAAATGACTCAGCCGTACAACTGCATGCTGACGATCTTTCTGCTTATGATGCTATACACCCTGTTTTTGGCGCTGATCATGTTATGGATGACGCTGAAAAAGGGATTTATGGGCGGCGTTGTCACGGCTCTTGCTTTCAGCCTTTACGGATTCCTGCTGAATCCCGAGACGATCCGGACGATCTTCCGCCTGCCGGATCCCCTGACGTATAAGGCGAACGTGGCCGTCGGATGGCTGTCCCCGCTGAACCAGGCAACGTACCACATGCACAATTTCGGATACGATCTGCTGCCCAAACTGTGGCAGACGTACCTGATATTCGGGGGCCTTGTCATCCTTGTTTTCTTCCTGCTGCTCAGGGCAGCGCGGCATTACAGCTTTAACTTTTTGGAAACGGAGGGCTGACTATGAGCGACAACGGCACAGCCATCAGCGTAAAAGGAATCTCAAAGCGTTTCGGCGAGGAATGCGTGTTAAAAAACGTAAGCCGTGACTTTGAAAGAGGGAAGATCCACGGCATCGTCGGGAACAACGGCAGCGGCAAGACCGTCCTGATGAAATGCATCTGCGGCTTCCTGATCCCCGACGGAGGGGAAGTGATCGTAGAGGGGAAACGGATCGGGAAAGAGGCGGATTTTCCGGACGACCTGGGGGTCATTATCGAAACACCGGGCTTTCTTTCCCACGTTTCGGCCCGTAAGAATCTTGAGATCCTGGCTTCTCTGAACAAAAAGATCAGCGGGAAGGAAATAGAAGAGGCTATTGCCCGAGTCGGCCTGGATCCGAAGCTGACAAAGCCGGTCGGCAAGTATTCGCTCGGCATGCGCCAGAGGCTGGGGATCGCGCAGGCCATCATGGAGGATCCGTCCATCCTGATCCTGGACGAACCGTTCAACGGACTTGACAAGCACAGCGTTTCGGACATGAGAAAGCTGATCAGGGAATTAAAAAATGCCGGCAAGACGATCCTTCTTGCCAGCCACAATCAGACCGATATCGACGAACTCTGCGATACCGTCTGTGAAATGGATGCCGGCGTGATGACGCTGATCCGGTAAAGCGGAACACGGCAGGCCGGCGGGAAACGACCGAAAGGATATCGGAAGATGTTTGAGATAAAGGGAAAAGTAACGACCGCCGTCTGCTACGCGAAGGTCGTGGAGGAGGAGGCGGTAGAGCAGATCCGCAGCATGTGCGACTACGCGCTGACGGAAGGCAGCCGCGTCCGCATCATGCCGGACGTGCACGCCGGCAAAGGGTGCACCGTCGGCACGACGATGACGGTCATCGACAAGGCCTGCCCGAATATCGTCGGCGTGGATATCGGCTGCGGTATGTACACCGTTAAGCTGGACGTGAAAGAGCCGGACTTGAGGCAGATCGACGAGATCTGCCACGATATCCCTTCCGGGATGAACGTCTGGGAAAGGCGGACGGAGCGTTTCGATCTGACGGGGCTTAAGTGCTGCCGCGAGCTCAAAGACACCAAAAGGCTGGAGCGTTCGCTGGGCACGCTGGGCGGCGGCAACCACTTCATTGAGCTGGAGAAAGCCTCCGACGGCAGCTTCTATCTGATCATCCATTCCGGCAGCCGGAACCTGGGCAAGCAGGTCGCGGAGATCTACCAGCAGCTGGCCGTCGACCTGCACATGGGGAAGGAAGAGTACTTCAAAAAGCGCGAGGAGATCATCCGGACCTATAAGGAAGAAGGCCGCCGCAGCGGGATCCAGAAAGCATTAAAGCAGCTGGAGCAGGACTACCGGACGCGGGACCTGGACGCGCCGAAGGACATCTGCTGGCTGTGGGGCGACTATCTGAAGGACTATCTGCACGACGTGGAGATCTGCCAGCGCTTTGCCCGCCGCAGCCGCGAGAAGATGGCGGAGATCATTCTGGAGCGCAGCGGGATGAAGGCGCTGGAAGCGTTCCATACGATCCACAACTATATCGATACGGAGGAGATGATCCTGCGGAAAGGCGCCATCGCGGCGCATGCGGGAGAGAAGGTCCTGATCCCCATCAACATGAGGGACGGTTCCGTCCTGGCTGTCGGCCGCGGGAATCCCGAATGGAATTACTCCGCCCCGCACGGCGCCGGCCGGATCATGTCCCGTGCCAAAGCGAAGCAGACGCTGGACATGGATGAATACCGGGAGAGCATGAAAGGGATCTACACGACCTCGGTCACCCCGGAGACGCTGGACGAAGCGCCCATGGCCTACAAGTCCCTGGAGGATATCATCGACGTGGTCCGGGATTCCGTGGATATCATCGAGATCATGAAGCCGGTCTATAACTTCAAAGCCGAGTGAAAGCCTATGACGAACAAAGACATCGAAAAAACCAATGTCATGCGGATCCTGGACGGGAAAAAGATCTCATACCGGGCCCACAGCTATCGCCCGGACACCACGATGAGCGGCGAAGAGATCGCGGCGCTGCTGGGAGAGGAGCCGGACAAGGTCTTCAAGACGCTCGTGACCGTCGGAAAGTCGGGTCAGCACTACGTCTTCGTGATCCCCGTCGCGGAAGCGCTGAACCTGAAAAAAGCGGCAGCCGCCTCCGGCGAGAAATCGATTGCCATGGTCAAACAGAAAGAGCTGCTTCCGCTGACCGGCTACGTTCACGGCGGCTGCTCGCCCGTCGGCATGAAGAAAGCCTTCCCGACCTGGATCCATGAGACGGCGAAGCAGCAGGAGCGTATGTTTGTCAGCGCCGGAAAGGTCGGCTTCCAGATAGAACTGGCCCCGGCGGATCTGGCCGGCCTTGCACGGTGCCGCTTCGCGGATCTGGTGTGAGGCGGGGTGAGACAGATGCTGGACAGATGGGACTAAGAGTTTAGTTAGATTATTAGCTTTCCAGATGTCTGGAAAATAGTAGAGAGATAGAAAGCCGGCCGCGTAAGCGGTCGACTTTTTGAGTCCTTTTTCTATGCGGCATACTGCCATGTAGAACAATCGAACGAACGACAACGACTGGAAGCTGACCAGTTTGATCACTTACCAATTAGTTTTGCCGAAAAGGTGATGAATTAAAACAATAGCTAAATAAAGGATTAAGAATTGTAACCATTTGAAAAAAGTCATAAAGAATGGTATTATTTACTTTGGGTTTATATGGGCTTGACCCTAAAACATGCTAGATAGCGGAAAAATGTTAATGATATGAAGAGCAGTTTTTACACCAACTACAGCGACATTAAGTTTATCGATAAACTAAAAGAGTGTATTGACCATTGTCAGGCATTCTATTTTTCGGTGAGCTTTATCAAGAAGCCCGGTTTACGTCTGTTGGCACCAAATATTGAAGCAGCTATCTCTCGTGGAGCCAGTGGGCATATAATAACCTCTACATATCAAAACTTTACTGATATTGATTCCTTGGTTTTCTTCCATGATTTGGAGAACCGATATCCAGATCGCTTTTCCTGCAGGCTCGATCGGGAGTGTTTTTGTGATGCGAATGGTGTGTCTGTTGGCTTCCATTCGAAAGGATATCTTTTTGAATTTGTTGATCACAATGAGCTTTTGGTTGGTTCCTCCAATATCACGGTTTACGCGCTTCTGAAGAATATAGAGTGGGATGTTTCAGTAGTCAGTGAGGAGGAAAATGAAACATTCGAAGCAGCAAAGAAGGAATTTGATTCGCTCTGGAAACAGACATTGCCGCTTACAAAAGATTTAATTGATGAATATAAGACTCGTCTGTTCTACTCCATCGAACGCTGGGATATGGATTATGATATTGCCAACTCCGAAATTAAGCCTAATTATATGCAGCGTCGAGCGCTGAAGGAATTAAATCGGGTGAGGGCAATGGGCGCTACTAAAGCGCTGGTAACAGCTTCTGCCGGATCAGGCAAAACATTTCTGGCAGCTTTTGATGCTTTAAACTTTAACCCTCGAAGACTCTTATATATCGTTCATGAAGGGTCCATTTTGATGAAATCCTACGAGACTTTCCAGAGAGTTTTTGGCAGCGACCGGTCATACGGCATTTACAATGCTGAATATAAAGAATTTGATGCGGACTTTGTCTTTTCGACAAACGTTACTATGGCAAATTCGCTGGATTTTTTTGATAAACACACATGGGATTATGTGATCATTGATGAATGTCATCATGCAACTGCCGAGACATATCAGAAAATAATCACGTATTTTGAACCGCAGTTTCTCCTGGGTATTACCGCAACGCCGGAGAGAATGGACGGTGAAGACGTGTTTAGTCTCTTTGATCAAAACGTGCCATATGAGTTGCGCCTGCGAGATGCCATCATCAATGGACTGGTAGTGCCGTTTAAGTATTATGGGATTCGAGATGAACTGATTGAATACGGACTGAAGGAAACGAAGGGTCATAAGTTTGTCGAGCAGTTTTCTGATGAAAAGCATGTTGATTTTATCTCACATATGATCGAGGTGCATCGACTTCCGGGGCAGAAACTTAAGGCATTGGCGTTCTGTCGGGACATTTCTCATGCAATTCGGATGTCTCAGGCAATGGAAGAATACTATCATACAGCGTATTTAACAGGGAAAAATACTGTTGGAGAACGCGTCCGGGCTTATAAGGATCTGCAGAACGAATCTGCCGATCTGGAAATCCTCTTTACGGTGGATATTCTAAATGAGGGCGTAGATATCCCCGGTGTAAATATGGTCCTTTTTCTGCGGCCAACAGATTCACAAACGATATTTATTCAGCAATTGGGGCGCGGCCTTCGAAAATATGAAGGCAAGAAGTATGTCACAGTGCTGGATTTCATCGGAAATGATTACAAGAGAAGTGTGCAGATAGCTTTTGCATTGGGGAGCCTCTCGGAAAATTTTGTTGTTGAGAAGAAATTGATTGCCGCGCTGATTGCTGACAATTTTGCCAGTATCGGGTTGGCTGATTACGGCGTAGAGATTCATCTGGATGATTTGAGCAAGAAGGAAATCCTGTCGTTTATCGATGAAGTAAATTTCAACACAAAAATATATCTGGCTCAGGACTACTTCAATTTCAAGAGATACATCAGCGCAGCTTCATGGCCTCAGCATGTAGACTACCTCAATAACGATTATGCACCGGATCTGATCAAATTTATGCAGTCGAGAATCAATGGGAGAAAGAATGCTTCGTACTACGGATTCCTTCAGGCTATTGGAGAAGAAGGTCTGCCGTCTTTTGATGTGCGGCAAGAAGCGTTTGTCAAATATGTGTCCGAAATGCTGCCTATTGTGCGTCCTTATGAGTATTTGATTGTTCAGGAATTATTAGCTCGAGCAGGTATGGTTTCCATTCGTGAAATGACTGATAAATTGGCGTCGTCAGTAAAGAATTGGAGTCTTGAAGCATTTCACCACGCGTTGCGTTATATGCTGGCAAGCGGATTCTTTTCTGAGAATAACGGAGAACTTTCATTTGCTGAATTACGCAGAGACATGGCTTTTGAGACTTATTTGCAAGACCTTCTGGACTATGGGCTGGGGAAATATGACGTCGACTTCTATGATGTTTCTTCTGATGAAGTCTTTCATATTTGGGCTAAATACCGGAAGGAACAAGTTCAGCAGCTGTTGCTGAATAATCCCGGTGACATTATGAAGGGAACAAAAGTGTATGATGGAGTTGTCTATGTGTATGTGACGGTAATAAAAGATGAGAAAACTAAAGAAACATTGAAGTATGCTGATGGTTATATCGACGCGAATACATTTCAGTGGGAATCAGAGGCAAATATTAGTGAAACGGCGTTAAGTGAGTTAAAAAAGAGTAAATGCGTCCATGTATTTGTACGTAAAGTAGACAGTGAAGATAACATTCAACTACCCTTTACATATATTGGAAAAGGGAAACTAGAGTATATTGATGGTTCTCGAAAGGAAAATGGCGCACACTTGTTCCGAATCCCCATGGAACAGATGGCACCGGAAGATATCTATTTTGATTTTAAACTTCCTGATGGAAGAGGTGTGTCAGAATGAAAACAATTGCGGTTGTTGCAGCAATTATTTATGAGGGGAATAAGTTTTTTGCTACCCAACGGGGCTACGGGGCGTGGAAAGACTACTGGGAGTTTCCTGGCGGAAAGATTGAACTGGGAGAGTCTCCTGAAGAAGCACTATGTAGAGAGATTTTTGAAGAACTGGACACGAAAATTTGTGTTGGTGAGAAACTCACAAGTGTAGAATATGATTACTCGGAGTTCCATCTCAGTATGCAGTGCTTTTGGGCAACGGTTGTTGAGGGAAGCCTGGTACTAAAGGAACATGAGTCTGCTAAATGGCTTAAGAAAGAAGAATTGAATTCCGTGAACTGGCTACCGGCTGACAGAATTGTAATAGACTTTTTGGAAAAATCCGATTTACGATGAAAGGCAAAGCATGCAGCTGCCATCTTCTGACAAATTAAATATTCCGTCTTTCTCCCGCCTGTTTGACAACAAATCGGAATGCTATAAGCTGTTTTGGTTTCAGGCGATACTGACTTATGTCTGCGAGGGACAGCAGGAGATAAGCTACGAAGATCTGATTGACGAGATGATAGCCGATGCCTGGTATATGGTGACAGAGTATCATCTGAATCTCGGACCAAATGATACTCTGGAGAAGGCAGTTAATTATATTTCCTCCGTTACGGGAATGCTTCCTTCCGTAAAGAAGCAGGAAATACTGGATTGGCTGAAATCGTGTATGGATCAAAATGTTATCGGATTCAAGCGGATACTCAGTTTGAACGTTCCGTACCGTCTGCAGGCGCCGCTGCTGAATGAATTCAAAGGTGGGGATTGGAATTGCGGAACCAGAGAACTTGCCGAAAGAATCAATCGGCAGGAACGGCTCATATACTATTTCATCGATGTTTTAGGACTGAAGACGCGGATCCGGATATCTGAAACATGGATGACTTATTTAGTCGAGAATCAGGAAATCCTGCGTGGTTGGATTCAGTATAATATGATTCTTTATCTGCAACGGCGTAATCCGAGTGTTCCGGGCATCTCAGACAAACTATATCCGCCGCAGGAAAGGAAGCTTGACAAGGTCAAGAAGTACTGGAAACTGCTGGCTGGCATTGAGGAGATTCATGAGATTTACAGTGAAGGAATACTAACACCGGGTGAAATCTCTATAGATCATTTTGTTCCATGGTCCTATGTGGCGCATGATGAGTTCTGGAATCTTCATCCGACTACCCGCTCTATCAATAGCAGCAAAAGCAACAATCTTCCGGATTGGGATATTTATTTCCCGAGATTCGCTGCGCTGGAATATGAATCCTATAGAATGATCTGGATATATGATCGGGTTCACGATGAGTTCAGAAAATGTGCCCGTGAACATTTGAATAATCCGGAAATCGAGCATCGTCTTTATCGAGAAGGACTTACGCAACCGGAGTTTAAAAACCAATTGGAAGGCATAGTTTATCCTGTCTGGTTATCTGCAAAAACATGTGGATTTAAAAGCTGGGAGTACACATTATGACAAATGATACCATAGCCTATTATGATCAAAACGCTGCTGCCTTTATAGAGGGAACGGCAAATGCAGACATGAGCTATTCAAGGAATCTCTTTCTGCAATATATAAGGCCGGGAGGAAGGATTCTGGATGCCGGCTGTGGCAGCGGTCGGGATTCGCTGGCTTTTATGGAAGCCGGCTACCAGGTCGATGCTTTTGATGCTTCCGAGGAAATCTGTCGTATTGCCTCTGAGAGACTTGGTTTTCCGGTTGCCTGCAAGCGCTTTGAGGATTTTGAAGGGGAAACTGAATATGACGGAATCTGGTGTTGCGCATCATTACTTCATGTTAAGGCAGTAGATCTACCGGATGTTATAAGACGATTAAAGAAAATGCTTAGACCGGATGGTGCTCTTTATGTTTCATTCAAAAAGGGAAGTACAGAAAGAGTAAAAGAAGGACGCTATTTCAATGATATGACTTCAACAAGCTGTGAAGATCTATTATTGGAAAACGGTTTTGAAGTAATGGAATTGTTCGAAAGTGGAGACGTCCGGGAAGGCCGGGAAGACGAAAAATGGGTGAATGCCGTTGGAAAAGTTGCAAATACGGAAAACAATTATAGAGGTGGGATGTCAACTATGAAGGCAGAGACAGTAAAAAGAATCCTTCGTTTCACCGAAGACCGCGACTGGGACCAGTTCCATTCCCCGGCGAATCTGGCCAAATCGATCGCGATCGAGGCGGGAGAGCTGCTGGAATGCTTCCAGTGGAGCGACACGGACTATAAATTGGACGACGTCAGGGATGAACTGGCCGACGTGATGGTCTACTGCATCGATATGCTGGATAAGCTCGGCCTGGACGCGGACGAGATCATCAACGCGAAAATGGATAAGAACGAAGCCAAATATCCCGTGGATAAGGCAAAGGGAAGCGCGAAGAAATACACCGACCTATAAGAGATTGCTGTTATGATTATCTATGAGAATACTAAAAACGGCTTCATAAATGATATCCGTTCCGGCAGCATCGCTGGGAAGGTTAATACTGCTTTTGAACAGCATGGTATTCATCACAACAATGAGTCGGAATACAATTCCTGGGCATATTCGCTGATGTATATGCGCAACGTTCTCGATGATGAAGCAATACCTGGTGATGTGTCGCTGGCCATTGAATATCAGATCCCGCTTACTTCAAAACGCGTGGATTTCCTGCTCGCGGGCAAGGATGAAACCGAAACAGAAAATGTTGTCGTGATTGAATTAAAGCAATGGACGGACAGCGGAGTTACTACGCGCCCGGATGTTGTAGAGGCGTTTACAGGCGGAGCAAACCGAATCGTATGCCATCCCAGTTATCAGGCATACAGTTATGCCAGAATCATTGAGAACTTCAACGAAGATGTTTACAAACGAAACATCAAGCTTCGCCCCTGTGCCTACCTTCATAATTACAGAGAAGCAAACCGGGCCCATATCGATAACGATTTCTACCGGGAAGCGGTCTTATGCGCGCCTGTCTTTCTTGAAAAAGACACGGAAAAACTCCGCACTTTTATAAAGTCATATATCAAAGAAAAAGACGGGATCGATCTGCTGATGAAGATCGACCACGGAAAACTGAAGCCGGCGAAAGCGCTGCAGGATGCCCTGACTTCTATGATCAGGGGAAACCAGGAGTTTTACCTGATCGATGAACAGAAAGTGGCTTATGAAACGGTTAGAAGGCTGGTTGAGCTGACAGTTAAGAATGCAAACAATCCGGTAAAGGGATTTCGAAAGAGCGTTGTAATCGTTTCCGGAGGGCCCGGAACAGGGAAGTCCGTTGTAGCTATTCAGTTGCTTTGTAATCTGATCTCAAAAGGCTTCAGCGCGAATTATGTTACAAAGAACGCAGCCCCCAGAAATGTATATTTTGAAAAACTGCGGCAGGACCATTTCAGGTGGGGGTTTATTAAGAGCCTTTTCAAATCCTCGGATTCTTTCTGGAATGCTCCTTCGAATGTGATGGACTGCATTATCGTGGATGAAGCACATCGGCTGAAAAAGAAATCCGCTATTTTCCACGGCGAAAACCAAGTGAAGGAACTTATCAACTCCGGGAAAGTAACGGTATTTTTTATCGACGAAGATCAGCGGATTACGACCAAGGATATCGGGAGCAAGGAAGAAATAAGAAAATGGGCAGCCTATCATAACGCTCAGGTTTTTGAGGGAACGGATCTGAATCTGATATCGCAGTTTCGCTGCAACGGGAGTGACGGCTATCTGAACTTTTTGGACAACCTGCTTGAGATTCGGGAAACAGCTAACCTGGATTTTGACTACGATTACGAGATTCGACTTTTCAGTTCTCCGGCAAAAATGCGGGAAGCTCTTCGAGAAAAGAACGATATCAACAACAAATCCAGGATGATAGCCGGGTACTGCTATGAATGGGTTTCTGAGAACAATCCGACCGGGGACGAGTATGACATTATCCTGGAGGATGGCTTCCGGGCCAAGTGGAACTTCTCAAACACCTTATTTGCCATAGCTCCGGATTCGTTTGATCAGGTTGGATGTATCCATACAACGCAGGGCCTGGAATTTGATTACTGTGGAATCATAATCGGAAAAGACCTGAGATACGAAAACGGAAAGGTTATTACAGATCAATCTCAAGAAGCTCTTAGCGATAATTCTTCCGGTATTAGATCCTGCAAAGACACTTCCCTGGCAGATCGTTTGATCCGGAACACTTATAAGACTCTAATGTCCAGAGGACAGAAAGGCTGTTACCTGTATTGCGAGGATAAACCGTTATTGGATCATATCAGCAAAATGCTGAAGATAGAAATAGAGTAAAGAGGCAGTCATGAAGAACGATAAAGCGCTCAGTATCCTGTTTATCGGCAACAGCCATACCTATTACAACGACATGCCGCAGATGGTGCGGCAGCGGGCTGCCGGCGACGGCTTCGACTGCCGCATCACCATGATCGCGCATGCCGGCTGGTTCCTGGAGCAGCACGTGAAAGAGCCGGACGTTCGCTTCAACATCCTGTTCGGACGGTACGACTACGTCGTCCTGCAGGACCATACGCACCCGATGGCGCCGGAAGAGGAGTTCGTCCCGGCGGCGGCAATGCTGGACCGCTGGATCCGGGAAGCCGGCAGCGTTCCGGTGATCTATGAGACCTGGGCGAAAAAAGACGCCCCGGAAGATCAGGCTGCCATGAACAAGGTGCATCGCAAGGCGGCGGAAACGATTGGCGCCCTGCTGGCGCCGGTCGGCGAAACCTGGTGGAGCTATCAGGCGAACCGGCCGAATCTGGAAATGTATGCTTCCGACGGAAAGCATGCGTCTGAGGACGGATCCGACTTTGCCGCAAAGTGCATCTGGGAAACGATCCGACGGGACATCAGAAACAAGGAATAACGCGTGCACAGGCGTCAGGGAAGAGACTGCACCCTGTGTTATAGAAAAAAATAGACACGAAAGGAGCAACATTATGAAAACAGTCTATGAGTTTACAGTGAAGGACAGACAGGGGGCTGACGTCAGCCTGTCAGAGTACCGCGGCAAAGTCCTGCTGATCGTCAATACGGCAACCGGCTGTGGATTTACTCCGCATTACGATCCCCTGGAAGACATGTACCGGGAGATGAAGGATAAGGGCTTTGAGATCCTGGATTTCCCCTGCAACCAGTTCGCGAATCAGGCGCCGGGCAGCGATGACGAGATCCATCAGTTCTGCACGCTCAAATTCGGGACTGAATTCCCGCAGTTCGCGAAGATCGACGTGAACGGGGAAAACGCGGATCCGCTGTTTGCCTGGCTGGCGGCGGAGAAGCCGTTTGAAGGTTTCGGCAAAGGCCTGAAGAACGCGGCGCTGAATAAGTTCTCGGAGATGAACAACAGGAAATTCGGCGAAAAAGCCTACATCAGGTGGAACTTCACGAAATTCCTGATCGACCGGGAAGGCAAAGTCATTGCCCGGTTCGAGCCTACGGTCGATATGAAGGAAGTCAGAGACGCAGTGGCGGCTGCGTTGTGTGGAGCCTGATCCTGCTGGCATTCCTGATCGCCGTGACCCTGTTCTATCCGGCCGTTGCGGACAGGATCGGCCGAAAAAACGAATGCTGATATCACGGCGGCTTTTGCGGAGGTGGAGAATTGACCGGATATATGGCTGAAATGAGGAAGATCGTCGGTCACAGAACGATCATCCAATGTGCCGGGAGCATCATCTGTGTCGATGAAAACGGACGGATCTTACTGGGAAAACGTTCGGACAATCACTGCTGGGGCTATTCCGGCGGCGCCGTTGAAATAGACGAGCGCGTGGAAGACTGCGCAAGAAGAGAGCTGTATGAGGAAATGGGGCTTAAAGCGGAAGAACTCGAGTTTTTCTGTGTGAACTCCGGCCCGGAAGCCCATTACGTATACCCGAACGGAGACGAGGTCTCCAATTTTGAGATCGTCTATCTCTGCAGAAAGTGGAGCGGCACGCCGCAGCCCCTTGACGGAGAAATGGAAGAACTCAGGTTTTTTGCCTGCAGTGAGATCGATCTTTCCGAAATATCGCCGCCGGTGCGGTCCGTCGTTAAAGCGTATAGGGAGAAGGCAGGCAGCGAGATTCCGCCGGGCGGAATACGGAACGATTTGTTTGACAGAAATCAGAAGAAAGGATCGGAATCATGAAAACAGCCCTTTCGGAAAACGAAGCAGAAATGAAAACGGAAAGCTCCCGTGAAAAAACGATCATCCGGACCAGCGTCATCGGCATCATCGCCAACGTGTTCCTGGCCGGCTTCAAAGCGGTGGTCGGCCTCATGGCTAATTCCATCGCCATCGTACTGGACGCGGTCAACAACATCTCCGACGCGGGCAGTTCCCTGATCACCATCGTCGGGACGAAGCTGGCGGGGAAGGAGCCGGACAAGAAGCATCCTTTCGGCTACGGACGGATCGAGTATCTGAGCGCCATGATCATCTCCGTGATCGTGCTGTACGCGGGCATTACCTCCTTCGTGGAATCCGTCAGACAGATCATCCATCCCGAGACGCCCGACTACAGCCCGGTATCCCTGATCATCGTCGGCGTCGCCGTTGTAGTCAAGATCCTGCTGGGACGCTACGTAAAGAGCGTCGGGGAGAGGGTGAATTCGGACTCCCTGATCAATTCGGGCAAGGATGCGACGCTGGATTCGGTGATCTCCGCGTCCACGCTGGCGGCGGCCGGCATCTTTCTGATCTTCGGCCTGTCCTTGGAAGCCTGGCTCGGCGCGCTCATCTCCCTTGTTATCATCAAGTCCGGCGTTGAAATGCTGCGCGATACGATCTCCCAGATCCTCGGAGAGAAAAACGATGCGGAGCTGGCCAGAAGCATTAAGGAGACCGTGACCGGCTTCCCCGAGGTCCAGGGCGCGTATGATCTGGTGCTGAACAATTACGGCCCGGACGCCTGGAACGGGTCGATCCATATCGAGGTCCCGGACGTCTGCTCCGCCGACCAGCTGGACCAGCTGATCCGGACCATCCAGATGACGGTCTATAAGAAGCACCAGGTCGTTCTGACGGCCATCGGCGTATACTCGGTGAACACGCAGGACGAGGATGTCATCGAGACAAAAAGAAAAGTGCAGGAGATCGTTTTCTTGCACGAACACGTGAAACAGATGCACGGCTTCTACCTGATAAAGGATCAGAAGGCCATGCGCTTTGATATCGTGGTCAGCTTTGATGCGGACGACCGCAGGGCCGTGTATGCGGCGGCCGTGGCCGACGTGCAGAAGGCTTTCCCGGACTATACGCTGCAGGTGGCTATGGATACCGATTTCGCGGAAGAATAAAAGCCGAAGAGGAGAGCGTTCATGTTATACACGGAGCTGACAAAGAAAGCCCTGAAGATCTGCTTTGACGCGCACAAGGACAAGGTCGACAAGTGCGGGATCCCGTACGTCCCGCATCGATCACGTGACTGAGCGGGATCTGGCGCGGATACGGAAGTACCGGAAGGCGATGGAGCTTCTGGAAGGCGGGGCGGAAAACGGCTGAGCTCAGCCGGGGCTTCTCCCCGTTGATATGGCAGTGAAGGGCAGAAAAAGATGAAACGAATGATCGACAGTCCCGGAGGAAAGATGAAGCTCATCATCCTCCGATACGGAAAGGGCCCGGGGATCCTCTGGATCCACGGCGGCGGATACGTGACGGGAATGGCGTCCATGGTCTACTATTCCATGGGCAGGATGCTGGCCAGAAAGTACGGAGGCGCAGTGGTCTCTCCGGAGTACCGCCTGGCGAAGAAGGCGCCGTATCCCGCGGCCCTTGAGGATTGCTATGCCGCGCTGCAGTACATGTACGCGCATGCGGATGAGCTGGGCATCGACCGCAGCCGCATCATCGTCGGCGGCGAAAGCGCCGGCGGAGGCCTGGCGGCTGCCGTCTGCCGCCTCGCCCGGGATAAGGGCGAGATACCGGTCTCGTTCCAGATCCCGCTCTATCCGATGCTGGACTGCGAGGATACCGGCTCCTCCCGCGACAATCATGCGCACGGCTGGAATACGAAAAGAAATCACTGGGGATGGCGCTGGTATCTGCGCGATCTGTACGGAACGGACAGGGTGCCGCCCTACGCTTCGCCGTCCCGGGCAAAAGAGTACGATCATCTGCCGCCGTGCTATACCTACATTGAGGACGGCGAGCCCTTCTACGATGAAACGCTGACCTACGTTCGGAAGCTGAAGGAAGCCGGCACCGAGGCGGCGGCCGACGTTTTCCGCGGGAACGTTCACGGCTTTGACTTTATGTTCTGGACCGCGAACGCGAAGGAAGCAAAAAAGAAGCTGCTTCAGGCGGCCGAGCCGTACATGAGCGCGGAAAAAGACGAAAAATAATGGACGGAAAGATGCAAATGTCAACCGGCAGGTGACGGAACCCCTTTTCCTTTCTGCTATACTTTCACCATCAAAACAAAGGAGGATGATGAAAATGTACGGAGCCATCCTGGGAGATATGATCGGAGCCCCTTACGAGTTTGACAGGGGGAGCAAAACGAAGGATTTTCCGCTCTTTTGCGAGAGATCCCGCTTCACGGACGACAGCGTTATGACGGTCGCCGTCGCGGAGGCGCTGATGGACGTCGCCGGGAAAAGCGAGGCCCAGATCCGGAAGGCGCTTGTTGATTCCATGCAGAAATGGGGGAGGCAGTATCCGGACGCGGGTTACGGAGGCCGCTTTATCCGCTGGCTCTGGGCCAACGATCCGCGCCCTTACGGAAGCTACGGAAACGGTTCGGCGATGCGGGTCGCTTCAGCCGGCTGGCTGTATGAGAGCCTGGAGGAGACCAGGCGGATGGCAAGACTGACTGCCGAAGTCACGCATAACCACCCGGAAGGGATCAAAGGCGCGGAAGCGACGGCTGCAGCCATCTGGATGAGCCGGAACGGGAGCAGTAAGGAAGAGATAAAGGACTATATCGTCCGCGAATTCGGCTACGATCTTTCGCGGAGCTGCGATGAGATAAGACCCGGATACCGCCACGTGGAATCCTGTCAGGAGACGGTGCCGGAAGCCATAACGGCCTTTCTGGAAGGAGAGAGCTTTGAGGACGTGATCCGGACGGCGGTTTCGCTCGGCGGAGACTGCGATACGCTCACCTGCATCGCCGGCAGTATGGCGGAAGCCTTTTACGGCGTTCCGGCCCTGCTGGAAAGCGAGTGCAAAAAGCGCCTGCCGGAGGATATGCGGGAAGTGCTGGAGCGCTTTGACGCGCTGCGGGGCAGAGGCTCTGATTGTATTGATGAGGATCCTTTCCTGACGGGGAACAAAACGATCAAGGAGGCCATCGGCCGCTATTACGCGGAGTCAAGTGAAGAGACCCTGACCGCGGTCCTGGAGTCGATCCGGATCCGGATGCACGAGGACGGCCATTTCATGATCCCGGTCATCCCGCCGGAGCAGATGCTGGATATAATAGACCCGGAAACGGTGAAGGTCGGCGATACGGTCCGGTCCGAGGAGGCACTGCGCTTTAAGCTGCATCATCTGCAGACGAAAGACGGCCGGAACTGGCTGGTCGCCTTTACCGGCCGGGAGGAATTTGAGAAAGGGGAATCCGCTTCCATCATTTCCTTCTTCATCGACCAGTTTCTGAAAAGCTGCCGCAATATGGCGGAAGACGGCGTCATAATCAATCCTTGGGATAAGCCGTTCCTGCTGACAAAGGAACTGATCGAATTGATCTTCGCGGCCGATAAGCCGCAGAACCATATTTATTTCGAGATGGGGGACATCACGAAGCTGAAGGTGGATGCCATCGTGAACGCGGCGAACCGCTCGCTTCTCGGCGGCGGCGGGGTGGACGGCGCGATCCACCGGGCGGCCGGCCCCGGTCTTAAGGAAGAATGCCGGAAGCTGGGCGGCTGTGAGACCGGCGAGGCGAAGATCACGGGCGGCTGGCTGCTTCCGGCCAAATACGTGATCCACACCGTCGGGCCTATCTACAGGACGGGGGATCCGCGCTGCGAAAAGCTGCTGTATGCCTGCTACCGGAACTCTCTGGAAGTGGCGAAGGCGCACGATCTTCATACGGTCGCCTTCCCGGCGATCTCGACCGGAGCCTACGACTACCCGAAGCAGGAGGCCGCCGTGACCGCACTGCGGGCCGTTTCGGACTGGCTGTCGATGAATCCGGACTACGGAATGGCGGTGATCATGGTCTGCATGGATCAGGAAACGAGAAACTGCTATCAGAAAGCGGCCGCGCAGGACACTTCTGTGGTATAATAAAAAACCGGGAGACACGAAAGACTTCGAAGCGGCATACGGGAGGCTGGATTGAAGATCGCAGACAGAGAACCGATACGCGAAGGCTGGTCGGGCGATAAAAAGTACCGCATCACCGATGGGAATGGCGAACGCTTTCTCTTGCGCATTTCCGATATCGCGAAGCGTGAGGCAAAGCAGGCCGAATTTGAGATGATGCGGCGCGTCGCGGCGCTGGGCGTGCCCATGTGCCTGCCGCTCGAGTTCGGCGTCTGCGAGGAAGGCGTTTACTCCGTCCAGAGCTGGATCGAGGGGAAGGGCGCGGAAGAGATGATCCCGCTGCTGCCTGCCGGAGAGCAGTACGGCTGCGGCCTTGAGGCCGGACGGATCCTTAAGACGATCCACTCCGTTCCTGCGCCGCCGTCGCAGGAAGACTGGGAGATCAGAATCAACCGGAAGATCGATACCAAGATCAGAAGGTACGGGGAATGTCCGGTCAAGTATCCGAAGGGGCAGGCGTTCATCGATTATATCAACGCCAACCGGCATCTGCTGAAGGGAAGGCCGCAGACTTTTCAGCACGGAGACTATCATATCGGAAATATGATGATCGGCTGCGGCGGGAAGCTTTTTATTATCGATTTCGACCGCAGCGATTTCGGGGATCCCTGGGAGGAATTCAACCGGATCGTCTGGTGCGCCCAGAAATCCGCGCCCTTTGCTTCCGGTATGGTGAACGGATACTTTGACGGAAACGTCCCGGCGGATTTCTGGAAGCTGCTGGCCCTGTATATCTCGGCCAATACGCTCTCGTCGGTCTGCTGGGCGATCCCTTACGGGGAGGCCCAGGTCCAGATCATGCTGGACCAGGCGGAAGAAGTGCTGGCCTGGTATCATGATATGACGGACCCGGTACCGGCCTGGCATCAAATATGATATAATAAACAAACAGTAACGATAAATGAAAAATACTGCCGGCCGCCCGGATGGCCAGGGGCCGGCGGAGAGAAGGAAGGATCTGTGGGTGCAACTATGAGTTTTAGCTGGATTTCCATTTTTTCGAGTATCATCGCTATTCTGCTTCTGCTGAAGCTGATCTTCGGCTGAGAACAGCCGAATCGTATGAAAGCCTGCCGCGGAAGAAACGAATAAACGGATAAAGCACACTTTTTTATCGATTGGAGGAGACAAAGAAATGAGTGAAACGCATGATCAGCCGGCCAGCCAGGGCGTGGCCAACGTCTTAAAGCGGGCCAAACAGTTCGCAAACGTCCGCTGGATCCCCGTGGCTTCGATGCCCAAGAGCGTCTCCAGCGACTACAGCAATTTCCCGGAGAAAACGGTTCCCGGACACTGGGCGCCCGACTATCCCCGGAAAGGCCTGCCGTATTCGTCGGCCCGGTACGAGGAGAAGTATATCGGCACCAACGTGCTGCTGGAAACCTTTATGACCGCGCTGAAGAATCCGAAGAGCGTGCTTTATACCCGCGACTGGACCGGCAAGGGCCCGCGGATGAGCAGCTGGTACGGGATCGTCTGCAGCGGCTACGCCAGCTACTGCCTGGATCTGCCGGAGTTTAGGAACACCTCCCGCTGGCGGGATTACGGCGACATCGAAGTGATCAAGCTGGAATCGGCCCAGCAGATGAAACTGGGCGACACGATGCTCAGCCAGAGCCACGTGGTCGTGATCACGGATATCGTCCGCGACGAGACGGGTAAGGTCCTTCGCCTGACCGTCTCCGAGAGCGTTCTGCCGCTCGTGGCCGTGAACGAATTCTCGGCCGAAGAGTTCGAGCGCTACTGGATCCCGAACGGCTATATGATCTGCCGCTACAAAAACATCGATCAGGTGACCTACACGCCTTCGCCTTTCGTGAAGGTGGAGGGCGATCCGGAACTGCCGCCGTATGAATACAATACCGCCTTTATGACCGACTACGGCGAGAAAGCCGACTACAAGCTCGGCGAGTCCGTGGAATTCAACGTCTTCGAAGAGGGCTGGCAGGAGCTTGTCGTGAAGGGAAGCGACGGGCGCGAAGCGGCCCGCATGGAAGTCGGCGACCCCGGCGTCTATACGTTCAAACCGGCCCGGAAGGGCGGCTATACCGCCGTTCTTAAGAAGGAAGGCGCGGAAAGCGCTCCGCTGTATTTCCACGTGACCGCGCTCCGCTGCCGGACGGAAGTCTTCCCGGGCGGCGTTACGGTCTATATGGAGGCGGAGGAAGGCGAGAGCCTGACCGAAGTCATCGCGTTCGCGAAGACCGAAAAGAACGAGCGTTTCCACGGCGTCTTTACCGAAGAAGACCGGAAAGCCGGCTGCGTAAGGATCGACGGGCTTCCCGCCGGGACCTATACGGTGAAGGGCTATGCCAGCAATGACTTCGGCATGTACAGTTCTCCGGCTGTGACGGTGGAGATCCCGGCGGCACCGCAGCAGGCCTGATCGTACCGGCTGCCGGCGTCATATCATATGGGAAAGCGGTGGACGTGTCCGGAGAGCGGCATGTCCATCGCTTCTTTTTACCGTATTTTTGCAAAAAAATAAAAATCCCCCTGCGTCAGGTATTGCTCGTGACGCAGCGTCATGAGTTAGGATGGCGCCGAAAGGAGGTCGTTGACTATGTCACAGTACACCACGGGAGAGCTGGCGAAGCAGTGCGGCGTCACGGTCCGGACAGTTCAGTTCTACGACCAGAAAGGGATCCTGATTCCCAGTGCGCTGACGGAGGGGGGCAGAAGACTGTATTCCGATGAAGACCTGAAACGGATGAAGATCATCTGCTTCCTGCGGGATACGGGCCTGTCGCTGGATACCATCGGGCAGCTGCTGAAGGAAGAGGATCCCGGCAGCGTCATCTCCGTTTTGCTGGAACAGCAGGAACAGCAGCTGCAGGAGGAGATCCGTGAGCGACGGGAAAAACAGGACAGGCTGGCAGAACTGAAAAAAGGCCTGAAGGAGGTATCATCGTTCTCCATAGAAACCATCGGTGACATAGCGGCTGTTATGGAAGGAAAAAAGAACCTGGGAACTCTCCGGCGGAATCTGTTATTCGTCGGGATCCCGCTGAATGTTCTCGGCTGGGCGGCGCTCGCACTGTGGATCATCAAGGGGATCTGGCAGCCCTGTGTGGTGCTGGCCGTGATCGGCATCCCGCTGGGGATATGGCTCGCTTACCGGTATATCCGGAAGGTGGCATATATCTGCCCGCAGTGCCATGAGGTGTTCCGGCCCGCCTGGAAAGAGGCACTGTTCGCAAAACACTCCCGCTGGACCCGAAAGCTGACCTGTACGAAATGCGGCCATCACGGATTCTGCGTAGAGACGTGGGGAGGCGATGGGGCATGAAAACCTGGAAGAAGGCCTTGTGTTTTGCGCTCTGTCTTCTGCCGGTCGGCGTGATCGGCGGATGGCTCACGGCGGAAATGACGGTATCATCCGTGGATACGGCCCTGCTGGAAAGCGCTGCTCAGCAGCTGGGCAGCCCGGAGGCCGTCAAGGCCCTGACGGCAGCTTCGGGCGCCTTTTATACTGTTTTCTGCGCGTTCTTCGGATATCTGCTGGCGGAGAAGATCGGCCTGATGCGTCCCTTCCGCTTTGAGAAGGCGGTCGTGATCCGTGTTTTCCTCATCGCTGCACTGGGCGGCGCCGTCTTCAGCCTGGACGCCTGGACGTTTGCCAGGTGGATCCCCGAACTGAAAGAAACGTACGAGGCCGCCGGATCTTTCGAGATGACCGTCTGGATCGCTTCGGTCCTGTACGGCGGTATTACGGAGGAGGTCATGATCCGGCTCTTTTTGATGAGCGGACTGGCGCTCATCGGCTGGAAACTGTTTTTCCGGAAAGAAGAGCAGCTTCCGCTGAAGGTCCTGATCGCAGCCAATATCCTTTCGGCGCTTGCGTTTGCAGCGGGGCATCTCCCCGCCACGGAGCTGATGATCGGCGAGCTGACACCCCTGCTTCTGATCCGCTGTTTCCTGCTCAATGGCGCGGCTGGGCTCCTTTTCGGCCGATTCTACCGGAAATACGGTATTCATTACGCCATGCTGGCCCATATGCTGTTCCATCTTGTCAGCAGGACCATATGGCTGATCGCGCTTCCGTAAGGGCGGCGGGCAAACGTCTCAGCGGTTTGCCTGCAGACAGTGCCCGACAGTTTTTCCCCCTTTAAATGAAACGGCATCCCCAAGGAGGCCGTTTTTGATGAATTACGTCAAAATACCGCAGAAATGAGGAAAACTGTGGTATAGTATAGACACCGATAAATAATATAAGTCCGGCTTGCTGCGGCCTGCGGAGGAAGAAATGGTCCATCTGGAAAAAATCGATGCCAAGAATCTCTGGGACGTCATTGATCTTAAGGTCAGAAAGGAACAGAAGAGCTTTGTCGCTCCGAACGAGGGCAGCCTTCTGGAGGCATATCTCGCCGTCGGAAGCGAGTGCAAAGCGTTCCCTTTCGCTATCTGTAACGATAAGAAACTGGTCGGTTTTCTGATGATCGGCTACAATGAAGCGGCGATGTATGAGATGTATGACGAAACGCCGCCGGAGAGCCTCAAAAACAATTACAGCCTGTGGCGCCTGATGATCGATAAAAGATATCAGGGGAGAGGCTACGGAAGGGAAGCGGTCCGCCTGGCGCTGGAGTTTATCCGGACGTGGCCCTGCGGGAAAGCGGAAACCTGCGAACTCTCCTACGAACCGGAAAACGAGACCGCTAAACAACTGTATCATTCTTTCGGCTTTGCCGAAAACGGCGAGATGGACGGAGACGAAGTCATTGCCGTGCTGAAGCTCTAGGACGGGAAAGAAGCCATGGATCATCGGATCGTTTCAGCCAAAGAAGAGAACAGGGAGGAGATCCTGTCCTTATATCAGGCGCAGAAGGGCCGGCCTTACTGTCCCTGGGATGAGGACTATCCTTCGGACGCGACCATCAGCTTTGATCTGGCGCGCGGCGCGCTGTTCGTCTTAAAAAGCGGCGGGCGCATAAAGGCTGCGGTTTCGATCGACGAGGATGAAACCGTTGCGCAGCTTCTCTGCTGGGATAAAGCGCTCGAGCCCTCGGCGGAGCTGGCCAGGCTGGCGGTCGCACCAGAGGAGCAGAATAAAGGACTTGGGCGCATCATGCTCCGCTTCGGGATGGATGAACTGAAGCGGCGCGGCTTTAAGGGCGTTCATTTCCTGGTCAATAAGCATAACGTAACGGCGCTGCGGTCGTATGCCGTATTCGGATTTCACGTCGTGGGAGAATGCCGGCTGTACGGCCAGGATTTTCTGTGCTATGAAAAGGAACTGTGAAGCGCCTTTTTGAACGCATGCTCACGATTATTTTTGAACTGATCGCGGAAGGCTCTCTGGAAGCCGTGGAAGAAAGGTGCCGCTCACGATCGGGCTGGCTGTCCGGAAGACCGTGAAAAAACACCGCCGCTGATCCCAATGCAAAAGGAGAGCAGAAGATGGATTATCTGGAAGAGTATTATAACAACTACGACGAGGACGGACGCCTTCTGTCACGTCACGGACAGGTGGAATACCTGACCACGATGAAATATATCCGGGAGAGCCTGGCGGGGCTTTCCGATCCGAAGATCCTGGAAGTCGGCGCCGGAACGGGACGCTACAGCGTGACGCTGGCAAAGCAGGGCCTGAAGGTAACGGCGGTCGAACTGATCCCCCATAACCTGGAGATCTTAAAGTCCAAGCTGGACGGTACGGAACCGATCACCGCGCTGCAGGGGAACGCCCTGGATCTGTCCCGCTTTGCCGACGAGACCTTCGACCTGACCCTGCTGCTGGGGCCGATGTATCACCTTTATTCGAAAGAAGAGAAGCTGCAGGCGCTTTCCGAAGCGGTGCGTGTGACTAAATCAGGCGGCCGTATCCTGGTGGCCTACTGCATGAATGAGCCGACCGTCATTCAGTACGTGTTCGGTTTGAACCATCTGCGCGAAGTGATGGACCTTAATATGCTGACCTCTGACTGGCACTGCATCAGCGAGCCCAAAGATCTTTTCGAGATGGTGAGAACAGAAGAGATTGCGGAACTGGATGCAGCGGTACCTGTCAGAAGGATCAAACTGGTCGCAGCGGACGGTGCGACGAATTACAAGCGGGAATACATAGACGCCATGGATGATGAGACTTTCAGCAAATGGATGGATTATCATTTCACGATCTGCGAACGGCAGGACCTCATCGGGGCTTCCCACCATACGCTGGATATCCTTCAGAAAGAGTGACGGTGCGGCGGGATGCGGTTTGAAGAAATGACGGAGAAGGCGATCGCCTATATACGGGAGCTTTTCAAAAACAATGCCGGCGGGCACGACGCGGCGCACAGCCTGCGCGTCTTTCACAATGCGATGCGGATCGCCGGGGACGAGCCCGGCTGCGACCGGGAGATCGTGGCGCTTGCGGCGCTGCTGCACGACGCGGACGATCACAAACTGTTTCATACCGAAAACGATGAGAATGCGCGCGCTTTCCTGAAGGAAAACCTGATCCCGGAAGAGCAGGCCGACCGGATCTGCGAGGCGATCGATTCCGTGTCTTTCAGCCGGAACCGGGACCGTCTCCCGCAGACGCTCGAGGGAAAGATCGTGCAGGATGCGGACCGTCTGGACGCGATCGGCGCCGTCGGGATCGCCAGGACCTTTGCCTACGGCGGAGAGCACGGCCGCTCACTGGAGGCGTCCGTTCAGCATTTTTACGATAAGCTGCTGCTGTTGAAAGACAGGATGAACACGGAGACCGCGAAGCAGCTTGCTGAGGATAGACACCGCTTCCTGGAGGCGTTTCTGAAGGAACTGAAAGACGAGACGGAAGGAGGACAGCCGGATGGAACTCATACTGGAGATCCTGTTTGATCTGATCGTGGAAGGCTCTGTGGAAGCCGTGGGAGAGAAGAAGGTGCCGCTTGTGCTCAGGATCCTGGCCGCCCTCGTCCTGATCGTGGTTTTCGGCGGCCTGGTAGGCGTCCTTCTGTATATCGGGATCTCCGAAAAAAACTGGATCGTGACGGCTTTCGGAGCGATCATCGCGGTCTTCATCGGGACGGCCGTTTGGAAAACCGTAAAAAAGCACCGCCGCTGATCTCGGCCGTCCGAAAACCGGCGGCTTGCGCGGAATGCGCCGCAGGGAGCAATTAAAATATCGGAATATGGCTGCAACGTTTCGCCGGGCCGTATTGTATTGAGAGTGGAAGGCAATCGATCCTTCCGAAAAGGACACTTTGGAGGTTTCTTATGAAGAACAGGACAAAGTACAGAAAAACGATCGGGCTGCTGCTGGCCTTTTCCCTTCTGATTTCCGCGCTGTCAGCCTGCGGCCCGGCGCCTGCCGTCACGCCGACCGATGCTCCGACCGCCACGCCGAGCGAATCCGGCAGCGGGACGTTCGGCATCCGATATGAACTTGGCGATACCGCCGACAATTTCACGCTTAAGCCGTCGGAAGCAAAAACCGGAGACACGGTTGAAATCAGGACAGGCGTCCTGTACGATGCCGACATCCATGTTTATGTAGACGGCCAGGAGATCAGGAAATCGCATTATGACAGCGATTACTGGGGGTATTCTTTTGTGATGCCCGACAAAGAAGTGCTGGTAACGGCAAAGTATTATACAAAGGGCGAAGTCTGGGGCGTGTCGGACGAACCCGTCATCTGGGCCGAAAAGATGAGCTTCCGGAAAACGGAGATCATCACGGATGCGATGAGCTGGGATTCCTTCGATGAAAAGCTGCTTGCCTTTTTGTCGGAGCATACGGACGGCAACTATATGGCCTCGCCGCTTTCCTTCCGCTATGCCCTGGGCCTGCTGCTGACCGGAGCGGCCGGAGAGACGAAGGCCGAACTCCTGAAGGCGCTCGGCGTTAAGTCGGAGGAGGAGTGGATAGAATACTGCCTGGATTTCAACGGCTTCGTCGAGTACTTCGCCTCCGATCTGGAAGAGGAGCTCGCGGGGTTCAAGGAGATGGTCAAGCAGGGCTGGATCCCGGCGGAATCCGCGGAGCCTTTCCGCGCGCTGCGCGTCGCCAACTCCGTCTGGAAGGCCGAACGGATCACGGAGAGTTTTAAAGACGCCTATAAGGAATCCGTCGAAAAGAACTACGCGGCGGAATACCGCTCCTTCACGGCGGCAAACGCTGTGGAAAAGATCAATGAATGGGCCGATATCAAGACGGAGCACATGATCCCGGCGCTCCTTCCGGAAGGGTATCCCACCGATGAACTGGCCATAGTCCTGATGAACGCCCTGTATTTCAAGGACGCCTGGCAGACGGAGTTCGCCAAAGCCCTGACGGAAGAAGGGGATTTTCATGCCGGAAACGGTCAGACGACCCGGAAGGAATTCATGACCGTCACGGATTACTTTTCCTACTACGAAGACGCAGATACCAGACTGGTGATCCTTCCGATGAAGGGCGGCGTCTCCATGGCGTTCGTAATCGGCTCCACGGAAGGGCTCGCGGAGAAGATCGCCCGGGCCGCTTCGGAAAACGTGAAAGTCACGATCCCGAAGATGGATCTCGAAACAGATTTCTCGAACGGAGAGCTGGTGGATTTCCTGAAGGAATGCGGCGTTAGCCTTGCCTTCGACGGCCGGGCGGATTTCTCCGCCATGATCGATTATCCGGTCTTTGTCAGCGACATCATTCAGAAGACCCGCATCAAGCTGGACGAGGAAGGCGTGGAAGCGGCCGCCGTGACGGCGATCATGATGGACGAATGCGCCGCGTTTGAGCCGGAAGACCCGAAGGTATTCACGGCCGACGAGCCGTTCTCGTTCTACATCTACACGACCTGCAACGATACGACGGCCGTCATGTTCGCCGGAGAAATCGTAGAATAAGCCGCCCCGTCGGCATTTCGGTCTCGCTCTGTTCAAGCCGGAAGTCTCCTGGAGACTTCCGGCTTTTCGTTCCAGGAGGATTTCCGCTTCAAGATCATCTGTCCCAAAGCGCATCAGCAGCGCCTGGAGAGAATGGAAGGCTGTCTCGAAAGAAAAGAGGCCGCGGAAACCAAGCGGCTCGGACAGGAAAAACAGATCCTTAAGCTGATTAAAGACACGGCGGAGAAGTGTCAGAAAACGCTCGACAAGCTGGATTTGGCCCGGGTCGGAAAAAGCAACTGGAGGAGCTTTCGAAAGGCCTGGGCGAAAAGAACACTCCGATCGGGATCAGGCTGCCGGGAAACGCTTTCCGCCGGACACGCTGTCCGCTCAGTTGGTGAAAGCGTTCTGCACGGCGCTGATCATGTTGGAGGTCAGGATATCCGCGATCTCGTCCGGCGCGTCCTTGATCTTCCAGGACGCGTCCTTTTTGACCAGCGTTAACGTGACGGATTTTTCCGCCGTACCGGGGCTCACCGTCTGTGCGGCGCTTTCAAAGCAGCTGACGAGGAGGGCGATCATCTCGTCCTCGGACGCGCCGCTCACGGCCATTGACAGTCCCTGCCGGACGTAATTGACCACGGCGAGAGTCATGACGTCGGAGGCGTCGGTATAGGTGAAATCGACTTTTACGGTGGCGGTGTCGCCGCTGACTTCGGCCTTGCCGATCTTGTATTTCATCGCCGAAGCCCACTCCTTCAGGTACTTGGAAAGAGCGCTGAACAGGCTGTCTTCCTCGATCTCCGCAAAGGCGCTTTCGTCGCCTTCTTCGATGATGCCCGCGATCTTCTTGTAATCGAAATCCTTCATGCCCTCGCAGAGGGTCCTGACGGTGGCCCGGGGCGTGCCCGTGCCGCCGCACGCCGCAAGCATCAGCAGCATCGCGGCGGCTATGATCATACTGAGAATCTTCTTCATATCGTGTTCCGGTCCCTTCGTGTGAGTTTTACAGCAGGATGAGGGCCGCGGCGAGGGCGGCGGCGGTCAGAGCCAGCCAGATCCAGCGGATCGTCAGGCCGAAGCCGTAGGTGAAGCATTTGACGGTCCGGCCGTCCACTTCCATCCTGTACAGTTCAACGTACGGGACGGGGCTTCTCCGGTACCATCCCTTGACGACGGCGAAGCGGTCGATGTTCTGCTTCGATTTGAAGATTGCGAAGATCTTGTTCAGGATGAAGAGCGGCTGGCTGTAATCCAGGAAGATGATGCCGGTCTCGTCCTGCAGCACGTAGTCCTCGTTGAAGATGCAGCCGGGATCCCCGCGCCCGATGACGGTGCCCCGCAGCTCGCAGGGGATGCTGCGGATGCCGGAGACCTTGGGCTCGCCCAGAAGGCCGGCGGTATTGGCTTCATAGTATTCCTTGTTCGGATGCGTGAAGCGGAACTTCAGGAGAGAAAACACCGCGGAAAGCACCAGAAGGGCCGCCGCGATCCACAGCTTTTCCGTGTCGTCCCCGACCCAGAACACGGCGCCGACAACCAGCGCGCCCAGGAAGGTGATCACGGGCAGGAGGCTGATCCCGATCTCGCGGAGGAAGTCGTCGAAATAGGATTCGGGCTTCTGCAGGTCAAAGTCGATAAAGGGCATTCTGCCGTACTGCGGAGCCAGTTTGTCGATCGCCTGCAGGCGCTTCGAGATCAGTGGGTGCGTGGAGTTGAGTTCATACCACTTGGCCCAGGTGTTCCAGAGCTCCCACTTCATCGCGTTTTTGATATGGGTCTTGTCGATCTCGCCGTTCACGAAGCAGCTGACCGTCAGCGACTTGGAGGCTTTGGAGTCGAAGATGCCGAGCGTATTGGTGGAGCTCGCGTTGATGGCCCGCTGCCGGCCCTTCTTTCCGCCTTCCGCGATCTCTTCATGCGTGCTCATGCCGAAACCGATCTGGATCAGCGCGCGGGAGAGGGCTTCCGGATCCCCGGTCGCTTCCACGGAGAACTGGTCCGCGAAGTATTCCCTGGTCCGGGAGAACCAGAGCACGATATACTGCGAAATGATATAGAGCACGTAGGCGATCGCGGCCAGCGCCGCTTGGGCCGCCGCGGCCTTGCTGTCGTCGCTGTCGTTGGAACTGCCCACGGTGCTCTTCGTGCCGTTGATCAGGGCCCGGGAGATCGCGTACAGCACCATCGGGACCAGCTCGGCCATCGTCATCAGCAGCATGTCGTAATGCACGGCGTGCCCCAGCTCATGTGCCGTGACTGCTTTCACCTCATCCTCGGTCAGAAGGTCGAAGATGCCGCGCGTCAGCACGATGCGGGCGTTGTTTTTTGTGTGGCCGTAGGTAAAGGCGTTCGGGGCGCCGTCCTCGATCAGGCCGATCTTCGGATATTTCATGTGCTGTTCCTGACAGACCTGCTCGATGAACTCCTGCAGGTAGGCCGGGATCTCCGCGCCGAAGCGGGTCTTGTAGAACCAGCGCTGCGTGAGATCCGTCAGAAAAGGAGAGATCAGGAACTGGATGAACAGGACCACGGCGGACGCGATCAGCGCGGTGCCGAGCGGCACGCCGGTCAGGTCGAACACGATCAGCAGGATCAGGACCAGCAGTCCGTACAGAAGAGCGAGCGTCGCGGCCGAAACGCCGAAAAGGAGCTTTCTCATAGTCATTAACCTCGTAATTGGAAGTATAATGTCGTATTATACTTCCTGCGGACGGCAAAGTCAAAAAAAACAGCGCCCTTCTTGACAGAAAAAGAAACGGCTGATAAAACAGAGCTGCAAAGGACGGAAGACCCATGAAAAAACGACTGAATTCCAATCAAATCAAGCTGATCGCCATCATTGCCATGACGATCGACCACCTGACCTGGACCTTTTTCCCCGGGACGCAGGCGGTCTGGTACGTGTACGCGCTGCATATCGTCGGGCGGCTGACCGCGCCGATCATGTGGTTCTTCATCGCGGAGGGCTGTCACTATACGCACGACATGGGAAAATATATCGGGCGGCTGTTCCTCTTTGCCCTTGTTTCGCACTTTGCCTATGATTTTGCCTTCGGGATCCCGTTCCTGCCGCTCTCGACGGGCATCTTCAATCAGACGAGCGTCATGTGGTCGCTGGCCTTCGCGCCGGTCCTGGTCGTGATCTGCCGGCAGGAGAAGATCCCGCAGTGGGCGAAGATCCTGAGCATTATCGCGGTCTGCCTGATCACCTTCCCGTCCGACTGGTCCAGCATCGCCGTAATGTGCCCGTTTTTCCTGTTCGCGCACCGGGGAAACTTCAAGCGGCAGGCGGCCGATATCGTGATCTGGTCCTTTATCTATGCGGCGGTCTATTTTATCTTCCTGGATAAGCTGTACGGCGCGCTGCAGATGTTCACCTTCCTGACGATCCCGATCCTGGCCCAGTACAACGGCGAGCGCGGCAAATGGACCGGCATGAAGTGGCTGTTCTATATCTACTATCCGGCGCACCTCTTCGTGGTCGGACTCATCCGGATCGCCCTGCACGGGAATATCTCTACGATCTTTTAGGGAGGAAGGCGGAAAAAGAGCGGCAGATCCTGCTTTTTCCTGCCGGATCCTCTTGCGCTGCACGGAAAATGGGTATATAATAACCGTTGGTTAGCGAGTGCTAACTGTCGCGCACGGGTCACGCCCGGCCGGGGATCATGAAAAGAGGCACATGATATGATAAAAACGACGCTGAAAATAGACGGCATGATGTGCGGGATGTGCGAGGCGCATATCTGCGATACGATCCGGAAAGCGGTCCCTTCCGCAAAGAAGGTGACGGCGTCCCGGAGCAAAAAGGAGGCAAGCTTCCTGACGGAAGAAGCGGTGGATACGGCTTTGCTGAAGGCCGCCGTTGACGCCACCGGCTACACCTGGCTCGGCGCGGAATCGGCGCCGTATGAAGAGAAGGGCTGGTTCGGACGAAAATGAAAGCAGTTTTCTGGGGGCTTCTGATCCCCTTTATCGGCACGGCTGCCGGCGCCGCCTGCGTCTTTTTCTTACAGCAGGATCTGAAGGCGGGCGTGCAGCGGGCCCTGACCGGCTTTGCGGCCGGCGTTATGGTGGCCGCCTCCATCTGGAGCCTGATCATTCCGGCGATCGAGCAGTCCTCCGGTAAGGGGCGGCTGGCCTTCCTGCCCGCCTTTATCGGCTTCTGGTTCGGCATTCTGTTCCTGCTTCTGCTGGACCATATCATCCCGCATCTGCACCGGAGCATCGATCAGGCGGATCAGACCGAAGGCCCGAAAAGCAGACTGAACCGGACCGTCATGATGGTCCTCGCGGTGACGCTGCACAACATTCCGGAGGGGATGGCGGTCGGCGTGGTCTATGCGGGCCTTCTGGCCGGCTCGGGCAATATCACGGCCGGCGGCGCGCTGGCGCTGGCGCTCGGCATCGCGATCCAGAACTTCCCGGAGGGCGCCATCATCTCCATGCCGCTCTTTGCGGAAGGGAAAAGCAAGCCGAAGTCCTTCGGCCTGGGCGTTCTGTCCGGCGCGGTGGAGCCGGTATTCGGCGGGCTGACGGTCCTGATCGCGAGCCTGGTGGTCCCGGCGATGCCGTATCTCTTATCCTTTGCGGCCGGCGCCATGCTGTACGTGGTCGTGGAAGAACTGATTCCGGAGATGTCGGCCGGCGAGCATTCCAATATCGGCGTCGTTTTCTTCGCCGTCGGCTTTTCCCTGATGATGGCTCTGGACGTGGCGCTGGGATAGGAGCTTGCGATGAAATATCACGTTGAGAAAAACACCGTGCAGGAGACGCTCGTCATCCCCCTGTTCGGACGGCTGGTCTGCTCCGAGCGCTTCCCGGAGCTCTTTTCCGACCCGGAAGCGAAGCGGATCTGCGATTCGCTGGACTACGACTTTGAGGAAAAGCGGAAGAAGATGGAATCCCCGGCCGGGCTCTTCGGAGCTCTCGAAGTGGCGCAGCGGCAGTACGATCTGCGCTGCGAGGCGGAAGACTATCTGAAGAAGCATCCGAAAGCGGCCGTGGTCAATCTGGGCTGCGGCCTGGACGATACCTTTTCGAAAGCGGACAACGGTCAGTGCAGAGGGTACAATATCGACCTGCTGGACGTGATCCAGGTGCGGAACGAGCTGCTGCCGGCCGGCGGGAGGGAAGAAAATCTGGCCTGCGACCTGAACGACTTTAGCTGGATGGGGCGGATAGACGCCTCGGACGGCGCGGTCTTCTTTGCGGCCGGCGTCTTTTACTACTTTAAAACTGAAGAGGTAAAAAAGCTCTTTGCCGCGATGGCAGAGCATTTTCCCGGCGGGGTCCTGGTTTTCGATTCCTGCAACGAGCGCGGCGCAAAGCTGATGCGGAAGACCTGGCTCAAAGAAGCCGGGATCACGGACGTGAGCGCTTACTTTTCGCTGGAGAACGAGGCCGAACTGCTCGGCTGGAGCGGCCGTTTCGCCTCTGTCACGGCAAAAAGCTACATGCGCGGCTACCGGGATATTTATAACAGCGTCGGCATGTTCCATAAACTGATGATCCATTTCTGCGACAGTCTTGTAAGGATGAAAATCGTAAGAATATGCTTCAATGATCCGGCGGATAAGGCGTAAGGATCAGATCAAAATCGTTTATAAGCTGAGTGGCGGCATCCATGCGGATGCCGCCTTTTTTCATATAAAAACAGCTTCCGCTGCGCTCTGCCCCCGAAAGGGATATAAGTAAAATGGCAGCAAAAACCGCCCCGGGCGTTTTGCCTGTGCAGCAGGGTATTATTATACTGTTGACGCATATGCGCTCCAAAAGGTATCATATTTGTGACAGACAGTTAACAAAACCTGAAACAGGAGGTAAAACATGAAGCTTTGCAACATTAAGACCGATCAGGGCATTCATCTGGCCCTGGTGACGGAGCGCGGCATAATAGACGCCACAGCCGCCGGCTTTGGCCTCAGCATGGACCAGGTCATTGCGGGCGCAGATGCATCAAAGCTGGCTGAAATAGCCGCCGACGCATCCCTGCCTGCAGTCGAAGCCCCCGTCTACGCCAACGTGGTCGGAAAGACCGGCAATCTGATATGCGTGGGCCTCAACTACAAGGAGCATGCCATGAAGTCCGCCAATATGCTGCCGGAGTATCCGGTGCTTTTCGCCAAGCTGGCTCAGGCCCTGGTACCGGACAACTCGGAGGTGGCCCTTCCCCCCTGGGAGAAGACCTATGACTATGAGGCTGAGCTGGTCATCGTGATAGGAAAAGAGGCCTGGGGCGTCAGCGAAGAGGATGCCATGGACTACATCTTCGGCTACACCTGCGGAAACGATGTGAGCTGCCGCGCCTCCCAGAAGCGTACCAGCCAGTGGCTCCCGGGAAAAAGCATGCCGGGCTTCGGCCCCTGCGGCCCATGGATCGTCACAAGGGACAGCTTCGACCCCAATGATGATCACATGATACGCAGCATCGTAAACGGCGAGGTCCGTCAGAACGCCGTGACCAGTGACATGATCTTCAGCTGCGCAAAAATCGTCAGCTACGCCTCTAAATACCTGAGGCTTGAGCCCGGCGACCTCATCTACACAGGGACCCCCAGCGGCGTCGCCGGCGAAGGCAAATTCCCCTTCCTGGTCCCGGGAGACCTGGTGGAGGTGGAGATCGAGGGCATAGGAAAGCTGACCACGAGAATGGTTCAGGGCTGATACAGGAAGCTTACCGATAAGGGAGGACACATACATGAAAACACTTGAGATCGCGCGCAAAAGGCGCAGCGTCCGCACATTTGACGGAAAAGGACTCACGCCGGAAGATTCGCAGAAGATAATGGATTTTGCAGAAAAAGCTGAAAACCCCTATGGGTTGTCCATCGCATGGAAGCTGCTGGACGCTCAGAAGGATGGGCTTACGACCCCTGTAATAGTCGGAACTGACGTATTTATCGGAGGCAAGATGCTGCGGGCGCCTCACGCGGAGGAAGCCTTCGGCTATTCCTTCGAAAAGATCGTCCTGTTTGCCGAGTCGCTTAGCATAGGCACCACATGGATCGCAGGTACTATGGACCGTCCCGCTTTTGAGCGCGCCATGGAGCTTGCCGGCGGCGAGGTGATGCCCTGCGTCAGCCCCCTGGGATACCCCGCGGAGAAGATGTCGCTTCGAGAAACTGTCATGAGAACAAGCATCAAGGCTGACAGCAGGATGGACTTCGGGGAAGTATTCTTCGATGGATCCTTCGATAAGCCGCTGACCGAAAGTGCAGCAGGAAAACTGCTGGAGGCTTTTGAGGCTGTTCGGATAGGACCATCTGCTGTCAACAGGCAGCCCTGGCGCATAGTTTTATGCGGCAACAAAGCGCATTTCTATGAAAAGGACAGCAAGGGTCTTAGCGGAAACGACTGGGATGTTCAGAAGATCGATATGGGTATCGCGCTCAGTCATTTTGAGCTTGCCGCAAAGGACTGCGGTTTTGAGACGGAGTTTGAGATCAGCGATCCCGGCCTGGCCGTGCCTGCCAGTGTCAAGTACATAGCCTCATACACTATAAAGGAACAAGAGGCCTCAAAATGAAGCTGCTGATCCACGATCTTACAGCAGCAGAGTGGGATCAGGTCTCGGAGCGCTATGAAGGATGGACTGTCATCTCCGAAAAGGATGGCATCAGGCCATGCATAGGCTGCTTCCGCTGCTGGATTAGTGGAAGCGGCGAATGCGTCTTCAAGGACGGCTATAACCATATGGGCGCTCTCATCCACGAAGCCGATGAAATGGTGCTGATCAGCCGCTATACCTATGGCGGGTTCAGCAGTTTCGTGAAAAACGTTTTCGACCGCTGCATAGGCTATGTGCTCCCGGAGTTTGAAACGGCTTACGGGGAGATGCATCATAAAAAGCGGTATCAGGAGGACAAGCCTGTAACATTCATTTTCAGGGGCTGCAGCCTTTCCGAAGATGATAAGGAAAAAGCCCGTCAGTATGTGGCCGCAGTATGCAGGAACCTTCGCGGCAGCGTAAAGGACGTACTGTTCGAAGAATGCGAAGCAGAAGAGTCTGTGCCAATTGAAGCTGAAGCGCCGGAGCGGTCCGGGATACTTCTTATCAACTGCAGCCTGCGGGGCAGCAGATCGAACACAGCAGTGTTTCTTGAAAGACTTGGAAAGAGCCTGGGAACTCAGATCAATGCTGTAAGCCTGTCCGATGAAGCAGATCTTCAGAAGATCGCAGAGGAGGCAGCTAAGGCAAAGACGCTGGTGCTCGGCGCGCCGCTATATGTGGACGGACTTCCGTCCTCGGCGCTAAGACTTATGAAAGAGATAAAAAAGCAGGGCGGCGGGGCGCAATCCAGACTGTATGCCCTCGTAAATAACGGACTTTATGAAAGCCGGCAGAATGTCAACATGCTCAGCATGATAAAGGATTTCTGCGCTGACTGCGGTTTCGTTTACAGCGGAGCCTTGGCGATAGGCGCCGGAGAGGCTGTCGGAACACTGATGAAGGGCCGGAATCGCAGTCTCTGGCCTGCAAGAAACGCTTTATCAGGAATAGATCAGCTGGCAGCTTCAATCACGAACGATGCCGAAGCCGTGGATATCTACGCAGACCCATATCTTTTCCCCCGCTGGCTCTA